>Ga0207648_10000075_pt1 | contig 93756 bp, 82 predicted proteins | sample KBSMisM32_FD_184310 | JGI IMG/M metagenome (GOLD analysis project Ga0207648, IMG submission 184310) | Miscanthus rhizosphere microbial communities from Kellogg Biological Station, Michigan, USA - KBS Miscanthus M3-2 (SPAdes) (version 2) | ecosystem: Host-associated > Plants > Roots >...
CGGCCATTGATATTAAGGCCCAGATCTGCAGCCATGTCTGTAAAGGGTTTTACCTTGAAAGCCGTATCTGAATCCAGGCCCGGAATCAGGAATTCTTTTGGTACACTTTTGGGATAAGTACCCAACGTCATATAGGCCACATTAAGCAACCACCTTGATGACAGATCAGCAGGATCGCCTTTCAATATAGTTTTGTACACTTCGATAGCTTTTGACGATCCGGTTTTGATCCTGTGCACGCCTCCCTCTTTAATCGGGAATATACATGAAGAGCCGGTATGGTTAAGCATGCAATTGCTGCGCTCACCTAAACGCATATAGGCTATTGCCATATTTGGGAGCATATCGTTAATCGCATCAAAATCCCCATGCTTCATCAGGTCCTCATAGATGTCTACCGATTGTTGTTCCTGCCCGGTTTTTAATAGAAGTTGCGCTTTTGCAGCAAGTACATAAATGTTTTTGCTGTTATTGGGCTCACTAAGTACTGAGTCGCAATGCGCTAGCTTGCTCTCAGGGTTAAAAGGATTCGCCATATTGGTGTTCCTTTTTTCCAGCTGTTGTAGCAATTGTATCATCTGCTGGTGAAAAGCTGGCTCTGTATACCTGTAAGCAATTGACCCAACTGCACATATCACAGCGCCTACCAGGATGATCTTTCGTGTATTCTTTTTAAATCTCATTTTTTTAAGTGTTAACGACACCGATTCATGCCCCGTGTAAGGTGCGCGAATAGTCGATCTGCATCAATTTTTTAAATTTTAATCCCGAATTGTTCAATGCATCTCAGCCAACATAACCGGCCGTTTTATGCAGATGATCTGTGTGGGATATGCCAGGTTAGCTTCTTTTAAGGAATTATGCTATTGCAGCGCTGCATAGCCGAAGTCGGCTAAATAGATTGATACCATAGCTATACTAAGGCTTTAATGAGCCATACTACAGCCTGTAACCTGGTAAATTTGATTAAGAAAAGGGGGTTAACACTTGGGCGGTGGCGCCGGACTAGGTAGAATACATTTCACCAGGCCGGCATGAATGCTCCCGATGGTGTTATTTATGTTAATCACCGGAGAAGCAAAATGGTATTTTATTGCCTGTAGATTATAATCGTTTAAAATGCTTTGTTTACCAAAAGGCACATGGTCTTTTTTGGTATTGGGAATATCTGCAATCTTTTGTGCAGTAATAATATTCTGATTGATGAGCCCTGTCTTTTTATAATTGGGGATACACATAAGGTACATCGTATCCTTGGTCATCCTGAGTTTAACATAATTGTAGCTGTTGTTCTGAAATTGCACCTGCCCGGCAACAGCGACATAGTCTTTCCAGTCTTCAACAGTCGGCATTTTAACCGGAATCTTAACGGATACCAGATCATCCAAGCTGTATTTATCCATGCTGATCTGTTCATTAAATAGTTTGTCGGATCTGTAAACAGAATAAAAATACAAGACTGTATGCCCGTACAAACTATACAGGTGCACCAAAAGCAGTGATATGGCTAATAGTCTCTTCACAAAATGACAGAACTGATGTTCTTACAGGTTGATATTATTTAAAAATACAACCTTATTTCTAAATATCAAGCAATCAGCAAATTTTAAAACAAAAAATCCCGGCTATTACACATAACCGGGATTTAAAATTTTGGATATATCGCTTATCTTCTTCTGCCGAAAATGCGCAGCAGGAACAAGAACAGGTTAACGAAATCAAGATAAAGAGTTAAGCCACCCATCAAAGCCATTTTCTTTGCTGATGCATCGCCATACTCTAAACCGGCGCCTATTCTTTTCAATTTTTGCACGTCGTAAGCTGTAAGGCCAACAAATACGGCTACGCCAATGTAGCTAATTAACATACTTAATCCAGAGCTATGCAAAAACCAGTTAACTATGCTGGCAACTATAATTCCGACCAGCAACATCATCATTAATGAGCCGAATTTGGTCAGGTCGGTTTTAGTAGTATAACCCGCAACAGCCATTATACCAAATACTACCGACGACGTTATAAACACACCAGACACTGAGGATGAAGTATATACAAGGAGAATAAAGCTTAAGCTTATACCTGTAGCTACTGAATAGGCGATATATAACAGCGATAGGCCTAAATATGATATGCGGTTAACACCAAAGCTCATGATCAGCACGAATGCCAAAGGTGAAAACATAGCTACATAGAACAAAATTGAGGCCTGGCCTGTAGTTGGATCAAATAATAATTGCAATAAAGCAGGGGTATTGGCAAATAAGTATGCAGCGATTGAGGAGATACCCAATGCTACAAACATCCATGAAAAAACACCAGCTATAAACTTGCGCGATTGAGTTGCGTCTTCTATCTGGACCACATTCTGATAAGTGTAATCCGGGTTTTGATTTTCCATTTTTTTAAAAAATTGATTTTTTTATTTATACGAAATTACTGAAAAAAATGTGCAGATGTGAAAATATGCAGATGTGCCGATTAAAAAATTTACTAATGCGATAATATATACATATGTGGATTACTGTGAAATCGCTAGTCCGCACATTCGCACATCTGCTCATCAAGCATCTGCATATTTACTCATCTGAACATCAAAATCTGCACATCAATTAAGTCGCTTGATCAGCTGTTCTTCTACCTTTTTGAAGAATTGCAGCGGTTTAAGATTCCGCCAGATCATATCGTCCAGCTCACCACCGAAGTTGATGTAGTAGTCGATATTATTACGTTTAAATTCATCGATCACATGCTGTCGGAAGTTGATTCCTGCTATCCAGCCATCTTCAACCTCCTGGAACCACTCCTCATAATAGCAGTCATCTGATGAGTGAAAGTTCAGGACATTCTCGCCTATCAGCACAAACTTGTTGATGCCGTTATCCATCATCAGCTCCAGCAATTCACGCTTCATAAGCATGATATCATTGCTGATCGCATCGTTCCATTCGCCTATGAGCTCAATTATAGCATATCCGCGCTCATAGTCGGCAAACAATACTTTAAGATATAGGGTGTTTGAGCCGAATGAGTCCCACTGCGGGTGCAAAAGGTAATTATACACCTGCTTATCGTACTCAAACTCACTATACTCCGTCGCATAAAAAGGTGAATACTCATCTTCAGATGCGATGTAATCGTCTCTCCACTTGTAATATGGCTCTATCTCGTGCATATTCCGATCCTTCTTAAATTAATTTGCAAATGTGCGGATATGCAGATGTGCTACTCTCCTTGCATATGCACCTCAACTGCTCTGCGCACGCTGCCGTATTTCATCAATAGTTCAGCGGCGGCGGTTTCGTCGAGCCCGGTATAGTTCATCACCATGCGTGTGCCGCGATCAACCAGTTTATTGTTGGTAAGTTGCATGTCCACCATTTTGTTACCTTTTATCCGGCCCAGCTGGATCATCACAGTAGTGCTCAGCATATTCAGCACCAACTTTTGTGCCGTTCCGGCTTTCATGCGGGTAGAGCCAGTCACAAATTCAGGTCCGGTTACTACCTCAACCGGATATTTTGCTTCGACAGCTACAGGGCTGCCTGTGTTGCATACTATGCAGCCCGTCACAATATTTCTTTCATTTGCCATCCGCAAACCGCCAATTACATAAGGTGTAGTACCCGACGCTGCAATTCCCACCACTACATCGCGTTCACTGATACGATAGGCCGATAAGTCCTTCCAGGCTTGTTCCATATCATCTTCTGCAAATTCTACCGCTTTCCGAATAGCACCATCTCCTCCCGCTATCAACCCAACAACCATATCAAACGGAACGCCGAACGTTGGCGGGCATTCTGATGCATCTACAACACCTAAACGACCGCTGGTTCCGGCACCTATGTAAAACAAACGTCCGCCTTGTTTCATTTTTTCAGCGGTAATTTCAACCAGCTTTTCTATCTGTGGCAGCGCGGCCGCCACAGCTTCAGCCACGGTATGGTCTTCCTTATTTATGTTTCTAAGGATCTCAGATACCGGCATTTGCTCCAGGTCATTGTAATGAGAGTCTTTTTCGGTAGTCCGTTCCATTTAGTGTATCTTATTTTAACAAAAATCGTTAAAAATCATTAAATCCAAGTAAAGCGAGTATATAATTATTTGCCTTCAATTCCAATTGATTAACTTTGTGATCACGGTATGAAAAGAGCGGCGCAGATTATTTTCAGGTCAGCAATTCTTCTCCTGTTAGGTATAGCTATTGGCTTATACCTTGCAGAAAGTCCACGCCACGGATTCCCATTCCCGGGTACCAGCAAAATATCAAAAGTGCTGCAGCTGGTGCACCACAATTATGTTGATTCGGTAAACGTGGATAGTATCGAAGGAGTTACAGTAAACAATTTGCTTCAAAACCTCGACCCACATTCTCTTTATCTACCGCCACAACAGGCAGAGTCTATTAATGAAAAACTGGATGGCGGTTTTAATGGCATAGGCATTGAATATCAGATATTTCGCGATACCTTAGTGATCACACAGGTTTATGGTGACGGACCGGCTCAGAAAGCGGGAATTGAAGATGGAGATAAGGTGATCGAGATAAACAACAAGAAATTTTCGGGCACCAATCTTACCCCGTCAGTAGTAAACAAAGTTTTCAAAGGCGACAAGGACTCCCAGATATCACTTTCTGTTTTAAAACCTGCAGACAATTCCATCAAAGTTTATCATCTTAAACGGGGGCATGTCGATCTGAGCAGCCTGGATGCGTCTTATATGGTTACATCATCTACAGGTTACATTAAGATCAGTAAATTTGCTGCTACTACTGACCCTGATTTTCGCGATGCGCTAAAAAAGCTAAAGGAAAAAGGCATGCAAAAACTGGTGCTCGACCTGCGCGGAAACGGCGGCGGTTACCTGAGCGCCGCAACTGAGCTAGCCAGTGAGTTTCTGGAAAAGGGCAAACTTATTGTATATACCAAAGGTGTTCATGAACCACGTGCCGAGTATCTGGCAACTGATTCGGGCTTATTTAAGAGCGGCAAACTGGCTGTCCTGATAGATGAGTATTCGGCATCAGCAAGCGAAATATTAGCCGGCGCATTGCAGGATTTCGACAGGGCAACAATCGTTGGCAGGCGTTCATTTGGAAAAGGGCTTGTGCAACAACAGTTTTCTTTTAACGATGGCTCAGCTGTTAACCTTACCGTAGCAAGATATTATACGCCATCAGGAAGGTCCATACAGAAATCATACAAAGAAGGCACTGAAAGTTACCGCAACGAAGTAAACGAACGCGTTCAAAAAGGCGAGTTATTCTCCGAAGAAAATTACCTGAAGGACAGTGCCTTTAAGAAAGCGGCGGTTTATCATACCTCCTCCGGCCGCAAGGTTTTTAGTGGGGGCGGCATTATGCCTGATGTATTTGTTCCGGCTGATACCACGGGCAATACTGTACTGATACAAGAGTTAGGTAACCACCAGCTATTTAATGCCTTTGTGATTGATAAGATGCAGGGCATATTGAACAGCTATAAAACCGATGACAGCTTTTTGAGCAACTATGCTGTGAGCGACAACCAGTTTGACGATTTCATACTTTACGCTTCCAAAACGTTGAAAGAGATGGATTCCAAGGAAGTAAAGACCTCAAAAGACAACATCAAATTATATCTCAAAGCCTTCGCTGCCCGCTTTAAATGGGGTGATGGCGCTTATTACCAGGCATTAAACAGTGATGACGAGACGTTGAAAAAAGCTATATCTGCTATTGATTAGTCAAGCACAGGTCCACCATTATAGACGATCGTTTTACCATTATCATCCCTGAAAATAACTTGTGGATATGGTGTATGTTTAGGTTTTACACTCCATGCTTTCACAAAGTTTGGTGTGTGATCATTGGTGGATACTTTAAAATCGACATTCAGATCATAATAACCGAATTGCGCCACCACACAGGAGTCCTTAAAAGCTGCAGCAATATCACTTCCTCTATTTTTGCCGATTTCGGTTATATATAGCCCTCTTAATTGTGGTAGATGTTGCGTGGGACGGGTATCCAGATTAACTGCACTATATCTGGCACCGGTTACCTCCTTGAAAACACCGTTTTTGAAGGTGTATCCAAAATCATACGAAAGAATAGCAAGGCCATTGATATACTGTACTCCAAAAACATATTGATTAATATAAGATGGTACAGTGTAGGTTATAGTATCGTTATGTACATATTCAAGCACAAGATCGTTAGTTGGCAAATTATTTTGCTTGAGTAATTGAACAGCTGCAATAGAGTCTGATGTAGTTACCCCGAAATTTTGTCTTGTTACCTGGCTGATACATCCGCTGTCAGCAGGCAGGTCACTTTTTTTGCAGGCCGAAAATATTGATAAAGCAATTAACGCGCAATATAACTTCTTCATACTAAAAATGTTAAACAGCAATATTAGCATTACGAAGCAAAACCTGTAAGTGTAACAGGAGATATTTAAATCCTCACTCGGCTATTTCTGTCTGAAGAATATCTGTACTGGTGCGCCGGAAAAATCAAAATTCTCACGCAGCTTGTTTTCCAGGAAACGATAATAAGGCTCCTTCAGATATTGCGGCAGATTACAGAAGAAAGCAAACATCGGGGACACCCCGTTGATCTGGGTGATGTATTTTATCTTAACATATTTCCCCTTGATTGATGGCGGCGGAAAGCTCTCGATGATCGGCAGCATTACTTCATTCAGTTTCGAGGTGGGTATTTTTTTCTTCCGGTTTTCATACACCTTTTGTGCCGTTTCAATTACCCGCAGCACCCTTTGCTTCTCGGTAACCGAAGTAAATACGACCGGAACATCTGTAAACGGCGCGATCTTGTTACGGATCATTTCCTCGAAAACCTTGCTGGTTTTATTATTCTTTTCGATCAAATCCCACTTGTTTACCACGATCACGACACCCTTCTTATTCTTTTCAGCCAGGTGGAAAATATTGATATCCTGCGACTCGATACCTTCAACAGCGTCGATCATCAGTATTACAACATCAGCTTCCTCCAACGCTTTGATGGTACGCATTACGGAATAGAACTCGATATTCTCTTTTACCTTCGTTTTCTTGCGCAATCCGGCGGTATCAACCAGCATAAAATCGTGCCCATACTGGTTATAATGGATATGGATAGAATCGCGGGTAGTTCCTGCAATTGGGGTGACAATATTACGCTCTTTACCAATCAACGAGTTGATAATAGATGATTTACCTACGTTCGGACGACCAACAATGGCAAATTTCGGCAAGGTATTTTCTTCCAGCGGTTCGTCGTCAAAATCTTTTACTACAGCATCCAGCAGTTCGCCGGTTCCAGAGCCGGTCATAGATGAGATATTATAGATCTCGCCCAAGCCTAAGCTATAAAAAACTGTGGCATCGATTTGCCGTGCGTTATTGTCAACCTTGTTCACCACAACATGCACCGGCTTTTTACTGCGGCGCAGGAGGGCCGCAATCTCGTCGTCAAGGTCGGTAATACCGGTAGTTACATCCACCATGAAAAGGATCACAGTAGCTTCCTCAATAGCGATAACTACCTGTTCGCGTATAGCGGCTTCAAAAACATCTTCGGAATGTGCCACGTAGCCCCCGGTATCGATTACTGTAAACGGACGGTTGATCCACTCGGCAACCCCGTAATGACGGTCACGGGTAACGCCGCTAAAATCATCCACAATAGCTTTGCGGGTCTCGGTTAAACGGTTATATAAGGTCGACTTGCCTACATTCGGCCTGCCTACTATGGCTACTATGTTGCTCATTTTGATTTTAGATTTTAGAGTTACGAGTTACGATTGGCAAAATTTGATAACTCATAATCTTATGCAATTTAAAAAATACGATTAGCCTAAATCTAAAATCGTAATTCGTAAATCTTAAATAAACTTAGTCTTCGTACCCGAATTTTTTCAGGTAATTTTTTTTGCTGCGCCAGTCGGGTATAACCTTTACGAACATTTCAAGGAATATCTTTTTCTGGAAAAATTCTTCCATATCCTTGCGGGCGTAAGTGCCAACTTTTTTCAGACTTTCGCCGCCTTTGCCGATCAGGATATTTTTTTGCGACTCGCGTTCTACTATAATTTCCGAACTGATACGGTATAGCTCATCACCTTCCTTAAAAGCGGTAATGATCACTTCAGTACTATAAGGGATCTCCTTTTCATACATCTTAAATATCTTCTCGCGGATGATCTCCGATGCAAAAAAGCGATCGTTCCGGTCGGTAAGAAAATCCTTTTCATAATAAGCCGGATGCTCTGGCAAATGCTCCATTACAAAATTCATCACCGCTAAAACATTATGCTCCTTCAATGCCGAAACGGCAAATATGGCCTTAGGGTTTAATTTTTCCTGCCAATAGGCGATTTTTTGTTTTACGGTTTCCTCGTCCGACTTATCGATCTTATTAATAATCACACAGAGCGGTGCAAATGACCCCTGCAATTTTTCCAGGATATCGCTCTCGTCGTGTCTTTCGTTAATATCTGTCACCAGTAAAACCAGGTCTGCATCCACCAGCGAACCATTCACCTGGTGCATCATGGTTTCCTGCAGGGCATAGTGCGGTTTCATAATACCAGGGGTGTCTGAAAACACGATCTGGTAATCTTCGCCGTTTACAATTCCCAGTATGCGATGCCGCGTGGTTTGCGCTTTTGGGGTTATGATGGACATCTTTTCGCCCACAAGCGCATTCATAAGGGTGCTCTTGCCTGCGTTGGGCTTACCAATTATGCTTACAAAACCTGCCTTATGACTCATAGAAAAATAAATAAAATATTATTTGGACTGCAAAGAAACGAATTATATCTTTGCAGTCCAATTTAAAACGCCGATTTCGCTGTTGAGAATTGAAAATAGAGTGCGGGATGGAGCAGTTGGTAGCTCGTCGGGCTCATAACCCGAAGGTCGTAGGTTCGAGTCCTGCTCCCGCTACCGAAAAAGCCTCGAGTGAAAACTCGGGGCTTTCTTATTTTATTCCGGTAGTTTGTCGGGCTCATATCCGCTGGCTAGTGGACTTAGGTTCGAGTCCTGCTCCCGCTGCTTAAAGGCAGAGTCGAAGGTCTTAAGTATTTTTTATTTTGTACACTGCCTCTCCGGATTCTATTACGTCATTTGTCTTATATTCGGTAATTGAATGCTACGAACCTATCGGATGTCATAAACTTCGGATAGCGTTGGTAAAAAACATTTTAACAATGACCTTTCTTAAAAAGAACCTATTCCGTTCGCTTGTTGTATTTACCTTAATAATAGCATCAGACGATAATTCTTTCGCAACTCATGCAACTGCTTCACCTGTAATCGTTGGTAGCTCGGGAAAAACTGATATCTACGTGGCGGGCTACTCGAATAATGATCAATACAATTATATCCCCACTTATTGGAAAAATGGAAAGCCAGTCTATCTTACCGAGGGAAAGCGTCAAGGAAAAGCAACAGGTATAGCTGTAGCCGGAAACGATGTTTATGTGTCAGGTGAAGCCCATTACGGGAGACAAAGTTCAGCGGTCTATTGGAAGAACGGAATAGCGGTAATTCTAACCGACGGAAATAATAGGGCTTCGGCAACGGGAATTGCTGTAGTAGGCAACGATGTTTACGTATCAGGACATGAAGCTAGTAAAAACGGGCTGTTAGTTGCCATGTACTGGAAAAATGGAATCCCCATCCATATGACCGACGAAAACCACTATGAGCCAACAACGGCGATTGCCGTTTCGGGCAACGATGTCTATGTAGCAGGATTTGATCAAGACATGCACAATTTAGAATTTTCCATCGCCAAATACTGGAAAAACGGAAAAGAGGTTTCACTTGCGCCAAGCTATAAAAAAGCAACCGCAAGTGGCATAGCTGTAGTTGGCAATGATGTTTATGTGGCAGGACAGCAGAGAGGAAAGTTTAGTTTTATGGTTAAATATTGGAAAAATGGAAAGGAGATCAATCTTAGCGACGAAGCTGGAAAAGGCGCTTGCTCACGTGCTATCGTGGTTGAAGGAAACGATGTTTATGTAACAGGAGCGGAAAAAGTAAGCGACTATAACTTGGTTCCTGTGTATTGGAAAAATGGAAAAGAGACGATTCTTAGTTCGGATACCCGCAAATTTAACGGATACGCTGAAGCAATTGCCGTTTCGGGCAACAATATTTATATAGCAGGCGAAGAAAATAATGGTCATTGCGATGTTGCCAAATATTGGCAAAATGGTAATGCTATCTACCTTGGCGATGGTAAACATAATTCTGCAGCCTATGCGATTGCCATTGTTCGAAGATAACTTTGGGCGATTTTCACCATCCCAGTGTTGGAACGAGGCAGCCCGTAGGGGAATCGAACCCCGAAGCTAGGCCAGCTATAAGCTGCTTAAAAATTTAAGTCCCTCCAAGATTTGGTTCGAATTCTGTCCAGTATGGGACTAAAAGTTATAGACATGATTCGTCCAAAGGCTGGGCTCAATTCGAACCAATACCAGCATATCACTTACAAATTAGCAATTGGCGACTCGCCGGCGCTCAGGAGTAGCCTTATTTTGATTGGATGCCTATAATGAAGTTCATCTCTGGCAGACTGCGTTTACCTAACACCGCCTGATTCGTAATTTCCGTCGTGAATATTCTCAGCAATCCCTTTTTCTTTTCTGTATTCACTAAGCACGCTGGAAATTTCTTCGAACTTATATTTTCCCGACTTAATTTTATTAACTAACGGGGGGCTATCATTCACTACTCTAGTCATTATTTCCTCAAAATTATCCTTATTGATAACAGTCGCATTTTCCATTGTATTGCCATAAAAGTAGCGATCATAAATGACGTAATCAGTAAATGATGTTGCGGCTCCGTTATGAAAGCCCGTAAGCCCGTACTGTGTCCGATAAATATTATTGCCATTATTATTTAATTCTACCCTTATAAAAAGGGTGTTTGTGTCTCTCAATTTCTCGTCTTTTTTATTTACACTATGGATAGTATGTACTATAAAACTATCTGCTAGTGCGACCACAGATTTGGTATCGACTGCTTCTATTATTTCTTTCTCCGCATTTAAATCGGTTTTGAATATGAAGGACGAAATTACTTTTGATCTTAATCCGAAAAGCCTTGTCTTAGTGACTTTAAATTTTATCACACCGCTATGTTTCACGCCATGCAAGTCATAATAGAAGCCATTTCTAAAACTCCCGGCATCATCAAACTGAGCATTCGCTTTAACTGCAAATGATGAAATCAACAGGATTGTTATTAGCGTGCGCAATAAAAGTGTCTTGTTCATAAGCCTAATATAAAATATTTCTACGCTTAGGTTGATTAATGGTCAAATTAAGCAAGAACCAATCAAAAAATTGTAGATAAAGTTCGCATACTTTCTCCTAGGCGGTTCGAGTTTAGTCTGATTGGGGCTACAGGTCAACTTTAGAAGCCTCTAATCGAAAGATTTGGGGCTTTCTTTTTACATTCGGTAATCAGAGATTACCGGCATGTTCGTTCGAAGTTAGAAACCTTGGACAGTGCCTTTCGCATACCACATTTACTCCCTTCACGATTTATTTAACAATAACCTTGTTCACGCCTTAATTAAGACTTATTTTAGCGTTATATTTTTAAAAATATAACGAAAGACCGTAAACAATCAACCCATCAAAAAAATCACAATTATTCTATGAAAAAAACCTTACTTACCGTTCTCCTCTTCTTAACACTTACCCACGCTTTTTCCCAATCAACCGGCAATATTAAAGGTAGCATCACCGACAATACAAAAGCCCCGTTGGAGCTGGTGAACATCATCCTTTACAAAACAAATTTCAGGGCCACCACAAATAACAAAGGCCAATACAGCATCAATAATATTCCAGCCGGGAATTACCAGATCATTATTTCGCACATCGGCTATCAGTCTGTCAAACAACATATACTCGTAAAAGACAATGAAACTGCTGAATTTTCCTATGCGCTCCAGAACAGCGTTATTAAAATGTCGTCCGTTGAAGTACAAGGCGAAAGAGGTGTAGGAAGCAACGCAGTGTTACCCGAGATTGGCGGAACAAACATTTATTCGGGCAAAAAAAATGAAGTGGTTTTGGTTGACAGCATCAATGCAGATATTGCACAAAATAAAGCCCGCGATGTGTTTGCAAAAGTACCGGGTATAACTGCTTGGGAACTGGATGGCTCGGGCACCCAAACAAGTGTAGCGGCAAGAGGATTAAGTCCGCACAGATCATGGGAGTTCAATGTGAACCAGGATGGCTACAATGTTAATAACGATTTGTATGGTTATCCAGAGGCCATGTATAACCCGCCATTGGAAGCTGTAAAGCAAATTGAGATCATCAGAGGATCGGCCGCTCTTCAATATGGCCCTCAGTTTGGCGGAATGCTCAATTATATAATTAAACAACCTGATACTACGAGATCATTAAGCATTGAAACCGAACAAACGTACGGCTCGTTCAATACCTCAAATTCCTTTGCTTCGATAGGTGGGAAAAAAGACAAGTTAACTTATTATGCTTTCTTTAATTACCGTAGCAGCGATGGGTGGCGTCTTAACTCCAACTATAATTTCCTGAATGCTTATGCAAGTTTGCACTATAAGCCAACAGATAAAATGGATATTGGCCTTGAATACTCAAGGGAAAACTATGTGCAGAAATTTGCAGGCGGACTTACCGACGCAATGTTTGCCACCGATCCGCGCCAATCAACAAGGAGCAGAAATTATTTTAACCCGATACTTAACCTGCCCGCTTTGCTTTTTAATTACGCCATCAATAATAAAACACTATTGAATGTAAAAGCCTATACTTTTTTCGGGCAAAGAAACATGGTTATTGCCAGCCCAAGCTTAGCCACCAATGCCGATACCATTAGCAAAGCTACAGGCTCCTACGCGCCAAGAGAGATAAACAGGGATTTTTACAACAGCTATACTGCTGATGCAAGAATGATAAAAAAATACGATCTGCTCGGCCACGAGAGTGCCCTATCGGGCGGTTTAAAATATTCCATCGCTTCAACAAACAGAAAACAAAACGGGGAGGGAACTACTGGAACTAATTTTGATCTTACTCAAACCGGCAATTACGGTATCAACCTGCGCTTTAAAACAATAAACTACGGGGCATTTCTTGAAAACCTTTTCCGCATCACCGACAGGCTATCCGTTACCCCCGGCATCAGGTATGATAACCTCAATTCAACTTTAAACGGAACGGAATATAAAGTATATAAAAACTTTAACCCCGTATCGCTTTCAACCTCCAGGAACATTGTGCTTGGTGGAATAGGTGCGCAATACAAGATCACTGAAAGCATTAATATTTATGGCAATTACTCGCAGGCTTACAGACCCATCCTTTATGCAAATCTTATAATTGGATCGAGCACAGCGGTGATCGACCCGAATTTGAAAGATGCAAGCGGCCACAATGCAGATATTGGCATTAGGGGGAAGATTAAAAACATATTGAACTTTGATTTAAGCGCATTTGAACTGAAATATAACAACAGGATAGGAAATATAACGCTCACCGATGGCAACGGCAAACCTTACACCTACACCACCAATGCAGGCAATGCGCTCACTAAGGGTGTGGAAGCTTTTTTTGAGGTCCACCTGCTTAATTTCAATAACGAGGACACTAATAATGATCTTTCAATATTTTCTTCTTACGCTTATAATCATGCCAGGTATTTGAATGGTAAAGTAGGCGCGGTTGATCTGACCGGGAAAACATTAGAAGATGTTCCTCAATTTGTTAGCCGCTCGGGCATAAATGGGTCGGTACATAACATCTCCGCTACCTTTTATTATTCATACGTTGGCAGCTCATGGTCGGATGCGAATAATACAGCAGCTACCAAAACAAGCCCCAATGTAGGTTATGTGTCACGATATGGCGTGGCCGACTTTGCCCTGGGCTATAAGGTTTCCGACAAGTACAACATCAGGATCGGTATAAATAACCTAACAGATAATAAGTACTTTACCCGCCGAACCGAAACACTCGTTTACCTCGGCAATGGTATATTACCCGGTGATGGAAGGTCATGTTATGTTACATTAGGTGCTAAATTCTGACCGTAGGATATCAACCCTGCTGTTCATAGCCCCCTCGGGGAATCCCCCCCTTATAGTCCAGCGATAGCCTTCAAAGAATGGACAAAGTGGTTCGAAAAAAGTCCCAGCGGGATCACGAAACTTGAAAAAGCCTTGCAATTTGCGAGGCTTTTTTGGTTTAAGCCCATTTCTGAAGGCCTGCGCTTGTTTTGTTATACTTTCCATGCGATAAAATATTTCGTTATAAATAATGCTTTATTTGAATAAAATGCAGAAATTAAAACGCAGGCTAACAAACTCCACGGTTATGATTTACAGCAGCTACTTAAAGCGTCATTTTAGAAATAATAGTATAATATATATTCTTCTGGTATTGTTAATTCCCAAAGACTTAATTGCCCAAACCGACCCGGTTTTTAAGCCCATATCGGCGGATATCATCAAACTTTCGTCTAAAATATTGAATGAAGACCGGAAAATTTATATTTATGTCCCGCCTATGGACACTCTGCTACCCGATAAGCGTTACCCGGTATTATATGTACTTGACGGGGATAATCATTTTAGCATGATTGCAGAATATTGCCGGTACCTTAGCCGCTTGGACGTAAATGTCATGCCCGAAATGATTATAGTCGGCATTCCTAATACAAATCGCACAAGGGATCTTACCCCAACCCATAGTATTGTTGATTATTACGGAAAGCCTGATACCGGTTCAAACTCCTGGTTAAAACCAAGCGGCGGTGGCAATAATTTTTTACAGTTCATTGGTGATGAGTTGATACCTTATGTTGACGCACACTACAAAACAGAAGCTTTTAGAATTTTTGCAGGACACTCCTTTGGGGGCATCACAACAATCAATTGCCTGTTAACGCAGCCGGATATGTTTGGTGCTTATATAGCCATTAGTCCCTCATTTTGGTGGGATAAGGGATATTTACTTGACTTCGCTAACAAGAAGCTAAAAACTAATCGGATTATAAATAAAATGATCTTTTATAGTGATGCGAACGAAGGAGGGTCAGACAAATCTACCTTTCATGCTGATCTTTTAAAGTTCGACTCAATAGTGACCCAAAATAAAATAACAGGTTTAAACCACAAATATGTTTACTATCCTGAGGACATACATATGACGGAGCCGGTAAAAGCTTATTATGACGCTTTACGATTTATTTACAGGCAATGGGATCTACCAGAGATGGATCCAAAATCATTGAACGCCTCTGTTGTAAAACAACATTATCAGCAACTATCTCAACGGTATGGATATGCTGTGAAACCATCAGAAGTGAATATTAGCAACCGCGCAATGGATTTAATAACCCGGCCCGGGGCATTGGATAATGCAATAGGTTTACTTGAAATGAATACTGAAAACTATCCTGCATCACCAACTGCTTTTAGCCAGTTAGGCGACGCATATCTAAAAAACGGTGATCGTTCAAAAGCGATTACTTATTATAAAAAGGCACTTTCGTTAAATCCCGGATCACAAAGTATAAAAGCTAAACTAATAGGGGCTTCAAAAAACCGGTAACTATTCATATACTTTTATCCTATCCCACAATTATTCTGTTTGATCCAAAAAAGAGCACCATACAAATGTGAATTTGCAACTCTCTTATTGTTACGACACTGACGCTACCATCCTTAAACGGAGGCCCATACTAAAACATATCCCCTTGCAGATATGTATATAGGGAAACGCAATTGAAAAATGTCCAGTTATACCAATTACAAGTCGATCCTGGACGACGTGAAAAAGTTTGTAGTTTCCTACTACCGGAACCACCAGGACGACCGCCTATTTTATCATAATCTACAACATACGCAAGGCGTGGTGAAAGCAGTTGAACAAATATCCACGCATTTTCAATTAAACGAAGCTGATCAGTTTACAGTGCTTGCCGCAGCGTGGTTTCACGATTGCGGACACTCCGGCGATATGTCCAATCATGAAGAAAAAAGTGCATTGATTGCGGCTGATTTTCTCAAAGACTGCGGACTGGAAGAAAAATTGCTGGATAATATAACAGCCTGTATCCTGGCTACAAAACTCCCACAGAAACCTGAAACCCTGCTTGAATCGATATTATGTGATGCCGACCTCTTCCACCTGGGCAGCGATAGCTTTATAAAGAAAAGCAAGCTTCTGCGTAAAGAAGTAAATGCATTAAATTCCTCGAAGATCAGCAAGGAACAATGGCGTCAAAAAACTATTCTTTTTTTAAAGCAGCATGAATACCATACTGATTTTTGCAGGCTATTGCTCAATACTAAAAAAGAAGAGAACATTAAAAATTTAACTGGTGCCGATGACGCAGAAAATGTGGAAACTGTTTCAGAAAAGTTGAACGAAACAGGCTTTCCCGAGCCTAACCCTATATTTCAAATGGAAAAGAATGATGACAGGATAATGAGGGGAGTTGATACAATGTTCCGGATCACATCCAATAATCATCAAAGATTGAGTAACATGGCTGACAGCAAGGCCCACATCATGATATCGGTGAATGCAATTATTATATCACTGGTCATTAGCCTGCTGCTGCGGCAAATCGAAAAATACCATAAAATGATCGTACCCGCAATGCTGCTTTTAGCAATCAACCTGGTTACCATTGTTTTTGCCATATTGGCAACAAGACCGGTACTTCCACAGGGAGAGTTTACGCCCGAGGATGTGAAGGCCAGGAAGGTCAATCTCTTATTCTTCGGTAATTTTTACAACATGCATTTGGACGAATATCTATCGAGCATGTCTAAAATGATGAACGACAAAGAATTTCTCTATGAATCATTAGTGCGGGACGTATATGGGCAGGGCATCGTACTTGGTCGTAAATACAAACTGCTCCGAACCTCTTATAATGTTTTTATGTTCGGTTTGATCGTATCCGTAATTGCCTTTGTCATAGCTGCTTTAAGTTGATTGATTATTAGTCGCGTCTTTTTGCGCCTTCATTTAAAAAGCTAAAACAATCGGGGTTTCGCATTCATTTAACATACACCATTATCAATCTAAAGGCATCGAATATGAAAATCATAGTTCGTATAAGCTTGTTCTTCTTAGCATTGGCAGGTATACTGCAGGCATGCAAACAAAAATCATCGTTCAGAAGCCCTGATGGTTTTGATTTTAGCAGACCTTTAAAATATAATGTACCTGGTGATCTGACAGAAATATCAGGCATCACATTCAGCAAAGGCAAAAACGATGTTGTTTATTGCGAAAATGATGAAGAGGGCAGGATATATTACTTAAGACCGGGCGACAAAACGGCAAAGTTCACTGAATTTAAAGATAATGGTGACTTTGAGGACATAGCTGTGTGCGGATCCCAAGTGTTTATGCTGCAAAGTAAAGGCACGTTGTTTACCATACCCTTTACAGAAATCGGAAAATCGCAAACTGCTATTGCAAAAAAATGGGACGACTTTCTTCCCGAAGGTGAATATGAGGGTATGTATGCCGACGAAAATGCAAACCAAATATACGTTCTCTGCAAGCATTGCAGTATCGATAAAACAAGCAAACAATGCAGCGGATTTATTTTTCAGGTCGCAGACAATGGCGACGTGAAAAGTTCCGGCGACTTTAAACTGAATGTGAAGCATATTGAAGATCTGCTCCACGTTGATAAAATTAGCTTTCACCCATCCGCCCTGGCAAGAAGCCCGCTGAGCCACGAGTGGTACATTCTTTCCTCGGTAAACAAATTGTTGGTAATAGCGGATGATAAATGGAAGATTCGCGATGTGTATTCATTGAATCCGGACTTTTTTACACAGCCGGAGGGTATGGCTTTTGACGCCGACAATAACCTGTATATTTCTAATGAGGGACGTTTTCCGGAAAGCGCCAATATTTTGAAGTTCCAGTATAAAAAAGTGGTCGAATGAAAATGAGGCGCATATTAATCACCATCTTGTGGATGCTGCCTGCTGTGGTTTATGCGCAAAAAAATATTGTATCCCGCATTATATTAATTGGTGACGCAGGTGAATACAGCAAAAGACAGAATGGGGTTATTCTGGATGCCGCCGGCAAAATCCTGAAAGGTAAAACTTCGGTATTTTATCTTGGAGACAATGTTTACCCCACAGGCATGGGCTTGCCAGGCAGCAAAGAAGAGGATTCCACAAAGAAAATCCTGCAGTCGCAATACCAACCGATGAGGAAAAATGGGGCTCCCGTTTATTTTGTCCCGGGGAACCATGATTGGGATCGAATGGGTCCTAAGGGCTTAGCCAAGATCAAAAGGCAGTGGGAATATTTGAACGAGCAGAAGGATACCTTGCTTAAAGAGATACCGGCAAATGGCTGTCCCGACCCTACCGAAGTACAGGTATCAAAGGATATGGTTGTCATCGCATTTGATTCGGAATGGTGGCTTTACCTCTACAATAAGGACAATCCGGATGCCGACTGTGACTGTAAAACAAATGGCGAGATCGTTAACAGGTTCAGGGAATTGCTTTATAAAAACAGGAACAAAATCATCATCCTTGCAAATCATCATCCCTTCGAATCCTATGGGCATCATGGCGGGACTTACGTCTGGCAGGATTATGTATTCCCGCTAACTTCAGTTAAAAGCAGTTTATATATCCCGTTGCCGGGTATAGGTGCATTATATCCGCCTTTGCGTAGAGGCTTTTCAAACCCGGAAGACGATGGGCATCCTCTATACCGGAACATGATCAACAAAATTGATGGTGTTTTCGAGGGCGATCCGAACGTGATTCACATATCCGGGCATGAACATGGATTACAATTTATAAAAGATAAAAAACGGATACAGATTGTCAGCGGAGCCGGCGCTAAAGGGGCTGTGGTACGAAAGGGTAAGAACGCATTATTTGCACAACGCCTGCCGGGATATGTAGTGATTGATCAGTTTGAAGACAAAAGTCTACATTTTACCTTTTATGCTAACCCTGACAGTAGTTTTAAGCAGGTATTTACTTACAGCAAACCATTTGAAAAAATCAAGATACCAGTCAAAAAAAGTGAGCAGGTTGTACACGGAGATAGTATCACTGTTGCTGCCCGCCCGGATTTCGACAAGGTTGGAAAATTGCACAAACTGTTTTATGGCGAAAATTATCGGAAGGAATGGGCCACACCGGCCAGGCTGCCTGTTATCCGGATCAGCTCTTATAAAGGAGGCCTGACACCGGTGAGGTTTGGAGGCGCACATCAAACCAGTTCGTTGCTGCTAAAGGACCATGGTGGGAAAGAGTATATTTTAAGTAGTATTCAAAAATATCCGCTCATTTTATTGCCGGCAGCTTTAAGGGAAACATTTGCTGAGTCGTGGCTGAAAGACGCCATGTCTGCCCAGCATCCTTATGCCGCGGTAATGGGGCCAATCATTGCAAATGCGGTAAAAGTAAAACACACTAATCCTACCATTGGCTGGGTGGCTCCAGATCCTAAACTGGGTTATTATGAAAAGGATTTTGCAGGCACCATTGGCATTATTGAAGACCGGGAACCGGGGGATAGCTCAATCAATACCGGCAATATGTTGAAGCAGCTCGACAAGAGCTATAATAACAGGGTAGACAGCGTGGAAGTTCTGCGGGCCCGGCTGCTTGACTGGTTTTTGGGCGATTGGGATCAACATGAAGACCAGTGGCGCTGGCAAGCCACGCATCGGGGAAGAGTAAAATACTATAGCGCGATACCTCATGACCGCGCGGCAACATTTTTCATCAGCCAGGGCATCATCCCAAAAATAGCTTCGGGGCAGTATGTTGCCAGGTATTTAAAAGGGTATAACGCCGGTTCACATACCATCAATGGCTTTTACCTTAACGATCATACGCTAAACACGCGTTTTATGACCCAAATAGGCTATGATCAATGGATGAGCATTGCGAAAAACTTTGCATCCAGTCTTACCGATAGCGTTTTAGAAGCATCGCTGCGTCGTTTGCCCTTGAGTATCTATAAACTCCGTCATCACCACTTGCTTAAGCAAATGAAAAAACGACGGGATAACCTGGTTAGGGCAGCTGAAACCTACTATCGTTTTTTCAACCGTCGCGTCGACATCAAAGCGACCGACGAGACGGAATTTTTTTCGGTTAACGATACCTTACAGGGAAGCCTGATCGTGCGGGTGAATAAACAAAAAAATCACACTTCATCCGGTGTGCTGTTCTCAAGAGTTTTTGATCCTGTCGTAACTAAGGAGATAAGAATTTATGTAGCTAAAGGCAATGATACCGTTATCGTCAACAACAAAACCTCGCCCATCAAAATAAGATTTATAGGCGGAGTCGGGCATAAGCTATACAATTTTGAAAGCGGCAACCGGAAGGTTAACGTTTATGAAAAACTTAACTCGGCTACGTTTACAGGTCCTTATGCTTCTAAGGTCGATAAGCATCTGTCAAATGACACCACCAATGTGACTTATATTGCTACTAACCTGTATCATACTTTTATTCCGCTATTAAAAACCGGGTATAATTCAGATCAGGGTTATTATTTAGACGGCGGTTTTCATTTTATACATGAAGGATTCAGAAAACAGCCCAATAGTTTCCAGGAAGTTACAATAGGACACTTTTTTACGAATGAATCGTCAAGATTAAATTATACAGGCTCATGGGTAAATTCCATAGATAAAGCTGATGCGGAAGTGCAGGGAACCATTTACTTTCCGAGAGTCATCAATTTTTTTGGCAGGGGCAACTCCACTCCTTACGATAAAGAACAACCTGGCGCAAATTACTATCGTTATAAATTTACTTTCCTTACTACCGACGCAACGCTGCGGTTCCAGAACCTGGCCGGAAATACTAGTTTAAAAATTGGCCCATCGTTCCAATACTACGGTTATCTTCCGAATGATGAAGCTCACCTGGTTGATCACAGCTCGCTGATACATAGCTATGACAGCGCGACTGTTTCAAAAGATAAATACCACCTCGGCCTAGTAGTAACCTATACCGATGATAAGCGAAACAATAAGATGCTTACTTCATGGGGTGTATATGTCAATGTCCGGTTGCAAGCCTATGCTGGTCTGGGTAGTTATTCAAAGTCTTTTGTACAGGTCATCCCTGAAGCTATCCTTTATGAAAGTTTCGATACAAATTCTAAATATGTTTTGTCAGAACGATTAGGAGGCGGACTTACCGCGGGTAAAACAGCATCCTATCAATCTTTGTTTCTTGGAGGGGAGGCGAACCTGCCGGGCTTTAAGGAAGAGCGCTTCGCCGGTCAGCACATGATGTACAACAACCTCGAGCTACGGATCAAACTGGGCAGCCTTGCTTCTTATATTTTACCGGGGCAATTTGGTGTTATAGGTTTTCACGCGATCGGGCGTGTTTGGGAAAAGCACGAAGACTCAGGCAGCTGGCATAATTCTTTCGGCGGTGGAATATACTTTGCACCCGCCAACATGGCTCTTTTACAAATTAAGGGCGCATTTTCATCGGATGGGTTTTATCCTTACGTGAATTTTAACTTAACATTTTAATATGCAAACTAAGGTAACCGGCACAAAAACTAAACACTCGTCACATGGCGTTGTCAAGAGCGCCTTGTCGATTAAACCTTTTGTGGATTACCTTAAATTAAAGATCGATAATGAAAAGACTATCAAGTCAGAATTTTATCGCTTTGTGCTTAAAAAGATAGACCGGTACGAAGAGTTAGCCGACGGCGCAATCAGAGCAAACGACATAAAAAAATTAACCGGTGTTTTTGAGCTAATCCATGCAACACTAACCAGCGCGGGCGAAAGTAATAATAAGTTTTGCTGGGCAATCGCATCGCCTGTACTTTCAAGGATTGTATATGGCACTGAAAATTTCTTTGTTTTTTTAAAAGAGCGTCAAAAAGGTGATAATATAGCCGCCCAAGGAACGGATGCATTATTTGCCCACGAAAATGTCGACTTTATTTACCGGCTGATCCTGCAAAAATTGTATCATTTTCCTGCGGAAATACATAATGATACCATTTACTCATACCAACAGCCGGGCAGCGATATTGTTAAATACAACCGGCTCCATATCGATACCACATTCATTAAGGTCACCGCTGATGCGGTACTCCCTGAAATCAATCCTGAACACATAGAGGCCTGCCTGTATGAAGGGCGTGGTATGGAAACGTTAAGCAATATCATACCCTTATCGATGTTTACGCTCGAAGGATTTGCCGTAATTACCGTCGATGATTTTTCAGCAGAGCATGCGCTTCAGACTATCCGCGATCTTTTAGTAAATTATTCATCCAGTCCGGAACGGCTTTATATGCAGGTCCTCAAAGCACTGCAAATCATGGCAGGTATTCCTTCCGTTGAGTTCGGGCTCCTCCCCTTTATCAAATTAAACAGGCAACTGATGCTAAAAGGGAGGGAATGCAGTAATTGCTTTTTGATAAAGTCCGCGCGTAAATTCAGTTTCGGTAACACAGACGCCGACGTTTTTTTAAATGAATACATCAAAAAGCCCACCGCACTTTTTTTCAGCACAATTTCTGAAAAGAAAATAGAGCAATACCGGTTCCTGGAAGCCATTAAAAAAGCAGGCATAGCTTCTTATGCTATTTTACCTATATTTTACAACAGGCAACCCGCGGGCATCATGGAAATTTACTCTGCTAAGAAAACCGTTTTTTATGAAAAGCTGCTGTCACATTTGCAGCCCGCCGTTCCCCTTTTATCCCAGCTGCTGCAGGATAGCATTTTGCAATTTGAGGCCAGGTTAGATCGTGTTATTAAAAATAAGTTTACCACCATTCAGCCTTCGGTCGAATGGAAATTTAACCAGGCAGCCGGTGAATATTTGCTCAAAAAAACATCAAAAAACGAGGCCGAAGTTGAGGCTGTTTCGTTTGGTGACGTTTTTCCTTTATTCGGTTCTGTTGACATCCGCGATTCTACAATACAGCATAACCAGGCTTTAAAAAAAGATATTAAGATACTGAATAAGATACTTGGTGGTCTCTTCAAAAGTCACAAGAAAATCACCGGGGAGGATCCGAATGTTCAGTCCATCCTTAAATCCTGGAAAAAACAGCTTAAAAAGCAACTGAAGTCAAACGATGAGAACCAAATTAAGGATTATATAAAGCGAGTGATCACACCTGGCGTAGAGGAATTGTCGTTCTCGCTTCCGTCGCTTGAAAAGCCTTTGAATAAATATCGTAGTGCCATAAATGAAAAAGAAGGGCTGGCATATAGCAACCGCCTTGCGCTTGAAAATTCCTTAAAGTCGATAAACAACGCCCTAACTAAATACTATGAAAATGCACAGGTGAAGCTTCAGAAAATATATCCTTGTTATTTCGAAAAGTTCAGAACGGATGGAGTTGAGTATGATATCTACCTAGGCAATTCCATTTCACCGGAACATAGGTTTACTTCTGCACACCTGAAGAAATTCAGGATGTGGCAACTCAGGTCTATGATTGATATCTGTCACCTTACTAAAGAAATGTTGCCAAAACTTTTACGCCCGCTCAGGACGGCTCCCCTCATATTTGTTCATTCAGGCAAAATTAATCTCTGCTTCAGAAATGATGAAAGGCGCTTCGATGTCGAGGGTTACTACAACATAAGATACGAGGTCATCAAAAAAAGGATAGACAAGGTCAGAATCAGAAAAACGGAAGAGCGGTTGACGCAACCGGATAAAATAGCGCTGGTCTATTTTAATAATTCGGATGTAGAGGACTTTCTTGATTATGTCTCTGTGCTACAAAAAGACGGGGCCTTAAAGGATGACCTGGAGCACCTTGAATTGGAGGACCTGCAGGGGGTTTCCGGATTAAAAGCATTTCGCGTAAGCGTAAACTACAAGGACTAAGATCACGCTGAACAATCTTCGCTGTAATGTGTTAAACACTTGGCACTTGCACAAGTGAAAACCGGGCACGTGAGTTAGGAGAAGAGCAACTGCCGAAACCAACTATGAAACCGATATTTTTCCTGGCAATTGCCCTTTCAATTGCCCAACCTATAGCCTCTTATTCTCAGTCGCACCTGAACACCGATAGTGTAAAAGTTGCTGCGCACCCTGCATTCAATAAAAAATCCGGCATTTATAAGGTATTCTTCGGGAGAAATTACCGGACCATCTGGGCTGCTCCGGTGTCGTTGCGGGTTATGCACATTGCGACAGAGAAAGGCGGCCTGGCAATCACCGACCTGGGCGGAGGAAAGCAGACTAAATCTTTGCAATTAAAAGATTCCGCAGGGCATGAGTGGGCATTGCGTACAGTAAATAAATTCCCCGAACGGGCATTGCCCAAAGTTGAGAGACACACCATTATACAAGATATTCTGAAGGACCAAGTTTCGACCTCCAATCCATACGCCGCGTTAACCGTACCGCCAATGGCTGAAGCAATAGGCATTCCGCATACCCATCCTGAAATAGTTTTTATTCCGGATGATCCTGCCCTTGGTAAGTACCGTAAAGAATTTGCTAACCAGGTTTTCCTGTTTGAAGAACGGAAACCGCTTGATAACACTAAAACGGATAAGACCGAAAAAGTACAGAAAGCACTGGAAAAGGATAATGACGTAAAAGCCGATCAAAAGCAATTATTGCGCGCAAGATTGCTTGACATGATCATAGGCGATTGGGACCGGCACGGCGATCAGTGGATATGGGAAAAATATAAGAATTCAATCGGGACGATATATGAACCCCTGCCCCACGACCGGGACAAAGTCTACTATTCTACCTCGGGCGTGTTCCCCTGGTTCGCTGCAATATTTAAGCCCCAGCTTCAACCTTTAGGTAAGCGTATTAAGCAGATCGACAGGTGGAACTTAAATAATATCTATTTTGATTTCTATTTCCTGAACCGTTTAGACCGCCATGATTGGGAGGAGCAGATCAACTATGTGCAGCGCAAACTTACCGACAGCGTCATTACTGCATCCGTTAAATTATTACCCAGGAACATTTACGCTTTGTGCGGACTTGAAACCACGCGGATAGTGATTGCAAGGCGTAATCATATAAAAAAGGACGCGCTGGACTACTACGATTTCCTGGCGAAGAATGTTGACATCCCTGCGTCTGATAAAAATGAGAAATTTTCGATAATCCAGGAGCAGGACGGCGGTGTAAGTGTCCTCATTAGAAAAGCTGGTAAAGATTCTACTAAGGAGGTCTACAAACGGAAGTTCGATCCCCGCGAAACAAAGGAAATACGGCTTTACGGCCTGGGAGGAGATGATGTTTTTGCGGTAAACGGCAAGCAACCAGCTGCTATAAAAATAAGAATGATCGGCGGTGATGGTAATGATATTTTCCAGGTCGATCCTACCTTAAAGCAACCGGGCAAGCATGTGATCTATGACAGATCAGATCAAAAAAACACTTATCCTGCACATGCAAGCGCCAGGTTGCAAACCTCAGCTGATTCAACCGTCAATGCCTATGATAAGGAAGCATTTCAGTATGATTATTACTTTCCACTCCCCGGCCTGGGTTACAACACAGAAGATGGCGTAAGACTGACCTTAGGTTTTACTGCTGAAAAACATGGGTTCCGGGGAGACCCGTATATATTCAGGCAGGAGTTTCAGGCTGGTTATACTCTGTCAAAAAAGTCTTTTATTTTTACTTATAAAGGTGATTTTAAAAAGTTAATTGGCAATAATGATCTTGGGATAAACATTTTATACAGGGGCCCACACAACGTCAACAACTTTTTTGGGCTTGGGAATAATGCAGTTTTTGTTAACCAGGGAGACAGAAAATTTGATTACTACCGGAACAGGTATGATTGGTCGGTAGCGGATATCCGGCTGTTCCATCAATATGGAAAATGGCGGATAAGCGGTGGAGTTATCGGGCAATATTACACCAGTTCGGCTGCCAATAACTACAATAAGTTTTTCAATGAATACAATCTGCAGCACCCTGAGCTTAATTTATTTTCTACCAAATTATATGCAGGGCTTATTGCCGGCACAAATTATGACACGCGTAACAGCAGCTTTTATCCAACTACAGGGGTCTATTGGGAAAATACGATCAAAGGCTTAAAAGGGCTTAACATAACAGGCCATACTAACGGGCAATTGCTATCCGTATTTTCTTTCTATTTGAGCCCCGGTAAAGATTCGACATTTGTTATAGCAAACCGGACGGGCGCCGGACATTTTTCAGGCAAGGGAGAGTTTTTTCAAATGATGAACCTTGGCGGTCCGCTTAGCCTGCAAGGTTTTCACACCAGCCGGTTCATTGGCAATTCTATCGTGTTTAATAACCTCGAATTACGCCTCAGGCTTTTTGATTTTAACAACTACCTTCTCGCGGGCGAATTGGGTATGATTGTTTTTAATGATACTGGTCGCGTTTGGTTAAATGGTGAGTCTTCAAGCGCCATCCACGACAGCTATGGTGGCGGTCTGTTTATAACCCCTTACAATAAGTTTATTCTTTCGGCCGTGATAGGCCACGGCAGTGACGGCAGCCTGCTTTATTTAGCCAGCGGATTCCGCTTTTAGCTGGCATGCTCTATTTTGGTGATATACGATTCAAGCTACCATGTTAAAAATTTCTTTTTTGACTCCCGATTGTGATCAACAATTTAAGGAATTGCGGGTAAAGCCTGGTGCTCCCTATTAAAGCAGTTCGAATTTAGTCGGATCTGAATTAGCAAAAGCTGTTTTGATTAAAAAGTAAGATCCTTATTTATCTCTTTTAGCAGATATTCCTTTCTATCTGAGGAATACTCCCAAAACATAACACCTGCTAAATTATTTTTCTTAACATATTTGCACTTGTTCTTAACCGACCATTCGTCATCGAATGTGATAAACTGCCGGAGGTCAGCATTATACAGGTAAGGCGCATAAGCGTCTTTGTCGCGGTAATATTTGTAGCCTTTTTGGTTGATCAGGCTATCTTTTATAAATGTGTAGCCGCCGCCCACACCACGAACCCGTATCGCAGCGGTTTTAGCCCCAAGCACCATTTTTTGCGAATCGGCAGCCGCCAGTGTGTGGCCATAAAACGCCACACCTACTACCAGTTTATCCGCAGGGACTCCCGCCGCCATAAAATCGTGCACGGCAATATCAGCCGAGCAAAGCGTTTTATAACCTTTCGATGAATACAGATTGGTATGGTGTAATACGATATGCAAGCTATCCTGAGCGAAATCATACGTCATCAAGCTCACATAATCCAGGTATTTTGAAGCTTCGCCCATTTCCGTGAGCTTCAGGAAACGCGTAAACCCACCTGCCGCTGTTGTGAGTAACTTCTTGCTGCCTGTTTGCTTTTCAAGCGTATCCAGATCCAATCGCAGTTTCTGGAACATCAGCGTGAAATTATGTTTATCCTCGGGCCTGTAAATATTACCCGCCCCAATGTCGTTAGGGTATTCCCAGTCGATGTCCACACCATCAAAATTGTATTTTTTTACTATGGCAATGGCGCTTGCCGCAAAAGCTTCACGGGCAGTATCGGTTAGTACAGCATCCGAAAAATTATGACTACCTCCCCAACCTCCTATCGAGATAAGCAATTTAAGGTTAGGGTTTATTTTTTTAAGTTTTACCAGGTTACGAAAGTTCACCGTATCCGTCTTTTCATGTTCAAGATAAGCGCGGTTATTTTTAATAATTACAAATGCATAATTAATATGTGTGAGCTTTTTTGCGTCCACCATAGCGGTGTCATATAAACCATGATACCCGCCAACATAGCCGATGATAACGTGTTTTGGGGTTTTTGCTGATTGCGCGGAGACAGATATTGATACGAATAACACAAGCACAACCGACAAGATGCCTGATAAGCGGAATACGATTCTCATAATGAACGAATATAGCCATTTCCTAAAGCAATTTTACTGTGTTTGTAATCGGTCTGTCGAAATTCCGTATATTCTTAACAATAGCTCATTGATCTTCCTTCGCATTGATCTTTTCTTTTATTTTTTCAAACATAAGCGCCCCTCTGTGGGATATCTCTTCCCCGATGCCATTAATTCATAAATGATTAATAGCCGATTCATTCCTAACGAGGTTGAGGGCCCGGCTATTTGTATATTGCGTTGACCCGGGCTGAACACTTCCCCGAATTTTAAGGCGATCAAGCCACCCTTTAGGGCCTTTGAATGTGTATTTTTTGGCATTGATCAACAACACACTGCACAGGATCACCAACAGGCCAAGCAATTGCAATATTGATATATTTTCGTGCGCGAACAACACGCCTAAAATAACTGCAACCACAGGGTTTACATAGGAATGCGAGCTCACCTGTACTGCAGAACGTACTTTCAGCAACCATATATATGCGCTGAATGCTCCTATTGAACCAAACAGGATCAGGTAAACCAGAGCCATCCATGCACTTGCAGGTACACTGCTGATTTGAAATTGTTTGAATTCCTGGTGCACCAGCGCTGCTATAACAAATGCTAAACCGGCAATGATCATTTGCCAGGCCGAGCTTACCCTCGCCGGTGTATTTGTGGTATTCTTTTTTGAAAGGAGCGCTCCCAGCGACCAGGCAATAGGATCAAGCATTACCAAAACCAGAGCGATTACCTGGGTAAATGTAAAAGTTCCGGCAAACGATTTAACAATGGCTTCAGCGAAGAGAAGTATCACCCCGGAAAACCCAATGATAAGTCCCGCAAGCGTAGATTTATTGCTAAGATTTACTTTCCAGTTGCCTTTATCTAAAGCCACAAACCAAATAGGATTGGCTGATACCATAATGGCAACAATAGCGCTTGGCAATGATTGTTCTGCCCAGATGATTCCGCCGGTAGCAGTAAAAAGCATTAGCAGACCACTTACTGCCGCTGATAAAATATCCTTTTTTATCCAAATGCGGTCATTTTTTAAACGGCACCAGCCTAATAACAGGAGCCCTGCTGTCAAAAACCGGAAAGCGCCGAGTAGCATTGGCGGGAAGCCGTGTACAGCCATCTGAATAAAAAAATAGGTTGAACCCCAAACGATATAAATGATCGCAAAAGCCACAATAACCAATGCTGCGGATGGTTTATTTGTTGTTTTAGTTTCCATGACTATATGTTCAATTTGATTTACGATGTAAAAATACTTGGGCATTGGACTATATATATAGTCCAAAAAATTCAAACCAGATAGTCCAGTTGCTATTTAGTTTTGAGATGAATCGAATTGGGTTTGGAAGGATCGTTTATAAAAAATACAAGCAGCTTTGCCGGCGCTGATTTGCTGTTATTACGGGTTAGCGCATGAAGGCCATTGGGCTTTTCATAGAAGGAATCACCTGCTTTATAAGCATGTCTTACACCTTCGAAAACAGACTCGAGTTCTCCTTGCAACAGGTAGCCAAATGTAGGGCAAGGATGCCTGTGGGGTGATGAAATACTACCAGGAGCGAAAACGACGATCTCCATTTGCACTTCCTTATGGTTAATGCCTTGTCCGTTGAGCAGTTGCCTGAGGATGGTAGTATCTGTAATCTGTTGAGCATGAACACTCAGGCTTGAGGTAACCAGCAGACACGCTACAATAACCCAATTGAAAATAGCTTTCATTTGTCGTCCTCCTTACTTTTTAGTCTTAATGCATCAATGCTCCATGGATACGCAGGCAGGGTTGATAATAAAAAGCTTGCTGCACTTAAGGTAAAAACAGAATATCCCAAAGGCGAGTCGATACCGAATGATATGGCCATGGCGAGTGCAAAAAACAAACTTAAAATTCCGCTGCCGATTGCTGCCAGACGGGTAAAAAGACCAATAAATATTAGTACGCCAAAAACGGCCTCGCCTATAGAGGCTAAAACAGCCAATGCGGGTACAATACCTTTTGGCAAAAAAACCATTACTTTTTGTGCATAATCTAAAAAGTGACCCCAATCTCCCCAACCAACATGCGGCTGCCCGTTTGCACCCAATATGCCGATACGGTCGGCGACTTCCCATAAATAGGCAGAGCCAATGGCCAGCCTGAGATAAAGTGATGCGAGTTTTGTATTTCGTTTCATTCTGTGAACTTATTTCGATAAAATTATTACTAAATTGGACTACACTTATAGTCCAGTAATAATAAAACAAGTAGTCCAGTATGATTTTATTGGAAAGTCTTCTAACAATCAATAAGCAATCGTCGGTGCCAGTCTATTTGCAGATCACCAATGGCATAATCAATAACATACGCCGGGGAATATTAAAACCGGAAAGCGCTTTACCAAGCAGCCGTGCGCTTGCTTTGGCACTGGGTGTGCACCGTAAAACTGTAGTAGCGGCTTATGATGAATTGTATGCGCAAAGCTGGACGGACGTCTATCCGCGCAAAGGTATATTTGTGGCAAAAAATCTTCCCGATGTAAAACCCAGAAGCTTATCAAAAAAAACAGATATAAACAGCTTTGCGGCCGAAACCCATTTTGATGTCAGGGACTATGTTCCCTTTCCTGCTCTTTTCGCTCCCGAACCTCAATCTAATCTGGTTTTTAATGATGGCTTTCCTGATACCCGGCTAGCTCCTATGGAACTTTTGGTTCGCGAGTATCGCCGTTTTGGAAACTACCGGTTTACTTCAAAATACCTGATGTACGGATCGGAGCAGGGTTCGGAAAATTTGCGGAATGAACTGGCAAAATTCCTTTCAGAAACGCGCGGATTGCAGGTTAGCCCGGAGGATATTATGATCACCAAAGGCGTGCAGATGGCGCTTTATTTAGTTGCCCAGGTTTTACTGTCAAAAGGAGACACCGTGATCGCTGCAGATCCAGGTTACCCGGGTGCGAACCAGGTTTTTGAACATTCAGGTGCGCAAATGGCCCTGGTACCTATAGATGAACATGGCATCGACCTTGAGGCTGTAGAAGCCATTTGCAAAAAGAAAAAAGTGAAACTGCTTTATGTAATCCCTCATCATCACCGGCCAACTACCGTAACATTGAGTTCTGACCGGCGCATGCAACTGTTGGATCTGGCCAAGAAATATCGTTTTGCCATTTTGGAAGACGATTATGATTATGATTTCCGTTATAGCAGCAGTCCGATATTGCCGCTTGCCAGTGCCGATGAATATGGAAGTGTAATCTATGTTGGTTCATTTTGCAAGACGATTGCACCGGGTATTCGCATTGGTTTTGCGGTCGCGCCCCAAAATCTGATTATTCAATTAAAACGCCTCCGGAGAATGATTGACCGGCAGGGCGAGCAACTGCTGGAGGAAGCCATGGCCAACCTATTAAAAAATGGTGATATCTGGCGCCACCTTAAAAAATCAAACAAAATATATCATGAACGACGCGACACACTTTGCAAGCTTTTAAATGAACAATTGAGCGAATATGTCTCCTTCAGAGTACCTGATGGCGGCTTTGCTGTCTGGGTAAAGTATCTTAATGGACTGGACACATCGATCGTATCAAAAAAAGCTGCAGAAATGGGCCTGTCTGTAGGCTCCGGAACCGATTATTGGTATGCCAATGACAACAACCGTACTTTTATACGACTGGGTTTCGCCTCACTTAATCCGAAGGAAATTGAAAATGCGGTGGAAATTTTAGATAAAGCCGTAAGAAAAGCAAAGTGAATTTGAAGCTAGATTCCTGCTCTCCCTACCTTAGTTGAAGAGCCTCAAGCCGAAAGTCTTGAGGCTCCCTGGTTTTATACCCAGTATTACTTGGCAGCAGGATGATTGCTGCTAAACGAATCACGGAACATCTTCCAACCTGCAGGGGTCTTTTTCCAAAGCACCAAAAACTTGCCATCGTCAGTTACTTCACCTTTTGCATCAATTGATTGCCATTGTCCTATTTCTGTCACATATTCTTTGCCGTCACCATAAACTGCTTCAGTAATAAACTTGCCATTTCGCAGGCCAGCATCGTACCCAAGCTTAAAGAATATGAGGGCACCTTTGCGCCCTCTGTATGACTGGGAATTTGGCGCCATAATGATGCAATCGTCGGCATAACGGTCGGCAAAAATATCAGCATCGTTTTTTACAAACGACGAAAAATAAATGCCGTTACTTGCCGCAATGGCTTTTTTGGCGTTAGCTAATTCAGCGTTAGATTGGGCATGGCTTTGACTAACATAAAATATAGCCATTACAAATAATACGCTTCCGATAAAAAATTTTCCTGTTTTCATAGTTGTTCTTTTTATTTATTAATACGGCAAAAATAATTTGCGCTGCACAGGTTGTATTGTAAAAAAGCGAACAGAAGTGTAAGCTTAAAGCAGAAAGCCTAAAACCTTTGTATGCTTTTCGCTTTCTGCTTTAAGCTTTCTCCTTATTAATTATATTTGAGTGTGAGAGATCAGGTTTTTCCCCCGTCAGCAGCCTTAAAACCATTTGTGCAGTATTACTGGACCTGCCGCCACCCTGACGATGTACTTGAGGTAATGTATCCAAGCGGTTCGATAGAGCTGTGCATAGATATTTCGGACTGTACCACCGTGCGGCATCGCGGAGATCAGTCGATGCAGGTACCTAAACTGGAACTGCTGGGGCATTGGACCATCCCAACCCGTGCAGCCTTAAAAAAAGGCAATACCTGTCTCATTACACGCTTTCACCCTTACGCCGGTGCACTCTTTTTCCCTAATTCCGCCTCCGAATTCACCAATCAATCGGTCGATTTCCATGATATTTTCGGCAGAGGATCAGCCAATCTCTACGATTGCCTAATGGAGCAGCCCACAATTCAACATAAAGTCAACGTCCTTGAACAATTTTTGCTGAAGCGACTAACAATGAACAGGAGAAGTCATCAAAACCTGAATTTGATTAAGCATATGTGCTATCATGTGTCGGCTGGTAATAATCTTTTTGATATCGGTGACTTGTCTTCCCGTTACGGGTTCTCGGAGCGGTATATTCAAAAGCTCTTTAACAGTTGGGTGGGTATAACACCTCAAAAGTTTTTTGCAGTCAGGCGTTTTAATAAAAGTCTGGAGTTGCTCAGATCATCCGCTGAACCTATGACTTCGATAGCTTTTTCCTGCGGATATTACGACCAGGCACATTTTATCAAGGAGTTTAAATCATATACCGGGTTAACGCCAATGCAGGTGAAATCACTTTGACCAATTATATGAATGTAAATACAGTTTTATGAGTATGAATAGTGAATTACAAAAAATGCTTAGCGGAGAGCTCTACGAAGCATGGGACGAGGAATTGACAGCCATGCGTGACAATGCCAGGCAACTGCTTTCCAGGTATAATACGTTAATTGCGGCTCCTTTAGAAGAAAAGAATGAAATACTCCGGCAATTGCTTGGATCATGCTCAACTATTGACATACAGCCACCATTCTTCTGCGATTACGGTTCACACATTTTTGCAGGCAAGAACTTCTTTATGAACTTCAACTGTGTCATTCTTGATTGCGCAAGAGTTACAATCGGCGACAATGTGATGTGTGGTCCTTATGTACAAATTTATACAGCCTATCATCCGGTGCAGGCGCTAGAACGGACTAAGGGACCTGAATTAGCGGCTCCCATAACAATAGGAGACAATGTTTGGTTAGGCGGAGGAGCCATTATTTGTCCCGGTGTAACCATTGGAGATAATACCACGATAGGAGCGGGAAGTGTAGTTACGAAAGATATTCCCGCAAATGTATTTGCAGCAGGTAATCCTTGCAGGGTGATCAAAAATTTATAAGTTTAAAAATAATTTCGATCAGGCCCCCTCATGATTACTGCAAATGATCTATGTTTAAACCTTTACTTGCGGCTTGTTTCTTCTTAATATCTGCATCTTGTGCATTTAGCCAGGACGCCGATTTTTTTAAACCCAATCCCAAGCGTCGCGAGCTAAAGGCGATAAAAATTAATGAAAATCTAAAAATTGATGGAGTTTTGGAGGAACACGAATGGCGCTTAACCCAAGGAGCGTCGGATTTCATCCAGGTTGAACCGTACCAGGGTCAACCATCAAACTATGCGACCATAATTAAGGTATTATATAACCAAAAATATCTATACATCGGCGTTGTTTGTAAAGACCCAAAAGGCAAAAGGGCGATCATGGCAACCGATTTTGTACGGGATTTTGATTATCTGCGGCATGACCTGGTGAACCTGGCTTTTGACACGTTTAACGATCAGCGGAATGCTATGGTTTTTGCCACCAACGCTTATGGCGTTCAGCGTGACCTGCTTGCATTTGATGACATTTATTATGATATAGACTGGAACGGCCTCTGGAATGTCCGCACATCACGCAGCGATTCAGGATGGGTTGCCGAAATGGCCATTCCCTGGAAAACATTACGATATCCAAAAAGTAATGACAGTACCCAAAGCTGGGGTTTTAATGTCTATCGCAACCGGAGGTTAACTAATGAGATCAGTGCATTTTCACCCTTCCCCCGTATATTCTCATCGTCGCATATGAATTATGCCGGGGTGCTGACCAATCTACAGCCCCCGCCACCCGCCACGAATATCATTGTCGACCCTTACATACTGGCATCTGATGATCATTATACAAATTTTGAAAGTACAAAGCCGTCACATATATCAAGTTTTAAATACGGGGGCGATCTGAAATGGGCCATTAACCCGAATGCTGTGCTTGATCTTACAGCACACACGGATTTTGCACAGGCGGATGCAGATCAACAAATAAATAACACTACCCGGTTTAACGTATTTTTCCCCGAAAAACGCCAGTTCTTCCTGGAGAACGCATCTCTTTTCGGCGTACAAATCAGCATGAACGGCGACCAGGCGGGCGGCAACATGCGCTATCAGCCTTTCAATAGCCGGAACATCGGTCTGGATACAAGCGGCAGCCCTATTCCGATAATTGGCGGGGGGCGTTTTGTTTACCGCTCCGCTACTGTGAACTACGGTGCCATGGCCATCCGCCAGCAGGGATATAACGGCGGACCTGCAACTAACTTTTTTATTGGCAGGTTCTCGCAAAACTTTGGTCAGCAAAGCCGCATTGGCGGCCTTGTTTCGCTCAAGGAACAACCTGGTGCATCAAATATTGAATCCACTGTTGATGGGTTTTTCCGGTTCAACGAATCTAATTCCATCAACGCAATTGTTACGCAATCAACTACTACTAATACCGGGGCAAAAGGATTTGCTGGTGTGGTACAGTATTTCAACAACACCAACAACCATGAAATATGGCTGACAGAGTCTGTCGTCACAAAAGACTTTGACCCACAAATGGGCTTTATTTCACGTACGGATGTTATCGCTACCACACCGGGCATCAATTACTTTTATCGAGGAAAGCTGCTCCCATTTAAAAGCTTTCTGCTGGCATACGCGCCAGGCATTTTACCAGAGATTTACTATACAGCATCTACAGGGGAATTTGCAGAGGCTCACATACCCTTTTACCCGGTTTGGTTCAATTTTAAAAACGGTGGCTATTTCGGGTATGGTTTTGAATCGGTGTGGCAACACCTTACCTCGACATTTTCACCCCTAAATGTCAATATTGCGCCTGGTGATTACCATTATTTTAATCAGCAAGTATATATCTCGACCGACCCTTCAAAAATATTAAATGCGATGATCTCATTTACGTCGGGATCTTACTTTAATGGCCGATTAACAACCATCGATTACAAAGTTCAATTTGCCCCGAGCCCGCATGTGTCCTTGTTAGGTGAGTATAACCGAAATCATTTTAATCACGTTGGCGCCGATAATGCAAGCAAGTTAGTTAATTTATATATCCTGCAGGGCCGTTTTGCGCTTAATCCCCGCCTGCAATTCACCGGCATATACCAGAAAAATTCGCTCAATAATTCCAATGCATATAACCTGAGGTTAGCCTGGGAATTTTCACCTTTGAGCTATATCTACTTTATTTATAACCGGGGTGTCAACAACCAACTTAGTACACGACCGGTAATAGCCCAAACCGAAGATCACGTTGTTTTCAAAATGAGTTATTTACAGCAGTTTTAATCAATGAAAAGCATAACAAATAAGTATATTCAAATCAATTTCATAACCTTTTTTAAACTATCGAATCATTTATGAGTAACAACACTACTTATCTTGAATCCAAACAGCACTATCCCATCCTGGATGGTTTGCGCGGTGTGGCTTCTGTCATCGTTATTGTTTTTCACGTGTTTGAAACCTTTACAGGCGGCAATCGCTTCATTCAGATTATCAATCACGGTTACCTGGCAGTAGATTTCTTCTTTTTATTATCAGGCTTTGTGGTTGCTTATGCTTATGACGACCGCTGGAGCAAAATGACGCAATGGGATTTTTATAAAAGACGGCTCGTGCGCTTACAGCCCATGGTGATAATGGGATCTATTATTGGTGCAGCGCTTTTCTACTTCCAGACAGGTGCGGCTTTTCCGTTAGTCGCAGTAACCCCTGTATGGAAAATGTTGCTTTTAATGGTTATTGGTGCTACATTAATACCGGTACCCGTTTCAATGGATATTCGCGGCTGGCAGGAAATGCACCCGCTGGATGGCCCGGCCTGGTCACTATTTTTTGAATATATCGCCAATATCCTTTACGCGGTTGTTGTCCGTCGTTTTTCAAAACTGGCTCTTTCAATTTTAGTGTCACTGGCAGCATGCATGCTGATCGGCTATTTACTTTTTGGTCCGCAGGGAGATCTGATAGGGGGCTGGTCAATTACTAAGGAGCAACTTTTTGTAGGGTTTACACGGGTGCTCTACCCATTTTTTGCCGGAGTTTTGCTTTGCCGCATTGGTAAACTCATCCGCATTAAAAATGCATTTTGGTGGTGCAGCCTGCTGATTATTATTTTCCTTGGCATCCCACGTATTGGGGATGAGCATCACTTATGGATGAACGGTATTTACGAAGCCGTTTGCGTGATCTTAGTGTTCCCGCTTATTGTTTCGATAGGTGCAGGCGGAGCGTTGCATAGTGCAAGATCAGAGCGCATATGCAAGTTTTTTGGCGATATTTCTTACCCGCTTTATATTACTCATTACCCTTTGATCTATGTATTTACTGCATGGGTGGTCAACAACAAAATACCATTGGGCACTCAAGGCTTACTAGTTGGACTGCTGTTAGTGATAGTCAGTATAGCAATCGCTTATGCTTCCTTAAAACTATATGATGAGCCTGTTCGTGAATGGTTAAAGAAGAAAGTTTTGATGAAAAAGGCATAATGATTTGGCGAAGGCCTTTAAAACAAAAAAGCCATGAAATGATTATTCCATGGCTTTTTGTTTTATCCAGGCTGGCTTCTTTTGAATTAGCCCCTCATTTTGCATTTGCTGCCGCAAACTGCTGAATATCGCTTTTACTAAATGTTACCAACTCAATAATATTTGCGCTACGCCTTAACAACGGAGGGACAATTTGAAGCGCTTCTTCTTTATTGTCAAACTCGCTGATAAAGTACGATTTGTGAACACCGGATTTACAGCCCCAATAGGCATGCGTGAGCAAGTGTGAGCCGGACTCTACAAATAATCTAATCACATGCTGGCACTCAACGGTGTTTTCTGAATGTGGTATTTCGATTAAATAAGTTGTCATTTTGTTTAGATTTAATTTGATGATCGGTTAATTAATTTGGTCCCTATTACAACCCAAACCAGCGGGCTTTTCTGCTTGAGCCAAAATATTGCTTGTCAATTACCAGTGCCTCGGAAGCGTCCTGGTGAATGCCAAAGGGTTTAGGGCCAGAGAAAAAATCCACATCCACCCGGGCAACTTCGCCTTTACCAAACTCGATATAACAGGAGCCCGCTCCTGTATAAGCCGTTTCGTTCTCCTTACCACTATAGGCCGCTATGATAGAAGCTGCAGCAATTTTTGCCGCACCTTCGGCAAATACGCCTGCTTTTGGTGTACCCACGCTGGTTACATCACCGATGGCATAAACATTATCAAATCTTGTCCTTAAGTTTTGCCTGTCAACAGGTATCCATCCGTCAACCGCTAAACCGCTTTGTAATACTACGTCGGGTGCAACGTGCTTTGGAATGCCCAGGAAAATATCGAACGGCAATTCGGTGCCATCATCCAAAACAGCCGTTTTCTCGCGAAGCGATGCTACTTTATGCTGAGGAATGAATTGAATGCCTCTTTCCTCAAAAGCCTTAATTAATGCTTTCGATGAATCTGGCGAAGGAGGGATAGGAGAACCGAATGGAATTACAAGACTGATTGAGCAGGCATCACGTATACCTGCGCTAACCAGATAGTCATGTAGCATTAAAGACCCCTCGCTTGGTGCAGGCGGACATTTAAACGGGGCACCGCATACGCCTACGATGGCGTGGCCACTTTTAAAGTTTGGGATTACGTCTCTTAATTTCACTGAGCCTTCAAAAGTGTAATACTCGTTGCCAAATTCAGCAAGACCTGGCGTTGCTGCAATGTCGTAATTTGCGCCAAGCGCTATTACCAACACGTCGGCTTTATAAGTTCCGCTCAGTGTGGTAACATTTTTTGATTCCGGGTTGATAGCCGTGATGGTTTCTTTACGGAATTTCACACCCGGCTTTACAATGCTGCTGTAAGGTATTTTGACCGAATCTGCTGCCTTGTGACCAAACATGACATCTAGTTTCGAAAACCCGAAATAGAAGGAATCATTCTGATCTATCAATGTAAGATCAAGGTCGTTGCCAATGGATTCAGAGAGGATCGAAGCAAGCTCCAATCCTCCAAAGCCCGCACCTAATACCACAACACGTAACTTCATGTTCTATTTCTTTAATGATTTTTTAACAAACATTTTTGAGACAACAGTTAGAGATGGGCATAACCCTGTAATGGCTCCGAGAATAAACCCTGCGGCGGGGACATAGAGAACCCAATTTGTTCTGGAGAAACCTGTAAGGTAAATGCCTGTCCACAAGATCATGCCTACAAAGCCAAACCATATGCGCATTGATGCTGATGCTCTCATAACTTATTTATTTGTCGAACCTATGAGTGATCTGTAAATTAGTTTTGGCCTGGTTGAGGGACATAACGCAGATAAGGCTTCACGATCTTCAAGCCAACAGGGTATTTTTCCCTTGCTTCTGCCTCAGGTAATGCTGCCGGAATAATCACATCATCCCCAGGATTCCAGTTAACCGGCGTTGAAACTTTGTGTGCGGCAGTAAGCTGCATAGAGTCGAGCACGCGCATTATTTCATTAAAGTTGCGTCCTGTTGTCATTGGATAAGTTAAATGCAGCATGATCTTTTTATCAGGGTTAACGATAAAAACTGTACGTACGGTTTGATTGGTCAAAGGAGTTCTGCCTTCCGATGTGCCGGGCTCATCTGCAGGAAGCATGTCATACAACTTTGCAATGGCCAGTGTTGGGTCGCCTATCATTGGGTAGGTTACCGCAGTACCCTGGGTTTCTTCAATATCTTTTTCCCATCTTAAATGACTTTCAACCGGATCCACGCTAAGACCGATAACCTTGCAGTTCTTTTTTGCAAACTCAGGGGCCATTTTTGCCATGTAACCTAACTCAGTGGTGCATACGGGGGTAAAATCTTTGGGGTGCGAAAACAGGATGGCCCAACCGTTACCGATCCAATCGTGGAAATTGATAGTGCCTTTTGTTGTTTCGGCTTGAAAATCTGGTGCGATATCGCCTAATCTAATGCTCATGACGTTTAGTTTTTAAATTGTTTGATGATAATGATGACGTAGAATATTGTTATAATAAGATGTGTTTCTTCCTGCAATTCTCACATTCGTAAACTTTTGGCTTTACCCTCCCAAGTGTGACCAGTTTTATAATAGTACCAACAAATGTTTTTTTTTATAACCGACCAGATTACCCCCGCATGCCGTACAGCGTATACCGATAACTGTTCGTTTAATAATGATCTTATCTAAATCGAGCAATGCCATAACAGGGATAAAGTTGAATCCGATTTAAAAAAATCTGAAATAAAAGGGATGAACATCCCCGGTTAGGGATGAATGAATGTTAGTTTGTGAAAATGAGGAAAGTCAGGTTTTAAGCTTCGTTTATTCCTAAAGCTTTAAAGAGTTCCTCCCTATATGATTTACCAATAGGGATCTTGGTCCCGCTAATAGAAACTTCTGTAGGAAAAACGTCATCAATCAGGTTGAGATTTACTGAATAACTGCGGTGGATTCGAACAAATTTCCTTACATCTAATTGCTCAATAAAATCATTGAGGGTTGAGCGCACCATCACTTTCTTTTGCGATTTGAGATGAAGAGTAACATAATTGGCGTCGCTCTCCAGGTATAGCAAGTCGTTAAAGAATATCTTTCTGAAAACATAACCATCCCTTACAAACATATATTCTTTTGCAGGATGGGTATCCAACTGTTCCAGCTTTTTACTATTGCCGCTACCGCTAAAATTGCTGAATGCGATTTCAATGGCCGCAAACAATTCTTCTTTGGTGAATGGTTTAACTATATAAGCATGGGGCCGCACCTTTTTTGCACGGTCAATAGTTTCTCCGTCGCTGTTGGCTGTTAAGAATATAAAAGGGATGGGATGTAATTCATTCAGCTTTTCGGCCACATCTATACCGTCTTTTTTGCCCGACAGCTGGATGTCCAGCAATAACAGATCGGGTTTATCTTGTTCCAGCATTTCTATTGCCTCGGTATAGTTTATTGCGGGGCCACAATGGGAATAACCGAGCTCACTGAGCGTGTTTAAAATGGTTCTGGCTATTACCAGTTCATCTTCTACAATGCCTATTTTTAAAACGCTCATGTGTTTTAGTCTTCTTGTTTGCGTAAGTTACGGTTGGTGAAATTAATGATAAATGAAGCGCTGTTTTTATACTCATATTTAACCTGCCCGCCAATTTGCCGGCTAAGGTCATGGATCAATTGCAAACCCAGAGTTGTTGTATTTGTTAGCTCAAAATCCGCAGGCAATCCCGGCCCATTATCAGAATAGATCAATTCATATTTACCTTCCTCAACAACACGGATTTCAATATTTATTTCTCCTGGCGCTGTACCATTAAATGCATATTTGAAAGAATTCGACAGTAGCTCATTCATAATTAAGCCAAGCGGTACGGCCGAATCAATATCCAGGTACAAAACAGGCACATTGATATTCATTGTTATTCTACTTTGCTTTTTATACACACTCTCCACCTGCCGGCACAAATCATTTACAAATCGTTTCAACTCAATGCTGCTCAGATTTTCAAATTGGTAAAGGTTTTGGTGTATCAGTGCTATACTGCGTACACGGTTGCGGCCCTCCATTAATGCATCTTTTGCGGCATCATCATTCACTGTTTTACTCTGCAATTCCAGCAGACCCGAAATGACCTGCAAATTATTCTTCACACGGTGATGGATTTCTTTCATCAGCACATCTTTCTCCGAAAGCAATTCAGCCTGCTCCGATAAAGATTGTCTTAATTGGCCCGTCCTCTCGTTTACTGTTTGTTCAAGTTTGTTTTTTTCAGCGGCTAATTGCTTGGTTCTCCATTTTATTATCCAATAAACAGTAGCTATAAGTACCAGGGCGAGTAACGCAATAAACCACCATTTAAAATAGAATGGTTTCAAAACAAGCAACGGAATAGTTAATTCACCCCGGCTCCATGCACCCTCACGGTTTTGCGCTTTAACATGCAGCATAAATTTTCCATATGGAAGTCCACTGATACGGATAGAATTTTCATTGATATAGTTCCAGTCCTTATCTACACCATCGATCTTATAGGCATAATGATGCACTTCGTCCTTTGCATAATCAAGCAATTGAAACTCGAGAGTAAAAAAGCGGTCGTTTGGCGCCAGTATGATCTGAGATGTCGCCAATAAATCATTGATATTATTAATCAGCTTGTTTTGAGAACCGATAAATTGATTAAATGCAATGATTCGTAACGGTACTTTGAATGAGCGAGTATCTGCAATAAAGTCCTTAGGATTAAATTCTATAATACCATCCAATCCGCCGAAAAAGAGCCGTCCGTCTTTCGCTTTAAAGGAAGAAGTTCTGTTAAACTCGTTATTGGCAATACCATCCGCAGTGGTGTAAGTATTCACGGAAAGCGTTTTTTTGTTGAAGCGGACCAAGCCATAATCAGAGCTTATCCAAAGGTTGTTATATTTATCCGGTTCAATCCTGTACAATACATCCGAAGGGAAACCACTGGCAATATTAAATTGCTGAAATGCATTTGCTTTTCTGTCCCACCGGTACAAACCTTCACCATTCGTCGCCAGCCAGAAAATGCCATCATTATCAACGTAGGCATCCTGCAAACTCAATCGGGCAATAAAAGGTGATTGATCATTTGTAACAGTCCATAGTCCCGGATTATTGTAGCTTATCTCAAACAGCCCATTTTCTGCAACCGCCCATATTGCCCCCGCCTTATCCTTAAAAAATCTGTACGCAAACTTGGCTTGCGGCTGCTTTGGAGATTCATAACGAAGGGAGTCAAACTTTTTACTGTTTGAATTGAAGATGGTAAACCCGTTGGTTCGACCCAGGAGCAATAAGCTGTCATTCACAGAAAACATCGACCATATTTCATCGCTTCGCTTGTCGGGGTAATTGGTAAGTGTGTTTTTATTTACATCATAACTAAACAAATTATAGCCTCCGCCATACAACGACCCATGATGTATAGCAAGTGCGTATTTATACTGCTCATCCCTGGCGCTTTGTATTTTATCGCCTTGTTGCTGAAAAATATGATACCATAAGTTTGCCACCACCCGCCCTTTTTCGTCCGCATATATGCCACGGGCCTGATTATTGGTTTCGACAGATTGTTGTTTAGTCGTGAAATATGGTTTAAAGCGGTTCCTTTCTATTTTCAACTGCAACACACCCCATGAAGTGCAGAGCCACATGTTCCCGAAATTGTCCTGAAAAAGTTTGTAAAGAAATAGGTTTTCAAAAGTCTTTATTTCTGATTTTGCGACGATTTTAATGAATGTACTTTCATTCCAGAGATAAAGCCCGTCGGTTCCAATATACAACACACTTGATAAGCCATCTGTAGAACAAGCTCCCTGGAACCAGTATTTCACTTTGAGACTGTCTATATTATATTGCGTTGCATTGACAGGAAATGAATTGGTTCCCTTATTTCTGACTATTCCGACATCAAACGTATTGAGGTTAGTTGCAGTATTATAAGTAATCAAAAGGTCGTTCTGCCTGGTGAATCCGATAGGAAACCACCTTAAAGCATCCCCTGGTTTAAATGCGATAACGGTATCATTAGAAATTAAATATTGAGTAGATTGATTAACTGACCTGATCAAAGCCCTTCCTCTTGCAAATACACAGAGTGCCCCGGTTCTTTTATAGTCATCAACGGAATTGGCGTCCAATTTTTCGTTCCAGTCATTGATCTGGTACCGCAACTTAAATCCACTTTGGGTTGAGTATTTCCAAAGCCTGAAAGGATGCGCAGTAAGGAAGCTAACCTGGTCAGTACCGTCATTGGATACCCAGTAAACGTCCTTCTCTTTAAAGGGAAGATTGGGGAAAGCAGCAGTAAGCGTTCTTACCTCCTGCGTTGCAGCATTCATCACATCCACTTTACCATTTGTGGTGAGTTGAAATCCGGTACTGCCATATTCGATGAAGAGATTATTTACATTATCTTTTGCGAGTTGTACTACTTTATTCTCTTGCAGATGATTTCGTTGGCGGGTAAACAGCAAACAATTTTTTCCATCATAACGGTTTAACCCGTTACGCGTGCCGAACCACATAAAGCCGGCTTTATCCTGCAAACCACAAAACACTTCGTGCGAAGCCAGCCCATCCTCTATAGAAATTAATCTTTTGGAAACGGTATAAGCCCCATTATTGTTGGGACCGGGTTTGCTTTGTGCAAAAGCAATATAGCCGGCTGCTATCAAAACCAGCAAAGATATATTGCGAAAAAGGCGCGGGCTGTGCATTGTAAGCTTGAAGGTACATTATATTATATTCAAAAGCTTAAAGTCGTTTAAAAAGTCCATGACATCCAAATGCCTGTTATCCTCTGGAAATAAAATTTCAATGTAACTTTTTGCTTAATACGAAACCGCCGCCGATTGCTTCCGTAAAAAGTAATTACATTTGTATCACCTTAGCCTGGTCGATCGTAAACTAAGGTTTATAGTCATCATCAAAATTTTATTTGAAAATTAATATTACTTATCGAATGGATAAGTATGGTGCTCGCACGTCAGAATAACCAGGCGTAAATGAACTATGTGAGGTTACAGGTGTTTTAATGCTTTCAGGAGCATAAACTCAGCCGTTCTGGCAATAATACTTGTTATAAATGAAATTAATGCAATGGCCCCTCATTGCTGCACAGCGTTATATAAAATTTCTACTAAAAATTGGCTGATAATTACTACAATGGACCAGGATTTGAATAGGGATAAACCTGTAGTAAGGTTAAGAGCGTTCCGGGCAATTGATGATCCTATTGCCTGTGAGCTTTTTGTAGAAGGTCACACCCATGTATTAACCAGCATTGGGGTAACTAAAGTTACATCATCGAAGCACGAATGGACCAATAACCCGGCGGCTTTCGTAATCATTGTTGAATCGCTGGATGGTAAAAAGGTTTATGGTGGCGCACGCGTGCATGTAGCCGGCGGCACCGAGCCTTTGCCTATTGAACAAGCCACTATCGGATTAGACTCGTCCGTTATCGGCCTGGTATGGAAATATGCACAGTACGGCACAGGTGAAATATGCGGTTTATGGAACTCGCGCGAAATAGCGGGTTATGGCATCGGCAGTATCTTTTTAACCCGGGCCGCTGTAGCAATCTCCACTCAAATCGGTTTGACTTCGCTTTTTGCCTTGTGTGCTCAGTATACTGTTGCAATGGCAGAGAGTGTGGGCTATCACCGCGAAACCAGTATAGGCAATAGCGGTACATTTTATTATCCCAAAATGGACCTGGTGGCCACATCAATGGTCCATGAAAATATTGATACGCTTAGCACGGCCGTAGAAGACGACAGAAGCGCCATATTGAAACTCAGAGAAAGCCCCAACCTTGTCCGAACAGAAGTGTTGCGAAAAAAGTCAATAGAGATACATTATGAGTTAAAAATTCCTAATCTAAGAAATTGGGATCTTCAAGCCACGATCGCAAATGCTAAAAGGAATTTTCAGGAGACAGACTGGACCGAGGCGCGGCTCAATTTATTGTAGTGAAACATTGGTTTTCACGCAAACTTTTTCGTGACAATTAAATTATATTTGCTTATAGTTTTATGAATCCTATAGAAGAACACTTTACATATCCTGAGAAATCGGGCAACATTTATACACCTATAACGCTGAGGCTCGGCAATACTGAAGATAAGAAAACCTATGATAAACTCTTATCCGAAAAGATTGCGCTATTTATCTCAGACGAAATAGAGGGCCAGTTAAAGGAACTTATTAAAAGTCAAAGACCGTGGGTGATGATAAAACCGGAAGAATATGCCGGGCTAATCAGCTTACATCTTAATGGGAGCAGCATAAATGATTATGGTATTTGGGTTTATTATCCCTGGAGCCGCAGGTTGGTGCATTTACTGGATGAAGAAGAATTTATTGAAGTACGCACCAACCGCAATCAATATAAAATTACCCGCCAGGAAAGGGATTTGCTGGCAACAAAAAAGATTGGCATTATTGGTCTTTCAGTAGGGCAGTCCATTGCACTCACGTTATCTATGGAACGGGGGTTCGGTGAATTGCGCTTAGCTGATTTCGACTTGTTGGAACTAAGTAATCTTAATCGCATCCGCACGGGGGTGCATAACCTTGGTGTACCCAAAGTTGTTATTGCCGCACGCGAAATAGCGGAGATCGATCCGTTTCTTAAAGTTACTTGCTTTTTTGACGGGTTGACTGATGCCAATATGGAAGAATTCTTTACAGGCGGGGGCAAGCTGGACGTTCTGGTAGACGAGTGCGATGGTTTGGATATCAAAATAATGGCCCGATATAAAGCCCGTGACCTACGCATACCTGTAGTGATGGATACCAGCGACCGGGGGATGCTGGATATCGAACGTTTTGACCTGGAGCCCGACCGTCCGTTACTGCATGGCACCGTTACTGGTATCAATCCACAGAACATAAAAGAACTGTCCAACGAAGATAAGGTGCCTGTTATTCTGCAAATGCTGGGCGTAGATAATATCTCGTCGCGGGCAAAAGCATCGATGGTTGAAGTGCAGCAAAGCATTAACACCTGGCCACAGTTAGCCAGCTCTGTAGCGCTGGGTGGCGCCGCAGGCGCGGATGCATGCCGGCGAATATTATTAGACCAGTTTCGTGGATCGGGCAGGTATTATATCGATTTTGATGAGATCGTAAGTGACAAAACAGAGCATGCGCCTAAGTTCGATCGGAATAACCCTTTCCAACCACTTTCAAAGGGCGAAATGCTGATATTGGCAAAACAAACACCGATTGAGGCCGGCGCTTTAGATATCATACCAACAGACCAGGTTATACAGGATTTAATTAACGCGGCCTGTGCAGCTCCTTCAACGGGCAATGATCAGCCCTGGAAATGGCTTTATCAACAAGGTACACTTTACCTGTTCCATGATGAATACCGTTCTTTTTCGTTTGGTGATTTCAGGAAAATTGCTTCCTATATCTCTTTTGGTGCAGCTTATGAGAATCTGAACATCCACGCATTGAAACAAGGATTGGAGCCTTACTACAAGTTTGTTGGCGATACGGAACAGAAACTGGTTGCTGCCATACGTTTCAAGTCAATTGAAAATAAGTCATTAGCTCAGCAATTGGAGCCATTAGATAAGGCCATCTACAAACGCGTAACCAATCGCAACCAGGCGCCAAAGGCAAACATACAAATGGATGTCTATGAGAAATTAACTTTGTTTGCCGAGTCGATACCAAGTGCTAAATTGCAGGTATTTACAGATGGGTTTATACTTGATCAGTTTGCAGAAATCATAGGTTTTTGTGACCGGGTGAGGTTACTGAGCAAAGAAGGCCACTACGACTTTGTACACCACGAAATGAGGTGGACAAGTGAAGAGGCCGAAAAAAAACGTGACGGTATCGATATCAAAACACTCGGTCTCAGCAACTCTCAAATGGCGGCACTTGGCGTGATCAAAAGCGAGCAGGTAATCAGTACCATCAACAATCTGGGCGGTGGTAAAGCGTTGGATATGCTGGCCAAGCGCACCGTGTCGGCAGCATCGGCACTTTGCCTGCTTACTTTGCCTAAACATGAATTAAAGAGTTTTTTTGAAGGCGGCCGTGCAATGGAGCGTTTATGGCTGGCTTCTACCGATCTTGATTTGGCCATACATCCCCTGATATCGCCGCTGTATTTGTTCCCAAGAATTGTTTATGGAAATGGTGAAGGTATTGATCCAAAATTTGTACCTGTTTTACGAGATTTACGTAAAAAGTTTTGCGCGATGACAGATGTGGGCGATGACCGCGCTGAAGTGTTCCTGGCAAAAATTGCAATTGCTCCTGAGCCGGAATTAAAAAGTTTCAGATTGCCGTTAGAGAAAACGCTTATTATAGAATAAAATAAATACCTATACCTGTCAGACTACTGGCAGAATCTGATTTACATGAAAAAGATTGTTTTTTTACTACTGATCCTACAAATATCATTTGCTGCAAAACTGGCGGCACAATCTCCGGTGATATTCAATGGTGAGAATACTATTATCGGTAAACATGTGTCGATATTAAAAGACAGTACCATCAATCTTGATCTGCAAACCGTCAGCAAATCAACTGCTTTCGTCCCATCAGCAATCGAAACGCCTAACATGCAGTTGAGCAGATCGGCCTTCTGGTTAAAGTTTTCCATTCGCAATACATCGTCATCCGATCGCCTGTTGCTGGCGCTTGACTATCCCACACTCTCTGTATGTGATTTTTATTATCCGGAGAATGGGCATTACCAGGTGCAAAAACTTTCTGACACTTTATCGTTCGGGCAAAGAAAATACCAGCATCAGAACTTTTTGTTTGACATTAAACTACCGAAAGACAGCACAGGAACCTATTATCTGAAAGTAAAAAGCACTGAGCAAATGGTATTGCCCCTTATCATTGGTACCCCGGCGCAAATAGCGCAGTCTCTGCTTGTGAAGAACATTCTGTGGGGAATTTTTATTGGGCTGATCATTGTAATGGTGGCTTACAACTTCTTTATTTACTTATTTACCAAGGACCGCAGCTACATATATTATGTGCTTTATGTATCGTTCATCGGGCTCACGCAAACTACGCTGAGTGGATATACCTATCATTTCCTGTTTCCCGAAACACCCTTACTGTTCCACAAAAGCATCATTGTTTTCCCTGCACTTGCTGGTATTTCGGCCATGCTGTTCGTACGGATATTCCTGGATACAAAACACAGGGCTCCGGTACTGCATAAGATTTTCCCGGTGGCTATCATTTTGTATAGCAGCGCCATTGTACTCCGGTTGGCAGGTATTGACCAGGTGAGCTATCGCATGATCGATATTTCTGCGCTGTGTACAACAGTACTCATTTATGCTGTAGCGGTAAAAATATCTTTGCAGGGATACAAGCCTGCACGATATTTCCTATTTGCCTGGACCATTTTTTTTGCCGGCATTATCATGTTCACACTACGCAACCTGGGCGTGTTGCCATACAGTAGTTTTACCAATTATACGATGGAATCGGGTATTGCTATCGAAGTTACCCTGCTTTCCATCGCCCTTGCCGACCGCATCAATGTGCTGAAAAGAGAAAAGGAGCTGTCGCAAGCCGAAGCACTGAGAATAGCACAGGAAAATGAAAGAATCATACGTGAGCAAAACACTTTGCTTGAAGTGCGGGTAAAAGAACGTACGTCGGAACTGAATACCGCACTGGAAGATCTGAAGCAGGCACAATCCCAACTGATTGAACAGGAGAAAATGGCTTCATTGGGTCAGCTAACCGCTGGTATAGCACATGAAATCAACAACCCAATCAATTTCGTCACATCAAATGTATCTCCTTTGAGAAGAGATATTGATATGATTTTTAATGCGATCAATTTTATAGAAGAGGTTGCACTATCAGACACCACACCCGACAATAAAAGGGCACAGCTGGAGGAGTATAAAGAAGAACAGGAGCTTGATTACCTTCAAACAGAGATCAGGCATTTGCTCAACGGTGTTTATAACGGCGCTTCCCGTACCGCCGAAATCGTAAAAGGCCTCAGGATATTCTCCCGCCTTGATGAGGACGATCTTAAACAGGCCGACATTAATGAAGGCATTGACTCATCTATGATCATTCTTAACAATCAGCTTGGTGGTATAAGTATAGTACGTGAATACAGCGACTTGCCATTGGTAGAATGTTATCCCGGAAAGCTAAACCAGGTTTTCCTTAATATCTTATCCAATAGTATTTATGCAGTTCATAAGCATTTTGGAGACAAGAGCGGAGGCGAGATAAAGATAAGCACGAGTGGCGATCACGATAATGTTCAGATCAGTTTTAAAGATAATGGCATAGGTATAGATGAAGAAACACAGAAAAAAATATTCGACCCATTCTTTACCACAAAGGATGTCGGCGAAGGTACCGGTTTAGGCATGTCCATCGCCTATAATACCGTTAAAAAGCATAACGGTTCAATCAGGATCAACTCCTCGCCCGGTAATGGTGCAGAATTTATAATTACTCTGCCTGTACATCATGTGATCAAAATAAATTAAAGCCGAAACTGTATGTCAGAGAAGCTCAAAATACTGTATATAGATGATGAAACGGATAACCTAACCGGGTTCAAGGCTAACTTCCGTACCGAATATCGTATTCTTATAGCCGAAAATACAGTGCAGGCAATAGAACTTCTAAAAAAGAACACGGATATCCGGGTAATTTTTTGCGACCAGCGCATGCCCGGAAAAACCGGCGTTGAGTTTTTCGAAGAGATCAGAACATTGTTTCCATTACCCATAAGAATATTGATAACCGCTTATACCGATATTGAGGCTACTATATCGGCCATCAACCGGGGAAATATATTCAGGTATATCAGGAAACCATGGATAGATCAGGATATTATTTCGGCCATTGAAGAAGGTAACAAATTCTACATCGCCAATTCAATGCTTACAATCAAAAATGAAGAGTTACAACAGGCCTATACTGAGTTAGATAAATTTGCCTATAGTGTTAGCCATGATCTAAGGGGACCATTAACAGGTATTCTGGGGGCTATCGACGTCGCCAAAGAAATGTCTGACATTAAAGAACTAAAAGATTTGCTGATACTGATGGAAAAGTCGGTGTTTAAGCTGGAGGATTATATATCCAGCATGCATGATTACTATAGCTCAAGACGCGGTGAACTTAAAATTGTAGATATTGATTTTAATCATGTGGCCGAGGAATTGAAAGACGTATACCGGATATATACCACAACTAATAAAATATGTTTTGAAACCACTGTAAACCAGCAGGAATCTTTCCGGAGTGATGAACTGGTAATCAAAATGATATTGAACAACCTCATCACCAACGCCATTAAATATCAAAAAAAACACTTTGAGGGCAAAAAAATCGACCTGAATGTTTCTGTGGTTGACGGCCTGGCAACCATCATGATCAGCGACACAGGTATAGGTATTCCCGATGGCCATTTTGACGAGATCTTTAACCTATTTTCAAGAGCTACGTCTCACCGGGCAGGTTCTGGTATAGGCCTTTATAATGTAAAAGGCGGGTTGCTTAAACTGGGTGGTAACATAGATGTAAGTTCCGTTTTGGGCGAAGGCACAGTTTTTAAGTTAATTATTCCAAGCAAATAGCTATGAGGTTGTCATTTATTCTCATCGAAAACCTGGAGATCGATTTGTATATAGCCCACAAACTGATCAAAATGACGGTAGGGGATGTTCCGATCGAAACATTTATGAGTGCAGAGGATGCATTGGATCACATCGCTTTCGAAAAAGGGAAGAAAGCCGACCGGACCATTATATTGCTCGATCTAATGATGCCACGATTGAACGGTGCCGATTTTATCAGTTTATTTGAAGCTTTGCCTGAGAAGATAACGAACCACTACCAGATCGTAATTGTTACCTCATCAATGAACAAAGGAGAGCTGGATAGGCTTGGAAAGAAAAAAAATGTAGAAACAGTAATTATGAAGCCCCTTACTCAGGAAAAATTTAAAACAGTTCTGGAGCAAATTCAAATAGATATAAATTGAAAAGAGGGGTGATCAGGAAAGTAATTTTTGTCGCAGCAAAAACTCAAGCTGTTCATTAGAGTCCTTTAAAGCCTGCTTGTCCTGCCATGCCTTATACGCTCTCTGTATTGTCATTGTTAACTCCTCTTCATTCCAGGGCTTTGTCAGGTAATGGAATATTTTCCCTATTCACGGCATCAATAACGGCATTCATATCAGCAAACCCGGTAAGCAATACCCTGATCGGATCAGGATATTTCTCTTGTATTTTTTCAAAAAGTTCTACCCCGGTCATCTGCGGCATACGCTGATCTGAAATAATCACATGAAAACCTCTTTTTTCCAACAGGCTTAATGCTTCCTCCCCTCCGGTAGCAGTAAATACTTTGAAGGTAAGGCGGAAGGTGGCCTGAAAGGAGAACAGGTTATCCGGTTCATCATCAACATAAAGTACCACTATCTTGTCTGCCGGCATATTAACTTATTATTTTAATATCAAAGTTAATTAATATGGCAGACATAATAAACTATACTAAAGAATTGCTATAAATATAAAATCCGTACCGTGTAAACTACAATCCCGGCTTTTTTGCAACGCCTATAAGATTGACATCTTCCAGTTCAAGGGATTTCACCATGTTCTGAACGGTTGCCTTGTACTTTTTGAAATGAGCGGTTTGTATATGAGACTGATATGCTGCGGTATCAGCATAAATTTCCAGTATGGTGATATGTGAAGTATTAGCCTTGTCAGCAACGGCATAATAAGTTAAAACTCCCGGCTCGGTTTTGACAGCGGTTGTCATTTGCTCTTTGAGTGCCGCATTATAGGCGTCGAGTTGGCCAGGGTCCACCTGTATCTTTGCAATCCTTATCATACGATGGTCTTGCTGTGCATTTGCTTGTTCAGCAGAAAATAGTGTTACAGCCATTAGGATAAGAGTTAAAAGCAAGCCGTGTCTGATACTTTTCATAATCTAATATATAACTATCCATTGTACTGTGTGTCTGTCACGTGCTCCATCCAGTCAACAGGGGAACCGTTAAGCTTCTCTTGTATGGCGATATGGCTCATGGCCGTAGTAGACGTAGCTCCATGCCAGTGTTTTTCATTGGGTTCAAAATAAACCACGTCTCCGGGCCTGATCTCTTCTCGTAGGCCGCCTTCACGCTGTACCCATCCACAGCCCGTAGTAACAATTAGCGTTTGCCCGAACGGATGTGTATGCCATGCGGTACGCGCGCCGGGTTCAAACGTTACGAGTGCCATCGCTACGCGGGCAGGCTCAGGCGGGCTATTAAGTGGATCAATCCGGACGGTTCCGGTAAAATATTCAGCAGGCCCCTTACCTGAAGGCTGCGAGCCAATTCTTTTTATTTCCATAGATTTTCCTGTTTTTCAAAAAAACAATGCAAAGTTACCGCAGTTTGAGCTGGAAGAGGTAACGATTATCAAATCAATAATTAAGGATTTCAAATAATTGAGATTGCAGAGAAAGTTACAAAAGGGATTAGAGATAATATTCATCAAAAGTTAAATAATATTAAATAGGGGATTGTTTCAAGTTACACTAACGCCAGTACGGCAATTTGTCGTAATACTTCCCGAGATACTATTAGCATAACTGCCAAATGTTGTGAACGGCTTGGTGATATTCACGGCAATGCAATCGGATACATTATATTTCAGTTTGCTTAAATAGTCCGCGCGTAATTTTTCTCATTAATATAGACCGATCAAACCCAATATATTGACGGCGTTTTTCCTTTAACGATACCAAACATTTATTTAAAGTAAAAAGGATGTGTCTTGCTGACTACAATATAGGGTCAGTGAGCATTTGTGAATTTTAGCCCAATCGATAAAATAAGCCTGATTCCGGTACCAGCTGTGATTATATGGGGAAATAGTTCCACCAATTCCCCAATTTAAGCGGAAAGAAAATATTATGTTTTAAGATTAAATTTTTTCTTGGGGGACTACCCGATTTAAGATTAAGGTAAAATTTCGCCGTTTAGCAAATTATTCATAAGTTGCTGACCTTTCGGCATTTATTACGGGTTGGTTAAACAGTTGTGAATCGGCTTAATTTGCCTGAAATGATGTTAATTAGCTAAAAATCAACAATTGGTACAATAATTGGCTATATCCATACCAGATTTATCTATTGAATAATTGAAACTCTAAAAAAACGCAAAAAAATTATTACTAATTAATTACTAAAACTATGGAACTGAAACCTTACAAAACCGGAACTGTCGTGGAACGTTACATAAAAGGAATTTTGCCAATTATGCTTTGTGTACTGTTAGTATATACATCATGTCGCAAAGACAGCACCACTGCACCTTCAACTCAAGCACCAAACAATTCTGCTTTGAGCAAACAAATTGCATTGAATCTTTCTAAATCACTTGCCGGTACTTTTGGCGGTGTAAACCTTAACGATGGTGTTAACGTATCTGTAGAAGATCACCTGGGCCCTCACCATGCATGCGGCTGTACTCATGGTAACCCTCTTTGCGGATTCTATACCGATTCACTGGTAAACTACAACGCAACTATCGGTGATACCACTATACATACTGGTGGTGACCTGAAATTCTATTTTAACTGCATAGATGGCAAATTATCAGGTTACTCTGCTTATGACTCTTTAAATACAGTTAAAACCACGCCTGCTTCTGTATCTACCTACAAGGTACAACAGTGGTATACTATTGTAGCGCTTGATTCTGCTAAAAACTTTATAGGTGTAAACGGAACCAATGATTTGCATACTTCAATAGTTTACACTAATGGTTCAGCTTCTGAAATCGGCGGTGCATTCTATGAGTTGACCAACTTAAAAATCGATGTGGTTAACAAGGATGTTTTAAGCGGCACAGCTACTTTTAAAGCATATGGCAGCAACTGGAATGCAAATGGTACTATCGTATTCTTAGGCAACCACAAGGCTGACTTTACAATGAACGGCACAACAACTCAAATTACCGTAACCTTTTAACAAAGAAATATAAAGCCTATAGTCCGGCTGGGCCGGAAAAAAGAAGCCCTTAGATCAAAAGATTTAAGGGCTTTTCTTATTTCGCAAATTAGATCGTTATTTATAGGCGTCTTAAAAAAGAAAAGAAGAACATGCTCAGGCTACCGCCAAACCGGGGATTTATCTCAAATACATATGGTTTCCCGTCAATCTCTTTGTAGTTAAAGCAGCATATTCCTTCAAAATTGATAGCATTAAGAATATCTGTAAAAAGATCAAGATGCGGGCATTTGCCAAGCTTGTTGCCAATAAACTTATCTACACCTTTAACATAAAAAGGGGTCGAGAAAATGTAAATAACATTTAAGGCGCATACCATTTTCCCATCTCTGAATATCAGGTGTGTAGCATATTCTTTTTTGCCCGGGACTATTTCCTGGCAAAAGAAATCCGGGTGATTAATCTCATTCCGGTGCTCCTTTTCCTTTTCCGGTGTATCAATTACATAGCAGTCCATACCCATATGGGCCACTTTTCTTTTTACTATGTAAGGAATTTTCAGATTTTTACCAACACGGGGCATATCCTTTTCAAATCCTTTTTCAACCAGTGTTGTATAAAACAGGTATTTATCGTCGCATATATCTATCGCCTCCATTGTAGGCGTGGGTATCAGGCTGTTATCGACCAAGTTGTTGTTAGGTATCAGCCGACGCAGATTAGCCATATTGAGTGGCATCACGATGTCATACTTCTTGAAATTTTCGGGTGTGAATTCATCAAAATATATCTCGTGGTTTAAGTTGCGAAAGCTTTTCCTGATATCCTCCTCCCGCTCAGCTCCCATGGAAAACAGTATCTTGAATTTGCGCTTCGAGAGCCGCGCCCGCATAATTTCATAGGCAAAATAGACAGCTTTATTTGCAATAGTTTCCAATCGTAGAAATTTAGCGATTGTTTTATTAGTGGGCTTGGCGGGCATCAGGTATGAAATATATAAAGAATTCTGTATAAATTTTGAGCTATATAATAGCACCTTTTAACGAAAAAACTTAAATCAGTGTTACCATTATTAGCGGGATAAAATATAGCATTATTACAGGTAAAAAGTATTTTAATTGAGTTTTTTTGACTGTTTATAACGCACTATATATTAAAAGGTTACATTATTTAATTATACTTCTGCAATTGTATATCTATTTATTCTATAGATATATGCCAAAATAATATAAAAACCAGTAAAAGTTTTCCGGTTTTTCCGGCGGGGTATGCAATAAAAACGCCATCATATGTCTTAAATACAATGGCTTTAAATTAAATGTTTTAGAAAATACTAGTGCTGGTGATGACCAAGCAACTGGTTGATCTTTCTTACCAGCATATTGATATCAAACGGCTTGGTAATAAATGCATCAAAGCCGAAATTTCCCAGCGATGATGCCAGTTCAGGATAAGCTGATATTAAAATAACCGGAATATGACAGGCGTCTTTGTTGCTTTTTATTTGCTGACAAATCTTCCCTCCGTTTGTTCCTGATAATAAATAATCAGTCAGTACCAGGTCTGGGTTATATTCGCTTACCGATTGCAGTATATCATCAGTACGACTTAAGCCTTTGACAGTAAAATCATTGTATTCAAGCACGGTCTCCAAAACCTGCAGTATATCTTCGTCATCTTCTATTATTAAAATCCGCTTTGCCATGGTATCCGTGATAAGCTATTAGTGTGAAAAACCCGATTACATTAAAATTGTTTTTACTCTGCTTTTAAATCATAACCCAATAGCTTATACGTTAATTATTAGTTAATGGATACAAGTTCTGTCATTCCGACAAGTTTTCCATTTTTTGTATAGGTTTCAGACTTTACATGGCGTGCAAGCTTAGGTGAAAACCATTCTATCACATGCATGTTCACTGGGAGTCCGATGCCCATCATTTTTATTTTTACCATAGCGTCATAACTGATGCGGAAACAATAAAAACTACCCGCCGGGCTGGTCAATGTTTCTGATTGTTCCACCTTTCTGTTGGTAATATCCATCTGCATTTCACCCATGTGGCTTCCATCATTGGTAATATTCATGGTCATTGTACCATCGTCCAGTGTTTGCCCCGCCTTTAGATTAAGTGGATATACCAGGTATTTGGCTTCACCAGTCATTTGCATTTTTCCTAGTTGTTTGGCTGATGATGGCGGCACAAATGATTTCATGTCTACACGGATCGCATTACCCGAGCATTTGACCTCTGAATCTGAAGCGCCCATTGATTTGCCGTTCTTATCGATCACTTCCGCATGATAGCCAACCGTCGATGCATCTTTTTTGGCCGAAGTGCAGGCGAGCTTACCCTGTTCATTGCCTTTGCCGTCCCTGCTACTGTAAACAAGTTTTTTCCGGTTAACGGCGTTGATAAAATCCGAGCAGTTTTGAGCTTTAGCCATAGGCACGAGCATAGATACAGCTACTGCTGCAGCAGTAAGTTTTTTCATAGCGATTAAATATTGGGGATTATAGAATAATTAAGAAGGGTCGCTACAAGATAACAAATTATCGGGTAATCAGCAAGCCGAGTATAATGCCGATATTTAGTTTAGAAAAGCCGGAAAACCCGATGCTTTTCTAAACTGCTGATAAAAATGGACGGCCCGAGTTAGTCTAATACATTGCACTGGTAACCATTTTCTGTTACCAGCCGGGCTATTTTTTCCTGCGGGATGTTTTTACCTTCAACACGAAGAATTTTGTCGCAATCCTCCAGGTCAAAATTTATACTGAACATGGGGAATTGTTTCGACAATTCATCCAGAACTCTTTTTGCCTGTCTTTTGTATCTCACATTTGTTTTATACACTTCTACCATGTTCAGTACCATTGACATGACTATTGAGCCTTAAGTTTATGATAATAGATATAAGAACCGAAAAGCAGTGCAATAAAAATAAAATTTGGTGCCCAATTAGCTACCGGATCTCCAACCGCTATAAATGAATAGGTGGCTCCTGCAAGGTCAAAAAAGAAACCCGCATAAGCCCATTCCTTTAGCCGTGGATACCCGGGTACGAGTAGCGCTACAACTCCCAATATTTTGGCCACAGCCAAAAATTTAAATATATAAAGCGGATAACCTATGTGTTGAGCGATCGCGTCGCCCTGCGGGTTAGGGATAAAGGAGCTAATAGCGGAGAATAACATTAAGGCCACGATTAACCCAGTAAATACCCAGTAAAGAATTTTTGTTGTTTTCATTGTTTTAAGTGATTAAGTATTGATTTACATATGTTTTAGTTCCTGTTCTAAACGATCGACCGTTTGGTTGCCCCCTTCTATAGCTCCATACTCTCTCACCACCATATCGCGTATAGCAGCGGACGGGAATATACTCTTCATCGTAAGCCGGGTTTTGTTAGCTTCTTTTTCAAAGGTAACCGTCACTTTAAATTGTTCTTCATCATTCTCCTGCCCCGATCCATGCAGATATTCAATGCGTTCCGGTTCCACTATATTAATAAATCGGATCAAATTAGGGAAATTCATTCCATCCGGTCCATGCATTGTGAATCGCCATATTCCACCCGGTTTTATGTCAATTTCGTGAAAAGTATTGGTAAAATCATTAGGCCCCCACCAATTAATGAGATGTTTAGGGTCTGTCCAGGCTTTAAACACAAGCTTCTGCGGCGCATCTAAAACCCTTGTGATCACAATCTCACGGTCATCCGTTGTTCCACTGAACTTATTCATATCTGTTGTTAATGGATCATTCCTTCTTTCCATTTTTCTTTTTTTTAGATTGTAATTCTTTCAGATAGCTGTCCAGCGAATCGAACCGTGCTTCCCAAAACTGCCGGTATTGTTCCACCCAGTCTGATACTTCATTTAGTCTCTCCAATCGGCCTTCACAAAAACGCTCCCGTCCCTGTTGCTTTATCTCAAGTAACCCGCATTCAGCCAGTATTTTCATGTGCTTATAAATGGCCGCCCTGCTTACATCAAAATGCTCAGACACCGAATTTATATTAAGCGACTTGTGCGCTATCATCCCTAAAATCTCTCGCCTGGTCGGATCGGCAATTGCCTGAAACACATCTCTTCTCATCTAATATGAAACCTTTTGGTTTCAAATATAAATGCAACCTTTCGGTTTCCCAAATTTTTCTTCAAAAATTTTCAAAGTACAACTCGCAGCTGTCCGTTTAGCAACCAACAATACAAACTTAATGGCAAAACAAGGGCTATAAAACAGCTGAATGCGGCAATACGGAGGGCGAATTGCGACAAGAACCGGAAAATTTATTGGATCAATAATTTTTTGAAAGCCAGGCTATCACCCCTAAATACGTCAAAATCGACAACATGATTGATACCATTTATAGTAGCCTTATCCGAATGTTGCCAGAATACCCATTTGGTTTCCGGATTTAGATTGAGCTGAGCCTGGTGATAATGTGCAATCCATAACGGGTACTGGTCGAAATATCCTTCCAGGTAATCTTTATAAAAACTAATACCTGAATAGATGATCGGCTTTACACCTGTTTTATCTTGGATATAATTTAAAAACTCCTTCAACTCCTGGCGCATTTTATTGGGATTGCTTCCATTTAGTTCCTCGATATCAACCACGGGCGGGAAGTCTCCTTTTTCAATTTTAACTGTTTGTAAAAAGAATTTTGCCTGCCACTTGCCACTTTTTGATGGCTTAAAGTAGTGATAAGCCCCGCATACGATTCCTACTTTAGGAGCCTCGCGCCAGTTACGCTGAAAATAAGAATCAACCAGCAGCACACCCTCTGTAGCTTTAATAAAGGCAAAACTGATATGCACGCTGTCTTCCTCCATATTTTTCACTTTTTGCCAGTCAATTTTGCCTTGCGCGTAGGATACATCGATGCCATGTATCGCGTATTTATCAGGTATCCGGATATTAAAACTTCTGTAAGTGCGGTAATGCGGTTCTTCACCTATATCGCGTATCCATCGCCAGGTAGATGTGAATGCTTTAACTACATAACCATAATAGAAGGGCGATAATAATATTAACAACAAGACAGCAATTGCAATTTTTAATTGCACTGGCCAGCCCTTGTTTTTTTTCTTCCTGACGGGCGCTTTTTTCCGCACAGGCGGTTTTTTAGAAGATGCAATAGTTTTTTTATTAGGAGCGGGCACGAGCCAAAAATACGAAATGGCGTACTAAATCAAGGTTTGATATCCCTTGTGTTGAAAAACTTCAAGTTCAGTTAAAATATAGAAGCATTTTTTAACTATAAAACAATCTATCTTGACGAAAGCCAACCCTATGACACCAATACCCGTATACTTAAAAGCAGTATTTAAATAAAATTTCACCTGCGGATAAAACATTTGGCTTTTTTGCGTTATTACCTATTAAAAACAAATTTTATATTCCACTAAGCTAAAATGAAAACAAATATACTTTGGTTACTGGGCGGGGTTGGGTTGACGCTGTTCGTTGCTTCCTGCTCAAAGGAAAAAACCAAGCCGGTTTCTACCACAACTTCAACGCTGGGTTTGTATGAATACGGCGTTGATAGCGGCAAACGCGCATTTATTCCGGTTACCAAAATAGGCACACAAACTGTTAATTATTATAGCGTTTTTGACACCGGATCGTCTGGAATGACCATTGATGCACATGGCATTATACCCGATGCCATGATAACCAGCTCAGGCATAACGTTCACAGGTGATTCTACCACTGTAAATGGTATTACCATTAAAGCAGGCCAGTATACGCTTAGTTATGGTAACAAAACGGGTTTAACTAAGGAGTATGGGTATCTGGCGTATGCTCCTGTAACTATTGGCGACGCACATGGGAGCACAAGCGCGCATCGTGTGCCTTTATTTTTATACTATAAAGTTGTCGATGTGACATCGGGTAAGACTCAAACAACTAACCATTCATTGGATATTTTCGGTGTTGGTCCCGGCAGCAGTTATGCGAATTCGGCGATAGTGAGCCCGTTGATTTACTTTAACAGCGATGCAAGCCTTATCAATGGATTTAAACTTGCCTTATTGCCCAGGAGCCAGTTTAGTAGCTCCGGAACATATGTATCAGCATTATTAAAAATTGGATTAACCTCGGCAGACATAACTTCCAATGGGTTCATCATGCACCCCCTTACTTCCGGGGGCGTTGGCGGATATTCGGCAAATATACCATCTACAATAACCTATAACGGGCAATCAATAAGTGCTAACGTTCTATTTGACACCGGGACCCCGTTGATTTCTACAATCGAAAACAAGCTGGCAGTGAATAGCACCGGTCAACTTCCTGCAAACACGCAGGTTACTGTTACTACCAACATGGGTTTTACTTACACTTATACCACCACCAACACAGCTAATTTAACGCAAGTTCAAAACCCTAATGTGACTGCTGATTATCGCACCATATTCGGGATCGATTTTTTCATGGATAATGAATACCTGACAGATTATGTGAACCACCAGATTGGGTTGAAGAATAATTAAGCTTTTAACCAGTGCCCGAGAGAAATTACTAATACCTTGACCGTTGAGGTCATTTTAGATTCACCATTATCCCAGTATTAAATAATCAATCCGATTCTCTGGAAAGGGCAACTTGCTATATTTTTATACCAATTTTGCAAGCTGCCCACAATGAAAAGAAGAACCGCACTCAAAATGTCGGGGTTATACCTGTTAGCCCCAACTGTAAAAAAGCTCGACATCCGAGCCGAAAAAAGAAAAGTTTTAAAAGTAGCCCATCTAACAGATATTCACCTGAAGGATCAGCTTGGCGCACCGGGTAAATTAACCAAGTGTTTGCATCACGTTCAGCAGCAAAGCCCTAAGGTTGATCTGATACTTAACGGCGGCGACATTGTTTTCGATATGAACAAAGAAAACATTGATACCATCAACAGGCAATGGGTGCTCACTCATAATATCATGAAAACCGAATGCAGCCTGCCTGTACATTATTGTTTAGGCAATCACGATATCTGGTGGAACGAAGATAACAAGGGCCAGGCCCTATATGGAAAAAAGTATTCGATGGACCAGCTGCATCTTTCAAGGGCCTATTATAGCATGGAGAACAGTGGCTGGAAATTTATTATCCTCGACAGTGTTCATTTGGATATCGACGGCACCTGGTACATCGGCAAACTTGGCGATGAGCAATTTGCCTGGCTCGAGAATGAATTAAATACTACCGATCCTAAAACCCATGTGTTGATAATGTCGCATATCCCGATTCTGACCGCAACGCTTATGATTGAAGATAGCATAGTAAATAAGTGGGAAATGCTGGGCGGAGATATGCACACCGATACTTCGAAAATTATCAGTCTTTTTTACAAACACCCCAATGTGAAGCTATGCCTGAGCGGGCACATCCATTTACGCGATAAGGTGGTTTACAACAACATTACTTATATATGTAATGGTGCAGTAAGCGGCGCCTGGTGGGAAGGCAATAAGCGCGAGACCGCCCCGGGCTATGGCCTGATCGACTTGTATGATGACGGCAGCTTTGATGAAGCTTATGTGAACTATTGATTCCATTGTAATTCTGGCTTCAAAAAACGGCAGTGTATCAAATCGTATTTTAAAGCAAAGCTTTTCATAGGTTTGTCCTGATGGAACATGTATTGGATAATCCCGGCTGGAATGCTTTGATATCGGGTAATGAAAATCTTTATTTTGGCAACGACCATATCAGGTATTTTGACCGGAGCGTGTCGCCATTTGTAGGATTTAAGGAAAACACAAAAGAAAACTTCCAGGAACTTTATGATAGCGCGCCGGATGGCCGGGTATTCTTATTTGTAACGCCAAATGAAATGAAAATACCGGCTCCCTGGAAAGAGCTGGACCGTGTTAAAGGCAACCAGATGATCTATGAACCGGACGTTGCTTTTGGAGAATCAAAAACGGTACTCACAGAATTGACACAGGAACATGTCCCGCAAATGCTTTCGCTTACCAAACTGACTAACCCCGGACCTTTTGCTGAACGGACGATTGATTTTGGCCATTATCGCGGCGTTTTTGAGAACGGCGAACTGGCAGCAATGGCTGGTCAGCGCTTGCATGCTTTTAACTATGCCGAAATTAGCGCTGTTTGTACCCATCCGGATCATACCGGCAAGGGATATGCAAGGCAATTGCTTATTCATCAGATCAATCGCATTACTGCGGCAGGCGGAATACCTTATTTGCATGTACGGTCAGATAATGATCGCGCTATCAAGGTTTACGAAAGCCTTGGCTTTGTTACACGTTGCAATGTGTGGTTTTCGCCGATTCAAAAAGCAAAATAAAAGTTCAACACTGATTCCGTTTTTTCATTAAGTTTGATTTGAAATCAAATCCATCTACCATGAGAATTGCAACCTACAACGTTAACGGCATCAATAGCAGGCTGCCTGTACTACTTCGCTGGCTTGGCGAAACGCAACCTGATATAGTATGCCTGCAGGAACTAAAGGCCCCCCAGGAAAACTTCCCGGAACAGCCGATAAAGGATGCAGGTTATAATGTGATATGGCATGGACAAAAAAGCTGGAACGGCGTGGCGATATTAACGCGAGGCCTCGAAATAAAGGAGCGCAGACGCGTACTTCCTGGCGATCCCGAAGATTTGCATAGCCGCTACATTGAAGCTGAAATTGGTGGTCTCATTGTTGGCGGTCTTTACTTACCCAATGGCAACCCAGCTCCCGGACCAAAATTTGATTATAAACTCGCATGGATGGAAAGATTTATCATTCATGCCGCCGATTTGATGGCATCGGGCATGCCTGTAGTATTAACCGGTGATTATAATGTCATCCCCACCGAAATTGATGCTTATAAACCTGAGCGCTGGGTAGATGATGCGTTGTTCCGTCCGGAAACCCGCGCTGCCTTCAAAAGATTGCTTGACCAGGGCTGGACAGACGCCATTCGCAAGCTACATCCGCAGGAAACTATTTATACCTTTTGGGATTACTTCCGCGATGCTTACGGGCGAAACGCTGGTTTACGTATCGACCATTTTCTACTGAGCCCGCAATTGGATAGCCGCCTTAAATCCGCAGGTGTGGACCGCCATGTTCGGGGATGGGAAAAATCAAGCGATCATGGTCCGGTTTGGATAGAGTTGAGTGATTAATCACCCAACTCTACATCAATACTTTAATTTATAGTACAATCATATTTCGAATTTACCACAGCGGTGCCATCTACATTTATTTTAGCTGAGCTTACCTTAATCTTCATGCTGATGTTGCCTTCCTTTGATAGCGGGAAATTATCTTTTATGCTGTAAACCATTTTACCGGTACCAGTTCCGCTCATGTCAACAGATACTTTGCCGAATTGTATATTCAGGCTGAAGGTAGGTATCATATCAAAATAAGCTTTTCCATCTGCAATTCTTACCAGCTTATAAGTTACGCCGGCATCAATTTTCGCGCTGCTGCCATCCTTACCAACAGGTAAGTTCATTGGCGAACCTTGTGTAAAGGAGTCACCCGGTTTCAATGGCTTATCCGGAAACTGTATCTGTTTTTGCAGCATATTCATCATTTGCTGCATTTTTTGTTGAGCAGTATCGGCTACGGCCTTACCGTCGGCAGAATCAAGTTTAATCTTCCAATCCTGGCTGATATGGCCCGACGCCCTTATATCTTTTTCAGTAGCTTTTGGCGGAATAGGGAATTGCTTACCATTAGCCGCAACTGAAATATTGCTGAGCTTATAATCCATATTCATAGGCATTGAATTATCTGCAGCCAGGGCGCCTGTTTTCATCATACCGCCCAAAGCAATAGAAAGATTAGCATTAACCGGTTGGGTTATGCCTTGTTCTTTCAACTTGTCTAGTATCTGCTGATCGCCGGTAACCGTAGCATTAATTTTCATATCCAAACTGATGTTGGATTGATAGTTGTGATTTGGCAGGTATTTTATCTTAAATAGAACTCCCTGCTGGGCCCAAAGTTGTGCTACACTTAAGCACATAAATGCAAACAAATAGATCTTTTTCATAAGGTTAGTTTTATGTTTTATATTATTAAATGTTAGCTTTTAAACGCATTCCATCCCTGTGCGGTAATGGTATGAACCACCCCCGATTTAGTGATCAGGTTGCAGCCTGAAGAAGGTTCCGTAATATGACCGATTACCGAAATATCCATCATCAGCTTTATTTTTTCATAATCCGCCTGCTTTATGGTAAATAATAATTCGTAATCCTCGCCACCGCTTAATGCACAAACTGTTGGATCCAGGTTAAACTCACGCGCCGTTTCGTAGGTCATCGGGTCAAGCGGGATTTTATCTTCATAAATATTGCAACCCTTATTACTTTGTTTACAGATATGTAATACTTCCGATGCCAAACCGTCTGAAATGTCGATCATTGCCGTCGGCTTTATATCTAGATCCTTTAGTAATTCCACGATATCCTTCCTTGCCTCTGGTTTAAGTTGACGCTCTATAATATAGTCTTTCCCCTCCAGGTCAGGCTGAATATTCGGATTCTCTATATAAACCAGTTTTTCCCGTTCCAGCAACTGTAAGCCGACGTAAGCCCCTCCTAAATCACCGGAAACACAGATCAAGTCTCCTTCGTGTGCAGTATTACGGTACGCTATATCTTTTTCATCCGCATAACCTATTGAAGTAACACAGATTACCAGTCCTTGTCTGGATGAGGTAGTATCGCCACCTACCAGATCCACATTATATTTTTCACAGGCCAGGTAAATACCCTCATATAGCTCTTCAACAGCTTCAAGCGGAAATTTACTGGAAATACCTATCGAAACCGTAACCTGTGTGGCTATTCCGTTCATCGCATAAATATCGCTCAGGTTTACCTGCACTGATTTGTAGCCTAAATGCTTGAGTGGTGTATAGGCCAGATCAAAATGAATGCCTTCCAATAGCATATCTGTTGATATTAAGGCCTTTTTACCTTCAAAATCAATCACAGCGGCATCGTCTCCGACACCTTTTAATGTACTGCTCTGCTTTATCTTGATCTGCTTTGTCAGATGGTCTATTAAACCAAACTCGCCCAGCTGCTCTATATTGGTTCTTTCCTGGTTCTCAAACATTTTCTTATATCTAAAACTTAGCTGCAAAAATACGAAAGCTTATCTCAAATAGCTGTTATTGCATTCTTATTTTACTATTTATCACTTTCACGATAATTTAATTTTTAGTTTATATTATAATTTATTAATGATAAAATAATAATCTATAAACAATATAACTGATTATTATATTGAGTTTTAAGGCTTAACCCACATTTTATGAAAAATATCAAAACTTACCTAAAACCGTTTGCGGCTTTCGCCGTAACAACAGCTTTCCTGGTTTCATGCAGCAAAACCAGTAATCTTAATCCCCAAAATTCTACCATTCCGCAGGCCAATAAAATGGTCAGCAACCTTAGCCTTTCTTCTATTTCGCAATCTGAAGATTTTGAAGTTGGCTCAACGAGTCCAAAAACAGCTTACGACGTTTCTCCAACAGGATCAAACAGCGGCGACAATGTTACTTTGCAAGGCAATCAGTGGAACATGTACGACGCTTTAATCGGCAATTTGAGCGGCGACCTGAAATATGGCTCATGGTCCGCCCGTATACGCAATACAGGAAAAATAACAATGTTGTTTGATGTTACTACAGGTATCAGCACGATTACTGTGAAACATGGTACCTATGGTTCAGACGCCGCAAGCCAATGGGGCATGTGGTACTCAACCAACGGTGGCAGCACCTGGACCCAAAGCGGCTCCAATATAACTACGACTTCTACTTTGCAAACCAAAACATTTACTTTAAATATCACTGGTACGGCACGTATAGAAATACGCAAGCTTACCGGTTCAACAAACCGCATTAATATTGATGATATTATCATTAATGATAATACAACCGGTGGTGGTACCGGCGGCGGTACCGTTTTAACCGGAAAAAAATTCCTGTTTGACGCTACAAAATACGAAAATGCAGGTAGCGCCGACTGGCAGATAGATGCTGATGGCACCGAAAACATTCCTATTTATACCGGTGGCACAACTGTAGAAACTAAGGCCCAACGTACACCGACGCCTTCTTATACAGGTATAACCCCGACTACTGCCGAAACCTATTGGAAGGGCGCTTCATCAGCGTGGGCAGTATCCCTGGTAAAATTGGGCGAACTGGTTGAAACCTTGCCCGAAGGAACCGCAATCACTTATGGCGATTCAACTAATCCACAAGATTTAAGTAACTATGATGTATACGTAGTTATCGAACCAAACAGGTTATTCACAGCATCAGAAAAAACAGCTATCATGAACTTTGTTTCTAAGGGCGGCGGTTTAATGATGGTAGCGGATCACACAGCTGCTACAACCGGCGGAACCGATTCTAACGGCTATAATCCATCCGACAGAGATGGCGATGGTTATGATTCACCGCGTGTATGGAATGATTTGATGACCAATAACGGTATCAACAATAGCAAGCCTTTTGGCTTCAATATTGATTATATCGACATTAATGAGCAGCCAACAAGTAACGTTTATACCGGCACTAATGCTGATGCTCAAAAAGTATTGAACGGTGCAGAAGGTACTGCTTCAAAACTTTCTTTTTATGATGGAACAACTGCTACTTTATATCCTGGAAACAACTCAACCGTACAGGGTCTGTTTTGGAGAAGCAGCAGCACCAATGGCGGTAATACCGGTGTAATGGCTCTTCTGGCAAGCTATGGTACAGGCCGCGTAGTATTTATAGGCGATAGCTCACCTGCTGATGACGGAACTGGTGATACCGGCGACAACCTGATCAATGGCTGGTCTGGTGATTCCCCGTCTGGCTTTACTTCACATCCTGCATTTCACTTGAATGCATCGTTATGGTTGGCTAAAGCTCAATAACTTCAAATCTTAGAAAATGGAACCGGCGCAAAATTCACCGGTTCCATTTTTTTTTCGTAAAGCCCAATCTACACTATACCGCCGAAGGCGGAAAAAAATTTATCTTTTACAGCCCTAACTGAGCTGATATCTCCAGCATCCTTTCAATCGGCTTTACTGCTCTTTTTATAATTTCTCCCGGTACTGTTACCTCTGGCAATTCATTTTTCATACACAGGTAAAGCTTTTCCAGTGTATTTCTTTTCATATGCGGGCAATCGTTGCAGGCACAATTATTATTTGGCGGCGCCGGAATAAATACTTTATCCGGGTTTTCCTTTTGCATCTGGTGTATAATGCCTGATTCCGTTGCCACTATAAATTCCTTTTCAGAACTCTTTGTAGCGTATTTCAACAAACCTGTTGTTGAACCTATGTAATCAGCCATTTTAAGTATCACATCCTCACATTCCGGGTGCGCCAGCAATTTTGCATTTGGGTAACGCTCTTTCAGTTTGGTGATCTTCTCTCTCGAGAATATCTCGTGCACCATACAGGCACCGTTCCATAACACCAGGTCTCGTCCTGTTTTTTTTGCCACATAAGCTCCCAGGTTTTTATCCGGTCCGAAAATGATCTTCTGATCTTTCGGCAAGCTTTCTACTATAGCCACTGCATTACTCGATGTACAAACGATATCGCTCAATGCTTTCAGTTCAGCCGTACAATTCACATAAGTGATCACCAAATGATCAGGATAATTCTCTTTAAACTTCCTGAACAAATGCGGCGGACAGCTGTCTGCTAATGAACAGCCGGCCTTCAAATCAGGTAACAAAACCTTTTTTTCAGGTGATAATATCTTTGCTGTTTCGGCCATGAAGTGCACACCGGCAAATACAATGATATCGGCGTCTGCTTTGGCGGCTTGCTGGGATAATCCCAGGCTGTCGCCAATATAGTCAGCAATATCCTGTATGTCGGGCTCCTGGTAATAGTGGGCCAAAACAACTGCATTCTTTTCTTTTTTTAATTTTTCAATTTCTTCAAAAAGGTCAAGTGTCGGATCTATTTCTTCCTCCACAAAGCCTTTGAGATTTAGTTCAGCTAAGGTATCCATTTCAACAATTCAAATAATAACAATCATTTTTAATTAAAAGAAAAAGCTATTGTTATTGGTGTGTTAATTCTGTTTAAAAGTAGTGATACAAGGTATATGAATAGTAAGTTTTACATTTTTATTAACAAAAAAACATTGTTTTTTGTATGGTATATTTTTGATTTTAAGACGGGTATATTTCGCTTAATTTTATTTTAAAACATATTTGTTAATAAGTTAACGGGGTGTAAAATGTTGATTAGTGGCTTTATTAGTCTCAAAATTACGGTAAAGATTATTTAGAATTGGGGGCGAATATGTCATTATCCACGTCTTAATAATTTATTATTTTTTTACTTACACAAAATTAACACGTTTTAGGGTGCTTTCTAACATAAGCACTATTTTTACACAATATTATACATCTATATGACTAGAACAGCAGATTTTTTGGTGATTGGTTCGGGTATTGCCGGATTGAGTTTTGCACTAAAGGCAGCGAAGCATGGTAAAGTTCTGATAGTTACAAAATCGAACGAAGATGAATCTAACACAAAGTATGCCCAGGGAGGTGTAGCGGTGGTTGTGGATAAAAAAGAGGATTCCTTTGAAAAGCACATTGAAGATACTTTAATTGCCGGTGATGGGCTTTGTGATAAAGAAACTGTAGAGATAGTTGTTGAAGAAGGTCCGGAAAGAATTCGCGAAATTATTGACTATGGAACCAACTTTGATAAGACCAATGAAGGTATGTATGATCTGGCAAAAGAGGGTGGTCATTCCGAATTCAGGGTACTACATTATAAAGATATAACGGGTTGGGAGATTGAAAGATCTTTATTAGATCAAATCCATCAAAACCCTAACATTACTATTCTAACACATTATTTTGCTGTTGATCTTATTACACAGCATCATTTAGGAGAGTTTGTAGATAAATCGAGCGAGGATATTACCTGTTATGGTGTATATGTTTTAAATACACTGAATGGTCATGTGGAAAAGATATTATCTAAGGTGACTGTGATGGCATCTGGTGGCGCGGGTCATATTTATTCTATAACTACGAATCCAACTATTGCAACCGGAGATGGTGTTGCTATGGTGTATAGGGCCAAAGGGAAAGTACGGAACATGGAATTTATTCAGTTCCATCCTACTGCTTTGTATAACCCGGGCGAATATCCTTCCTTTTTAATATCTGAAGCAGTTCGTGGTTTTGGAGGTATATTAAAGCGTACCAATGGCCAGGAGTTTATGCAGGAATATGATGAGCGAAAATCGCTGGCACCAAGAGATATTGTTGCAAGAGCAATAGATGCTGAGATAAAGAAATCAGGCGAAGATTATGTTTATTTGGATATAAGACACAGGAGTAAGAGTGATATCCTGGCACATTTTCCAAATATCTATGCCAAATGTTTAGATATAGGTATAGATATGACTAAAGATATGATACCTGTTGCTCCAGCCTGTCATTATATGTGCGGAGGTATTATGGTAGATCATGTTGGTAAATCGTCTATATTAAACTTATATGCTTGTGGGGAATGTTCATCAACAGGGTTACATGGAGCTAATCGTTTGGCTTCCAATTCATTACTAGAGGCGTTAGTATTTGCAGACCGTATTTATAAAGATGCTGTTGAACAGTTTAAAAGCAATATAATTCCTGATGGTATTCCTGATTGGGATGAGCATGGTGTTAAGTTATCAAACGAAGATATCCTTGTAACCCACAATGTGCGCGAAATGCAGAAAATGATGAGTGATTATGTAGGGATTGTGAGGTCTGATTTCAGGTTAGAAAGGGCCATGCGCCGTTTGCATTTATTATATGAAGAAACGGAAGAGTTTTATAAACGCACCAAAATATCGGTAAAGCTTTGCGAATTGCGTAATCTGATTCAAGTTTCTTATATTGTTATTAAATCGGCTATGCTGAGGAGGGAAAGCAGGGGATTGCATTATACGACGGATTATGCGGTTCATGCTGAGTCAGTTCATGATACTGTGTTTTAATGTAAAAAATGAATTAAACTGTTCACGGCTGGCCTAAAAATGGCGTCTTATAATGGAACTATAAATATTGAATGACATTTTTTGCACGTTTTAAAAAGAAGCCTGAATATGAATTTACTCCGACTGACAGTGTAAGGGCAATTGTTGATGGGATATTATTTGAAGACGCATTTTTTGTGAAATGGGGATCGGATATCGAGGGTGATAAGAAGTATATAAAAAAGGAATATCGTTCTGATAGGGTAATATATCACTGGGGTGAGCAATCAATACTGAATGGTTTAAGCTTATATTTTAAAACCATTTGTTGGAACCACAAACAAAATGGTGATATTAAATCATTTGAATCAATAGATTTTATATCTGAAGATAATAACGCAGATACTATTTTTGAGAAAGCCAAAACGCATCTTATAGGGATTTTTGGCGATCCGAAGCAGGAAGAAGATGTAAGGCATGGTGATATAGCTTTAGAGTGGAAGGTAAAGTCTATTAAAATCTCTCTAAATCTTTTTTATAAAGACCAGAAGAAAGTGCATTTGGAGATAGGGTGGTGGTTGTAAATTTGTAATAGAATTCTAAATATTATGCAACGGAAGTATTTGGTTATTAGTTGGTTGCTATTTGTCATATTTACTATTTTATTAGGATTTGCTATTAATTTCCAGATAGCAGGAAGGTCTCTATTCATTAACGAAGATATTGCCATGCTTTTATTCTGTATAAGCTTTCCTTTAAAAATTTATAATATAAAGGTAGGACAGAATGCGTTTCTGATTGCTTTGTTGGTTTTACTATTTAGTCCACTCAGTTGCTCATACACCACTATAGAAGACAATATTTCTACGGTCCATAGTGAAGCGAAATTTACCTCATTGATTAGTCCGTTAACGTTACTTGTATTATTTTTATTGCTGATCTTTAACTATAAGGCTGTGATAGACCTCTATCGTTTAATAACAATAGGCTCAGAAAAGGAACAAAAGGAAGAGCTATCTAGGGAAATAGAATTTTATTATAAGAAGTTTAACGATTGCTCAAACATTGAGCTGATTGATATTTATAAGATGTATAATGACTATCCCGTTGGCGCACAGATCGCTTTAAAGAAAATAAACGAAGAAAAAGGAAATAATTAAAGAGCGGAAAACGGGATTCGAACCCGCGGCCTTCAGTTTGGGAAACTGATGCTCTACCAACTGAGCTATTTCCGCTAATTTTGTATCCAAACATAAATAAAAATATCACCCTATACAAAATCAATAATTAACTCAATCACTCATTCGCTAATTAAAAGACATGCCTGTTATACTACCCGTAAAAGATAAAAACCCAACATGGGGAAACAATTGCTTTATTGCTGAAAATGCTACTATTGTTGGCCATGTAACGATGGGTGATAACTGTTCAGTTTGGTTTAATGCGGTGATAAGGGGAGATGTGCATTATATCAAGATAGGTAATAATACCAATATCCAGGATGGTGCAGTGATCCACGCTACTTACCTGAAAGCTTATACAGAAATAGGTAACAATGTATCAATTGGACATAATGCATTGGTACACGGTTGTATATTAAAAGATCACGTATTAGTAGGGATGGGAGCCATTGTGATGGATCATGCTGTGGTAGAGGAATTCGTTATTATAGGTGCAGGATCAGTCGTATTGGAAAAGACAATTTGTGAATCAGGATATCTTTACGCGGGCACACCTGCCAGGAAGATAAAGCCTCTTACGCAAGAACAAAAAGATATGCTGCGCCAATTGCCGCATAACTATATTATGTATTCAGGCTGGTTTAATGAGTCGACGGCTCTTTAGGAATGTCAATTGGCTCCTCGGCTTCCCAGTTTGACCGTAGTGTGATCTGTTTCGGATAAACCCATATATTTTCTGGTTGAATCCGTTTTTTTACATTTCCACTATCCCACTTACCGTTTTTATTGTCATCGTATATTATCCTTACGTAGTATTTACCTACAGGATAATTTTTATAAACAACATTGCCGCTTTTTAGGATCGGATCCCTACGAACGGCATTTTTCTGGTCATCCAACAACTCTATTACATACCCTTTGGAGGTGTCGGGTACGGTCATCTTAAGTGTTAGCGGTCCATAATTGTCAGGTTTATCCAATTGAAATAGCTTTAAGAATTTTTTGTTCTTATCGCCATAAATGTTGGTTAATGCACCCTCGTTAAAAATTAGTTGATACCTGCTATTAGCTTTCCATTTGTAATTGAACGCCAGTCTCCTCATAGTTGCAGTGTCCTTGGCTATGGTGAAATTGGATACGTTTGTTGAATCTTCGTTCAAAGTTATCAATGAATTATCAATGGTTTGAATAGGAGAGCTTGTTGTTACTATAAGGGTATTACCAGCTTTGATCTTATTGTCGAACGTCGTATTGTATTGCAATGAAATTATACGGTCAAAAGTCTCTTTACGACTTTTGCGCAATGCAACAGTATCTATAGGTATTGCATTTTGAAGGAACGAAACCCTGATGGAATCAAAATCCATATTTTTCATGTAAACAAATGCCGTATCCCTGGTTTTGTTAAAGTCAACTATTTTTTGGGCATCCAAAGCAGGCGGGTATAATATTTTAACTGAGGGGTTTTCTACCGGTTTATTAAAAACGAAGAACATTTTTCCATCAGTATCAAAACGACGCTCAGCTAACCGGAATTTATCGGGCTCTTGTTTAAATAAATTAAGGTGAATATTTGCTGTGTCTTTTTTAAGATGAATAGTAGCAGTCTGGAAAGCTACCAGCTCATCATCTTTGTCATATATCCTGTTTGGAGCCTTTTCTTTGAGGGCGTAAATACGATAATCACCATCATGCAGGTTATTTAAGGAGAAATTACCGGATGAATCTGTTGCTGCAAAAATTGTTGGTTTTTTCTTTCCCCAAAGCGTATCCTTACTTAGTGGGAATAACATGACGGTAACATCTTTATCTTTTTCCTGGCTCATTAGGTTTTGTACATTTCCGGAAACACTCAAGGAATCGATATGCGGACCTGTAGAAAAAACATAAGTAAAATTGGTAAGGACATTTCCTTCGTTCAGGTCGGCAATTGATTTTCCAAAATTGATAACGTAAGTAGTGTTTTTTTGGAGCGTGTCTTTGAAGTCTACAACAAGTGATTTTTTGCTTGTCTTAAAAATAGGAGCCTTATCCGTTGCAGGGCTGATCGTAATTTCCTGAATTTGATTTTTTAAACTAAAGTATTCGTCAAACTCAAGTCGAATTTGTTTGGCGGTAAAGTTCCGCGTCATGTTTGGCGGAGTCGCCTTTAACAATTTCGGCGGGGTGCGATCTTTTGGACCTCCCTGGGGCTTTTGCATACTGGCGCAGCCAAATATTAACAATGCAGTTATAAAAACCAGTAGTATTTCGGGGGAAAATGCACTCCTTTTGTTTAGCCTCATTTTTAAGCCTTATAAACGATTTTTATGTTTTCATGAAGATTACCATTCGGAACTCAAAATGATGGTTTGTAAGCCCTCTAATAATCCCAGTTTAAATAATTGATTTACAGCTACTTATGTGTTATCTTGAAATATGTATCATCAAAACAGAAATATCTGATGGTGATACCCCGGAAATGCGTGATGCCTGCCCCAAAGTACGCGGTTTTATTTTCATCAGCTTTTCACGGGCTTCCTTTGACAATGAAACAAGACCTTGATAATTGAATTCAGGATTGATCTCTTTGTCTTCCATCTTTCGCATCTTTTCTACAATGTCCAATTCTTTCTCAAAATAACTCTCATATTTGATTTTTATTTCAGCCTGCTCGATAGTTTCTTTATCATATTTGGAAAGCAACTCGTCAATCGATTTATTAGCTTTTCTCAGTTCGTCAAATGAAACTTGCGGGCGACTTAACAGATTGAAAAATCTTACATTTTGTGAAAGAGGGGCAGTTCCTAATTCCTCCAATAATGGATTGATCGAAGCAGCTTCGACAGAAACACTTTTGGTGTAAGCAACAATATCGTCTGAGGCTTTCACTTTGTCATTTACCTTATTCATTCGCTCGTCGCTAATCAAGCCTAACTCGTAACCGATAGGGGTAAGTCTGATGTCAGCATTATCCTGGCGAAGTAGCAAACGATGTTCGGCGCGGGAAGTAAACATACGATAAGGTTCTTCGGTCCCTTTGGTTACCAGGTCATCGATTAGTACACCGATATAGGATTCCGAACGCTTCATGATCAACTCATGTTTATCCTTCACTTTCTGATGCGCATTGATGCCCGCAATAAATCCCTGAGATGCTGCTTCTTCATACCCGGTAGTGCCGTTGATCTGTCCAGCAAGGAAGAGATTCTTCACCAGTTTAGTTTCCAAGGTGAGGTCCAGCTGGGTAGGCGGGAAGTAATCGTATTCGATGGCGTAACCTGGCCGGAACATTTTAGCGTTTTCAAAACCAGGTATTTTAGTGAGGGCTTTATATTGCACGTCTTCCGGAAGCGAGGTAGAGAATCCGTTTACATAGATCTCCACTGTGTTGAATCCTTCTGGCTCGACGAATATTTGGTGACGTTCGCGCTCCGCAAAGCGATTGATCTTATCTTCAATAGAGGGGCAGTATCTAGGACCTAAGCCTTTGATACGTCCGGTAAACATGGGTGATTTTTCGAAGCCTTCTTTTAGTGTTTCATGTACACTAGTATTGGTATAGGTGATCCAGCAGCAGCGTTGCTCAGTTGGGCGCTCTACATCAGTGAAAGAAAAACGTCCGGCATTTTCATCGCCCCATTGTTCTTCCATTACGCTATAATTTAAAGTACGACCGTCTACCCGGGGTGGGGTGCCTGTCTTCATTCTGCCTGCTTCAAAGCCTAACTCAACTAATTGTTCGGTTAATCCCGTTGCTGCTTTTTCTCCTGTACGGCCACCACCGAACTTCTTTTCACCAATATGGATCACACCATTCAGGAAAGTACCATTTGTAAGAACCACAGCATCGCATTCTATCTCTACCCCTAAAGATGTCCGAACTCCTTTTATAGTATTTCCTTTTACAATTAGTGAGTTCACCATGTCCTGCCAGAAGTCGACGTTGGGTGTTCTCTCCAGGGCCAACCGCCATTCTTCAGCAAAACGCATACGGTCATTTTGTGTACGTGGGCTCCACATCGCCGGACCTTTTGAAAGGTTAAGCATGCGGAATTGAATAGTAGTCTTATCGGCTATAATGCCGGAGTATCCCCCCATAGCATCTATCTCGCGCACTATTTGCCCCTTGGCCACACCACCCATAGCAGGGTTGCAACTCATCTGCGCTATTGTTCCCATATTCATGGTGATTAATAAAACAGAGGAGCCAAGGTTAGCCGCCGCGGCAGCTGCCTCACAACCGGCATGGCCGGCACCTACAACTATTACATCATATTTCTTAAACATTTTACCTCCATGTTCCACGTGGAACGCACAAAATTACATTCAATTACCCGATGTTCCACGTGGAACTTTAAATAATGATATTAACGCAACAAAGCCCCACACGCCTTCCAATATCACAAAAGGGTAGAAGCTTACCATCCACGAAGCAAAACAGCATATGCCAGCACCGATAAAGTTCATCAGGCTGTAGGTTTTGCTTTCTGCCGGGAGCTTCTTGTATAAGTTCAGCAAGAATGCGATTAATAATATGATCACCCCAATGGATGCTATGATATCTGAAAGCTTCATGCTATGCCTCGTTTAGTTCGGTCAACTCAATCCAGCGCATACTTTTCTCATCCAACTGGTTGTTTAAAGCCTGTATTTGTTGCGCCAGTTCGCTTAGTTTTTGATGTTCTGCAGCGCCTGAATCCATTTCTTCAGATAAGGATTTGATCTTATTCTCCGTCTCCGCGATCTCTTTTTCCAGGGTCTCCATCTCCTTTAGCTCTTTAAAACTAAGCTTGCTTTTTTTAGGCTGATTCTTTACTTGAGCCTTTTCAACCACTGCAGCAGCCTTTGCTTGTTGTTTGGCAGTTTCCAATTCATAACGGTAAGATGAATAGTTGCCGTTAAATACCTTAACATTGCCGTCGCCTTCCATAATGAATAGTTGCTCGGTGAGTTTATCCAATAGATAGCGGTCGTGCGATACCAGCATTAGTACTCCTGTAAAATTGGTCAGGAACTCTTCCAATACATTTAATGTATCAATATCCAAATCATTCGTAGGCTCATCCAGTATCAGGAAGTTTGGGTTCTTCATTAATATCTGGAGCAACTGCAAACGTTTTTTCTCTCCACCGCTCAGGTTGGCGATAAAGCCATGTTGCTTTTTGGGTGGGAATAGGAATAGGTTAAGCAAGGCCGAGGCAGATATAGTCTTCCCGTCAGCCATAGTGATAAACTCGGCAACGTTCTTTACCACATCAATTACCCGCTCATCCTCCTTAAAACTCATGCCCGACTGATGGAAGTACCCCATAACCGTTGTCTCACCTGGTACAATCTCACCTTTATCCGGGTGCAAATTACCCGTGATCATATTCAATAGGGTAGACTTGCCGCTGCCGTTCTTACCCGCCAAACCAATCCTGTCTCCTTTTTTAAACACATAATTAAAATCAGCAACAAGCGAATGCCCGTTGAATGCCTTATATAAATGGTGCAGCTCTAATATTTTATTGCCCTGTCGGGATGTTTTTACGCTTAGCTCAACCTTTCCCTTAGCACCTGCATTTTTTGTCTTTTCCTCTAAATCATAATAAGCATCTATCCGGGCCTTTGATTTGGTACCTCGGGCTTGTGGCTGCCTGCGCATCCACTCCAGTTCCTTACGCAGCAAGTTGGAGTTCTTTTGAAACTGTGCTTCTGATTCTGCTTCACGTTCTGCTTTCTTCTCCAGGTAATGCGCATAGTTGCCATTGTAGGGGATAATCTTGCCATTATCCAGTTCCAGTATCTCGTTACATACATTATCCAGGAAATACCGGTCGTGTGTCACCATCACGATGGTGTTGGCACCTTCAGTCAATAGTTTTTCCAGCCATTCAATCGTGTCGATATCCAAATGGTTGGTTGGCTCATCCAGTAAGTACACATCCGGTTCTTCTATTAGCAAACGCGCTAAAGCAAGCCGCTTACGCTGTCCGCCGGATAAAGTATCTATTTTCTGGTTGAGATGATGAATGTCCAATCGGCCCAAAATAGTCTTAATCTTATATTCATACTCCCAGGCATTATGGTTACTGATCTCTTCGGTGACTTTATCTATAGCCTTAGTATTGTTTGGGTCATTTTCCAGCAGGTTTTCATATTCCCTGATCAATTGCTGTTGCTTATTATCCGAATGGAAAATATAATCGCTGATGGTATGCGTCTTGTCAAAGGCTGGATCTTGCTCCAGGTAACCCATGCGCAGATCGCGTGCCTGAACGACTTTGCCTTCAACCGGCAAAAACTGTCCGGCCAGTAACTTCAATAGGGTAGACTTGCCCGCGCCATTCACACCCACTAACGCAACACGTCGGCCGCGGTTAATGCCGATGGTCAGATTTTTAAAAAGCCAGTGGTCATGAAAAGAATGGCCTAAATTTTCAGCAGATAGATACGTACTCACGCTAGTAATTTTATTTTGTCGGAAGCATGTACAAATACACCTTCCTGTTTCTTTGTTGATTCATTAAACATTGCCCTCGCAACTGTTTCTGCAGGGATGCTTCTATAATTTTTCAGGCTTCCAACCAGTAAGGGGTTGATCAGTTTCATCAATGCCAGGAAGAAGCGCTCCCGGGGCCTCGACTCATTTCGGGTTCCAACCAAAAAAGATGGCCTGTAAATATGCAGGTACTTCACGCCTGCCTTTTCAATATCGGCTTCCGTTTCGCCCTTCATCCGGGTATAAAAATTAGACGACTGGCTATTGGCCCCAATAGACGATACCAAATGGTATTGATCAACGCCATTTTGCCTGGCTAATTGTGCCAGCCTTAGCGGATAATCATGATCGATCTGTCGGTACACCGTCAGATCGGGGGTCTTTTTCACTGTCGAACCCAAACAGCAGAATATAGCATGACCTGTAATGGCCGCCGCATGATCTTCCAGCTTATCAAAATCAATCACCAGTTGAACCAGTTTTTTATGGCTGACGGGCAATTCTTTCCGCACCAAAATCAGAACTTCGTCATAGTAAGAGTCCAGCAGCAGTATATTAAGCAATTTACTGCCAATTAGTCCGCTTGCGCCTGCTATGACTGCCTTATTTGACATAATAAGTTCATAATTTTATGCAAAAGTAAGCAATCTGAAATTGTGGAATAAATATTGTATGTTTAAACATATAATTCGGAGGAAATTATTAAATCATGAAAAAAACAATTCACCCTGCTAATGAACGCGGGCACAATGACATCGGTTGGTTAAAAGCTAATTTCTCATTCAGTTTTGGCCCTTACTATAACCCTGCTAAAGTACACTTCGGTGCATTGCGCGTGTTGAATGACGACATCATTGCAGGAGGCACCGGTTTCGGAACGCATCCGCATGATAATATGGAGATCATCACCATTCCAATCTCCGGCGCTTTAGAGCACCGCGACAGCATGGGCAATATTGGGGTGATCACAGCAGGGGAAGTGCAGGTTATGTCGGCAGGAACAGGTATACAGCACTCGGAATACAATCACTCGAAAACCGAAGAGGCGAACACCTTGCAGATATGGCTTTTCCCTAAGGAAATGAATATTGAGCCACGGTATGATCAAAAGAGCTTTATTGAGGATTTGAAACCTAACCAGTTTACCACATTGGTGTCTCCTGTAAAGGGTGGCGAAGCCTTATGGATCAACCAGGATGCCATATTTTCTATGGGCGATTTTGAACAGGGACAACAGGTAAAATACGACATCCAGATACCCGGAAACGGCGCCTATATCTTCGTAATGGAGGGTCAAATAGCTGTGGAAGGCACCAATTTAAACAAAAGGGATGCCTTAGGTGTTGAAGATGTAAGTTCATTCACCATTGAAACCCTAAATCAGTCACGGATATTGATCATGGAAGTACCAATGCGATAAGTGGGAGACTCCCTGGGCCAAAGGTCTTGAACTGCCTGAAACAATTTGATTATTAATTGTTTATAACAGGCAACCAATCAATAACCTATGGCAGACCAGGCAATACCAGGATGGAAGAAATGGCTCGAAGGAAGCGGCGACCAGGTAATATTTTTAAAAGGATTTTTTAGAAATGTGTTACGTGGCGGCTTTGAGTGGTCGGAGTTTGTTCGTCAATGCTACGAAATAGGCTACAAGTCGCTCACCCTGGTGGGTACTACAGCATTTATAATGGGGTTGGTTTTAGCATTGCAGCTACGGCCAACCCTTGTTAATTTTGGGGCATTAAGTATGCTGCCTAAGTCATTGGCAGTATCTATTGTTAGAGAGATTGGCCCAATAATTACCGCGATGATATGCGCAGGTAAAATCGGATCGGGGATAGGGGCCGAGCTTGGCAGCATGAAGGTGACGGAGCAGATAGATGCCATGGAAGTTTCAGGGGCTAACCCTGTGCAGTACCTGGTGGTTACCCGTATACTGGCTACAACCTTTATGGTGCCTATTTTAACGCTTCTGGGCGATGTTTTAGGTCTGTTGGGAGGGTTTATTGCTATAAATATAACCAGCAGCGTGAGCGCTATGCTTTACTTTAATAAATGCCTTGCATCAATTGACTTCACTGATTTTTTACCTGCCTTTATTAAAACTATATTTTTTGGGTTTGTTATCGGTTTTGTAGGATGTTATAAAGGCTATAATTCAAACCGGGGAACAGAGAGCGTGGGCCTTGCTGCCAATTCAGCTGTGGTAACAGCATCGCTATGGATCTTTGTAATTGATGCTATTGTGGTACAGGTCAGCAGTTTACTTTTTTATCATTAATATGAAAGAGACAGAGAATAATCCGGAGAAGAGAAGTAAACCATCTGAAACAGTGATTCATATTAAGGGGTTGAAAAAATCATTTGGCTCAAATGATGTACTAAAAAACATCAATCTCGATGTGAAACGTGGAGAAAACGTAGTGATCCTTGGGAAATCAGGCACAGGTAAATCAGTTACTATTCAATGTATCGTAGGTACGCTGGTTCCGGACGGGGGCGAAGTAACTGTTTTTGGAGAAGAGGTTGCCGGCTTGAAGGAAAGACAATTAAAGGAATTGCGCATGAAAATAGGTTTCCTGTTTCAGAGCGGTGCCTTGTTTGATTCTATGACTGTAAGAGAAAACCTTGAATTTCCGCTTACCAGGGTGCTGAAATTAAAAGATCAGAACGATATAGATAAACGCGTTGAAGAGGTGCTCGAAAATGTGGGGCTATCGGATGCTATAGACAAAATGCCGTCGGATCTATCAGGAGGAATGCGTAAGCGGGTGGGCTTAGCACGCACATTGATTGTAAAACCAGAGATCATGCTCTATGATGAACCCACAACAGGCCTTGACCCTATAACATCAAGGGAGATTAGCGAGCTGATCCTGCAGATGCAAAAAAAATACAAAACCACCTCTATCATCATCACCCACGACATGGAATGTGCCGGTATTACTGCAGATCGTATGGTGATAATGAAAGATGGGGAATACACAGCACAAGGCTCGTTTGAGGATCTTAAAAAGTCGAAAGACGAGTTTGTAAAATCATTTTTTAAACCTACACTATGAAAACTACTTCGGGACAAAAAATAAAAATAGGCCTGTTCACACTGGCCGGACTGGCTGTGCTGATCATAGCCATTTTCCTTATCGGGAACAAGAAAGGGCTTTTTTCAACAACGTTCAACGTGCATGGAATGTTCAAGAACGTTAATGGGCTGCAAATTGGCAACAATGCCCGGTTTGCCGGCATAAACGTAGGTGTTGTTGAGGACATACAGATAGTGAACGATACTACTGTAAAGGTGGTGTTAATGTTAAATGAAGATGTAAGAAAATTCATTAAAAAAGATGCCAGGCTAAGTATAGGAAGCGATGGTTTGATGGGCGACAAGCTTGTCGTCATCTCGCCGGGGGGAGGCACAGGCAGTGAACAGGTAAAAAGCGGCGATCAATTGACAGGTGTTAATCCGTTAGACGTGGATAAGATCATTAGTAAGTTCACAAAAATTGCGGATAATGCAGGTGACCTGGTGGAAGGCCTTGCATCAATCGTTAATAAGGTAAATAGCGGAAAGGGCAGTATAGGCCGTTTATTGAATAATGATAAGATGGCCCGGAATATGGAAAATACGGTGAAACAGGCTCAAACCACCATGGCCAATGTGCATAAAACCACTGGTACTTTAAACGAAGACCTAAAGGCCGCTCAGTCTAATTTCTTGTTGAAGGGGTTCTTTAAAAAGAAGGAAAAAGCTAAGCAGGATTCACTTAAAAAGTTGAAGCAGGATTCGGCTAAGGCAGTGAAAAAATTAAAGAAGGATTCTGCCAATAAACCGAAATCACAATAACCGACGGAAAAGGGTAAAAATAAAAAAGGCCCCCCGAATATAATCGGGGAGCCTGGCAGAATATCCCGGTGAATTTATTATAAATACTTAGTCAGTTCAGGAGAAAGCGGGGTAGTTTGTGAACGGAAACGGTGGATCAAATTGCCGTTTTCGTCGATCAGGAATTTCTCAAAATTCCATTTGATCTCTCCTGTAAAATCAGGATTTGGTGCTTCTGTCAGATATTTGAACAATGGATCGATATCATCGCCCTTAACGCTCACTTTTTGGCTTAAAGGGAAGGTAACGCCATAATTTTTCTGGCAAAAAGATTTGATCTCTAATGCATTGCCGGGCTCCTGCTGGCCGAAGTTGTTAGCAGGGAAACCTACCACAACAATTTTGTCTTTATACTGATCTGCCAGTTTCTGTAGCTCGGCATATTGTGGTGTAAAACCGCATTTTGAAGCAGTGTTTACGATCAGTACTTTTTTGCCTTTGTATTTGGCTAATGAGAAAGCCTCACCGTCAATGTTTTTTAGTTTGAAATCATAAACGGACGAAGGAGCAACGAATAAAAGCGTTAGAAAAATTGCTAATATTTTCATGGTATTAAATTTTGGTTTCGTTTTAAAGTGATAGGTAAAATTACACTAATAAAACCGCAATTGCCTGAAAATATCTATCCGAATTATGTAAAATTTCTCTGACTGAGATAATGATCCTCTTTACCTGTCATTATCTTCTTTTTTTCTGCCGTTTTGTCCAGATATCCCAATAAATGAAGGGCGCCATGGATGACTACCCTATGCAATTCATTTGCCTCGCCTGAGTTGAATTTTACAGCGTTTTCCCGGATGCGGTCAATGGAAATAAAAATATCACCTTCAATAACGCCCTCTTTTTCAGAGTTATCAAAGGTGACAATATCGGTGTAAGTGTCATGATCCAAATACTGCTGATTGATCTTCAGCAGGTATTCGTCTGAGCAAAAAATGTAGTTGATTTCTTTAAGCTTGTAACCTTCGGCTTCAATAGTGGTTTTTACCCAATGTCTTACCGCTGTTTTATTCTTTAGTTTAAAGCTGATATCCTCTTCAAAGAAATTTATTAAAGGCATTATATTTTAAAATGAAGTTCAACTTCATTTCCTTTTTGATTGAATATGCACTGATCAGCAAGTTGTTTTACAATGAAAACGCCGCGGCCGGTTAAAGCCTCAAGGTTTTCTTCTGCAGTTGGGTCAGGCAGGTGATCGAAATCAAAACCTTCGCCTTCGTCAGTTACTGTCCATATAACGCGTTTTGAGTCAACCTCAGCATTGATGATCACCTTCTTGTTTTCGTCTAATTTATTACCATGTACAATCGCATTAATAGCAATCTCGTTCAGGCAAGTCATCATATTAGCAAAAGTATCTTCGCTAACCTGGTGCTTATCTGCTATTTGCTCTATTAAAAGCTCCAGCTGCGTTATGCTTTCCGGTTTGGAAGGGAGCTGTAAAGTATAAAGCTCGCTGGTTTGTACGTTCGCTTCTTGCATGTTATTTGGCATTAAGTTGATCAAAGTAAGATTTTATTTTTTGTTTATAGTACAAATTAAGTGCCGGAGATACTGTCTTAATTTGTTCGGTCTGTTTTTCTTTCGATTTTTGGTAGTCCTGCAACGCCTTAATGTATCCCGGAGGCATATCCTTTCCCACATTGCTTTCACGCTTCTGATCCTGATCCCTTTGCTGTTGCGCTTTTTCTGCTTCCAGCATGCGGGTTTGGATCTGTTGCTGCCTCTTTAGCACCTCGTCTGTTATTCGCCTGTTTACGATATCGTTCTCAGTTTGTTCCATTTCTTTTGAAATTTTATCCAAATTCCCTATTCCTCCGGAACCATTTTTATTCTCGTCTTTATTAATTTCCTGCAGCGCCTGCCTTATCATTCCCTGCTGGCGCGCCATCTTTGCCAGTTGCTCGCTCATGCTGGCACGCTGACTTTGTGACATATTTCCGCCCTGTTTTTGCAGCTGATCGCGCATCTGCTGCATGTTCTGGTTCAACTGCTGCTGCATCTTATTCAGCTGCGATAACGACGGCTGTTTACCTTTTCCGCTGCCGCTTTTGCCGTTCTTCATCGAGTTCTGCAACTGATCAAGCGCCTCGTTCAGCATCAGCGCCAGGTTATTCATTGATGTCATGGCATATTGTTGATTTCTGGACGCTTCTGCCGTGCGGCGGTCGCTCAGATTTTCCAACGACTCATCAATGTGACTATTTATGCTTGATATCTCCTGGTTTACAGTTGATTGTATCTGCGGAACCCGTCGACTTAGGGCATAAAGGCTGTCTTCTGCCGTTTTTAAGTTGTCTTTTATGTCCTTTTGTTTTTGTGCTAATATAGCATAATTTGGATCAGTTGGGTTAGTATTTTTCAACGTTTCCATAACTTTTTCCTGATCGAATGAACTATTAACGAGATTTTTTAACAATTCGCGTAACTGCTCCGCATCAACGTTATTTTGCGTGTCCTCGCCCTCCTGGTTCTTGTCCTCCATTTGCTTGGCCATCTGCTGCATTTGCTTGGCTGCATTTTGCTGTGACTGAGACGCTTTCTGCTTATCGTCCTTCTGCAATTGGTCAGAACTTTGACTCATTTGCTGATCAATTTTTTGTTCGGCGCTCTTCGGATTTTCGAAATTATTTTTTTGTTCAGCGCTGTCGTTTTGCTTTTGCAGATCATCCAGCGAGTTCTTTACATCCTGGAAATCCTGCTTGAGTTTTTCCTGCTCCTGCTGCAGTTGTTTGGCGTCTGAACCCTGCTGTTTTGTTTGGTCAGAAAGTTTTTGTTGCTTGTCAGCCAGCTGGTTAAGCGTATTGATATTCTGGTTCAATTTCTGGTCAAATTCCAGTTTTTTGTACAGTTGCAGTATACGGTCGAGTTCTTTTTTCAACGATTTATTATCCATCTGCATTTTGGATAGTTGGTCGCGTGTCATGTCCTTCTGCTCCTGATCCATAAGGGCCTGCAACTTCTTCAGCATCTCTTGCGTTTTTGGATCGAGAACGTTGTTGAACAGGTTTTCTATCTCTTTTTGCTTGTCTAATATCTCCTTGTTTTGCTGCTCATTTTCCTGGCGGTTCACCGTGTTCTTTTTGTTCTCGGTCTGTATATCTTTCACAAGGTTGTCCAGTTCTTTTTTCTTTTGCAGCAGGTCGTCTATTTGTTTCTTTTCATCAAAAGACAGCGTGTTTTTATCCAGTAGCTTTTGATTCAGCTTTTGGGCATCACGTTCTATCTGGCCGGCCAATTTAATGGCTGATTGCATTTTGTCTTTCACCGCCTGCGAGCCTTTTTCCAGCTCCTCGTTCATCTGCTTCTGATCAGGCACATTCAGCGTATGTTCAGCAGAGTGTACTTTTTTAGGGCCGCTAACACCATCATTATCCGCTACTTCAAAATAGTAAGTTACCTGGTCGCCGGGTTTAGCGCCCAGTTGCTTCATATCCCAGAAATAGAAGAAATCAGATTGGGTTTTGCCCAGGTCCGCCTTAACTGAATGGGTTACTTTATGCTCAGAATTTTTATCACCCGGGGCACCGATCTTGTAGTTGAAAGTCAACGACGAAAAGCCGTGATCGTCCTGAATTTTGCCGTTGAAATAAAGTGCCTTACTGCTGATCGAATCCGATTTTTCCTCAACGGTTATAGCCGGCATTTCATCCGCGATCACATTGATACGATAAGAAGCCGAATCACCACGGCTTACAGTTTCATTATGCGGACTGATCTTATAGAATGAGTTTTTGTAAATCCTTTCAGAATGTTCAAATGCATCATCTCCCGACCTAACCGCATTCGAACGATTATTGTTCATATCGAATTGAATTCCCGTAGCATTTTGCGTATGGAACTGCCATTTTACGGTTGTCCCGGCAGGAAGAGTAAGGTCTCCGGCATTGAGTAATTGTTCCGGCTTTTTATTCAGGTAGGCCGGGTAATTTAGCTGCACATCAAAATGCAGTAAGGAGGGCTTTAGGTTTACTTTGATCTCGTAAGGAAGAGATGTAAAACCATTCGCAGCTAGCCTGAACGATGTATTCTTTTGCAGATTGCTAAACTGGTAATGAAAATGGCTGATGTTTTCTTTATCCAGTTTGAAGGTATTGTTAGCCGTTTCAATATAAACATCCGATGGCAGTTTATCGCCATCCAGTTTTAAATTTAGCTTCAGATCGTCTCCCTGAACAACCGATAAAGATTGATTCGTCACCACAAACTTGAAGGGGGCCACCGGTGCAAAATATTCGTTGTGGCGGATGATCCTTTTGGTGCTCTCGGTCAGTATAGAAGGTGCAGCCAAAGCAATAATGCAGATAACAGCGGCCGGGAAAACCACCCATTTCAGGTATTTGGTGTTCTCTTTTACGTTGATAGCAGATGGGAAGCTAACCGGCTTTAGCGTCTCAATTTTTTGGTCGATGCTGGCCTCAATCAATTCGCGTTGCTGCTGGTTGCTGTCGGCCAGTTTTTTAAGCTGAAGCGTATTCAGTAGCTTGTCGCTTACATCAGTAAAATGTTTGCCAATGATCTCTGCTGCCTGGTCGTGCGTAATGGTTTTACCTAGCTTTAACCAGGCCAGGAACGAAGGAAGTATCAGCCAGGCGATCAACCCTAAATTCAGCAGGATAAAAAAGTAAAAAAGAAAGGTCCGGAAGCTGGAATTGAAGTTGCCGTAGTACTCGCTGACCGTGATAATGATGTATGCTGAAAATATTCCGGCGCCTAAAAAGATCAACCCACGGAGCAAATTGTTGAAATAATACTTGCGGATGAAAGTATCGATCTTGCTGATTAACAGCTCGTAGTTTTCCGATGACCGCATAGTTTACTTCAGACAAATACGCTAAATATAGTTTTAACGCAACATAACTATCAAAATTATAACTTTTAAATGATAATCCTGCATTTCAAAAGCGGGATACGCGTTGTATATTTGTAAGGCAAACTGATAAGTTTAACTAACTAATTTATTATGGCTCAACATCCTGACCTGGAACTGGCATCTGAACTAAGAACATTGTTTACCCGGTTGATCAAAAAACTGCGAAGAGAATCAGCCACCGGGCAACATTTGTCGCTCACCGAGCGGTCGACGATGTCGTTGCTATATCAGCAAAATCAATTATTGCCAAGCGAACTGGCTGCGTCTGAAAAGATCACCAATCAATCCATGTCGCAGATATTGAACCACCTGCTGGAACTGGGATATATTACCCGGACCGCCTCAGAAACGGATAAACGTAAGGTGTTGATATCACTGACCAAAACCGGCGAAGAAACTCTGCTCCTTGTCCGTTCCGAACGGGATGAATGGTTAGCCAAAGCGATCAGTGACAGCTGTAACGAAGAAGAAATAAGCCTGCTTAAAAAAGTGATGGGACCGCTGAACAAGGTCATCGATCACGAATAAGAGCCGGCAGTACAACAAAATCTACCAAATGAATATTACAACTTTTAAAGCATTCGGAAGCCGCAACTACCGGCTATATTTTGCAGGCCAATCCGTTTCTCTTATCGGAACCTGGATGCAAAAAACCGCGGTGAGCTGGGTAATCTACACGCTTACGCATTCTACTTTTATGTTGGGCCTGACTCTTTTTGCGAGTCAGTTTCCATCCTTTTTGTTTTCACTACTAGGCGGAGTTATTTCCGATAGGTACGACCGGTTTAAGGTGCTGTTGTTTACCCAGGTGGCATCCATGATACAGGCGGCTATACTGGCCATACTGATCTTGTTAGGCCATTACGCCGTTTGGGAAATACTGGCGCTAAGCGTACTGCTGGGGATCATCAATGCATTCGACGTACCGGCGAGGCAGGCAATGGTGTATGAGATGATAGATGATAAAAAAGACCTGTCTAATGCACTGGCGCTCAATTCATCCATGGTTAATTTATCAAGATTGATTGGTCCCGCTATTGCGGGATTTATACTGGAAAAGTTAGGTGACGGAACTTGTTTTGCGCTGAATGCCTTAAGTTTTTTGGCAGTTATCGGCTCATTACTGCTGATGCGCCTGCCAAAATATATCAAACAGGTGCATACCAAGAACGCATTTGGCGAGATGAAAGAAGGATTTGAATATCTGAAACAAACGCCATCAATTGCTTTCGTCATCATTATGCTGGCATTAATCAGCTTGCTGGTGATGCCATTTAGTACTTTATTGCCGGTTTATGCACGTGATATTTTTAAGGGTACCGCATCAACCTTTGGTATAATTGATAGTGTGATAGGACTCGGGGCGTTTAGCTGTGCTATATTCCTGGCCTCTTTAAAACCCGGCGCTAACCTGAAACGCATACTGGCATTTAACACCTTGATATTCGGCGCAGGGCTAGCGCTGTTCTCTCACCAAGGTAATTATTCACTGGCACTGGTATTCTCGGCAGTTACTGGTTTTGGTATGATGTCGCAGGTTACAGTGAGCAATACGCTGATACAAACTACGGTTGATGCCAATATGCGAGGGCGTGTGATAAGCTTTTATGCGATGGCGGTTTTTGGTATGCAACCTTTGGGCGGCCTCGTAATTGGCTCCATATCTAAATGGATAGGAACGCCTGATACGCTGCTGGGAGAAGGGGTTATAGCCATCCTGGTCGGATTACTTCATATGCGTTTTCTGCGAAAAGAGAAACTCAAAAAACAGCAACCCATGCCAGCTTTAGGGCAGCAAACGGTTCAGGCAGCTTAAATCAATATCAATTAAATTTTAATATTGCCACCATGAAGGAGCCTGTACGGTTCCTCTAAGGGTGCAGTCTGTACAAAGAGCCGTGCTGTAATAATAACCAAGAAGTGATGGCGGATTTCCCTTTATATCGGCTTCGGTTGGTATGAAATCTATTGGAGGGTTAATTAGCGTATTTTGAACCTCATTAACATTTGTTCCCGGGTCAGAAAATAGAGCCAGTTGCTGTTGGCAATCATAGGGATAAATCGGGTGAACATCGCCGGGTAAGTCAGAGTGATTTATATAGATCCTTTTTTGCTGAACATTGGAAGCCGTTACATATCCGATAACGGGCTCATTTGGTTGTGTAATACAATGGATATTACCAGTTAATTCTGACGGCAATACGTCAAAAATGCTGCCTATTTGCTCTGTGTTTTTTTTGAGCACCTGGTAAAACTGGTAGGCATCTTTAGTTATGGCATATTGCCTGACCAGAATAGAATATCGTGTTTCCAATTTTTCCGAGGTGAGGGGAATTACACTCAGCTGTGCCTGGAATACCACATCCTTGCTTAAACTTTCTGTAGAATTTAATACGATATGCGATGACACGTCGTTCCCAAAACAATAAGATATCTGTTGACTGGCATTGCGATATACGATCGTATTGGTTGCCGGATCTAAAACAAACGACGAAATATATTTCGAGTGAAATTGCCAGGTTTCATCATAATCCCAGCGATAATATCGCGTACTATTAGACGGATCGTGGGTGTTTAAGTATAAATTCATATTGCCGTTTTGAACCAAATACCCTATACTATCGATAGGGGAACAGAGTTTAACTTCGACAAAATCAGATGTGTATTCTTTATTGTTAACCTTGATCCTTAACCGGTACCGCTGATTAGTCGGCAAACTAAGGCCTGTTCCCGAATTATAATGGCCATTATTATTGAAGTCGTATAAATTATAGATACCGTTTTGTTCGCCCTCAACAGTTACGGTTGCGCCTAACACCGGGTTGAAGGTGCTTGAGTCACCAAGCCTTACGGTCCTGTTGATTTTAAATACGGTTGAATCACTGCCTTGATTAATGACGCCTTCCACAACAAGATAGCTGTTTGGAGAGGATATGACCGCAGGTGTATACGGCTTTTTACAGGAATATAAAGCCAAAAGCATAAAGCAAAAAATATTACCAATGTTTGACCTGTCGCTCATTTCCAAAAAGCAGGTTTTTTATTAGTTCCCCTTAAAGTGCAATCAGTACATTCCTTTGTTGCAGCTGTATATCCTATCGGCGGGTGGGCTGGTAATTCTATTGCCGAAATGGGGATATAAAGGTACCCGTTGGCTCCTGGTCTGTTATAATTAATATAGATATCTACCTGATCTACGGGAATCCCTGTTTTATTTTTAATGGCATAATAACAACAGGGGAGCTCATTCACATAATCAACAAGAAGCTGACAACCTGCGTAGACCGACTCGCTTTTCCATGCAGGTAATTGCACTTTACGAATAAATATCCGCTGGCTTGATGTTTTTCCTATACACAAAAAACCTATAACAGGCTCGGAAGGTGTGGTAACACAATGTATATTACCACTGATCTCGGAGGGTTGCGCATCAAAAATACTTCCTAAATTCTCTGTATTCTTTTTCAGATTGGCGTAAAACTTATACGCATCGGCAGATAAGGCATATTGTTTAACGAGTATACTGTATTCAACACTCAGTTTTTCGGCGGATGAGGTTATAGAAAGAATTGGATTTTTGACAATAACACTTTGTGATAATTTGGCTGACGACCCTAAAACAATTGTGCTTGAGGTGTCGCCCCGCCAGCAGGTATAAATGTCATCATTGGTTTCATCCCTGTGTAAAACTGTATCGCCATTGGATTTATAGAACGATTCAAATCCTGAATGAAACGCCCATGTTTCCTTGTATTCCCATCTATAATAGCGTATCCTGTTAGTTTGATCGTGCGTGTTGGCATAAATATTGAGACCGGCCCCCTGCGGGGTTCCCTGTGTGTCGTAACTGATGCTATCTATTGGCGGCGAATCAAGCACTTTTACATAATCAGATAAGTATTCTTTGTTACCAGCAGTTTTTATATGCAAGCGATATAGGTGGGTAGTATCGAGATTTAAGCCTGAACAAGCATAATTACCATTTCCAATTTCAGTTAAAGGATAAGATATGTTTTGATCACCTTCAATGGTTATCCTGGCATTTAGTTCAGAATTTGCTGTGACCTTACTTGAAATATTAACTGTCCGGCTAAGCTTTATAAAAGATGAGTCGCTACCGCTGTTTATTGCACCTTCCACCACAAGATATTGGCCTGATGCTGTTGCTGCCGGTGGATTATACGGCTTTTTACAGCACGTTAATCCTAAGATAAACAGGAAAACAAGGTTTCGTAAATTGGTCATAAACAGTCGCGGCATTAAGCCCGGGTTGGAGAGTTAGCTTAATGAGGTTATATCAAATGTAACGAATCTTCTTTATATAACTAAAAAGTTCTTTTATGGAAATATGGATTTTACAGTGATAAGTATTCGAAGTGTTTCTGACCGCTGTTGATCAGCCCCACTGGCGTAATAGTCAGGGGCTTAGCCTAATTAAAAATTGTCAATTAATTAGTTTTCCCCAAACAATTAGACGGCCCATTTTGTATTAACCATAAAGTAATTTAATTACCCCATTATGAACATGGTATACAAGTATCCCTCCGTTGATGATCTTATAAAAAAGGCAAAATCTAAAATTCCCGGGTTCGTATTTGAATATTTACATGGAGGCTGTAACGATAATGTTGCCGTTACCAGGAATACAAATGACCTGAGAGATGTTGAATTGAGGCCATATTATATAACGGACCATGGGGAACCGGATTTAAAAACGGAGTTATTTGGCCACACCTATGACCTTCCGTTTGGGATTTCTCCTGTGGGTTTACAAGGGTTAATGTGGCCTAATTCGCCCGAGATATTGGCAAAAGCGTCAGTAAAACATAATATCCCCTTTGTAATTAGCACATTAACAACTAGCACTATCGAAAGGCTATCTGAGTTAACAGATGGCCGGGCATGGTTTCAGTTATATCACCCCAAAGAAAACGACCTGCGGGATAAAATTTTAAAAAGGGCTGAAGACGCAGGTTGTCCCGTTTTAGTACTTATTAGTGATATGCCAACTTTGGCATACAGGCCATGCGACATGCGCAATGGTTTGGGTTTGCCACCCAAAATGTCGCTTAAAAACATCCTTCAAATTTTGGCCAGGCCGGAGTGGTTATTTAAAACCTTACAATATGGCCAGCCGAAATTCGCTATTATGGAACCGTATCTGAAAAGTTTAAATAATCAGATAAGTTTTGACAATAAGCTGTCTGAGCAAAAAATAGCTGCCATAAGGGACAGATGGAAGGGGAAGCTGGTAATAAAGGGCATCGCCTCAGAAGAAGATACGGAAATAGCAATCAGGTTGGGTGTAGATGGTATTGTGGTATCCAATCATGGTGGGCGACAATTGGACACAGGTCCTTCTTCCATAAAAACGCTGGGACCTATTGTTGAGAATTATAAGGGTAAAATAAAGATTATGCTGGATAGTGGATTACGCAGCGGACCCGATATTGCCAGAGCCCTGGCTTCCGGCGCAGAATTCACTTTTATGGGGCGGAATTTTATGTACGCTGTTGCAGCGCTTGGCGAAGAAGGTGGCGACCATATTATTGAATGTATGAAGATCCAGCTAAAGCAAGTGATGGAACAAATTTCATGCACGTCAATATGCGACCTGAAAAATCATTTGATGACTCCTGCTACTAACCAAATGCCTGAAAGGGCCATTGCGTAAGGTTTACATTTACAAGGCGGGTTTTATATGAACGAGCTAAGCCAGGTATGCAGTGTGGATATTTTTTATTTCAGGACTTAACTTTTCCTGCTCAGGCGTGTTTTCTTTTAGCGCTAATTCTGCTTTTACCTTTTCGTCAATGTTGATTACCATCGCCTGTTTGGCGGGTTTACCATTAAACAGCGTATCGCAGGTATAAACACAAACATAAAATGAATTACCAAACTTGTCGCTATGCAACCAATAAGCCGACTGGAAATTCTTTGGCGCAAACCGTTCGTTAACGTCGTGCAAAGATTTTAATTTACCCTGAACCCGCATATTGGCCGGAGTAAGTGTAAGCAATTCTTCCCTGGTGTAACCATATTGTACTTCAGCCGCTTTGTTGGCCGCCACGAACTTATAAGTAATGGCATCATAAATAAACATAGGCGCAGGGATATTCTCAAAAAGCCCTTCATAGTATTCACCGGCGGCTTTTAAGCGCATTTGCTGCTTTCTGAAAAGTGTATACATAGTGGTAAATACAAGCGTTACCACAAGGCAGTTATTCAGTATGCGAAACAGATTGATGCGGTCTGGTTCAAATTTGTCCGAAAGAGAGTTGATGGCCTGGTTAGTGATAATAGCCCAGCCCAAAGCTACTATAAGAACTAGCCCGATAACCTTAATAGTATTATTTTGATTCATTAAAAATGCCCAATCTTAGCTAACAAACGAGAAGAGATCGGATTTGTTTTAATCAATGATAAAGTAGTTATTTAATTAATAGGATAAAAACAATGGTTTGACCTTTATTTTGGGAGAAGGAATTGGGTGCCAATTGTTTATATTAAAAGGATATGATAAAAACTAATGCGGATTAGACATTTGATTTGGTGATGTTGTGCTATAGTTCGTGCCGCTAACCGAGCACACGCAAAAAAAATAAAAATACCGTGAAAACACGGTGTTGCTTTTTCAAAAAAACGACGTACCTTAGTAACAATAATTTTACTTTAACCCTGATCACAAACCATGTACCCTAAACCTGAACCTCGTCAGTTAACGAATGGCAATCCCTTCAAAACTTACATCCACTAACTATTTTTTTTATTCTTAACCTGTTACCATTTACAATTCTTTAATGCACAAGAAGTTGTCACCTTTTTTTGTCTGCTGCATTCTATGAGCTAGAATACGGGGATAAAATAGCTTTATTATATAAACATAAACCTTAATCACTTTTACTTCCATTCCATGAATCGCTATCTTTTTATTTTAATTCTAGTATCTGTTACCACACGGAGTTTTAGTCAAAGCATCGACGCTTACACACATGCCATTGACTTCCTGCCGCCGCCACCTAATGCGACTGCTATTATGAAGCACGATGCCATTGCGCTGAACAAGAACACGGGGGCGCCCAATATCAATATTCCGCTTATGCCATTGAAAGGTATAAAGCTTGATCTGGC
>Ga0207648_10000077_pt1 | contig 93009 bp, 93 predicted proteins | sample KBSMisM32_FD_184310 | JGI IMG/M metagenome (GOLD analysis project Ga0207648, IMG submission 184310) | Miscanthus rhizosphere microbial communities from Kellogg Biological Station, Michigan, USA - KBS Miscanthus M3-2 (SPAdes) (version 2) | ecosystem: Host-associated > Plants > Roots >...
CGGCCTGCCCCGACGCTTCGTGCTCACCGCGCTTGAGGATCTTGAAAATGAGCTGATTGCCTTCGTCGCCGTACTTGCCGAGCAGCGTCTCCAGGTTCTCGACGGCGGGGGTTTCGAGCGGTTCGAACCCGTAGCGCTCGTACACGCGCGCGATGACGCCGATGACGTGGGCGCGCCGCCGCACGTCGTCGGGCAGGAAGTCGCGCATGCCGCGCGCCGGTTCGGTTCGTGCCATTGAGGAACGGGGCTACAGGCGCGGCAGCGTCAACCCCTGCTGCCCCTGATACTTGCCCTTCTTGTCCGCGTAGGACACCTCGCACACTTCGTCACTCTGGAAGAAGAGCACCTGCGAAATGCCTTCGTTGGCGTAGACCTTGGCGGGGAGCGGCGTGGTGTTCGAGATTTCGAGCGTCACGTAGCCTTCCCACTCGGGCTCGAACGGCGTCACGTTGACGATCAGGCCGCAGCGCGCGTAGGTGGACTTGCCCACGCACACCGTCAGCACGTCGCGCGGGATGCGGAAGTACTCCACCGTCTTGGCCAGCGCGAACGAATTCGGCGGGATGATGCAGACGTCGGCCTTGATGTCCACGAACGACCGGGCGTCGAAGTTCTTCGGATCGACCACCGTGCTGTTGATGTTGGTGAAGACCTTGAACTCGTCCGCCACCCGGATGTCGTAGCCGTACGACGAGAGGCCGTAGGACACGACGCCCTGCCGCACCTGTCGGTCCTCGAACGGCTCGATCATGCCGTGCTCGAGGGCCATCTTCTTGATCCAGCGGTCTGCTTTGATCGACGGCACGAAGGCTCCAGCGCTAAGGGTGTTACCGCTTGGTAAAGAACGAGATCAGGGCCGACACCAGCGTCAGCAATACGCTGATGAGGATACAGGATGCCAGAGGCACGTAGAGTGTGAAGCCGCCGCGCCTGATGGTGAAGTCGCCCGGCAGGCGCCCAATCGGCACGCCGTAAGTGATCGCCACGCCGGCGACGACCATCAACAAACCAAACAGGATGAGCGCGCGGCCCATGGCACTCTACGGGCCGCCTGAAGGCGGCCCCTACGACGGCGCAGCTACAGCAACTCCATGCCGCGGAAGAAATAGCCCAGTTCGAAGGCCGCGGTCTCGGGCGCGTCGGACCCGTGGGTGGCGTTGTTGCCGATCGACGTGCCGAAATCGCGGCGCAGCGTGCCGGGCTCGGCTTTGGCCGGATCCGTCGGGCCCATCGTGTCGCGCCATTTCTTGATGGCGTCCGGCGCCTCGAGGCACAGCAGCACGCACGGCCCAGATGACATGAAGTCGGTCAGTTCCCCGAAGAAGGGGCGTTCCCGGTGGACGGCGTAGAAGCCTTCCGCTTCTTTCTTGCTCAGGTGCTGCAGCCGCATCGCGCGCACGGTGAAACCCGCCGCTTCGATGCGCGCCAGAATCTGCCCCGCCAGCCGCCGGGAGACGGCGTCGGGCTTGATGATCGCAAAGGTTCGTTCCATCAGCGTCCCAGAATCTCTTTCATGGCCGCACCCATGTCGGCCGGGCTCTTCACGACGCGCACGCCCGCGGCGGCGAGCGCGTCCATCTTTTCCTTCGCCGTGCCCTGCCCGCCCGCGATGATCGCGCCGGCATGGCCCATCCGCCGTCCGGGCGGCGCGGTCTGCCCGGCGATGAAGCCGACGACCGGCTTCTTGAAGTGCGCCTTGATGTAGGCGGCGGCTTCCTGTTCGGCGGTGCCGCCAATTTCGCCAATCATGATGACGGCTTCCGTGTCGGGATCGTCCGCGAACAGCTTCAGCGCGTCGATGTGGCTGGTGCCGATGAGCGGGTCGCCGCCGATGCCGATGCAGGTGGTCTGTCCCATCCCGACCTTGCCCACCTGGTGGATGGCCTCGTAGGTGAGGGTGCCGCTCTTCGACACGATGCCGATGCGCCCTTCCTTGCAGATGTGGCCCGGAATGATGCCGGCCTTGGCCTGCCCCGCGGTGATGACGCCCGGGCAGTTGGGGCCGATGAGCCGCGTCTTCTTGCCCTGCATGAACGTCGTCACCTTCAGCATGTCCATCGTGGGAATGCCTTCGGTGATGCAGACGGCCAGCGGGATGGCGGCATCAGCCGCCTCCATGATGGCGTCGGCGGCAAACGGCGGCGGCACGAAGATGACGGTGGCGTTGGCGCCGGTTTCGCGGACGGCATCGTGCACGCTGTTGAAGATCGGCCAGCCCTCGTGCGTCGTCCCGCCCTTGCCGGGCGTGACCCCGCCGACGACCTTCGTGCCGTAGGCGGCGGCAGCCTTGGCGTGGAAGGTACCCTCGCGGCCGGTGAGCCCCTGGACGATGAGGCGCGTGTTGCGGTCGAGGAGGACAGCCACTACTTGCCCCCCTTCGCCGGCGCGACGCCAGCATTTGCCACGACTTTTTCGGCCGCTTCGCCCATCGAATCCGCGGTGCTGAACTTCAAGCCGCTGTCGCGCAGGATGCGCTTGCCTTCCTCGACGTTGGTGCCTTCCATGCGCACGACGATCGGCACGTTGACGCTCAACTCCTTCACCGCGGCCACGACGCCCGCCGCCAGCACGTCGCAGCGGAGGATGCCCCCGAAGATGTTGATGAGCACGGCCTTCACGTTGGCGTCGCTCATCAGGATCTTGAAGGCGTTGCGAATCTGCTCGGCGTTGGCGCCGCCGCCGACGTCCAGGAAGTTGGCGGGCTCGCCGCCGGCCAGCTTGATGATGTCCATCGTGGCCATGGCCAGTCCGGCGCCGTTGACCATGCAGCCGATGTTGCCGTCGAGGCGGATGTAGTTGAGCGAGAACTTCGACGCCTCGACCTCGAGCGCGTCTTCCTCGCTCAGGTCGCGGAACTCTTTCAGGTCCGCGTGACGGTAGAGCGCGTTGTCGTCGAAGGTCACCTTGGCGTCGAGCGCGAGCAGGTTGCCGTCCTTGGTCAGGATGAGAGGGTTGATCTCGATCATCGACGCGTCGGTTTCGACGAACGCCGTGTAGATCGACGCCAGCACCTTGGCGAACTTGTTGGCCGCCGCGCCGTCGAGCCCCATGCCGAAGGCGAGCTTGCGCGCCTGGAAGGGCACCACGCCGACGCCGGGGTCGATCACCTCGCGCAGGATCTTCTCGGGGTGGGTGGCGGCCACTTCCTCGATGTCCATGCCGCCGGCCGCGCTGGCAATGACCACCGGGCTGGCGCTCGCTCGGTCGATGACGATGCTGAGATACAGCTCGCGGTCGATTTGCAGCCCCTCTTCGATGAGGACTCGCCCCACCTTCTTCCCCTCAGGGCCGGTCTGGTGGGTGACCAGGGTCATCCCGAGCATGTCCTTGGTGAGCTGCTCGACCTCCCCGATGGAGCGCGCCAGCTTCACGCCGCCGCCCTTGCCGCGGCCCCCGGCGTGAATCTGCGCCTTCACGACGCACACCTCACCGCCGAGCCTTCGGGCGATATCGGCCGCCTCGGTCGGCGCAAAGGCCACCTCGCCGCGAGGAACGGGCACTCCGTAGCGCGCGAGCACGGATTTAGCTTGGTATTCGTGGATTTTCACAAAGGATGGGCGTGTGAGCTGACGTCGATTCGCCAGGTCAAGACAGCCATTCATCGTATTCGGGCCGTAGCGAGACGGTCAAGCACGGGTCTAGCCCGTTTCGTGTCGGCTTTCGCCCCTAGAGACTTCAGTTTTGTTCCGGGCGACCGATTAACAGCAACGTGACACTCGCCATCCTGGCGGTGGTCGCCGGCCTGGTCGCCGGCGGCGTGAGCATCGCCCTCGTTGCCGAGCGCCGGCGGGCAGCCGGTCTGAAAGCGCAGCTTTCCTCGCGCGACCGCGAGTTCCAGGCCTTGCGCGATCGCAACGAATTCATCGCCCTGGCCGAGCGCGCCGCCGGGTTCGGCCTGTGGGAGATGGACCTCGAGACCAACGTGGTTCGCGGGTCCGAAGCCTGGGCCGCGATGGAAGAGTGCCCCGACGGCGTCAACGGCATGAGCGCCGACATCGTGCGCCGCGTGGTCCACCCCGAGGACAAGCATCTGCTCGAAGAAGGCGCCGCGCATTCCTTCAAGACCGGCGAGCCGTATCTCGTGGAGTTCCGCATCGTCCCCGCCGAGGGCGTCACCCGGTGGCGGCGCAGCATGGCCAGAGTCATGTTCGAGGACGGCAAGCCGAAGCGCATCATCGGCGCGTCCATCGACACCACGCGCGAACACGAGACGATCGAAGCCGCCCAGGCCTCGAGCCGCGCGAAAAGCGAATTCCTGGCGAACATGAGCCACGAGATCCGGACGCCCATGAACGGCGTCATCGGGATGACCGAGCTCGTGCTCGAAACCGACCTCGGCACCGATCAGCGCGAGTGCCTGAACACCGTGCGCGCGTCCGCCGACTCGCTGCTGACCATCATCAACGACATCCTGGACTTCTCGAAGATCGAGGCCGGCCGGCTCGAGCTCGACCCGGTGCCGTTCAACCTCCGCGACCTCATCGAGGACATGCTGCGCCCGCTCGCCGTGAGCGCGCACGCCAAGGGGCTGGAGCTGGCGTGCGACGTCGCCCGCGACGCGCCGAGCCACGTGGTCGGCGACCCCGTGCGCATCCGCCAGATCCTGACCAACCTCACCGGCAACGCCATCAAGTTCACGCACACGGGCGAGGTGGTGGTCGAGGTGGCGATCCTCGACCACGGCGACGGCGAGCCCCAGCTGCGCTTCACCGTTCGCGATACCGGCGTCGGCATCCCGAAGGACAAGCAGGCGATCATCTTCGATCCGTTCTCGCAAGCCGACGGCTCCACCACCCGGCGCTTCGGAGGCACTGGTCTGGGCCTCACCATTTCGGCACGGCTGGTCGCAGCGATGGACGGCTCGCTGACCGTCGAGAGCGAGCCCGGCCGGGGAAGCGCGTTCCATTTCATCGTGCGGCTGGCAACCGTGGGCGACGCCGAACGGATCTGGCCGGCACCGCAGCCGCTCGCCGGATTCGATGTGCTGGTGGTGGACGACAACCAGACGAATCGCAAAATCCTGGTCGAGCTCCTCCAGTCCTGGGGTCTTCGTCCGACCGCCGTGTCGAGCGTTCCCCAGGCGCTGGCGTATCTCACCAAGGCGAGCCGCGAGGGGCGTCCCGTGCCGCTCGTCCTGACCGACTCGCACATGCCGGATGCCGACGGCTTCGCGCTGGCGGCGGAGATCAAGCGCGTGCCGACGCTGGCCGACGCGGTAGTGCTGATGCTGACGTCGGGCGACTATCAGGGCGACATGCAGCGCTGCAAGGAGATCGGGGTGGCGGCGTACCTGACCAAGCCGGTCCGGCAGGCCGAGCTGCAAACCGCCATCACCAAGGCGCTCCACGCGCGCCGCATGCGTCCGGCGGCACCGGCTGCGGCCGTGCACGCCGCCGGCGTCCAGCACCAGCCGGCCGGCGCGGCCGTGGGCAAAGCCTCTGAGCACGGCCGTCACATCCTCGTGGTCGAGGACAACCCCACCAATCAGAAGCTGGCGGTGGCCATCCTGGCGAAGGACAAGTACGACGTCGTCGTCGCGGAGTCGGGGCAGGACGCGCTGCAGATGTTCCGCGAACGCGGCGAGACCTTCGACCTGATCCTGATGGACGTGCAGATGCCGGGCATGGACGGGCTCGAAACGACCGGCGCGATCCGTGAAATCGAGGCGGGGCGCCGCCGCATCCCCATCATCGCGGTCACCGCCCGCGCCATGCAGGGCGACCGCGACCGCTGCCTCGCCGCCGGCATGGACGACTACCTCGCCAAGCCGATTCACCCCGCCGAGCTGCTGGCCCTCCTCAAACGCTACCTGCCGGAGCCGGCCTCCGTAACGGTGCCGGTGCGCACGCCTCTTACATCCCGTTAGTTTCGGGGACGGCTCCCGACCTCGCGTTCGGCCGGCACGCCTGCGGCGTTGCTCAAGGTACTCACCTTTCGATGATCGCGAGGCCGGGTATGAAGAGAACGAACGCCCTCCGTCTGCTGGCAACCGTCGCGACCACCGTGATCGTCGCGGCCCTCCTGGCTGGCCGAAACGTCTCGGCCGGCAGCTCCGGCCCCGGCTCCTTCGTCTCGCCAGACACCGCCGGCCTGCTGCAAACCGTCGATCTCAACGGCGCCATCGATCTCACGAACCCCTTCTTCGCGAAGCTGGGCACCAACGGACGCCGGTGCGTGACGTGCCACCTGCCGCATGAAGGGTGGTCCATCACGCCGGAAGGCGTCCGTTTCAGATTCGCTCTCACGCAGGGCACGGACCCGATCTTTCGCAGCAACGACGGCTCGAACTGCCAGGACGCCACGCCGCACACGCTCGCCGAACGGCGCGCGGCGTACAGCTTGCTGCTCGACCGGGGCCTTATTCGCGTCGGTCTCGACCTCCCGGCCAACGCCGAGTTCACGGTCGATCGCGTCGATGATCCGTACGGCTGCTCCCCGGGAACGGACGACGTGTCGGTCTACCGGCGGCCCCTGCCCAGCACGAACCTGCGCTTCCTGAGCGCGGTGATGTGGGACGGCCGCGAGTCGTCGGCTGCGACAACGGTGCGCGAAGATCTGCTGCGCCAGGCCAACGACGCCACCCGCGGCCACGCGGCCGCGCTCGCGGATCTTTCCGCCGATCAGGCAAGGCAGATCGTCGACTTCGAAACCGGGCTCTTCACCGCGCAGATTCGCGACGCGCGCGCCGGCAGTCTCCGGGCCGGTGGCGCGACCGGCGGCCCTCTTCATCTGTCCGGGCAGCCCTTTTTCATCGGCATCAACGATCCAGTCGGGCTGAACCCGACCGGCGCCCCGTTCGATGCCGAGGTGTTCGACGCTTTCGCGGCCTGGCTCGCGCTCGATCCCTCGCATGACCCCACGTCCGAGGCCCGGCGCGCGATCGCCCAGGGCCAGGCGCTCTTCAATTCCAAGCTCTTCACGGTGAGCGGCGTCGCGGGGCTGAACGGCCAGCTCTTCCCCGGCGGCGTGACACCGCCGGCCTCGTTCCAGGGCACGTGCACCATCTGTCACGATGCGCCGAACGCGGGCGATCACTCGGTGAAGGCGCCCCTGAACATCGGGCTCACGGACCCGGCCGTCGCGCCGTACCTCCCGGTCTACACGGTGCGGAACCTGCAGTCGGGCGAGACCGTACGAACGACAGACCCTGGCCGGGCCCTCATCACGGGGCGGTGGGCCGACGTCGGCAAGTTCAAAGGCCCGATTCTGCGGGCTCTGGCCGCGCGTGCCCCGTACTTCCACAACGGCTCCGCCCGCACGCTCGACGAGGTGGTGGACTTCTACGACACGAGATTCGCCATCGGCTTCACACGGCGGGAAAAGGCCGACCTCGTCGCGTTCCTTCGCGCCCTGTAAAGAGAACACCCGAGCGTTGCGCAGGCCCTTGGGCTACAATCCGCCGCTCGGGGCGTTCGTGGCCAGCCCCGGCAAGGAGCGATCGATGAAGCGAGTCGTGTACGCAACGGTGGCGATGGGCTTCGTGCTGGCGGCGGCGCTGAGCGCACAAGCTCCCGCGCCGGGACAGGGACGTGCCGGCGGTGCGCCGCAGGCCCCGCCGGCCAACCTGCAGGTGCTCCCGAAGGACATTCCTCGTCCTCAGCTGCTGCAGACGATGCAGGCGTTCAACCAGGCGCTGGGCGTGCAGTGCAGCCACTGCCATCAGTTCATCGGGCCGGGCGATCCGATGAACGACATGGCGTCGGACGTGAAGCCGCAGAAGAACGCCGCCCGCGCGATGCTGCGGATGGTCCAGGCCATCAACCCGCAGGTGCAGCAGGGGGTGAACAAGACCGCAGAGACGGCGACGCGTGTGGGTTGCTGGACCTGCCACCGCGGGCAGGTCACCCCGGAGACGCCGCCCGCGCTGCCCGCCCCCGCGGGCCGCGGAGCGCCACCCGCTGGCGCTCCCGGAGCTCCGCCCGCGAAATAGGACTGGTAGGACGGGTAGGACGGGTGGGAAAGCTCTTCCTACCTGTCTCACCTGTCCCACCTGTCTCACCTGTCCTACATTCCGATCACGTCGACCAGTTCCTTCACTGCCGCCGCGCTCTTCTTCAGCGCCGCGTCCTCCTCGGGCGTCAACTTGATCTGAATGATCTCTTCCGCCCCGCGGGCGCCGAGCTTCACGGGCACGCCCACGAAGAGGTCGTTGATGCCGTATTCCCCCTGCAGGAACACCGAGCACGGCAGGATCTTCTTCTTGTCCTTGAGAATCGCCTCGCACATCTCGGCCGCGGCCTGACCGGGTGCGTACCAGGCGCTCGTGCCCACCAGCTTCGTGATCTCCGCCCCGCCGTTGGCGGTGCGCGCCGCGATGGCGTCGATCTTCTCCTTCGAGAGCAGCTCGGTGATCGGAATGCCGGCCACCGTGGAGAACCGCGGCAGCGGCACCATCGTGTCGCCGTGACCGCCGAGCACGAACGAGTGCACGTTCTCCACCGACACCTTGAGCTCCATCGCCACGAAGGTGCTCATGCGCGCGGAGTCGAGCACGCCGGCCATGCCGATGATGCGCTCGCGCGGGAACTTCGTCAGGCGGAAGAGCGCCTGTGACATGGCGTCGAGCGGATTGGCGACCGGCACCACAATCGCGTTCGGCGTGTATTGCACCAGGTTGGGCGCGATGCTCTTCATGATGTCGAAGTTGTCGCGCACCAGATCGTCGCGGCTCATCCCCGGCTTCCGGGGTTTCCCCGAGGTGATGACGACGATGTCCGACCCGGCCGCCGCGTTCCAGTCGGCGCCGCCGATCAATCGCGAGTCGCTGCCGATGATCGGGCACGTCTCGTAGATGTCGAGCGCCACACCCGACGCCTTCGTCTCGGCGATGTCGATGATGACGACGTCGGCGAGCTCCTTCTCCGCGATGGCCCGCGCAACCGTCATGCCGACGTTGCCAGCGCCACCGACCACAGTGACTTTGCGATTCATGCCATGCCTCGTGCGCCCTTAGGGCGTTGTCCCTCGATCAAGTACCCGCAGTCCACAGCTTCTGTTGAAAACCCTGTGCAAAACACACCGCCGCAATGGAAGTTCCGTGCATGATCCGGAGCGATTTAGCAGATTGCACCATCGTAGTGCGCCGGTCATGACGAAGCGACGCTCGTGACACATGTACGCCGCGCCTCGCCAGGGAGCATTCCAGCGTCCGCCCTTCGGGCGACGGACAACCGCCAATTATACTAATGAAGTGAACGAGACAGAATCTCCAGCGACACCGCCAGCGACGCCGACGATTGTCGTGGCCGACGACCTCCCCGCTTCCGCGATCGACCTGCTGCGCGCCGAAGGATGGTCGGTGGACGCGCGCACGGGCCGCACGCCCGACGCGCTGGCCGTGGACCTCGCCAACGCCGACGCCCTCGTCGTGCGCAGCGCCACCAAAGTCACCGCGGCCATCATCGGCGCCGCGCCGAAGCTTCGGGTAATCGCCCGCGCGGGAACCGGCGTGGACAACGTCGACGTGGCGGCCGCCAGCGCCCGCGGCATCGTCGTCATGAACGCGCCCGGCGCCAACAGCGTCAGCGTCGCCGAGCTGGCGATGGGGCTCATCCTCGCGCTCGCGCGCCACCTGCCGGCGGCCGACGCGGCGATGAAGCAAGGCAAGTGGGAGAAGAAGAAGTTTCTCGGCGAGGAGGTGCGCGAGAAGACGCTCGGCCTCGCCGGCCTGGGCCGCATCGGCCAGGAGGTGGCCCGCCGCGCCGCGGCGTTCGGCATGCGCCTCGTCGCGCACGATCCGTTCGTGTCGGAGGCGGTGGCGGCCAGCCTGGGCGTAGAGCTGATGTCGCTCGACGACGTCTTCGCCAAGGCCGACTACGTGTCGCTGCACCTCCCCTCGAACCCGCAGACCAGACATCTGGTCAACGCCGAACGCCTGGCGAAGTCCCGCAAGGGCATCCGGATCGTCAACACGGCTCGCGGCGATCTGATCGACGAGGCGGCGCTGGCCGACGCCATCGAGGCCGGCCAGGTGGGCGGCGCGGCGCTCGACGTCTTCGACAAGGAGCCGACCGTCGATCACCGGCTCCAGATGCTGCCGCAGGTCGTGGCCACGCCGCACATCGCGGCGTCCACCCGTGAAGGCCAGGAACTGGTGGGCGTGGAAACCGCCGCGGCGCTGCGGGACTTCCTGCGCGACGGCATCATCCGCAACGCCGTCAACTTCCCGTCGGTGTCCACCGAGGAATACAAGCGCCTGCAGCCGTTCGTGCAGCTGGGCGAGAAGCTGGGCGCGTTCCTGGCGCAGATGAACTCGGCGCAGGCCACCGAAGTGAGCATCCGCTACTACGGCGAGCTGGCCGAGGCGCGCACCGATCTGATTGCCAATGCCGTGCTGGTCGGCCTGCTGCGGCCGAGCGAGATTTCCGGAGGCACCACGCTCGTCAACGCCCGCACGGTGGCCGCATCGCGAGGCCTCGACGTGGTGGAGTCGCGGAGCACGCGGGCCCGGAATTACACCAGCCTGATGTCGGTGAAGCTGCGCACGACGGCCGGCGATCTCTGGGCCGAGGCCACGGTGTTTCGCGGGGCCTTCCCCCGCCTCGTGACCCTCGACGGCATCGGCGTCGAGGCGGTACTCGACGGCACGATGATCGTGATGCGCAACAACGACCGCCCCGGCGTGATCGGGCACGTCGGCACGGTGCTCGGCAAGCACGGCATCAACGTGGCGAGCTTCGCCCTCGGCCGCGAAGGCGATCGTGCGATCGGCCTGGTGACGGTCGACGAACCGGCACCGCTGAACGGAAAGATTCTGGAAGAGATTCGGAAGTTCGACGCGGTCCGCGAAGCGCGCGTCGTGAGGATTTGAAGTCTTAGGTCTTAGGTCTTAAGTCTCAGGCAAGAGCTTTTGCTCAAGACCTGGGACCTGAGACTTGAGACTTCACTTGAGCGTCAGCCGCTGGCGAGCGCCGTCGTAAGTGCGTTCGACCATCGCAAACGAATCGCCCACCTCGATGACCCGGTAGCCGGCGCCCGCCGGCTCGCCGCTCGCCGCCAGCTCCACGCCGGAAGGCCCGCTCAGGATCGCGATCCGCTTCTCCCCGCCGTTGACGGTGTCCACCGCGATGCCCGTGAGACGCAGCGGGAACGGCGCGGGCAGTTCGACGACCGGCACCGGCGCGACGACCGGCGCGGGGGCCACCACGCGGCGCGGCACCGGACGGGCGCCGAACTGGAAGAGATTCCGCGAAGGGGGCGCCACGGCGGCCGCGGCGAGATGCTCGTCGAGGCGGCGGGTCTGCTCCTCGAGCACGGCGACGGCCGTCAGCTGCGCGGTGTCGTGCGGCGCCTCGGTGATCTGGGGACGCGCCGCTGGTCCGGCCAGCTGCAACGGCGAGCCGAGGCCCAGCACGCCCGTCAGGGCTGCCGCACCCGTCACCACCAGCTTCCAGTTCCAGTTCCAAGTCATGGGCGACGCCGCCGCCATGTTAGCACTCCCCCTGTTCCTTCTCGGTTCGAACCCAGGCGATGGATAGGCTCGCGGTTATCGCCGCAACTCACGACGAAATCACGAGATGATCGACCCGGCTCGGCCGAGCGGCGCGAACCGCCGTGCTATGATTCGTCGTGCACCCTGGCACGTTCCGCAATCCCTTCCAGCGAACGTCACAGCCACCCACCGTCGTCGCCGTCATCCCCGCCCGCTACGAGTCGTCGCGTCTACCCGGCAAACCGCTCCTCGATATCGCGGGCCGGCCGATGATCGAGCACGTCTACCGGCGTGCCGCCGAGGCGGATTCGGTCGACGCCGTGGTGGTGGCGACCGACGACCGGCGGATCGCGGACGCCGTGGAAGCGTTTGGCGGCATCGCGCGGATGACGAAGCCCTCGCATCGCACCGGCACCGATCGCGTCGCCGAGGTGGCGGCCGAGCTCGCCTGCGACATCGTGGTCAACGTGCAGGGTGACGAGCCGCTGATCGATCCGGCGATGATCACGGCGGTCGTGGCGCCGCTGCGGAGCGACAGCGCGATCGTCATGACCACCGCGCGGCGCAAGCTGACCGACCCGGACGACTTCCGCAACCAGCACATCGTGAAAGTCGTGACGGATCCACAAGGCGACGCGCTCTACTTCTCGCGCGCGCCGATCCCCTGCGGGGCCGATCCGGACCGCTCGCCGGCCTACGTGCACGTGGGCCTGTATGCGTTCCGGCGCGACTTCCTGCTCCGCTTCGCGGCGTTGCCACAGACGCCGCTCGAAGTCACCGAATCGCTCGAACAGCTGCGAGCCCTCGAACATGGCTACCGCATCCGCACGGTGGTGACCGAGCACCACTCGATTGGCGTGGATACTCCCCAGGATCTTGAACGCGCCCGCCGGCTCTCGGCCGTAGGGGTGCGCGTGTGAGGCGGCATGACTCAGCGAGCTGACGGACGGCCCACCAAATACATCTTCGTGACGGGCGGCGTGGTGTCGTCCCTCGGCAAAGGCCTCGCGGCCGCGTCAATCGGCCGGCTCCTCGAGGATCACGGCTACACGGTGGCCCTCCAGAAGTTCGACCCCTACATCAACGTGGACCCGGGCACGATGAGCCCGTATCAGCACGGCGAGGTCTACGTCACCGACGACGGCGGCGAGACCGACCTCGACCTCGGGCACTACGAGCGCTTCACCAGCATGACGGCGTCGCGCAACAGCAATTGGACCACCGGGAAGATCTACCTGTCGGTGATTCAGAAGGAGCGCCGCGGCGACTATCTGGGCCGCACCGTGCAGGTCATCCCGCACATCACCAACGAGATCAAGGACGCCATCCGCGTCGCCGGCCGCGACGTCGACGTGCTGCTCGTGGAAATCGGCGGCACCGTGGGCGACATCGAGAGCATGCCGTTCCTCGAGGCCATCCGTCAGTTCCGTCTCGACGTCGGCCGCGAGAACACCCTCTACATCCACCTCACGCTGGTGCCCTACATCGGCGCCGCCGGCGAGCTGAAGACGAAGCCGACCCAGCACAGCGTGCGCGACCTGCGCTCGATCGGCATCCAGCCCGACGCGCTGCTGTGCCGCACCGATCGCTTCCTCGACGCCGACATCAAGCGCAAGATCGCGCTCTTCTGCGACGTGAACGAAGAGGCCGTCATCACCGCCAAGGACGTGCCGACGATCTACGAGGTGCCGCTCGTCCTCAAGGAGCAGGGCCTCGATCAGATCGTGCTGAAGCAGCTCGGCCTGCCGATGACGCAGGCCAAGACCGAGGCGTGGGAGGAGCTGGTCGATCGCATCAAGAACCCCACCGACTCGATCACCATCCACGTCGTGGGCAAGTACACCGGCTACGAGGATTCGTACAAGAGCCTCAACGAGGCGGCCTACCACGGCGGCTTCGCCCACCGCGCCAGCGTGAAGCTGCACTGGGTGGAGGCGGAGGCCCTCGAGAAGGAAGGCGGCGCCAAGCTGCTCGAGGGCGCCAACGCGATCCTGGTGCCCGGCGGGTTCGGTTCGCGCGGCACGCGCGGCATGATGAAGGCCGCCGAGTACGCCCGCGAGAAGCAGATCCCGTTCTTCGGCATCTGCTACGGCTTCCAGTGGGCCACCGTCGAGTTCGCCCGCAACATCTGCGGCCTCGAGGGCGCCGATTCCACCGAAGTCGACGAGAACGCGCCGCACAAAGTGATCTACAAGCTGCGCGACCTGCTGGGCGTGGACGACCTGGGCGGCACGATGCGACTGGGCCGCTACGCGTGCGAGCTCGCTCCAGGCTCGGTGGCCGAGCGGATCTACGGCACCTCGCTCATCCACGAGCGTCACCGTCACCGCTTCGAGTTCAACTGCCTCTACGAAGCCGAGCTCGCCTCGCGCGGCATGCGCGTGTCGGGCCGGTCGCCCGACGGCAAGTTCGTGGAGATCGCGGAGCTGCCGTCACATCCGTGGTTCGTCGCGGTGCAGTTCCATCCCGAGTTCCAGTCGCGCCCGCTGCGGCCGCACCCGCTCTTTGCCAGCTTCGTCGGCGCGGCCCTGCAGCACAAGAACGGAACCCTCGCGCCCGTCAGCGTCTCAGCCAGCGGGCGGTAGTCGCGTGTCAGATTCGTCCTCCTCGCCGGCGGCCGCGACGCCGCCGGTCCGCGTGGGGCCGCTGTCGATTGGCGGCGGTTCGCCGCTCGCCTTCATTGCCGGCCCCTGTGTGATCGAGAGCCCGGCGCACGTGCTCAACATGGCGATCGCCATCAAGGAGATTGCCGCGCGGTGCCGGGTGCCGGTCATCTTCAAGGCCTCGTTCGACAAGGCCAATCGCACGTCCGGCGGCTCGTTCCGCGGCCCCGGGCTCGAGGCCGGCCTGGCCGCGCTCGACGAGGTGAAAGTCCGCACCGGCCTGCCGATCCTCACGGACATCCACGAGCCCGGCCAGGCGGCGCCCGTCGCGGCGGTCGCCGACGTGCTGCAGATCCCGGCGTTCCTGTCGCGGCAGACGGACCTGCTGCTGGCGGCGGCGCGAACCGGCAAGGTGGTGAACCTCAAGAAGGGCCAGTTCATGTCGCCCCCCGACATGCGTCATGCGGTCGCGAAGGTGGCCGGCGCCGGCAACCGGTCGATCCTCGTGACCGAACGCGGGGTCAGTTTCGGCTATAACAACCTCGTGGTGGACATGCGCGCGTTCCCGATCTTGCGGACGCTCGGCTACCCCGTGATCTTCGACGTCACCCACAGCCTGCAGCTGCCCGGCGGAGGCGAGGGCGTGTCGGGCGGGCTGCCCGAGTACATCGAGCCGCTGGCCTCGGCCGGCGTGGCCGCGGGCGTGGACGCCGTGTTCATGGAGGTTCACGACGATCCGGCCAGGGCGCTGAGCGACGGCGCCAACGCGCTGCGACTCGATCGGCTCGAGCCGCTCCTCCGCAAGCTGACGCGGATTCACGCGGCCGCTCGCGGCGAGGCCCCGACGTCGTGAAGGATCCCAAGCCGGATCTCGCGCTGGCCCGCAGCGTGCTGCAGACCGAAGCGGCGGCGATTCTCGCGCTCGTCGATCGGCTGGACGAACGGTTCGAGCGCGCCGTGCGCATGCTGCGCGAATGCCGCGGCCGGGTGATCGTCACCGGCATGGGCAAGTCGGGCATCATCTGCCGCAAGCTCGCCGCGACGCTCTCGAGCACCGGCACGGCCGCGTTCTTCCTGCATCCGGCCGAAGCGATTCACGGCGACCTGGGCGTGCTGCAGGCCGACGACGTGGTGCTGGCGCTCTCCTACAGCGGCGAGACCGAAGAACTGCTCCGGCTGCTCGAGACCATCAAGCGGCTCGGCGCCAAGCTGATCGCCATGACCGGCGACGAAACCTCGACGCTGGCGCAGGCGGCCGACGTGGCGCTCGACTGCCGCGTGTCCGAGGAGGCCTGCCCGCTGAACCTGGTGCCGACAGCCAGCACCACCGCGTCGCTGGCACTCGGAGACGCGCTGGCGATGGCGCTGCTCGTGGCCAAGGGCTTCCGGCAGGAGGACTTCGCCACCCGTCACCCGGGCGGCAAGATCGGCAAGCGGCTGATGCGCGTCGAGCAGCTGATGCACGCGGGCGAGCATGCGCCGATTGTCCGCATCGACGCCGCCATGCCGGACGTGATCTACGAGATCTCGAGCAAGGGGCTCGGGATGGCCTGTGTGGTGGACGCCGACGGCGCGCTCAAGGGCATCATCACCGACGGCGACCTGCGGCGGCACATGGTGAGCGCCACGCACCTGCTCGAGCGCTCGGCCGGCGAGATCATGACGGTCAGCCCGATCACGGTGCCCCCGGACACCATGGCCGCGGCGGCGCTGCACATCCTCGAGCAGCGCCGTATCACCGCCGTCGTGGTGGTGGACATCGGGCAGCACGTGCTCGGCGTCGTCCACCTGCACGACCTCTGGCGCATCGAAATGTTCTGAACAGGCGAGCCTCGGGCTACAGTCTCGTACGGATGACCCCTTACGTGTTCCTTGCCGTGCTCGTTGCCCTGCTCGCGGGCCTTGGGGTGGGCAAGGCCTGGGAGCGCTACAAGCTCCGCGACGGCCGCTGGATCGACCGGCGCCGCCTGCGCGAAACGCCGCACTACATGCTCGGCCTGAACTTCCTGGTGGACGGCCAGGTCGATCTCGCCATCGACGAGCTGACCCAGGCCACGAGCTCGGCCGGCGACGCGCTCGAGATTCAGATGATTCTGGGCAACCTGCTGCGCATGAAAGGGCAGGTGGCGCGGGCCATCCACATCCATCAGTCGCTGCTCCAGCGGCCCGATCTCACGCCGATCGAGCATGCCTACGTGCTGCTCTGCCTCGGCCTCGACTTCCGGCACGGCGGCTTCGTGGACCGCGCGGTCGGCGCGTTTCAGGACGTGCTGCGGCTCGACCCGCGGAACCGCTACGCGCTCGTGAACCTGCAGAAGCTGCACGAGGAGCAGCATCAATGGACCGAGGCGGTGCGCGTGCGGGAGCGCATCCTCGATCTCGCCGCTGGCGACGGCGTCGCCGATCGGCGCATCCTCGGGTTCCTGCACAACGAGGTGGGCCAGTCCGCGGCCGAACGAGACGCCGCGTCGGCGGCCGCCGCCTTTCACCGCGCGCTCGACGCGGATCCGCTCACGGCGCCCGCCTATCTGAATCTCGGCGACGTGTTCGAGCGCCAGGGCGACCTGGCCGCGGCCGTCGGTCAGTGGGAACAGCTCGCCAGAACCCAGCCGGACCGCGCGCACCTCGCCTTCGATCGCCTCGAGCGCGCGTACCAGCGGCTGGGAACGCCGGCCCGCTTCGTCGAGCTCTGCGAGCGGCTGATCGCCGGCCAGCCGCACGACTGGCGGGCGCGGCTGGCCTTGTCGCGTCACCTCTCCACCGCCGCCCGGCACCGGCAGGCGTTTACGCTGCTGCTCGAGGCGCTCGGCCACCATCCGCACGGCATCGCCATCCACCAGGCCGTCTGGCGCACCTTGTCGGCGCTGGCGTTCGACGAGCAGCTCGTGCGCGCCTACACCGATCTGACGCGCGACGCGGTCTTCTATCTCGATCCGCACGTGTGCACGCGCTGCCGCTACCGCAGCACCGAGCTGCTGTGGCAGTGCCCGCAGTGCCACGAATGGAATACATTCGTCGAGGAACGGTTGACGCCGGCACGCCCGGCGCCCGAACCGGGTCCAATTGAGGCGCCATGAGCACGACACAAATGAAGCGCATTGCCCTGACCGGGGGGATGGGTACCGGCAAGAGTCACGTGCGCGCGGTCTTTGCCGCGCTCGGCGTGCCGACCATCGACGCCGACACGCTGGCGCGCGACGTCGTCGCGCACGGCACGCCCGGGTTCGATGCCGTCGTGGCGAAGTTCGGGCGCGGGATCCTGAACGCCGACGGCGATCTGGACCGCCGCGCCCTCGCCGCGCAGGTCTTTGCCGACACCGCCAAGCGGCGCGATCTCGAGGCGATCCTGCACCCGGCGATCAAGGGCGCGATCGACCAGTGGTTCACGACGCTCGACCAGGCCGCGCAACCGTTCGCCATCGCCGACATCCCGCTGCTCTACGAGGTGGGGCTGGACAAGGAATACGACGCGGTGATCGTGACCTCGTGCGCGCCGGGGACGCAGGTGAAGCGCATCATGGCGCGCGACAACCTCGACGCCACCGAGGTGCAGCACCGGCTCGACGCGCAGATGCCGATCGAGGAGAAGGTGAAGCGGGCGACCTACGTCATCGACACCAACGGCAGCCTGGTACAGACCAACGCCCAGGTGCACAAACTCTATCAGCAGCTCCTGGGATCGTAGATTCGCTGGTACGACCACGCCGTGTCGTTCTGCGGCGCGACGGCGTACACATCGGGCATCGACATCCTCGACCAGAACTGGAAGTCGATCGTCGAGTCGATGGTGCGGAGGAACAACGCCAGCGCGTTCCCGTGCGATGCCACAGCGACATGGCGATCGCCGGCGGTGCCGACGATTCGACGGATCGCCTGGCTGACGCGGGCTTGCGCCGCCGCGCTCGACTCCCCTCCCGGATAGGACAGATCGAAGTCGCTCCACGTCGCTTCGAGCCGTCGCTGGAAGTCGTCCAGTGGACCGGTCGACAGAAGACGCTCTCGCAGATCGGAATCGAGCTGAATCGACATACCGAGCCGGTCGGCGAGCGGCTGCACCGTCTGGACCGCCCGCGTATATGGGCTCGACACGATCATGGTGATGCCGCGGTCTTGCAGCAGGTCCGCGATGCGATGCGCGGCCAGGCGCCCCGACTCCGAAAGGGCTCGCATCTCGTCGGGGCCGTAGTCCGAATGTGCGTGCCGAACCAGGAAGAGCATGCCTCGGTTCAGGCTCCGCTCAAATCGAGGCCCACCAGCCGGTTCTGGTAGGCGAAGAACGCCCGGACCTGGGGCGACGCCAGCAGCACCGCCGCGGCGAGGCCGTGCACCGTGGCCTCGGTGCTCATGAGCAGCATCGTGGTGAGCGTCCACTCCAGCCGGAACAGCTGCACCAGCGCGGCCATGGCGTTCACGCCGAGCCCGATCACGATCAGCGAGCGCACCCACCGCCGCCCTCGAACCAGCAGCCACGCCATCAGCACCGGCACCACGCCGTCGCTGATGACGGTCGTTTTCAGAACCGGATAGCCAGACGCGAGGAACCCGCAGAGCAGGAGTACCGGCGGCGCGCCGGCCAGCCACGCGATGACGATGGTGATTCGACGGCCCGTGCGCTCGTCGACGGTCACGGTGTCAGGGCAGGGCCGCCGCGCGGGCGTCGGCGCGCACGGCGTCGGCGTACTCCGGCAGGAACCAGCCGGCGTCGACGAGCTCCTTCAGGCGCCGGTCGACCTTGCCGACATAGTCGGCCTTGCTCTTGTAGAGGCGCTGGAGCTGTTCCGGCTTGAGCGGTACCTTGGTGCCGGCGAGGAGGCACAGACGATCCTGCGCAGGGGTCTTGCCCTTCCCCATCACGCCGTTGGCCGCCACCGGCAGGTCCACATAGACGTTGCGGATGCCGCCCTTGGCGTTGCCGAACTCGTCGAGCGCCAGGAACGACCCGTCGTTCGCGGTGTTCTGATCGACCTCGATGGGCGGCGCATGCGGCGGCGTCTTGCCGTTGGCAATCCAGTCCACGAGATAGTTCAACCCCAGCGCGGTGAACGCGCCCGCCGGGAAGTCGGTGACCGGCAGCGTACAGGGATCGTTGAGGAAGCCGGGGTTCTCGCGCGAGTTGTTGTGGGGCATGCCGGCCACCTCGTAGAGGCGGTAGCGGTTGCCCGGCGCGTCGCTGTCGGGCCGCCGGTATTTGATGCCGGCCTCGGCCCAGGTCGTGACCTCGGTCTGCGTCGGCATCTGGATGATCGGCACGTCGACGATCGGCAGCGGCTCGTTGCCGTTCGTGCTGGTGAGCAGGAAGCCGTCGTAGATCGGCCGGCTGTCTGGCATTCGACGCGCAGCGTGCGTCGTGAAGTAGCCGCGTACCGTCCCGCTCGACGCCGACGTGCCCATCAGCGTCATCTGGCGAATCGCGTAGCCGGCAAACGGGGCCGCGCCGCTCTTCACCAGCAGGCCCACCTGCGCCAGGATTTCGCTCGTCTGCCCCTGCGCGATCGCGAGCGGCGCGTAGCGCTCGGCGTTGAACGCCTTGAGCAGCCCGACGTTGGCCGGGCTGTGGACGATCTCCACGAACAGGTGCCGCCGCGTCAGAATCGACACTCGCGACCACTCGAAGATGAGTGAGCGGCCGCCGGCGTGCAGCGCCTCGGCCACCACTGTGCCGCTGAACTGCGACGGATCCTTGGGGCGCCGGACGATGATGCGCGTCGTGTACGGCGCGTCGTTGGCCCTGCCGGCGACGAAGTACTCCTCGGTGAGGTACGGAAAGTCCTCGACCAGCGGCGCGCCCGGCACGACGCTGATCGCCGGGTCGGGATACATCTTCGCGGGCCCGGTCACCGCCGCGGAGATCGAAGGCACCGCCGGAAGTTGGGCCGAGGGCGGCGCGGGCGTCGGCCGGTTCGGCGCGCAGTCGCCGCACGACTCGAGCAGCGACATGTAGACGTTGTCGGGCATCCGCACGGTGATGCCCCACAGGTTCGGCGGCAGCGAGGCGCGGACGCCGCCGTCGCTCACGATCGCGCCGCCCCCCTTGGTGATCGCGGCCGTCACTTCGTTGATGCCGCGCACCATGACCTGCAGCCGCACGGAGCCCGGATCCTGCAACCGCGTCTGTAACGGCGTGCGCTCGACGCCCCTGAACTCGACGAGCTCGAAGAGCTGGCCGCTGCCGGGGGACGTGGCCGTCGCGCGGCGCACTTCGCCGCGGACGCCGCTGAGCACGCGAATGAACGGGTCGACGGCAAACCGCGTCGGGGGTGTCACGTCGAAGCCAAGCGCGGAGCGATACACCGCCGCTGTCTTGTCGAGGTCCGCGACGGTAATCGCCAGCCGGCCGCCGACGATCTCACCGTCGGCGGGCGCTGAGGCCGGCAACGACGCCAGCTGGCGCAGCTCCACCGGCCGCCCGTCCGGATCCTCCACGAGGACCGAGCGTGCGCCATCGCGCACCGTCACCGGCTTGCCGCCCGGTGTGCGCACCGCGACACCGGCGGCCGTCAGGCGCGAGAGCAGCGCGTCCACGTCGCGTACGAGCAGCACGATCACGACCTGCCCCGGATCCTGCAGGCGCGGGCGCGTGGCGCGGCGATCGACGTCGTGGAACTCGATCATCTCGATGCCCATCGACGTGCCGGGAATGCGCGCGTCCACGTGCCGCTCGGTGGCCCCGGTGGTGCCGAACATCTTGTGGAGACCGGGATTGACCATGAACGGCCGCGGGCCGCCACCGCGGTTCGGCGGCACCTGCAGATGCAGCAGCGTCTCGTAGAACGCCAGCGACTTGTCGAGGCTCTCGATGATCGGGCTGATGTTGCCGGTCCGCACCACGCCCGGCGATTGCGCCGAGACGATTCCGCACAGCAGGATGGGAACGAGCGCGAGCATCAGCCGGCGAGCCATAAGCCTCCTACCTGTCCCACCCGTCCTACCAGTCCCACCTGTCAGGCGGCGGCGACTCTCATCTGCGCCGCCTTGAGCGTGTTCTTCATCAACATCGTGATCGTGAGCGGGCCCACGCCGCGCGGCACCGGCGTCAGCGCACCGGCCACCTGATCGACGCTGGGATGCACGTCACCGACGAGCAGCACGCCCTTCGATGCGAAGGTCGCCAGGCGCGGATGCCCCTCGGGAAAGAGCGACGCCGCCACCTTCGGATCCCGCACTTCGTTGATGCCCACGTCCACCACGGTGGCGCCCGGCTTCACGAAGTCCGGCGTAACGAACCCGGGCCGGCCGACCGCCGCCACCAGGATGTCCCCTTGCCGGCACGTGGCCGCCAGATCCGGCGTTCGCGAGTGGCAGACGGTGACAGTGGCGTCGCGATGCAGCAGCAGCAGCGCCATCGGCTTGCCGACGATGTCGCTGCGTCCGAGCACGACGGCCCGTTTGCCAGCGATCTGAATCTTTTCGCGCTCCAGCATTTCGATCACGCCGGCCGGCGTGCAGGCCACGAGCTGCGGCCGGTTCTGCACCAGCAACCCCACGCTCTCGGCCGCGAAGCCGTCCACGTCCTTGCCCACGGCAATCGCGTCGAACACCTTCTGCGCCGCACCCGCGCCCATCGCCTTGGGCAGCGGCGACTGCACCAGGATGCCGTCGTGCTGCTCGCTCTTGTTCAGTCGATCGACCACCGCCAGCACGTCGGCCAGCGTGGCGTCGGCGCTGATGCGGGTGCAATCGGCATAGAACCCCACGTCCTCGGCCGCCTTGAGCTTGTTGCGCACGTAGACGTGCGAGGCCGGGTCTTCGCCGACCAGCACGATGCCGAGCCCCGGTGGCCGGCCATGCGCCTTCACGAATGCCTGTACGTCTGGTTTGATCTCTTCCCGCATCGTCGCCGAGAGCGTCTGTCCATCGAGTACCCGAGCCGTCACGCTGCCACCCCTTCTCCGAGCGCCTTCACGCTCTGCGGCCGGCCCAGTACCACGAGTTCGTCGCCGGCCCGAATCACCGATTCCGGCGAGGGGTTGAAGTCCATCGAACCATCCGCCCTCCGAATCGCCACCACGATGACGCCGTACTTCTGCCTGATGCCGGCGTCCACGATCGTCTGCCCGACCAGGCCCGAACCTTCCTGAATCCTCACCTGCTCCATCGACAGGTCCAGATGCCCGGACGATGTCGCCAGCTGCATGAAGTCGACCACCGCCGGTCGCAGCGCCGTCTGCGCCATGTGCGCGGCTCCGATGTGGTAGGGCGAAATCACCCGATCGGCGCCGGCGCGCCGCAGCTTCGGCTCCGCGTCGTCGGATTCGACGCGGGCGACGATGAAGAGATCGGGGCGGACCACGCGCGCGGTCAGCACCGTATACACGTTCTCGGCATCAGTGCCGACCGCGGCGATCAACCCGCGCGCGCTGTGGATGCCTACCCGCTCGAGCACCTCTTCACGGCTGGCGTCGGCGGCCACCGCGAGCCAGCCTCGCTGCAGCACCTGCTGCACACGTTCGGCGCTGCGCTCGACGATGACGAACGGCACCTTTTGCTGGTCGAGCTCGTCGGCAATCATGCTGCCGATGCGCCCGTAGCCGCAGAGGATGAAATGGTCGCGAAGTCCTTCCAACATGCGTTCGATGCGCCGGCGCTCGAACCGCCGGTGTAGCCCACCCTCCACGACGGCGGCCGCGAGAAGCGTGGCGGTGTAAAACGCGGTGCCGACGCCGGAGACGATCAGGAGCAGCGTGAACGCCTGCCCCACACCGGACAGCGGGTGCACCTCGCGGAACCCGACCGTCGCCACGGTGGTGACGGTCATGTAGAGCGCGTCCCACGCGCTCCACCCCTCGATGGTCATGTAACCGGTGACGCCACCGGCCACGACCACGCCGAGCATCGCCAGCGCGAGGCGCAGTCCGCTCAGCCAGCGCGTCAGGCCTGCCGTGTAGCGGGCCGGCCCCCGAGCCTCCTTCGTCTCCGTACGGTTATGCCTTGTTCAACCGGCTGTGCGACCGCGAGTACCCGAAATAGATGAACATGCCGATGACCAGCCACACCACCAGTCGCAGCCACGTATCTTTCCCCAGCCCATAAATCATCGCACCGCAGACCACGACGCCCAGGACGGCCACCACCGGCAGTGCCGGCACCACGAAGCCCCGCTGGAGGTCGGGCCGCCGCACGCGCATGATCCAGACCGCGAGACAGACCAGCACGAACGCGAACAGGGTGCCGATGCTCGTCATCTCGCCGACGACGCTCTCGGGAATGAAGGCGGCAAAGAGCGACGTGAACACGAAGAACAGGGCTTGCGACTTGTACGGGGTCTGATACCGCGGGTGCACGTCGGAAAACACCTTCGGCACCAGGCCGTCCTTGCTCATCGCGTAGAAGACGCGCGTCTGCCCCAGCAGCATCACCAGGATGACGGACGAGAATCCCGCCAGGATCGCCACCGTGACGAACTTCGCGAGCCAGCTGTACCCGGTCATGTAGGTCTGAATCGCGTAGGCGACCGACGCTTCCTTGCCTGCGGTCCGGAAATCCTCGACCGTGGCCACCCCGCTCAGCACGTACGAGAAGGCGACGTAGAGCACGGTGCAGACGGCCAGCGATCCGAGGATGCCAAACGGCATGTCCTTCCGCGGGTTCTTCGTTTCCTGCGCCGCGGTCGACACGGCGTCGAAGCCGATGAACGCAAAGAACACCACGCCTGCCGCACCCAGGATGCCCAGGATGCCGCCATAGGCGTGCGTGACGCCGAGCGGCGTCGTGTAGGTCGTCGCCGCCGGAATGAACGGCGTGTGGTTGGCCGGGTTGATGAACTCCCATCCCACGAGGGTCACCACGATCACGATCGAGACCTTGGTGATGACGATGAGATTGTTCACGAACGCCGACTCGCGGGTGCCGCGGATGAGCAGCAGCGAGAGCAGGAGAAGAATGACCACCGCCGGAATGTTCATGATGCCGGTGACGCCGTCGGCCGACTCGAATGGCGAATGGCGCCATTGGTACGGGACGTCGTAGCCGACGAACTCGAGCACCTTGTTGAAATACTCGCTCCAGGCGATGGCGACGGTCGCCGCACCAACCGCGTACTCGAGCACGAGGTCCCAGCCGATGATCCAGGCGACGAACTCACCCATCGTCGCGTAGGAATACGTATAGGCGCTTCCCGCGATCGGGATCATCGACGCCAGCTCGGCGTAGCAGAGGCCGGCAAACGCGCAGCCCACGCCGGCGACGAGAAAGGCCAGCACCACCGACGGCCCCGACCGCTCGGCGATGGCGGCGGCGGTGCGCACGAAGAGCCCGGCGCCGATGATGCCGCCGATGCCGAGCGCCACGAGCGACCATCCGCCCAGCGTCCGCTTCAGCGTTCCTTCGCCAACAGCCTGGGCCTCAGCCAGCAGGCGATCGACGGACTTCGTGCGAGACAATGCAGATGCCACAAGGCTCCTCTCTGCCGGCGGATCGGACTCCGCCGCGACCTCGGTCAGACGCGACTGCGACTATAAGCGATCTCGCGCGAGGCTCTGAAGATACGCGCGCGTGCGCGACGCCGGATCGCCGCTGCCGAGCAGGTCGCCGATCACCGCCACCGCGGTGGCGCCGGCCGCGAGCACCGATGGTGCCGTCTCGAGCGTGATGCCGCCGATCGCGACGATGGGCACGGCGGGCCCGAGACGCCGCGCGGCGCGCACGAGTTCGAGGCCGACCGGCGCGTAGCCGGTGTCCTTCGTGCGCGTGCCGAAGACCGGACCGACCGCGATGTAGCTGGCCGGCTCCTGCATCGCGCGTGCGAACTGTGACGAATCGTGGGTCGAGACGCCGAGGATGGCGTCCGGGCCCAGCTGTGCGCGGGCGTCAGCCGGGGCCAGATCGTCCTGGCCCACGTGCGCCCCGGCGGCTCGCGACAACACCGCCACGTCGACGCGGTCGTTCACGACCACCTCGGCGCCGTAAGGGCGCCCCAACGCGACGAGCGCGAGGGAGAGATCGAGCAGCGGTCCGGAGGCGAGGCGTTTGGCCCGCAGCTGCACCAGCGTGGCGCCGCCCTCGAAAAAGCGGGCCGCCAGGTCGAGCGGGGCCCATCCGGCGGCCGCCGCTGCGTCCACGTCGAGGATCGCGTGTAGCGGCAGCGAAAGTGCTGTTCTCAGGCGGTTTCCGCCAGCGAGCGCCCCGCCGGCTTCGGCATGTAGCGATCCATGAACCCGGTGCTCAAACGCCCGGCCTGGAAGTCGGGGTCGTTGACGATCTTGAGGTGCAGCGGCACCGAGGTCTTGATGCCCTCGATGACGGTCATCTCGAGCGTCCGCCGCATGCGGGCAATGGCCTCGCGGCGGTCGCGCCCGTGCACGATGATCTTCGCGATCATCGAGTCGTAGTACGGCGACACCGTGCACTCGGCGTGGGCAAACGAATCGACGCGGACGCCGGGGCCCCCCGGCAGGTTGAAGGCGTGAATGACACCGGGTGACGGCGCGAAGGTCTCGGGGTCCTCGGCGTTGACGCGGCACTCGATCGAGTGGCCGGTGAAGGTGACGTCGCTCTGTTTGAACCCGAGGCGCAGGCCGGCGGCGATTCGGATCTGTTCTTTGACGATGTCGATGCCGGTGATCATCTCGGTGACGGGGTGCTCCACCTGGAGACGCGTGTTGGTCTCCATGTAGTAGAACTTCCCTTCCCCATCCATCAGGAACTCGAAGGTGCCCGCGTTGGTGTACTGCACCGCCTTGGCCGCGTCCACGACCAGGCTGCCCATCTTGCGGCGTATCTTTTCGGATATCACCGGCGACGGCGACTCCTCGAGCAGCTTCTGGTGCCGGCGCTGGATCGAGCACTCGCGCTCGCCGAGGTGCACCACGTTGCCGTGGTGGTCGCCGATGATCTGGAACTCGATGTGACGCGGGTTCTCGAGGTACTTCTCGATGTAGACGTCGCCGTTGCCGAAGGCCGCCTCCGCCTCGCGCTGCGCGGTCCTGAGGTTCGTGCCCAGCTCGCTGGGATTGCGCACCACGCGCATGCCGCGCCCGCCGCCGCCGGCCACGGCCTTGATGATCACCGGATAGCCGATGCTCTTGGCGACCCTGAGCGCCGACTCCTCGCCGTCCACGGGCCCGTCGCTCCCGGGCAGCATCGGCAGCCCCGCCTTCTTCATCGCCTTGCGCGCCCGGGCCTTGTCGCCCAGCAGCTTGATGACGCTGGGGTCCGGCCCGATGAATCGGATGTGGCACGCCCCGCACACCTCGGCCAGATACGCGCTCTCGGACAGGAAGCCGTAGCCCGGGTGAATCGCGTCGGCGCCGGTGATTTCGGCGGCGCTGATGATGGCGGGCACGTTCAGGTAGCTGTCGGCGCTCTTGGCCGGCCCGATGCACACGTCCTCGTCGGCGAAGCGCACGTGCAGCGAGTTCTCGTCGGCCTCGGAGTAGACGGCCACCGTCTTGATGCCCAGCTCGCGGCAGGCGTGGATGATGCGGAGGGCAATTTCGCCGCGGTTCGCGATCAGGATCTTCTTGAACATCTCGCCTGGTCTCCGGTTAGGCCGGCTTCACGGCAAACAGCCGCTCGCCATACTGAACCGCCTGCCCGTTCTCCACATAGCACTTGACCACTTCCCCGTCGCACTCGGCGTTGATCTCGTTCATGAGTTTCATCGCCTCGATGATGCAGAGCACCTGCCCCTTGCGCACCTGCTCACCCACTTCGGCAAACGGCTTGGCCCCGGGCTCCGACGCCCGGTAGAAGGTGCCGACGATCGGCGCCTTGATGATCGCCAGATCGACGTCCTCGCTCGCCGACGTCAACACCGGCTCGCCGGTCCCGGCGGGCGGCGGAGCGGCCGCGGGGCCCGCCGGCGCATAGGCCAGGTGCGGGACCGCGGGAGCGGCGGCGACGAACTGCGGGGTGTTGGGGTGCTTGCGAAGCTTGACCTTGCCTGAGTCTCGTTCGAGCTCGAATTCGGCGAGGTCATGCTCGCGCATGAGGTCGAGAATCTTCTTGATTTCGTCTAGATCCATGCGTTGTGGGGGCCCGCTCCTGATCGCGAACCGGCGCTAAGCCGGTTTGCCAGATGCCGTGCCGCAGCTCCGAAGGTCGCGCGGCACCGACGTCAGCGTCTCGCATCCCGTGGGCGTCACCAGCACGTCATCCTCGATTCGGACGCCACCCCACCCCGCAAGGTAGGCACCGGGCTCTACCGTGATGACCATCCCCGCCTCCAGCAGTGCGCTCGGGGTGTCGGCCGTCGCGCGTGCCACACGGGGATCTTCGTGCACGTCCAGCCCGAGCCCATGGCCGGTGCCGTGCCCGAACGCTTCACCCAGCCCCTTCGCGTCGAGCACCTGCCGGGCCGCGGCGTCCACCAGCGACGCCAGCACCCCGGGTCTCACCGCGTCGATCGCGGCGCGCTGGGCTGCCAGCACCGCCGCGTGCACCCTGAGGGCGTCGCTCGACGGCGTCCCCACCACGACCGTCCGGGTGAGGTCCGAGCAGTATCCGTCCAAGACGCCGCCGAAGTCCAGCACGACGAGGTCACCTTCACCCAATATTCGCTCGCCGGCGCGATAGTGCGGCAACGCGGAATTCGGGCCCGACGCCACGATCGTATCGAACGCGGGACGCTCGAATCCGCCGGCGCGCAGGGCCGCTTCGATGACGCCGGCCACCTCTTTCTCTGCGACGCCCGGGCGCACCGCCGCGAAGGCCGCTTCGGCCACCGGCGTCAGGCCGGCGGCGGCGGCACGGAGCTTCGCAATCTCGTCGTCGTCCTTGATCACCCGCAGCCGTTCCACGGCCCGGTCGGTGGCCGCGAAATCGAGTGCCAGCCCGCGTCCTCGGCACGCACGTTCCCATGCGGCGTGACGAGCCACGCTGAGGTGCGCGCCTTCGAACCCGACCCGGCGTACCCCCAGCGATTCGAGACACTCGGCCAGCGCCGCGTCGTAGCTGCCCGGCACCTGCGAGACCCGCAACTCCGGGCATGCCGACGGCGATGCCTGCAGCATCTCCATCGCCGTGATGTATCGGAAGTCCAGCAGCAGCACGACCTCGCGGCCGGTCACGACCGCCAGGCCGGCGGTGCCGGCGTGGTTCGTCAGATAGCGGAGGTTCGGCGGATGCCCGACGACGAGCGCGTCGATCTCGAGGCCCGAAAAGGCCGCACGAAGCCTCTCGTGGCGAGCCGCAAGGATCGAGGTGGAGGGGAAACCCATGGAAGCTGCCGGCGAAGAGCGTAGCGCGCCGGCCCTGGAAATGGCCAGGAGGCCGGCTGGAACGCCGGCCTCCTGGCTCGCTGGATTACGGGGTCGAGATGGCGATCGTCTTCGTTGTCTGCAGGGTGCGACCGGCGCTATCCACGATCGTGAGGCGGACCGTGTAGGTGCGAGCCGCGCCGTATGTGTTCTGCGTCGTCACTCCCGTACTATTCGCGCCGTCGCCGAAGTCCCAGTTGTAGTCCTTGATCGTCACTCCCTCGGGCGGCACGATGCCGCGGGCGTCGAAGCGAACCACGTCGCCGACCTTGGGGTTGACCGGCGAGAACGTGAACTCGGCCAGATAGTTCGTGCCTGAACCGACGTTCACCGACAGGGTCTTCGTCTGGGAGACGCCATCCTTGGACGTCACGACCAGTTTCACCAGGTAGTTGCCCTCGTTCAGGAACCGGTAGCTGACCACCTGGCCAGACGCGGTCCCTTCACCACCGAACGTCCACGAATACGAGCAGTCGGACCCGCAAGGAGCCCCACCGAGCGTCGTGCCGCTCGCATCGAAGTTCGTAATCTCGAATCGCTTCGCCGCGGCCGGCGTCATGACAATCGCCGGCACGGGGAACGCCGGCCCGACCAGACCGATCGACACCGATCGCGACTCGCTGCTCTGACCGTTCAGCCCCACGGGGGTCGCCTCGATCTCGGCGGTGTCGACGCCCTGATTCACCGGCGGCGCCGTCAGCCGCACCGTGGCTCGCCCGTCGGATCCGGTTGAGACTTCGCTCGCCGACAGCGAGCCCGCCGTGGAGGACAGCAGCAGGCGCTGACCGGCGGCCGGCTTGCGATCCGCGTCGGTCACCTCGATAACGATGACCGCCTGCGAGGCTCCATCCCGCGGGAGGAGCTGGGGCGTGGCCGTGATCCGGACCGACAACCCGAACTCGGACGGACCGGTCGCGGTCGGGATCGACTGGTGATCCAGTGAACACGCCGGCGCGAGGAGCGCGGTGGTCAGGACCGCGACGCGGGCGACAAACGAGCGGGGCATGTGACTCCTCATGGCGGACCTACTTCGGATCGGCAAAGTTGCCGAACGCGATCCCGATCTGAGCCGTCGCGTTGACCACGTTCCCGGCCTGATCCGTGCCGTAGAACGTGACCGTGGCAATGGTGGAAATGATGTTGTGGCTGCTCTTCAAGGCCAGCAGCGGCGCTTCCTGTTTGGCGACGTGCCGCACCAGTTCGAACCCCATGCTCGCCTTGTCGCCGACGGGCACCGTGAAGGTCATCGCGGAGTCGAACCCGTAGGGCACGTCCACGCCGGGGGTGTTGTGTCCGTCCGCCCGGGCGAACTCGACGCGGTAGCGCGTAATCGTGACGGCGCTCAAATCCGTGGGCGCGGTCGCCGACGCCTGATTCTTCGCGGTCAGGGACAACGAGACCTGGCCCAGGTCTGGAAACACCACGGGGCAGGGGGACGCGTCCGAACACGGAGGCGGCTCGGTCACGTTGGTGATGACATCCGAATCGAGCGTGCCGCCGAACTTGGCGGGCTCGGCGCCGGACGCCGCCGTGAGCGAGTTGATGACCAGGATCGACGGCGCCCGACTACCGGTGGCGACGTCGCCGCAACCGCTTGCGGCGACCGCCGCGAGCACGGCACAGATTCCGAGACGATTAGCCTTCATCGCAGTCCTATGCTCCCTGCAGCTTGGTGATCTTCGGGGTCAGGAAGATGAGCAGCTCCCGGCTCTCGTCCTCGACCGTGTTCTTCTTGAACAGCCAGCCGAGCAGCGGCACGCGGTAGAGCGCCGGCGTCCGCTCCTGCGTGCTCTGCTCACGGCTGATGTAGATGCCGCCGATCACGGTGGTCTCGCCGTCGCTCACCAGCACCTGCGTGGCGGCGCGCTGGGTGTCGATGGGCGGGATGCCGTTGACCTGGCGGCTGAAATCGGGCGACTCGTTGGCGACGCTGATGCGCATGATGACGGTGCCCGCCGCGGTGATCTGCGGCGTGACCTTCAGCGTGAGCGCGGCATCGCGGAACGACACCGTCACGGTGTTGTTCGCGATCGTCTGAATTGGAATCTGGATACCCTGCGTGATCTCGGCCTCGATGTTGTTCTGGGTCGAAACCCGCGGCGTGGAGAGGATGCGCCCCTGCCCCGTCTTCTCGAGCGCCGACAGCGCCACGTCGAGGTTGAGCGCGCCGTTGACGGCGCCGAGCGCCAGGCTGGCCGTGGACGTGGCGTTCTTTTCCGCCAGGTTCACGCCGGCACCCACCGCGCCGTTGTTCGGGAACGCCACCGGCAGGCTGTTGCCGAGCGCCGAGTTGACGTTGCCCTGCACGTTCCACTTCACGCCCAGGCTGTTGGCGAACGAGCGGTTCGTCTGGACGATGCGGGCCTCGATTTCGACCTGGGGCTGCGGCACGTCGAGCGTGGTCAGCAGCGCCGCCGCGCGCTCGAGGCGCTCGGGCAGGTCGTTGATGATCATCGTGTTGGTCCGCGCGTCGGTCTGAATCGAGCCACGCTGCGAGAGCGCGGTCGCGGTGAGGAGCGCCCGCAGATCCTCGGCGCGCGCGTAGCTGAGCGCACGCGTCATCACCCGCAGCTCGCCGGCGAGCGCCTGCTCGTCCGACAGCTTGCGGCGCTGGGTCTCTTCGTCGGCCAGGACGGTCAGCGGCGCGATGCGCACGATGGTGCCGTCCACCGAGTAGCCGAGACGGTTGGCGCGCAGGATGATGTCGAGCGCCTGATCCCACGGCACGTCACGCAGCGAGACGTCCACCGTGCCCTGGATGGTGGGGTCGATGACGATGTTCAGGCCGCTGATCTCGGCGAACGTCCGCAGCACCGAGCGCAGGTCGGCGCCCGAGAAGTCCAGGCTCACCGGATGACCGGTGTAACGGGCCGGGCTCTGCGGCACGCCCTGCGCGTTGCCACCGGGCTGCCCGCCCGCGGCCTGCGCCGCCGGAGGAACCGGTGTGGGAGCGGGCGCGGAGGCCGGCGGCACCGCCGCCTGCTGCAGCACCGGCGCGACGGTCGCCGGCTTGCGCACGGGTGCGGCCGGCGCCAGCGGCGAGGCGAACACCACGGTGAGCTCGCTCTTGTCCGCCGAGGTCTCGATGCGATGAGCCGCCGTGCGCGAGAGTTCCATCGACACTTCGGTGATGAGCGGCGAGGTCGGGCTGAGTCCGACGCGCACGCGCTGCACCGGCTCCTGGCCGGCGATGACCGGGCTCACGACGGCCGACGACACGTTGGCGAGATTCATGACCAGACGGCGCGGGCCGTCCTTCGGCACGAACACGTCGGCGGGTACGATCGGGCCGGTCGCGCGCAGCGTCACCGCGGCGCCGCCCTCACGCGGCTGCACCAGGATGTCCTTGATGGTCGTCGTCGGCCCGATGCCCGCCACGGTGCCGGCGGAAGGGGTGTCGGTGTCCAGCCGATCGGCCTCGACGTAGATGATGTTGCGGGCGCTACGCACTCGTGGGCGCACCGCCGCCGACAGCGTGAGCTGCACGCGTGCGACCCGGGCGCCGTCGGCAGCCACCGCGTTCTCGACCGCCACCGCGGTAAACGGGTTGCGCGGGTCGGCCTGCACCGGATGCGTGACCGCCGCCGCCACCACGTCGCGGAGCTCCACGACAAAGGTCTTGGGATCCGGCTGCGACGCGACGTACGGCACCGGGTCGGAGGCCTCGATGGCGACGACGCCCGTCCGCGCATCGAGACGCGACGTGATCTTCTTGAGAGCCGCGGTGTCGACGCCGGCGCCGGCCGCCCCGACGGGGGCCTTGGCGCTCAGCGCGACGAACGCACACACCAACGGCAACAGGAACTTCCGGAACCTCTCCATTACTTGGCCTCTTCCGTCTGCCGAAGCACCTTGCGCACCTCGCGCTGGGTCTCCTTGGATAGCGGATCGTTGACCTGCTGGAGAATGACCAGCGAGTCCGCCGTGATCGATCGAACCGTGCCGTCGAACAGCTTTTCGCCCTGGTGCACGACATACGTGCGGGCGTCGGAGCCCTGCATGATGGCGACGTAGGCGCCTTGGCTCATCAGCGTGCCCTTGAGAGTCACTTCACCCGCGCTCAGCCCTTTCAGTCCGGAAGGCCGCGGACCGATGCTGCTCTGATCCACGCCGGTGCCGCGGCGCAGCAGGTTCACGAAGGGGTCGCGCCGCCCTTCCGGGTTGTAGGTGAAGCCGCGCGCCTGGAGCGCCGGCGACGCAGCGGCGTCGGCGGGCGTGGCGACGACCGGCGCGGGGGCGTCGGCGGCCGGCTTCTCGGCTGGCTTCTCGGCGGGCTTCTCGGCCGGTGCCGCCGGCGGGGTGGCGGGCTTTGCCTTGCTCGCGGCGGGCTTGCCCACCTGCGAACCGGTGGCGGCCCGTGCCGCCGCCATGGCGGCGTCGCCCTGCGCCAGCGACGTGTGCGGCGTGGCGACGACGAGGATGAACGTGATGACCAGTGCGCGCATAACGGTGTCCTGTGCTCGGCCTCTGTCCAGCTATTCGCCCAGCGCGGCAGCCGGCGTCGCGACCTGTGCGGCCTTGCCCTTCGCGGCCTTGCCCTTTTTCTTGTTCTTCGAGTCGTCGACGGGCGCGTCCTTCACGAGCACGAAGGTCATGGCCGTGCATTCGGCGGTGACCGTCGCGGTCGGGGTCTGGCTCGTCCGCGCGGCGATGTGCATCGCCCCGACGTTGATGATTCGCGGGAACTTGCTCACCCGCTCCAGGAACGTCCCGATGTCGTGGTAGCTCCCTTCGAGCTTCAGACCAATCGGCCACTCGGCGTGCATCTCGCGCCGCGTGATGGCGGCCGGCGTGAAGCCGCGAATCTTCAGGTTCGACTGGGTCGCCATCGCCTGCACCCGGCGCAGGAGATCGGCGACGTCCTGTTCCTCGGGCAGTACGGCGCGGAGCCGTTCGAGCTGCGCCTCGAGGACCGTCACCTCGCGGCGGAACTCGGGCAGGCGCTTCGCGGTGGCGAGCCCCGCTTTGATCGCTCCCTGCAGCTTCGCGACTTCCGCGCGCTTGGTGACGAGCTTCGACTCCGCCGGGGCGGCGTAGAAGTACCAGAACGCGCCCACGCCCGCGAGCCCGAGGACGACGAAGATGCCGAGCTGCGCGTGCCAGGGCAGTTTGCCGAAGTCGAGTTTGAGCGCCATTACCGCTTCACCTTCTTCTTGGCGCCCTTGACCGGCTCTTCCTGCGCGGGCAGGCCGTTCACTCCGGCGCGGACGGTGAACTTGATCAGCTCCGGGGCGACGGCTCCAGTGCGGGGATCGTTGACTTCGGCGGCGCTGTCGAGAATCTCGATCGGCTTCTGCAGCACCGCGTTGGTGCCCAGGTTGTTGACGAAGTCGGAGAGCCCGATGAGCGTGGTGGTGCGCCCCTCGATGGTGACGAAGTCGCCTTCCTCCCGGAGGTCGGTGAGCCAGAGCATCTCGGGGAGGCTGCGGCTGACGTGATCGAGCAGCTGCACCGGCACCGTCTGCCCCTGGCGCAGGCGCTCGATGAGCGCGACGCGCTGCTGCAGCGTGGCCTTGCGATCCTCGAAGGTCTTGACCTCGGCCATCACCGAATCGAGACGGGCCGCCTCGCGCTTGAGCGAGACGATCTGCGCGTCGAGCTGCGTCGCCTCGTGCCCCAGCTTCCAGTACCAGAAGCCGACGCCGCACACGGCGGCCACGACCACGAGCCCGCACATCGCCGTGAGCTGCTGGCTCGCGTCGAATCGCGCGGCGCTCTTGGCTTTCTGCCGCTCGCCGCCGAGAAGGTTGATTCGAATCATCTGTCGCCTACCTGCCTGAGGGCCAGGCCCACTGCCACCGCCGCGGTCGCCGAAATGTCGGCGGCGTCAGTGCCGCCGAGTTTCTTGGCGTCCCACGCCACGACCTTGAACGGGTCGAAGTGCTCGACCGGCGCCTGCAGACGCTCCTGGAGCCGCTCGCGGAGCCCCTCGATGCGCGAGACGCCGCCGCTCAGCACCACCCGATCGATGTGATCCACGGAGGCGGCGGCCTTGAAGAACTCGAGCGTCTTCTGGACCTCGAGCAGCACGTTCTCGGTCACCGCGCGCAGCACCGGCTGGGCGTCCTCGAACGTGGCACCGTCTACCGGGATGCCCTTCTTCAGCTGCTCGGCCGCCTCGAACGGCAGCCCCAGCTCCTTCTGCACCGCCTCGGTGTAGGCGTTCCCGCCAATCGAAATGTCGCGGGTGAAGACCGACTGGTCGCCCTGAAGGACGTTGATGTTGATCGCGCTCGCGCCGGCGTTGAGGAGGACGACGATCTTCTCCGGCTCGAGGCCGTAGTTGACCTCGTAGGCGTTCTGCAGCGCGAAGGCGTCGACGTCCATCACCACCGGCTGGCGGCCGGCCTGCGTGATGACGCTCGTGTAGTCGCCGATCTTTTCCTTCTTCGCGGCGACCAGCAGCACTTCCATGCTGCCGCGCGAATCGGGGCCGGTGCCGGCGTCCAGAATCTGGTAGTCGAGATTGACGTCCTGGATGTCGAAGGGGATGTACTGCTCGGCCTCCCAGTAGATGGAGTCGCGCAGCTCCGTCTCGGTCATCACCGGGAGGGTGATCTTCTTGACGATGACGGTGTTGCCCGAGAGCGAGGCGCATACCCGCTTGGTCTTGAAGGCCGGGGTCTTGTCGAACAGCTTTTTGATGGTGCTGACGACGGCGTCCGCGTCGATGATGGCGCCGTCCACGATGGAATCGGCCGGGACCGACTCGCTCGCGAACGCGGCAACCTTGTAGCTCTTGCCGCTGGGCTTGAGCTCCACCGCTTTCACGGCGCTCGAACCGATGTCGAGGCCGACGACGGCCTTGGGCGTTCTTCGGAACACGCGTTCGCTCCTTCGTCTGCAGACAGACCGGGCCACCCCAGCGACCTGGACCGCCTGACAAAATCTGTTATCGGCCGCACTGTCAGGACCATCACCTGAGCCGTAAACGAAAACCCGCGTGAATTCCTAGGGAAAACAGGCAAGACTGCACGAAACCGTCACGGACGGCAGAGCCCGGCACACGCTGACGCACACAGCTTTCTTCGCCGGAAGGCGCAGCGGCGGGAGCCCCCGCCCAGGACGGGCCACGCGGTGGACGGTCGCCCCATCAGATGCCCCCTAAGGGGCTGGTGAGGAACCAGTTATGACCTGTGTCTTTGCTTGACACTCCGTGCAACCGTTCGTATGATTGGGGTTTCCGGCCATCGGGTCCGGAGTGGCCTGTACGCGCGAGCTTTGCGCGAGGGCAGGCGAACAGTCTCTGGGGAACACTCTTTAAGGGATTACTGGTTGATGCGTACGGTAGTACCAAGCGTGAAGCGCGGCGGCGCACTCGAAGCCGCGGGGGCCGGCGTGGCTCGCAAGTGGCACGTCATCGATGCCGGGGGGCAGGTGCTCGGCCGGGTGGCGACGCTCGCGGCGAAGCTGCTGCAGGGCAAGCACAAGGCGGTCTACACGCCGCACATCGACACCGGCGATCACGTAGTGGTCGTCAACGCGGGCACGGTGAAGCTCACCGGCCGTAAGGAAGATCAGAAGCTCTATCGCCGTCATAGCGGCTACGAAGGCGGTCTTCGCGAGGAGCGCGCGGGCGTGGTGCGCAAGCGCCAGCCGGTGCGGCTCGTGGAAGAAGCGGTGCGCGGCATGCTGCCCAAGACGAAGATGGGCGATCAGATGTACCGCAAACTCAAGGTGTACGCGAGAGCCGATCATCCGCACACCGCTCAGCAACCGGCGAAAATCGAGGTCCAGTAACGTTGGCGAGCACCGAATACTACGCAACCGGCCGGCGCAAGACGTCGGCAGCCCGTGTGTTCCTCCGCCCCGGCACGGGCGTGATCACGGTGAACCACCGTGAGTTCCAGAAGTTCTTCACAACCGAGCAGCTGCGCATGAACGTGCGCCGGCCGCTGGTGCTGACCGAAACCGGCGAGCGCTTCGACGTGCTCGCCACCGTCGCCGGCGGCGGCGTCAACGGCCAGGCCGGCGCGATCCGGCTCGGCATCGCCCGCGCGCTCTGCAGCTACGACGTCGAGCTGCGCAAGGCTCTCAAGAAGGACGGGCTTCTCACATCCGATTCACGGGTGAAGGAGCGCAAGAAGTACGGGTTGGCTGGCGCGCGCAAGCGCTTCCAGTTCAGCAAGCGCTAGGCACGAGGGAGGAAACTTGTCCGGTATCGCAACAAAGGATCTGCTCGAGGCGGGCGTCCATTTCGGCCACCAGACGAAGCGGTGGAATCCGAAGATGAAGCCGTTCATCTTCGGCGAACGGAATGGCATCTACATCATCGACCTCACCAAGACGGCGGACAAGTTCCGCGACGCCGAGGACTTCGTCACCAACCTCGCGGCCGACGGCCGGACGATCCTCTTCGTCGGCACCAAGCGCCAGGCGCAGGACGTGATTGCGGAAGAAGCGCAGCGCTGCGGCATGTTCTTCATCAACCAGCGCTGGCTGGGCGGCCTGCTGACCAACTTCACCACGATTCAGCGCAGCCTCGGACGCCTTCGCGACCTCGAAGCGATGGTCACCGACGGCCGTTACGATTCGCTGTCGAAGAAGGAGATCGCGCGCAACGAGAAGGAGAAGCGCAAGCTGCTCAAGAATCTCGAAGGCATCCGCCACATGTCGCGGCTGCCTGACGCGATCTTCGTCGTCGACACCGGCAAGGAGAAGATTGCGGTCGACGAGGCGCGCAAGCTGAAGATCCCGGTCATCGGCATCGTGGACACCAACTGCGATCCGGACGAAGTGGACTACGTGATCCCCGGCAACGACGACGCGCTGCGGTCGATCCGCCTGTTCGCGTCGAAGATCGCCGAGGCCATCAGCTCGGGCCGCTCGCAGCGCGAGTCGCGCCTGGCCGAGGAATCCGCGGCACAGGAAGAGGCGGCAGCGGCCGCCGACGCCGCCGCGCGCCTCAGCCGCGTCAACCGTCCGCAGCGCCGCGAGGCGCCGACGCCCGCCGGCGCGTAGCGTCGATCGAAGTCTGAAACAGGCGCCGGCCCTTGCCGGCGCTTTCTTTGTACACATTGCGTCGAGGGCGGTCGATGGACCGCTAATGTAGAGGGTGGTCTTTAGACCACCCTGGAGCACGAGAGAGATGGCAATCACGGCAGAACAGGTCAAGCAGCTGCGCGACAAGACCGGCGCGGGCATGATGGAGTGCAAGGCCGCCCTCACCGAGGCCAACGGCGACTTGGAGGAGGCCGTTACCATCCTCCGCAAACGCGGGCTGGCACAGGCGGCCAAGCGCGCCGGCCGCGCGACCGCCCAGGGCACGATCGGCACTTACATTCATCTCAACGGACGCATCGGCGTGATGGTGGAGGTGAACTGCGAGTCGGATTTCGTGGCGCGCACCGACGACTTCAACAACCTCGTGAAGGAAGTGGCGATGCACATTGCCGCCGCCGACCCCAAGTGGGTGCGCCGCGAGGACGTGCCGGCCGACGCCATCGAGAAGGAAAGGGCCATCTACCGCGCCCAGATGGAAGGCTCGGGCAAACCGGCCAACGTGCTCGACAAGATCATCGAGGGCAAGCTCGGCAGCTTCTATTCACAGTTCGTGCTGCTCGACCAGCCGTCGATCCGCGACGGCAACGTCACGATCGCCCAGGTCGTGGCGCAGGCCACGGCCAAGACCGGCGAGAACATCCAGATCAACCGCTTTACCCGCTACCGGGTCGGCGAGGGCGAGCAGTAACTTCTGGCCCAGCCTTCGGCGGGGCGGGCGTTACAATCCCGGGGCCCTGTATGGATGGGGCTCCGGACGTGAGCACTTCGCGTTTCGCCATCGCCGTCGGCCGCACTCAGGGGTCCGACCCCGGGCGCCGTCACGAGTCTGCCGTCTTTGCCGCCAGCGCCGCGGACGACACCACGGCCGGCAGCTGGCCCTTCAGGCGTCACGTCACCCCATCCGGCTCAACCCCGCCCCGAATCCGTCTGCGCGGCCTGCACCGCGCCTTCCCCGCCGGCCAGACCAGCGGCACCCGGCTCGTTCTCACGCAGGCCACGTATCAGCTGCAGCGATGGCTCGACTGGCTCGACGCCAACCCCTCTGTCGTCGTGCTGGGCGACTACTCTGCCGCGTCGCCGGCGCAGGCGCGTGAGGCGTTTGCGCAGCGCGGACCGTGGGCCCGCATTGCCGTCGAAGCGGTTCCGTCACGGGCCCCCGACCAGGGCAGCGACACCGAACTGTCCGATCCGTTCGAACCGCTGCGCGCCGCCTTCGAGCACGGCACCCCCGAAGACCGCTGGCGCCAATCGCGACGGCTCGGTTACGACTACCCCAGCCACCCCGCCCTCCATCTGGCGCACGCGAGCGCCTGCATGGAGCTGCTGCGGGTCGACGAGGCGCACGCCGCGATCGAACAGGCGATGGCGCTGGCGCCTGACTGGGAGGCCGCGCACTTCGAGCTCGGCAAACTGTGGCTGCGGTCGGACGACACCGAGCGCGCCGCCGCCGCCTTCGCCGAAGCAGGACGTCTGATGCCCAGCTTCTCGGCGGCCTTCAGCAACCTGGGCGCAGCGCTTGGCGAGCTCGACCGCCAGGACGAAGCGCTCGCGGCGCTCAAGCAGGCGCTCCGCTTCGACCCCTTCGGCCACACCGTCCTCAACAACATTGGCGCCGTGGCGCGGGACCTGGGACGGCTCGACGAGGCGGAATCGGCGTTCCGCCAGGCGCTCAGCCACGCGCCGCAGTTCGTCTTCGCGCACTACAACCTGGGGCACACCTGCTTCCTGCAGGGACGGTTTGCGGAAGCGCGCGACGCCTACGAGGCGGGGCTGGCCAGCGACCCGCAGGCGGGCGCACGGCAGCGCTGCCGCGCGGCGCTCGCGCACGCCGCGTCTGGCGACATGGCCCGCGCCGCGAGTTACTTCGATCTCGCGCTCGAAGAGGTGGACGACGAATCCCGTGCGGAATTGGTGAATGAGAGCGCCGCGGTGCTCGAGGCGCTCATGCAGATGCCGGGCGCGGACGCGCCCGGCCTGACTCGCCTGATCGACCTACTCTACTCCTCGTAGCTGTAGCCGCACTGCTCGCAGGTCCAGGTGTTGTCCTGCTTGTACATGTTGCCGCCGCACATGTCGCACACCCGGTACTCGCGCCCGTTCTTGTCGAGGAGCGGCTTCTTCTTCGGCGCCGGAGGCGGCTCGGTCTTGTCGGCCGGCCTGTCTTCGGGTGCCGGCTTCTGCGGCTCCTGCGCCAGCGCGGGAACGGCCGCGGCCGCGCCCATCACGGCGGCAAACAGCGCCGAGCCCTTCAGAAAGCCCCTGCGGTCGAGCGTCCGGCCACCCTTGCTCTCGTCGATCATGCGCCGTCTCCTTGCCCCCAATTCTAGCAAACCCTGGGCGCCGCATATAATCGCAAGGCAGATGTCATCCGACGCCGCAAACAGTACTCCCGTCTACAAACGCGTTCTTCTCAAGCTGTCCGGCGAAGCCCTCATGGGCGACCAGCAGTTCGGCGTCGATCCCAAAGTCGTGGTGCGGATTGCCGACGACATCCAGGACATCCAGCGGCTCGGCGTCGAAACCGCCATCGTGATCGGCGGCGGCAACATCTTCCGCGGCCTGGCGGCCAGCGCCCGCGGCATGGACCGCGCCACCGCCGACTACATGGGCATGCTGGCCACGGTGATCAACGGGCTGGCGCTGCAGGATGCGCTCGAACAGCATGGCGTGCTCACGCGCGTGGTCACCGCCATCGAGATGCGCGCCGTCGCCGAGCCGTTCATCCGCCGCCGCGCCATCCGCCACCTGGAAAAGGGGCGCGTCGTCATCTTCGCCGCCGGCACCGGGAACCCCTACTTCACCACCGACACCGCCGCCGCGCTGCGCGCCATGGAGATCAAGGCGGACGTCATCCTGAAGGGCACCAAGGTGGACGGCATCTACACCGCCGACCCGATGCTGGACACGACGGCGACGAAATACGACTCCATCTCCTATCTGCAGGTGCTGGAACGGCAGTTGAAAGTGATGGACGCCACGGCGATCTCCCTCTGCATGGACAACCGGCTCCCGATCGTCGTGTTCAACATGCGGGAGGCCGGCAGCATCCGCCGCGTGGTCATGGGCGAGCCGGTGGGCACCACGGTGGGCGTGTAGGGACAGAGCGATGGACTTCAACGACCTGAAAGGCATGTTCGCGGAGATCAACACGCGGATGAACGGTGCCATCGAGCGCGTCCGCAAGGACATGGCCGGCGTGCGCACCGGGCGCGCCTCGGCGGGGCTGCTCGACAACGTGCACGTCGAGGCCTACGGCAGCAAGATGCCGCTCAACCAGCTGGCCACCATGTCCATCCCCGAGCCGTCGCTCATCCTCGTGCAGCCGTTCGATCCGTCGCAGATGGCCGCCATCGAGCGCGGCATCCGCCTGTCGGATCTCGGGCTCAACCCGGCGACCGACGGCAAGGTCATTCGCGTGCCGATTCCGTCGCTCACCGACGAGCGCCGCAAGGAGCTGTCGCGGCACGTGCACAAGCAGGCCGAGGAAGGGCGCAACGCCGTGCGTCAAGTGCGCCGCGACGCCAACGATCGCCTGAAGAAGCTCCTCAAGGACCACAAGATTTCAGAGGACGACGAGCGCAAGGGCCTGGAGACGATCCAGAAGACCACCGACGAGCACATCAAGTCGATCGACGACCTGCAGAAGAAGAAGGACACCGAGCTGCTCGGCTAATCGCCGAAGCTGACGCCGAGGGCGCGGGCGGTGAGCAGCAGGTCGTAGTCGAGCGGCACGGTCTTCGTCTTCCCCACCACTTCCCCGATCGAGATGGGCACGATGTCGGGCGGATGGTTTGCGACCATCTTCCCGAACTGCCCGCGCTGCAGCAGCTCCACCGCCTTGCCGCCGAAGCGCGTCGCCAACGTACGGTCGAACGCGGTGGGCTGACCGCCGCGCTGCAGGTGGCCGAGCACCACGTGGCGGGTTTCCTTGTTCGTGAGCGTCGCCAGCAGGTCCGAGCACACCAGCCCGGCGCCGCCGAGGCGCTCGGCGTGGCCGCCGTGCGCGGCCTGGAGGATCGAGTGTCCCGCGTTGACCGGATGCGCACCTTCCGCGGCCACCACGATGCTGAAGCGCGCGCCCTTGTTGTCGCGGTCGCGGATGCTTTGGGCCACCTTCTCCGGATCGTAGGGGATCTCTGGAATCAGGATGGCGTCGGCGCCGCCGGCCACGCCCGCGTGCAGCGCAATCCACCCGGCGTAGCGCCCCATCACCTCCACCACCATCACCCGGTGGTGCGCCTCGGCCGTCGTATGCAGGCGGTCGATGGCGTCGGTGGCAAAGCTCACCGCGGTGTCGAATCCGAAGCAGCTGGTCGTGCCGACGATGTCGTTGTCGATCGTCTTCGGCACGCAGACGAGCGGGATGCCCATCTTGTAGAACTCGTACGAGATGGCCAGCGTGCCGTCGCCGCCGATGCAGACGAGCGCGTCGAGCTGCATCCTCTTGAACATCTCCAGCACGCGGTCGGCGTAGTTGAAGGTCCCCTCGGACGTCTCGATCGGCTGCGTGAACGGGTTGCCGCGGTTCACGGTCCCGAGAATCGTGCCGCCGAGACGCAGGATGCCGGTGACGTCCTTGGGCGTCAGCAGCCGCGCCTTGTCGGTGTGGATCAGGCCGTCGAAGCTGTCTTCGAGGCCCCAGACCTGGGCGCCGGCGTTGTGCGCGGTCTTCACCACCGCGCGGATGACCGCGTTCAGGCCGGGGGCGTCGCCGCCACCGGTCAGCACTCCGATGCGTTGTACGGGCATGCGCGTGAGGGTCTCGACCTCACCACTATAAATCGTGTCTCCCTGTAAGTTTCTTGAAAGTGCGCGACAGACCTGTGGTGTTTGCGTTGCGCAGCTGCATTTGTGTCGCTCTCGCGGCGCTTGGCGACGATCTCGGCCGCGTGCTACATTGGTCAGGTACGCCAAGGCCGCCGCGCGATAACAGGCGAGCCGTGCTTGACCGAGCGTGCATGAGTGGGCGGCTAGCTCAGCTGGGAGAGCGCCGCGTTCGCAATGCGGAGGTCAGGAGTTCGATCCTCCTGCCGTCCACCAACTTCCTCAAAGTCCATCCGATTTCGCCGCCGTCGAGGGTCCCCTCGGCGGTGTCAGTCGGCGTTCTTGCCCTGCCACTTCTTCCGGCGGTCGTCGGGCAGCTCCGCGACGAGCGCTTCTAACGCCTCGAGCGTCGGCCCGACATAGAACTGATAGCTGTAGCGCTCGAGATCGGGCGGCGCGTCGGCCGGGATGTCGGCTCCGTGCGCACCGGTGCCGTTGAGAAACACCAGCATCGAATTGGGGCGGAAGGGCACGGTCTTGGCGAGCTCGCACGTGGCCCCGTTCTGCTCCGGATAGTAGGTCTGCGTGTACGACGACTCCTGGTCGCCGCTGACCCGGAAAATCTTCGTCCCGTACGACTCGTCGGCGCCCGGCGCCGCCAGGTACATCAGGCACGTCAGCATCGAGCGTTTGGGATCGCGATGCGGCGACAGATGGTAGCCGGGGCGCCGCAGCATGACGCGCCCTCCGTTCGGCGCCTGCGGCAGCTCCGCCGCCCGCGCGGCCAGGGCCTGACCGAACAACGTCTCGTAGTGCTGCCACAGCGGCTCGCGGAAGCGAGCCACGACAGCGGGGACGACGACATTGCGGGCGGTGTCGTCGACGAACTGCCAGACCCGTGTCGTCAGCTCGGGGCAGCGGTCGACCGGAATGCGCAGGTTCTGCTTCGTCAGGTCCTTGTCGCCAAAGAAGTCCGCCGGTGGAATGGCGCGCAGCATCAGTTTGTAGACGTCGGGCGGTACGACGTCTGTGACGACCATGTGAGGAAACGGATCCGTGAGGAGTTCCGCGTCTGTGATCGCCTGCTGCACATGAGCGGACACGCGCGCGTCGTCGAGCGCTGCGGGGAGTCGAGCGATCAGATCGCGCTGGCGCTCGTTGAGCTGCAGCGTGAGCATGAACTGCGACGCCTTGCGTTCCGCCTTCTGCTGTCGCGTCACCGCTTCGGCCAGCGACGCCTGAACGGCCGCCAGCGTACGCCCGAGGCGCTCCTGCTCGGCTCGCATCGCGTCGAGATCTCCGGCCAGGCTCTTGCGAAGCGAGCGAGCCACACGGTCGCCTTCGGCCCGGATCGCGTCCTTGAACGCTGCACGTGTCTTCTCGGCGTGGCCCCGGCCCCGCAGCCTGTCCAGCAGCCCTTCAACCATCGCTCTCAATCCCTCGCTCATGCCGCGCGGTCCCCGAAAGGAAACCCAAAGTCGGCCACAGGGACGACTTGCGCCGCACACGCGATTGTAACAGGCGTCCCTACAATCACTTAGAAGAGTCCAGCGGATGGCGGTGCCCTTGCGCTCAGACAGGGCAGGTTCCTGGCTCCTAAGGGAAGCAGGGCACGTCCGGCGCCCCAACGCGAACTGCATCAGGCCGCCACACGGGCCCTGCTTCCCATCCCCTCCTGCTCAGGCGAGAATCGATCTACCCCGATTGGTACTCACCCGCCTGTCCCTCGGTCGCGCTCACGTCCTGGCCACCCTCGTCGCGCAGCTCGTGCAGCGCGCCGGTCTGCCCGTCGCCGCGCTGGTCCCGATCGGCAGCCTGCGGCGCTTCGCGGCGGAGATCGGTGACGTGGCGCTGCTGGCGGTGGCCGCTCAGGATCGCCAGGCGGACGTGCTCGATGGCCTGGCGACGCTCGGCCCCTCGGTCAGCGTGTTGCGGCGCAGCGAGAAGTCGATGGCGTTGAACACGGAGAAGGGGCCGGTGGCGATTCACCTCGCCGCCCCACAGGACGCCGGTGCCGCGCTCCTCTGGCACACCGGGAGCCGCAAGCACACCGACGCGATGCGCGCGCGCGCCGCGTCGCGCGGCTACGACTTCGTGGGCGGGCGGCTGCACCGCGCGGGGGTGCACGTCGACACGCCCACCGAAGACGTGATCTACACCCGGCTCGAGCTCCCCTACATCCCGCCCGAACTGCGCGAGGACGGCAGCGAGATCGACGACATCGAACGCAACGGTCTGCCGCAGCTGGTGGCGATGCCGCACATCCGCGGCGACCTCCACGCGCACACCACCTGGAGCGATGGGCGCGACAGCACCGAGCGCATGGTGCAGGCGGCGCGCAGCCTCGGCTACGACTACTTCGCCATCACCGACCACTCGGAGCGCGCCTGGGCGTCGCGCACGCTGTCGGTGGCCGACGTGCCGAAGCAGCGGGCCGAGATTCAGTCGGTGCGGAAGAAAGTGCCGGGCATCGAGCTGCTCCACGGCGTCGAAGTGGACATCCTCCACGACGGCACGCTCGACTTTCCCGACACCGTGCTGGAAGGGTTCGACATCGTCCTCGCGTCGCTGCATGACGACGGCGGCCAGGACGGGGGACGCCTGACCGAGCGCTATCTGAGCGCGATGCGCCACCCGCTCGTCAACATCATCACCCACCCCGCCAACCGCTCACCCGGCGCACGGGCCGGCTACGACCTCGACTTCGATCGGCTGTTCGGGGCTGCCGTGGAGACGGGCACGGCGATGGAGGTCGACGGCGCGCCGGGCCACCTCGACATGGACGGCGCGGTGGCCCGCCAGGCCATGGCACGCGGTGTCACCATCGTCGTGGACAGCGACTGCCATCGCGCGGAAAGCCTGGCCCGCCAGATGGAATTCGGCGTCGGGACCGCTCGCCGCGGCTGGCTCGAGCCGCGGCACGTGCTGAACACCAGGGACGTCGACGAGGTCCGCGCCTTCGTCGCTCGGAAGCGCAACCGCCGCTGAGCCGGCGTCTCAAGGGCCGCCTTCCCTGGCAGCCAAAATGCTAAGGTTGCTTCGTATGCGCCTCGGCATTGCCGTCCTGTTGCTCGCCGGCCACATTCTCGCGGGACATGTGTGGCTCGAGGCACAAGCGACCGCGGCCGGCGCGCCGAACGCCGACGCGCTGGCCAAGGCGCTGCAGCAGCGCTATCAGACCATCAAGGACTTCTCCGCCGACTTCGTCCACACCTATCGGGGCGGTGTGCTGCGCACGCAGACCAGCGAACGCGGCACGGTGAAGATCAAGAAGCCGGGGAAGATGCGCTGGGTCTACACCGCGCCCGAACGGAAGGAGTTCGTCTCCGACGGCGTGAAGATCTATTCGCACATCCCGGAGGACCATCAGGTGCTCGTGTCCTCGGTGCCGCCGGACGGCGACGCGAGCACGCCGGCCCTCTTCCTCTCGGGCAAGGGGGACATCTCGCGGGACTTCACCGCCTCGCTCGTGCAGAGCCCGGTGCCGGACGCCACCGGCCTCAAGTTGATCCCCAAGCGGCCCGAAGCGCAGTACGAGTACTTCATCGTCGCCACCACCCAGCCCGGACTCCAGATTCGCGCCCTGGCTACCCACGACCGCCAGGGAGGCGACTCGGTCATAGCGTTCATGAACCTAAAGGAAAATCAGGGCATTCCCGATAAGGAGTTCGCGTTCCGTATACCCAAAGGCGCTGATGTCATCACCAATGCCGGTAACTGACAGATTCGCCAGGACTTTGGCGGCTACGAGCGGGCTGGCACCGTGGCGGGCCCTGCGGCTCGTGCTGCTGCTGACCCTGGGGGCGACCGCGTGCGTCAGCACGGGCATCCGCTCCGGCCAGCTCGCCGAACAGGGCCAGGACTACGACCGGGCCGTCGTCGAATACACCAAGGTTCTCAAGGAACACCCGGACAACAAGGAAGCGCGCCTGTCGCTCGACCGCGCCAAGCTGCGCGCCGCGCTGGACCACTACAACCGCGGCCTGCGGCTCCGCAACGGCGGGCGCCTCGAGGAGGCGCTCGTGGAGCTGCAGATCGCCTCTGAGCTCAATCCGGCCGGAGGAGACATCGAGGACGCGCTCTCGAGCGTCCGCTCCCAGCTGCGCACCAAGGTGGCGGTCACGCGCGAGGGGAAGACCCAGCTCGAAACGCTCATCGAGCGCTCCCGCGATCTGCCGCCGCTCGGGATCGACCTCCCGGTCGACGCGAAGATGCCGGCGGCGATCGCGTTCGGCCCCAACGCCAGCGCCCGGGACGTCTTCACCGCGCTCGGCCGCTTTGCCAACGTCAACGTCATCTTCGATCCGACCTACCGCGATCAGCCGGTCACGATCGACCTGCGGAACAGCACGCTCGAGGCCGCGCTCCAGGCAGTAGCGGCGTCCTCGCGCAACTTCTACCGCGTCACCGCGCAGCGCACGATTACCGTCATCCCCGACACGCCGGCCAAGCGCCGCGAGTACGAGGAAGAGGTGGTTCGTACCTTCTTCCTGAGCAACGCCGACCTCAAGGAAACGATGGATCTGCTGCGGATCGTCGTGGACCTGCGGCGCGTGGCCACCACCACCGCCACCAACGCGATCACGATCAAGGACACGCCGGAACGGATTGCGGCGGCGGCGCGCGTCATCGCCGCCATCGACAAGGCCCGGCCCGAGGTGGTCATCGACGTCGAGCTGCTGGAAGTCGATCGCACGCGGTTGAAGGAGTACGGGCTGCAGATCGCCTCGCCCGGCGATCCGGCGCCCATCGGCATCGACGGCGCCGCCACGATCAACCGCGACGGGCTCACGCTGCGCGACCTGAGCAACCTCTCGCAGTCGGACATCTTCCTCACCAACTTGCCGGGCCTGTACTACAAGCTGCTCAAGTCCGACCACAACACGCGCACGCTCGCCAACCCGCAGCTGCGGACGTCGGAAGGCATCGCGGCGCAGGCCAAGTTCGGCGAGCGCGTGCCGGTGCCGGTCACCACCTTCTCGCCGATTGCCACCGGCGGCGTCGCGCAGCAGCCGATCACCTCGTTCAACTACGAGAACATCGGCGTCAACATCGACATCACGCCGCGCACGCACCACGACGATCAGGTGACGCTGGCGATCAAAGTCAACGTCAGCAGCATTTCGGGCGTGGGATTCGGCGGGCTGCCGACCTTTGGCAACCGTGAAATCAATACCGTGATCCGGCTGAAGGACGGCGAGACGAACCTGCTGGCGGGGCTGATTCGCGACGACGAACGGCGTACGGTCGAAGGCGTGGCGGGGCTGATCGACATCCCGGTGATCGGCCGGCTGTTCGCGCACTCGAAGCGCGAGACGCAGGAGACCGACATCATCCTGACGCTGACCCCGCGCCTGGTGCGCGTGCTGGACCTGAGCGAAAGCGATGTCCGCGCCTTCAAGGTCGGGCGCGACGGCGACGGCGGCGGTCCAATCGAGCTGCCGATTCCGGCGTCGCTGCCACCACCCGCCGTACCGCCGGCCGCGGTGCCGCCGGCTGCCGCCCCGCCCGCCGGGGCGCCCGCGGGCGCGCCACCCGCTGGTGGCCTGCCCAACGAAAGGCCGATCCTGCCGCCGACTCCCCCGCCAGCTAAGTAGGGGCCGGCTTTAGCCGGCCCGACCACGGGCAGCCTTCAGGCTGCCCTGTTCTCTACTCTTCTTTCACGACTCTCGCCCCGAGTCCTCGCAGGCGATCGACCAGCTGGCCGTAGCCCCGCTCCACCGTCTCGAGCGGGGTCACGCGGCTGAGCCCTTCGGCCGCCAGACCGGCGGCAATCAGCGACATGCCCGAGCGGAGATCGCGGCTGTCGAGCGTACGGCCGCCGCGGAGCGCCGTCGGGCCGGTCACGATGATGCGGTGGGCGTCGGCCAGGAACATATCGGCGCCCATGCCGCTCAACTGCTCGAGCGCGAAGAGACGCAGCTCGTACATCCAGTCGTGCACGAGCGTGCGGCCGTCCGCCTGTGTCGCCAGCACGGTCACCAGGCTCACGAGGTCGCTCGGGAACGACGGCCACAACCCGGTGGTAATGCGGCGGGCGGCCTTGAGCTTCGACGGCTTCACCATGAAGACGCCGTCGCGCATGCCGCACTCGACGTTCATGCGCTGCAGCACCGCTGCCACCACCTCGATGTCGCGCTCCTGCACGCCGTCGATCGCCATCTCACCGCCGGTGATCACGCCGACCACCGCCCAGCTCCCCGCCTCGATATAGTCGCCGCCGAGCGAGTGCGCCGCACCGCGCAGCCGCGGCACGCCTTCGATGCGGATCGTGGACGAGCCGATGCCCGACACGCCCGCCCCCATCTTGGCCAGGAACTGGCACAGCTCCACGACGTGTGGCTCGGTAGCGGCGTGGCGGATTTCGGTGACGCCGTCGGCGAGCGCCGCCGCGAGGAGCGCCGTCTCCGTGCCCGTGACCGAGGCTTCGTAGAGGTACATCGACGCGCCCTTCAGGCCGTCTGGCGCTTCGAGCACGTGATCCGGCCCCTCGCTCTGTCGCGCACCGAGCCGGCGCAGCGCCTCCATGTGGGTGCCGATGGTGCGGCGCGCGGGGAAATCGCCCCCGGGCGGCGCGATATGCGCCAGGCCGGCGCGCGCCAGCAGCGGGCCAAGCAGCAGCACCGAGCCGCGCAGTCGGCCGACCAGCGCCCGATCGGGAGCGTGCGTCTTCAGCTCCTTGGTGCGGATCTTCATCGTGGTCGTGCCGATGCCTTCGACCTCGGCACCGAGGTCCACCAGCAGCCGCGCCATCACCTCCACGTCGCCGATGCGCGGCACGTTGGTGAGCACGCACTCGTCCTCGGTGAGCAGGCAGGCCGCCAGCAGCGGCAGCGCGGCGTTCTTGTTGCCTTCCACGGCCACCCGGCCTTCGAGCCGGTGGCCCCCTTCGATGAGGAGTGTCGACATCAGTTCCGCGCCCCCAATAAATACTCCACATCCGCCTCGACATCGCTGCCCGCGAACCCGAGCAGCACCGGCTCGGGGCGCAGGCGCACGCCGAACCGCGCCTCCACCCGCTGCGCGACGCGGCAGGCAAAGCGGATCACGTCGGCTGCCGTGGCACCGTCGCGCGTCACGATCGCGAGCGTGTGCTTGGAGGAGAGCCCCACGGCCCCCTCCCGCGTCCCCTTGGCATATCCGGCCCGCTCGATCAGCCACGCCGCCGGCACCTTGACCTGGCCGCCGGCCTGCGGAAATACCGGCGGGGCCGCCCCCGCGCGCACCGCGACGCTTTCGGCGTCGCCCGCGCTGAGCACCGGGTTGGTGAAGAACGATCCCACGCTGCGCGTGTCCGGGTCGCTGGCGTCGATCACCATGGCTTTGCGCCGGCGGACCGCGAGCACGGCGGCACGCACGTCCGCCACCGACGGGTGCGTCACGCCCTCACGCGCCAGCGCCGACGCGACCTCGGCATAGGCGGTCGTGGGCGGCCGCTTCTGCAGCCGGAAGCGCACCGCGCACACGACGAAGCGGCCCGCGTCGCTCCCCTTGAACCGGCTGGCGCGATACGCGAACCCGCACTCGGCGGCGGGAATCGTCACCGTGACGCCGTTTGCCGTGTCGAACGCCGTCACATCCGCGATCACGCCCGACACGTCCTGTCCGTACGCACCCACGTTCTGAATCGGCGTGCCGCCGGTGAGGCCGGGGATACCCGACAGACATTCCAGGCCGGCGCCGCCGCGCGCTACCGATGCCTCCACCACCGCATCCCACGGCTCCCCTGCCGCCGCGGTCACGGCGAGCGCCTCGCGATCCTCGACGACCGAGAGGCCCCGCGGCTGCACCGCCACGACCAGCGCCTCGAGGCCCGCGTCGGCGATCACCGCATTGGTGCCGCCGCCGAGCACGACCATGGGCACGCCGTGCGCCCGGCTCCAGGCGTGCGCGCCGGCAACGTCCTCGGACGACGAGGCGACGGTGAACCATCGCGCCGGACCGCCCACGCGCAGCGACGTGCGAGCGGCCAGCGGAACCCCGCTCTGAATCGAGGGCTCAGGCACGGGCGCCATCCGCGGCGTCGAGGCGCGCCAGCGCCGCCAGCGCGTCGGCGCGCGTGCACGTGTCGAACTCGATCCAGTCGCCCGGCGCGAGCTGGCCCACGACGGGGAGATCGGCGGTGATGACAGTCGCGATGATCGGATAGCCGCCCGTCACCTGACGATCGGCCAGCAGCAGGATCGGCTGACCGGAAGGGGGCACCTGCAGGCCGCCGGCACAGGTGGCGTCGGAGATCATGTCGCCCGCCTCGCGTGGCAGCGGCTCGGCCCCGCGCAGGCGATAGCCCATGCGATTCGACTCGGACGTCACCTCGTAGCGCGTGCGGCACAACCGGTCGAGCGCGGCGGGAGGAAACCACTCACCGTGCGGCCCTGGCAGCACTCGCACACGTGCGCCGCCCGGCGGCAGCGGCCGCAGCGCGGTCTGGGTCGCAGGCGGCCCTGAAGGTCCGCCTCTACGACCCGCGGGCGGCGGCTCCACCGGCACGCGATCTCCGGCCTGGAGACGCCGGCCATCCAGGCCGCCAAGCGCGCTCGCCAGATCGGTGGACCGGCTGCCCAGACACGGCGGCAGCGCGAGCCCTCCGTCGAGCGCCAGATACGCCCGCGCGCCGCGGCGCCGCGCCTCGAACCTGACGACACTGCCGGCCGCATGCGGCATGGCCGTACCGGGCAGAACGGCCCGCCCGTCGAGCGTGGCGGCCAGATCCGCTCCCGTGACGGCGAGCACGCCGGCGTGTTCGAGTCGCGCTTCCACACCTCCAAGCGTGATCTCGAGCGCCGCGGCGGTGGAGGGATTGCCGACCGCGCGATTCGCGGCACGCATCGACGCCACGTCCATGGCGCCGCTCACCGGCACGCCCTCGTGCTGATGCCCCGGGCGCCCGCTGTCCTGTACGGTGGTCATGAGCCCCGGGCGCAGGATGGTCACGGCGCGCGTGCCCGGCACGAGAACAAACGCCCCGCTTCGCGCGGTCCACGCCGCGTCGAACGAGCCGAGCGAACCGGGCGGCACCGGGACGAAGCGCACACGGTCGCCCGGCGCAAAAAGCGACGGCGGCGAGCGGTGCGTGTCGAACGGCCGCATCGTCGTGCGGCCGATGATCCGCCAGCCACCGGGTGACGCCTGCGGATAGATGCCCGTCTGCTGCCCCGCGATCCCCACCGAACCGGGCGGCACGCGCACGCGCGGCGACGAGTGGCGCGCCGCGGCAATCGAGGCGTCCACGGTTCCCATGTAGGCGAAGCCGGGCAGGAATCCGATCATGAAGACGCGATAGTCGCGGGCCGTGTGCCGTGCGACGACGTCGGCCGGCGTCAGGCGCGTCGCGGCGGCGACGGACTCCAGGTCGGGCCCGGCGTCGCCCCCGTATTCGACCGGCACTTCCACGAGCGGACGCTCGTCGGTGCCGGCGGCCTCGGCGGGCAGCGACAGAATGCGGGCTTTGAGCAACTCGAGATCGGTTCGGAGCGGATCGAAGCAGACCGCCACCGAGCGAAACGTCGGCACGACGTCGGACACGCCGGACGGCGGCTCGACGCGCAGACGCGCCGCCAGCGCGACGGCCCGTGCATTCACGGCGGGATCGATGCCTTCACCGAGCTCCACGAGGATCGTCGAGTCTCCGGCCTCGCGGATCCGGGGAATGGTCACGCGGCGAGCGCCTGCAGGAGCTTCTGATGGATGCCGCCGAAGCCGCCGTTCGACATCAGCACGACGAGGTCGCCCGCCCCTGCCTCGGCCGCGACGGCGCTCACGATGTCGTCCACGGTCGCGATGTGACGCGCGCGGCGTCCGGCGCGCTCGAGATCCGACACGAGCTGATCGGCCGACAGCCGTTCCGCCTCGGGCAACGACGATCGGAACACGCCGGCAATCACCACCTCGTCGGCAGCGCCGAACGCCCGGGCGAAATCGTCCTGGAAGACGCGCCGGCACGACGACGCCGAGCGCGGCTCGAAGACCGCCCACACCTTGCGACCCGGGTAGCCGGTCTTGAGCGCCGCCAGCGTCTCGTGCACGGCCGTGGGGTGGTGCGCGAAGTCGTCGAGGACGGTCACGCCCCGCCGCTCGCCGACGATCTCGAGCCGCCGCTTGATGCCTTTGAACGCGCGCAGCCCTTCGGCCAGCGCCGCGGCGCCCAGTCCGGCACGGGCACCGACGGCCACCGCCGCCAGCGCGTTCCGGACGTTGTGCGCGCCAAGGAGCGGCGACGCAAACCGGCCGAATGCGCGCCCCTCGCGGTGGATGTCGAAGTGCGTGAGGCCGTCGCGGTGCGAGACGTCCACCGCGCGCCAGCTCACGCCCTCGTTCAAGCCAAAGGTCTCCACCGGGCTGACCGCGAACTTCTGCAGCGCCAGCGCGTCGGGGCTGTCGGCGCCCAGGAGCAGCAGGCCGTTGCGCGGCACGAGCGTGGTGAGGCGCCGGAACGCCAGCCGCACCGCGTCGAGATCGGCGTAGATGTCGGCGTGGTCGAACTCCACGTTGTTCACCACCGCCACGTCCGGCAGGTACTTGAGGAACTTGGCCGTCTTGTCGAAGAAGGCGCTGTCGTACTCGTCGCCTTCGATCACGAAGTGGCGGCCGCCGCCCACGCGGTAGCTCGACCCGCCCTGCCCGAAGTTGAGCGCCACGCCGCCGACGAGCACCGTCGGGTCGAGGCCGCCTGCGGTCAGCAACCATCCGGTCAGCGAGGTCGTGGTGGTCTTGCCGTGGGTCCCCGCCAGCACGACCGGCGCAGCGCCCCACAGGAAGAAGTCGCGGATCGCCTCGGGAAGCGAGCAGTAGCGCATCCGGCGCTCGAGCACCGCTTCGAGCTCGGGGTTGCCGCGCGAGATCGCGTTGCCCACGACCACCAGATCGAGATCCGGCGTCAGGTTCTCGGCCGAGTAGCCGCTCATCGTGCGGATGCCTTCCGCGGCCAGGAAGTCGCTCATCGGCGGGTAGACGTTCTGATCGGACCCGCGCACGTCGTGACCGCGCTGCTTGAGCAGCGCCGCCAGCGTGGCCATGGCGGTCCCGCAGACGCCAATCAGGTGGATGCGTTTCGCGTCAGACAACAGCAGGCTCCACGGCACCCTCTTCAATGACGACCGCGGGCGATGGCGCGCCGACCACGCGGACCAGGGCGCCGAGGGGGAGCGTCCAGCACGGGCCCGCCGTATGGCCGGACGGGAAGCCAAACAGAATCGGACCGGTGAAGTCCTGCGTCGCCTCCCGGATGGCGTCGGCCGCGGTCACGCGCCCGTCGGCCTCGTCGCAGCCGCGCATCTCGCCGAAGACCAGCGCCCGCGCCCGCGCCAGCACGCCGGCCTGACGCAGCTGCGTCAGCATCCGTTCGAGACGGTACGGACGCTCGTTCACGTCCTCGAGGAACAGGACGCACTCCCCCGGCGGCATGAACGCGTAGGGCGTGCCGAGCGACGCCACCAGCATCGCCATGGTGCCGCCGAACAGAAAGCCCATCGCCTCGCCCGACCGCAGGGTGGTGAGACCTGGCGGGGCGAGCTCGACCCCCGACTCGCCGCGAACGGCGCTGAGGAAGGACCGCTCGTCGTACCCCTCGGCACCCTTGGAGAGGCGTGCGTCGAGCATCGGACCGTGCAGCGCCGCCACGCCGCCCGCGCACGTGAGCCAGCTCAGAAGCGCGGTCGTGTCGCTGTAGCCGATGAACAGCTTCGGCGCGAGCGCCGGCCGCAGGTGATGCAGGAGCGGCAGGAGTTGCGCGCTGCCGTAGCCGCCCCGCAGCGCCACCAGCGCTTTCACCGCGGGATCCGCCCAGGCGCGCATGAAATCCGCGGCGCGGGTGTCGGGCGACCCCGCCGAGAACGTGGTCCGTTCGAATACCGCGCTGGTGTGGACGGGCTCGAATCCGAGGCGGCGCAATTCGGCCTCGCCCCGCTCGAGTTCCTCCGGCGCGCACCCGCTGGCCGGGGCGACCACGGCAATCCGATCGCCCGGATGGAGTGCAGCAGGCCTGATCATCACACGTCGCGCGCCATGTCGTCGGCCACGCGCTGGTGCGCGTCGCAGCCGAGCACCTGACGGAGCGCGGCGTGTGACGGCCCGGCAGAGACCGACTGCGTGAGCATGCGCTCCTTGGCCGCGCGCAGCCGCTTGTGCGCGTCCTCGAGACGTTTGAACGGGATCCGGCCGTCTTCGGCGGCGTGCACCAGCGCCTCGAGCGTGGTCGCCTGCACTTCGGCGTTGCCGCTGCAGATGAGGAGTCCATCGCAGCCGGCGGCAATCGCCTGCACCGCCGCGTCGGGCACGCTGTAGGTGGCGGCAATCGCCTTCATCTCGAGGTCGTCGCTCAGAATCACGCCCTCGAAGCCGAGCTCCTCGCGCAGCATCGTCTGGACCACGCGTGGCGAGAGCGTCGCCGGGCGCGCGTCGTCGAGCGAAGGCACCAGCACGTGCGCCGTCATGATGAAGGCCACGCGGGCCTTGATCGCCGACACGAACGGGACGCACTCGACGCGGCGGATGCGATCCGGCGGGTGTTCGACGAGGGGCAGCTCGAGATGCGAGTCCACTGACGTATCGCCGTGCCCGGGGAAATGCTTGCCGCAGGCCGCCACGCCGTTCCGCTGGAGCTCGTCGATGATGGCGGCGCCGAGGCGCGCCACCATGGCCGCGTCCTCCGACAGCGCCCGGTCGCCGATGACCGGATTCTTCGGGTTGGTGTGGATGTCGAGCACCGGGGCGTAATCGAGCGTGATCCCGACGGCCCGCAGCTCCGCGGCCAGCGCCGCGGCAAAGCGGCGTGCCAGCCCTTCGTCGCCCCGCCGGCCCAGTACTGCCATCGGCGGCCACTCGGTGAAGGGCGCCTTCAGACGCGCCACGCGCCCGCCCTCCTGGTCCACACTGACCCAGAGGGGCACGCCCTGGGCGAGCTGCTGCTGCACGTCGTGCGACAGCTCGGCGACCTGCTCCGGCGCCTCGATGTTGCGGCTGAAGAAGATGACGCCGCCGAGCGAGAACTCGCGCGCGAGCGACCTCATCTCCGCGGTGATGGTCTGCCCCGGCAGGCTCCCGATGAGCAGCTGCCCGATCTCGCGTCGCAAGGAACCCGGCACGCCGTCATTATAATTGCGCGGTGCGCATCGAGACCTCTGCGCCGACCCGGATCGATCTCGCGGGCGGCACGATCGACATCTGGCCCCTGTATCTCTTCCATCCCGGCGCGCAGACGATCAACGCGGCCATCAGCGTCCGCGCCCGCGCCCGGCTCGAATCGCGGGCCGACTCGCGGATCGTCCTGCGCTCCGAGGACACGGGCGTCACGGTGGAGGTGGACGACCCGGGCGCGCTGCGGCACGAGACGCGCCTCCGTCTGCTGTCGCTGCTCGCCTCCTTCTTCGGCGCGCGCGGGATCACGCTGACGACCTCGTCCGAGTCGCCGGCCGGCGCCGGCCTGGCCGGCTCCTCGGCGCTGAACGTGGCGGTCTGCGCGGCGCTGGCCGAATGGAAGCGCGAGCATTACGAGCCGGAGGCGCTGCTGCAGGTCGCCATGAACGTCGAGGCCCAGACCATTCAGGTGCCGACCGGGCTGCAGGACTACCGGCCGGCGCTCTACGGCGGGCTGGCGGCGCTCGAGCTCGAAGTCGACGGCATCCATCGCGTACCGCTCGACGTCGATCTGAAGGAGCTGAACCGGCGCATCGTCCTCTGCTATACCGGCGAGCCGCATTTCTCCGGCACCAACAACTGGGAGATCACCAAGAAGCACATCGACGGCGATCGGCACGTGTTCGACTGCTTCGAGCGCATCCGGGACACGGCGGTCGCGATGCGCGCCGCGCTCGTGCGGGGCGACTGGGACGCGACCAGTCGCGCCATTGCCGAGGAGTGGGACAACCGCAAGCGGCTGGCCCCGGGCGTGACCACACCGCTCATCGAGGAGCTCATCGCACGCGCCGGCGGCGCTGGAGCGACCGCGGCCAAGGTCTGCGGCGCCGGCGGTGGCGGCTGCCTGTTCTGCTTCGGACCGCCGGAAGCGGCCGCGGGCATCCGCGACGCGCTCGCCGCCGGCGGCGCCCGTGTGATCGACTTCACCTTCGAGCGTCACGGGCTCACGCGTGGATAACGCCTCGATCGCGCAGGTGCTCGGCGAGATTGCCGATCTGCTCGAGATCAAGGGGGAGAACGCGTTCAAGATCCGGGCGTACCGCTCGGCCGCGGACACCGTCGCCACGACCGGCGAGGCCCTCGCCCGCATGACCGACGCGCAGTTGCGGGCGATTCCGGGGATCGGCAAGGACCTCGCCGCGCGCATCCGGGAGCTCGCCGACACCGGAGCCTCCGCCTACCATCGCGGGCTCCTCGAGGAGTTTCCGCCGACGATGCTCGACCTCCTGCGCCTCCAGGGCGTGGGGCCGAAGACCGTGGCGCGTCTGCACGCCACGCTGGGCGTCGCCAGCCTCGACGACCTGGCCGCCGCCGCTCGCGCCGGCCGCATCCGGGCGATGGCGGGCATGGGCGCGAAGAAGGAATCGCAGATTCTCAAGGCGGTTGAGGATCGGCAGCGCGATCAGGGGCGCCACCTGCTTGCCGACGCGGCGGCCGTCTGCGACGAGCTGCTCGGCCACCTGCGCGCACACGACGACAAGGCCGAGTTCATCCCGGTCGGCAGCCTCCGCCGCGGGCGCGACACCTGCGGCGACATCGACGTGCTCTGCATCGGAGGCGACGGCGAGGCCGTGATGGCCGCCTTCGCGGCCCACCCGCGAGTGGAGCAGGTGCTCGGGCAGGGGGACACCAAGTCGAGCGTGCGGCTGCGAGGCGGCTTTCAGGCCGACCTGCGGCGGGTGGAGCCGGAGAGCCGCGGCGCCGCCATGCAGTACTTCACCGGTTCCAAGGCGCACAACATCGAGCTGCGCGACCGGGCGCTGCAGCGCGGCTACAAGCTGAACGAATACGGGCTGTATCGCGTGGACGACGACTCACGCGTGGCCGGCGACACCGAGGAGGGCATCTACGGCGCGCTCGGCCTGCGATGGGTCGAGCCCGAGCTTCGCGAGCACCGCGGCGAACTGCAGGCGGCCGAGCAGGCATCGCTGCCGTCGCTCGTCACGCGCGGCGACCTGCGCGGCGATCTGCACATGCACACCACCGAGAGCGACGGCCGCGAGACGCTCGAATCCATGGCCGCCGCCGCGCACCGCCTCGGCTACGAGTACATCGCGATCACCGACCACAGCAAATCGCTGGCGATGGCCAACGGTCTCGACGAGCGGCGCGCCCTCGAACACGCCAGGCGCATCCGCGCCCTGAACGGCCGGTTCGAAGGGCTGACGCTGCTCGCCGGCATCGAATGCGACATCCTCGCCGACGGTACGATGGATCTCGCGGATGACTGCCTGGCCGAGCTCGACATCGTCGTGGCCTCGATCCACTCGCATTTCGCCCAGGACGAAGCGCAGATGACCGACCGCGTGCTGCGGGCGCTCGAGTGCCGGTGGGTGGACGTGCTGGGGCATCCCACCGGCCGCCGGCTGCTGCAGCGCGAAGGCATCAAGCTGCGCATGGAGGAGGTGGCCGCCGCGGCGACGGCCGCCGGCGTGGCGCTCGAGATCAACAGCCAGATCGAGCGGCTCGACCTGAACGACGGCCACGTGAAGCTGGCGCTGGACAAGGGCGCCAGGCTCGTCGTGTCGTCCGACGCGCACTTTCTCCCCGCGCTCGACTGGGTGCGATGGGGCATCCAGATGGCTCGACGCGGCTGGGCGACGCGCCAGGACATTCTCAACACGCGCAGTCTCGCGGAACTGCGCCCGCTGCTCCGCCGGCACCGGAACTGATGGATGGAGCCGCCTGACGTGCCGAAAGACGACGACCTGGGCTTCGTGGCGCTCAGCTCATTGAAGAAGAAGCCGGCGGCCGGCCCGGCCAGTACGGACCCGGCCGCCGCGCTGGCCGAGCTGCGCCGCATCTACTTCAAGACGACGAAGCGGACCATCGACCACGACTTCGCGCACGCGATCGCGCTGGTGAAGACGATCGCCTCCGAAGAGGACCGTCAGAAGGCGTCGGTCTTCATGGAGGGGATCAACGAGCTGCGGAAGGAGTGGACGCCGAAGCCGAAGCCGGCTCGCAAGCCACGAAAGTAGGGGCCGCCTTCAGGCGGCCCGTTGGACGGTCCACCCAGGTGGACCCTACTTGTCGCCGACGGTAATCTTGCGGCGTGCCTGGGTCCGCAGCGCGTCGGGCACGTTGCGGTCGGTCGTCAGGAGCTTGAGGTCTTTCTCGCTCAGCCGCGCCATCAGGTTCATCGACAGCGCCACCGGCGTCTTCGGGTTCTTCACCACGGCCAGGACGACCGAGTAGTTCTTCAGCCACGCCCGGTTCATGGCAATCGTGCGGAGCACGTCTTCCGACACGTTCTGCATCTTGGCGATGGCCGCCACTTCGGTGTCGTTCATCTTCGGGCTGCTGAGCACCGAGGCGGTGACGATGCGGTTCGGGTCGCGGATCAGGATCGCGCGCTCTTCCCGCGTTCCCTTCATCGCCAATGCGATGCGTTTGGCCACGTTGAGGCCGGCGATGCGCTGCAGCGTGGACTGCTGCTCCTCGTCTGCCGGTGCTTCCTCGACCTCGGGGCTCGCGTCGATGAGCGGGGCGTCGCTGGCGGGCGCAGTTCCGGCAGGCTGGATGCCCTTGGCCGCGAACCGCGCCTGCGCTTCCGGCGACACGGCGGCAAGGATCGCGGCCAACTCCGCTGACGGAATCTTCGCGATGGTCTGCTCGGCGGTCGCGGCAATCTCGGGATCGGCGTCGCTGGTGAGCATGACGAGCAGCTCGAGCTGCTCGTCGGCGCGCGGCGCCACGACAGCCTGCGCCGCCATGAGCCGGAGCTCACGGTTCACTTCGCCACGTTTGAATGTGTCCAGGAGCGGACTGCTTGCCATACCTCGGCCTCTGACCCGGCCGCAAACATCCCGATTGCGGCAAATCCGGCGGCGCCCGCTGCCGCCACGTCGCCCACGTTATCGGTCGACATGCCGCCCACCGCCAGCACCGGAATCGAGGTCGCGGCCGCCACTTCGGCCAACGCCGACGCGCCAGCGGCCTCTCGTCCCGGCTTCGAGATTGTGGGAAAGACCGTTCCGAACAGGAGGAAATCGAGGCCGCCCGCGGCGGCGGCCGCAATCGCCTCGTCGCGCGCGTGCACGGAACGGCCAATGAGAAAACCGGGCGGACAGAGCGTTCGCACGGCGCGCGCCGGCATCGAATCGGCTCGCAGGTGCACGCCGTGGGCCCCCGCGGCCAGCGCCACGTCGAGACGGTCGTTCACGAGCACGCGCGTACGAGAGCCGCGCACCGCGTCGACGCACCGCCGCACCAGCGCGGTCAACGGGCCGCCGTCGAGATCGCGCTCGCGCACCTGCACCAGGTGCACGCCTGCACGGGCGGCCCATCGCACGCGCTCCACGGTACCGTCTGCCCCGCCGACGCGCGCGCGATCGGTGATCAGGCAGACGACCGGCGTCACGACGGAGGGCTCGCGGGTGGAGTTGGAGGCGTGACCCTGGCCGATCCCGGGCGACCGTCGAAGACTTCGGCGATCTCCCCCACGGCGGCCAGGACGTTGACGATCCCGAGCCCCGAGACGGCGCCGCGCACCCAGTTGCTGGTGAGCAACGCGTGCAGCGGCGGCCAGGCTTGTGAGAAGAAGTTGCGGTCCCAATAGGAGGACCAGGGCACCACCAGGAGCACGAACCCGACCTCGAGGAAAAACGCCGCCAGGAGCAGCGGCATCACCTGGCCCGGCCCTCCTCGAGCGCGCGGCGCAGCGCCGCCATTCGCTCCGGCACGTCCCGGAAGGACGCCGCGTCGAAGTCGAGATCCGCGAACACATCCAGCGCGCGGGTCTGTTCACCGGCGCGCTCGAGAGCGTCGGCGAATTCGTACATCACGTCCAGTCGCTGCTCGCGTACGCTGGTCGCGGCCTGCGTGGCCCGCTCCAGCCACTCGATGCCCTCGCGCGTGCGGCCGAGCCGCAGCAGCAGGCGTCCGAGCTGCGCCGACGCCTGGAACTGCAGCGCCGGATTCTGGGCAGCGGCCGTCAGCGCCGCGATGCTCTCGAGATCCGCCTGGCTGGCGTCGGCCGCGACAGGCTCGGGCTGGGGCTCAGGCTGCCGCTGGGGCTCAGGCGCAGGCTCGACCGCGATGGGTGCGGGACTCTCCTCTACCGCCGCAAGCGGCTCGGGTATCGGCTCCGGTTCGGGTACCGGCTCCGGCTCCGGTTCCGGCATGGCGAGCTCGAACACCTCGTCGACGGCCTCTGCCGGCGCGTCGTCCGACACGACGTAGACCGCATCATCCTCGGCGGGCTCATCGCTCGGGGCGGGCACCCACTCCGCGGGCTCGGGCGCAACCTCCACGGGCTCGGGTGCGACCTCCACGGGCTCGGGTGCGACGGCCACGGGCTGGGGCGTGGTTTCCACGGGCTCTGGGGTGAAGTCGTTGGTGTCACCGAGGACCGGAGACCACTCGATCTCACGCGCGCCCGAGGGCAAGGCGCTCTCGGGCTCCGGTTCGGGCTCGAGAGCCGCCGCAGGTTCGGGCTCGGACACGACTTCATCCGCACCCGAGCCGAAGGCCACCGTCAGGTCCACGGGGCCGTCGACGTCGACGGTCGAGGAGTCGGCGGGAACGAGCGGGGCCAGCATCGCCTCGGCCTCGACGCGACGGTCCGGCGCAACCTCGATGACGCGTTCGAGCGCGCGACGCGCGTCGTCGTCGCGCCCCTCGGCCAGCGAATGCTCGGCGAGCGCCAGCAGCAGGTCAGGGTGATCACCGGCGGTCTCAAACGACAGGAACGCGCGGGCTCGCTCGATCTGCCCCGTCGCGGCGCACGCTTCCGCCACCCGCCGCCGCAGCAAGGCATCGTCGGGAGAGAGGCTCGACGCCTGCATCAGCACGTCCACCGCCTCGCGGGGGCGGCCGGCGCGATCGAGCGCGTCGGCAGCATCCAGCCAGAGACGGGCGGCCTGATCGGCCGCGACGTGGGTGGCGGCGGCTCTGGCCGCGGCCATCTTCGCGTCCGCGGTTGCCGTCGGGAAGCCGCCGAGCCGCACCAGGCACTCGGCGACCCCGGCCTCGTTGTTCTGCTCGCGGCGCCGCTGGATCAACCGGTTCAAGTACAACGTCGCGTCGGCGTAGAGCTCCTGCTCCACGGCAATCTGCGCCAGCTGCGACAACGCGTGGTCGCTCGCCGGATCCACTTTGAGCGCCTTCTTGTAGAAGGCGACCGCTTTCGGCACGAATCCGGACTCGCGGTGGTTGTCGCCGATCAGCACGAACTGCGCGACCGCCGCCGCGCGGTTGCCCAACTTGGCGTAGAGGTCGCCCAGCGCGTTGGCGGCGCCGAAGTCGCCCGGCTGGTCGTCGACCAGACGGAGGTACTCCTCGATCGCGAGGTCGATCTTGCCCTCGCGAACGAGGTCCTCGGCTTTCTTGACGGCCGACCCTCGATCTATCGCCACGCTGTGGGGGAAGCGGGAAAGAAGCGACGCATCGTGCTGCTCATTCCATCGTATCAAACAGCGTCGCGGGCTTGAACGATCGCCGGTGCAGGGGCGAGTAGCCGTGGAGGGCCACCGCCGCGAGGTGCTCCGCGGTGGCGTAGCCCTTGTGGCGGTCGTAGCCGTAGCGGGGGTCGGCCTCGTGATGCTGCTGCATCTCGCGATCGCGCGTGACCTTGGCGACGATCGACGCCGCCGCCACCGCGCTCACCTTGCGATCGGCCTTGGCGACGCCCACCTGCGCCATCAGGAGGTCCGGGATCCGGAAGGCATCCACCACCACCATGTCGGGCAGCGGCACGAGCATGCCAACGGCCTGCCGCATGGCGTCGAGCGACGCGCGGTGGATGTTGATGCGGTCGATTTCACTGGGAGGTGACGAGGCGACGGCCCAGGCGAGGGCCTTGCGGGTGATGACCTCGTAGAGCCGCTCGCGCTCGAGCAGCGTCGTCATCTTGGAATCGAACAGCCCTGGGATGTGCCGGCCCGGATCGAGGATGACGGCCCCGGCCACGACGGGGCCGGCCAGGCAGCCCCGGCCCACCTCGTCGCAGCCGGCGACGAGATGGAAGCCCCATCGCCTCAGGGCGTTCTCAAGGCTCCTCGTGGCGCGAACCTTGACCATCGAGCGTCGCCGGAGCCGGAGTCGGGCCGCTAGGCCCGCTTGGTTTCCTTCATGCGCGCGGCCTTGCCCTTCAGATCGCGCAGGAAGTACAGCTTGGCGCGCCGCACGCGCGCCGACCGCACCACTTCCACCTTGGCAATCGTCGGCGAGTGCAGCGGGAAGATGCGCTCGACGCCCTGGCCGAACGACACCTTGCGCACCGTGAACGAGGCACGCACGCCACCGCGGTGCAGGCCGATCACGATGCCCTCGAAGATCTGGATGCGCTCCTTGTCGCCCTCCCGCACCTTCACGTGCACCTTCACCGTGTCGCCCGACTTCATCGCCGGCCGCTCGGTCATCTGGGCCTTTTCCACCGTCTCAATCGCGCTCATTGCTTCGTCTCCTTCGATTCCGTTCTTCGTCGCTCGTCAATCAAGTCCGGGCGCCGCTCCTGCGTCCGCCGCAGCGCTTCCGCCGTGCGCCACTTGCGGACCTCGGCGTGATGCCCCGAGAGCAGCACGTCCGGCACGCGCCGGCCCGCAAACTCCGCGGGCCGTGTGTAATGCGGGTGGTCCAGGATGCCCTGCGCGAACGAATCCTGTTCCACCGATTCCTGATCGCCCACCACGCCCGGCACCAGCCGGCTCACCGCGTCGATCACCAGGAGCGCCGGCGTCTCGCCGCCGCTCACCACGAAGTCGCCGATCGACAGCTCCTCGGTGGCCACCAGCTCCCGCACCCGCTCGTCGATCCCCTCGTAGCGCCCGCACAGCAGCACCACGTGGTCGAGACCGAGCAACCGTCCCGCCTCGACCTGATCGAACCGCCGCCCCTGGGGCGACAGCAGCACCACCGTTCCCGGGGTGCCCCGCTCCGCGCGAATCGCCTCCAGCGCCCGCACGAACGGCTCCACCTTCATCACCATGCCGGGCCCGCCGCCGTAGGGCACGTCGTCCACGGTGCGGTGACGGTCCGAGGTGAACACCCTCAGGTCGTGCACCCGGACGTCCACGAGCCCCTTCTCGACCCCGCGCCCGACAACGCCTTCCGCGAGACCGGCTTCGATCATCCGCGGAAAGATGGTGACGACGTCGAACTTCATTTCGCGCCGCGTTCCGCCCGGCGGTTCAGCTCCAGCAGCCCCTCGGGCAACCGCACCCGAATCAGCCGCGCGTCGACGTCGATGCCGACGCAAATCTCCTGGGCGAGCGGCACCAGCACCTCGCCCTCCGTTCCGTCCACCGCGAGGACCGCCGCCCCGGCCCCCCCGTCGACCCGCTTCACCTCGCCGACCGTCGCGCCGCCGGTGGTGACCACCTGGCATCCGACCAGCTGGTGCAGGTAGTAGCGGCCTTCAGGCAGCGGCAGCAGATCCGATTCCGGAATCCGCAGCTCGGCGCCCGCCAATCCCTCCGCGGCCTCCACCGTCCCGACGCCTTCGAACGACAGGATCGGCCGCGGCCCGTCGACTCTCGCGTCGCTGATCCGCAGCGCCGTGTCGACGCCGTTCACCCGTGTCCAGACCTCGGCGCCGCGTTGGAAGCGCTCGGCGACGAAGTCGGTCTCGGCGTTCACCACCACGTGGCCGCGGAGCCCGTGCGTCCGTGCCACGCGTCCGACCAGCACCATCGCCTCCCAGTCGGGCATGGCCCGCCCCCGGTCAGTCCCGGATGTCGAGCTGCGCGCGCGTGCCGTGCTGCTCGGCGGTGAGCGACACCAGCGTGCGCAGGGCGGCCGCCGTGCGCCCCTGGCGCCCGATGATCTTGCCCATGTCGCCCGGCGCGGTGGACAGCTCCACCACCGTCATGCCGCGGCGAACCGCCTCGGTGACCTCCACCTCGTCGGGCCGATCGACCAGCGCGCGCGCCACCACCTCGACGACCGCGCGCATCGCGCTGCCCGCAGCCTCGGACGTCACTGCGCCGCCGCGACCGGCGCCTGCGGCGTCAGGTCCTTCGTCAGGTGCTTCGCGATCAGCGTGCGCACCGAATCCGACGGCCGCGCGCCCTTGCTCAGCCAATGCGCCAGGCGCTCCTTGTTGATCTCGACCTGCGCCGGCTTCGAGCGGGGGGAATACGTCCCCAGGTTCTCGACGAAGCTGCTGTCGCGCGCCGACCGCGCCTCCTGCACCACCACGCGGAAGAACGGTTTCTTCGACGACCCCATCCGCCGCATCCGAATCGAAAGCATCTGAACTCCTATCTCGCCTTGATGAGGCCCCACGGGCCTCCCTTCTTCTTCTTGCCGCCCGGAAGCCCGCCCTTGCGCATCTGCTGCTGCATCTCCTGCAGCTGCTGCTGCGACGGCATGACGCGCTTGCCACCTTGCCCCTGCTGCATCGCCTGCATGCCGCCCATCATCTGCAGCACTTTCTTCATCTCGCCGAACTGCTTCACCAGCCGGTTGACGTCTTCGACGGACGTACCGCTGCCTCGCGCGATGCGCTTGCGCCGGCTGCCGTTCAGCAGCGATTCGTCGCGGCGTTCAGCCGCCGTCATGGACGAGATGATCGCCTCGACGCGCGCGAGCTGCTTCTCGTCCGGGCGGTTCTCGACCGCCTGTTTGAGCTGCCCCATGCCGGGAATCATCCCGATCACGCTTTCGAGCGGGCCCATGCGCTTGATCGTCTTGAGCTGCTTGCGGAAGTCGTCGAGGGTGAACTGGTTCTTGCGAAGCTTCTCTTCGAGCGCCTGTGCTTCGTCCTGATCGATGGCCTGCTCGGCCTTCTCGATGAGCGACAGGACGTCGCCCATGCCGAGCATGCGCGACACGATGCGATCGGGATGAAAGAGCTCGAGGTCGTCGATCGTCTCGCCGCTGCCGGTGAAGGCGATCGGCACGCCGACGACCGACACGACCGACAGCGCCGCGCCGCCGCGCGCGTCGCCATCGAGCTTGGTCAGGACGACGCCGGTCACGCCGACGCGGCGGTTGAACTCGCCCGCGCTCTTGATGGCGTCCTGCCCCGTCATCGAGTCGGCCACGTACAGCAGGTCCGACGGCTGCACCGCGTCCTTGATGGCCTGCAGCTCCACCATCAGGTCGTCGTCGATGTGGAGGCGGCCGGCGGTGTCGACGATGACGGTGTCGTGCCCCTTGGCCCTCGCCTCGGCCAGCGCGCCCTTGGCGCGCGCCACCGGATCCATCGTGTCGGGGGCGTAGACCTTGACGCCGGCCTGTTCGCCGACGATCTCGAGCTGCTGGATCGCGGCCGGACGGCGGACGTCGGTGGACACCATCACCGGGTTCTGGCCCTGACGTTTCAGCCAGCGCCCGAGCTTCGCGGAAGTGGTGGTCTTGCCCGCGCCTTGGAGCCCCAGCAGCAGTACCACGCGCGGCTTGGGCGCGTCCTTCGTCAGGCCGCCTTCGGTGCCGGCAAAGAGCGCCAGCAGCTCGTCGCGCACGATCTTCACGACCTGCTGCGCCGGCGACAGGCTGCGCAGCACCGCCTGGTCCATCGCGCGGTCGCGCACGCGGTCGATGAACGCCTTGACGACGTTGAAGTTGACGTCGGCCTCGAGCAGCGCGAGGCGGATCTCGCGGAGCACGTCTTCGACCTGCGTCTCGGTGAGACGCACCTCGCCCCTGAGGGCGGTGAAGGCGTTCTGGATTCGTGTGCTCAGCGAGTCGAACATGGCTTGCCAGCCGCGCTCCGCGCAGCATCGTGTCTAGACGGGCCTAAGCCCAACGCACGCAAACGCTTATCTTACGTGAGGATCCGCGGATCCAGCAAGGGCGCCACGCTATAATCGCGCACATGTGCACTCGTCGGGCGCCGTCGTCGCGCGCCCTGGCCCTCGCCGTGGCCGGGACCTTGGCCGTGTCGGCCGTGGCCGCGAACGCCCAGAACACGCTGGGCGGCAGCGTTCCCGGCGAGGCCCGGACCGGCGCCACCAAGGGTTATACGCCCCCAACGGGCCCCGCGCCCCGCACCGCAGCCGGCAAGCCCGACTTCAGCGGCGTCTGGGACCACCCGTACGTTCCGGACATGAGCCGATCGAACCCGCGGAACCCCGCGATCCAGAAGGGCCCCGGGGATCTGCCCTACACGGCCGCCGGGACGGCGAACATCGCCGCCTACGACCCGGCGAAGAACGGCGACTACACCGGCATGTGCATGCCGTTCGGTCTGATGCGGTCGATGAACTCGCCGTATCCGCTGCAGATCATGCAGAACGACAAGTACATCGCCTTCCTGTTCGAGCAGAGCACCTGGTTCCACGTGGTGCCGTTCAAGACCGAGCACTCGAAGGATCCGAACCCGACGTGGTTCGGCGAGTCGATCGCGCGCTGGGACGGCGACACGCTGGTGGTGGACACGGTGGGCTTCAACGGCTTCACCCGCCTCGACACCAAGGGCGACCCGCACAGCGACAAGATGCACCTGGTGCAGACGTACAAGATGACCGACGCGGGACACATCGCCTACACGGTGACGGTGGACGATCCGGTCTACTACACGAAGCCGTGGACCAACGAGCGGACGTTCACGCTGAGCAACGACCAGCTGTTGGAGTACTCCTGCGAGGAGAACAACCGCTCGCTCTGGGAAGGGCGCATCAAGATCTGGGTGCCGCCCGGCTCCGAACAGCCACGGATTCAGAAGTAGGGGCCGCCTTCAGGCGGCCCGTTCACAAAATCATGCCTGACGAATCGCTCGAAGCCATCGCCACCCGGATCGGGATCCCGGATGCCAAGCGCCACATCTTTCTCTGCGCCGAGCAGACCAAGCCGAAATGCTGCGACTACGAGCGCGGCGTGGCGGCGTGGGACTATCTGAAGAAGCGCCTCAAGGAGCTCGGGCTCTCCGAGCAGGGCGGCGTGCTGCGCAGCAAGGCCAACTGCCTGCGCATCTGCGAGGGCGGCCCGATCGCCGTGGTCTACCCCGAAGGCACCTGGTACAGAGAGTGCGACCCGCCCGCACTCGAACGCATCATCCAGGAGCACCTGATCGGCGGGCGCCCGGTTCAGGATCTGTCGTTCGCCGAAAAGAAACTCACGGAGTAAGCGCTTCGAGCGCGGTAGCGACGTGCAGGGCGGCGCCGATCGGCAGCGCCGCTTCGTCCACCGTGAACTTCTCGTGGTGGACGCCGTATCGCGTCTGCCAGTCGGCGTGGCTCACGCCGATGAGGCTGAAGCAGCCGGGAATGCGCTGCTGATAAAACGCGAAGTCCTCGGCGGCCATGATCGGATCGACGGCGCAGACGCGGCCGGCGCCGACGATGGCGGCTGCCGCCCGCGACGCGATGTCCCACGAGGCGGCGGCGTTCGTCGTGGGCGGATGGTCCTGAATCGGATACGACACCGTCGCCTCGCAGCGGTTCGCAGCCGCGATGCCGCGCGCCAGCTCCTCGACGCGCTGCTTCACCCGCAGAAGCGAGTTCAGCGTCAGAGTCCGGATCGTGCCGGTCATCCGCACCGACTCGGGGATGACGTTGAACGCGCCGCCGCCATGGATCGAGCCGACGGTGACCACGGTGGGCTCGAATGGATCCGTTTCCCGCGACACGATCGTCTGCAGCTCGACGACGACCTTCGCGGCGCAGACCACCGGATCGACTGTCGTGTGCGGCATCGCGCCGTGACCGCCCTTGCCGGTGACGAGGATGTCGAACGAGCACATGGCCGCGAGGACGACGCCCGGGTTCCCGAGCACCGTGCCCGTCGTGGCGCCGGGCCACACGTGCAGGCCGAAGATCTGCTCGACGTCGGGTGATTGGAGCACGCCTTCGTCGCACATCCGATCGGCGCCGGCGCCCCCCTCTTCTGCCGGCTGGAAGATCAGCTTCACGACGCCGGGCAGCGCCGACTCGCGCGCCTTCAGCAGCCGCGCGGCGCCGAGCAGCATGGCGGTGTGGCAGTCGTGACCGCAGGCGTGCATCTTGCCGTCGATCTCGCTGCGAAACGGCACGTCGGCCTGCTCGTGAATCGGGAGCGCGTCCATGTCGGCGCGCAGCGCCACGCACCGGCCGCCGCGGCCGATCGTGGCCACCACTCCGGTCTTCGCCACGGGGTATTTGTAGGGGATGCCAAGGCCGTCGAGCGTCGCCCGCACGAGGCGGCTCGTCTCGACCTCCTCGTACATCAGCTCGGGGTAGCGATGGATCTGCCGGCGTAGGCCGACCATCCAGTCCGCAATCGCGGTCGCCTCCTCGAGCAGGCTCATACCGAGGAGAGCTTGTGGCCCAGCTTGTCCTTCTTGGTCTTGAGGTAGCGCCGCGTGTGATCGCTCGCGGGAATTTCGAGCGGCACGGCCTCCGAGACTGACAGCCCATAGCCTTGCAGGCCGACGAACTTGCGCGGGTTGTTGGTCAGCAGCCGCATGGTCTTGACGCCGAGGTCGCTCAGAATCTGGGCGCCGATCCCGTAGTCGCGCTGATCGGCCTTGAACCCGAGGCGCTCGTTCGCTTCCACGGTGTCGAGCCCCTGGTCCTGGAGCGCATAGGCGCGAATCTTGTTCACGAGGCCGATGCCGCGCCCTTCCTGATTGAGATAGAGCAGGACGCCACGCCCCTCGGCGGCGATACGGGTCAGTGCCGCGTCGAGCTGCGGCCCGCAGTCGCACCGCGCCGAGTGGAACACGTCGCCGGTGAGGCACTTCGAGTGGACGCGCACCAGCACGTCCTTGCCGTCGCCGATGTCGCCGCGCACCAGCGCCACGTGCGCCTGGTTGTCGATCTGGTTTTCGTACGCGACGAGGTGAAACGCCCCGAATTCGGTCGGCAGATTCGCCGTGGCGGCGCGCTTCACGAGCCGCTCGGTGCGCATGCGGTACTGAATCAGATCAGCGATCGTGATCATCAGCAGCCCGTGCTTGCGGGCAAACTTCCCGAGCTCCGGCACCCGCGCCATCGTGCCGTCGTCGTTCATGATTTCGCAGATGACGCCCGCGGCGTCGAGCCCGGCGATCCGCGCCAGGTCCACCGCCGCCTCGGTGTGCCCCGACCGCACGAGCACGCCGCCGCTGCGGGCGCGGAGCGGAAACACGTGGCCGGGCCGTGACAGGTCGCGCGGGGTCGTGGCCGGATCGAGCGCCACCCGCACCGTCTCGGCGCGATCGGCAGCGGAGATGCCGGTCGTCGTGCGATCGCGCGCGTCGATCGAGACGCACATGGCGGTGTCGCGGCGCGAGGAGTTGTCGCTGACCTCGAGCGGGATCTCCAGGTGGTCGAGCCGCTCGGGGGTCATCGCCAGGCAGATCAGCCCGCGCCCGTGACGTGCCATGAAGTTGATGGCTTCCGGCGTGACCTTCGAGGCGGCCATCGTCAGGTCGCCCTCGTTCTCGCGATCCTCGTCGTCCACGACCACGATCATCCGGCCCGTCTGAATGGCCTCGATCGCCTGATCGATCGACGCGAACGGGCCCTTCCTGCGGGCGCCTTTGGCAATGCGCATCTGGGATTTGGTCATGGTCGTTGGTACCACTGGGCCGCGCGGGCCACGTACTTCCCAACCATATCGCACTCCAGGTTCACCAGGGCGCCGGGGCGGAGATCGCTGAGGTTGGTATGGTCCCAGGTGAACGGAATGATCATCACGGAGAACCGGGTTTCCTCGAGAGTGGCCACGGTCAGGCTGACCCCGTTGAGGGCCACCGAACCCTTCGGCACGAACATCGGCGACAGCGCCTCGGGAAACGTCACCTCGAGCCAGTGGGAGTCTCCGTCGGGCCGGACGGCGGCCACCGCCCCGGTCGCGTCCACGTGCCCCTGCACTATGTGGCCGCCGAAGCGGCTGTCGGCGCGCATCGACCGCTCCAGGTTGACCCGCCTCCCTGGCGCGAACGTCCCGAGCGTGGTGACGCGCGCGGTCTCGGGGCCCACGTCGGCGTCCCACCCCGCGGCATCGCGCGCGATCACCGTCAGGCACACGCCGTCGACGGTGACGCTCTCCCCCAGCTGCAGCTCCGCGCCGAGCGGCGTGTCGAGACGCAGCCGGTAGCCGGAAGGCACGGGGTCCACGCGCGCGACCGTCGCGACGGTTTCAATGAGGCCGGTGAACATAACCCTCAATCAGCACATCGGGGCCCAGCAGATCCACGCGGCGCTCGATGAGCTCGGTGGAAACGAATCCGCGTCCGTCGAGGAAGGGTACGCCCTCGGCGCCGAGCGACACCGGCGCCACGTACAACTGCACCGCGTCGACGACCCCCGCGTCCCAGGCGGCCGCATGCAGCGCGGCCCCGCCTTCGAGCACCACGCTCTGAATGCCGAGCGAGCCGAGCAGCTGGAGCCCCGAGCGCACATCGTCGCGCTCGGCGCCGAGCACCGTGACCCCCGCACCGCGCAACGCGTCGATGGTGGCGCCGCTGTCCCGCATCGCCGTCGTGGACGTGAGCAGAATCACCGGCCCCGCCGCCAGCGTCGAAAACAGCCGCGCCGTCGGCGGCACGCGCAGGCGGCGATCGAACACCACGCGCGTGAGCGGGCGCTCGCGGTAGACCTCGCGCACCGTCAGCAGCGGATCGTCCACGAGCACCGTGCCCGACCCGACGGCCACGGCGTCCACCTGCGCGCGGACGCTGTGTGCGTGCCGGATCGACGGCAGCGACGTGAGCTGCGTGCGGTGTCCCGGCGCCGCGGCCATGCGTCCATCCAGGCTCGTCGCCGCTTTCAGGGTCACGAACGGACGTCCGCTGCGCACCGCGCTCAAGTACGGCTGGTTGAGCCGCAGGGCGGCTTCGTGTTCAACGCCCACGTGGACGTCGATGCCGCTCGCCCGCAGCGCCTCGAAGCCTCGCCCCTGCACCAGCGGAAACGGATCTTCCATCGCCGCCACCACGCGTCGAATACCCGCGGCGATGACGCGCTCGGTGCAGGGCCCGGTCCTCCCCGTGTGCGCGCACGGCTCGAGCGTGCAGTACAGCGTGGCCCCGCGCGCCGCGTCGCCAGCCTCGTCGAGCGCGTGCACTTCCGCATGCGCCTCGCCGGCGCGCTCGTGCGCGCCCTGCCCCACCACGACGCCGTCGTCGGACACGACGCAGGCCCCCACCAGCGGATTGGGCGCGGTGCGCCCCAGCCCCCGCCGGGCGTGCTCGATGGCCCGCCGCATCCAGCGCGCGTCGTCTACCACGGGACGCCGTCTACCATTTGGCTTGAAAGAGCGCGTCCACGTACTCGTCGGGCGAGAACGGGATCAGGTCGTCGATGCCTTCGCCGACGCCGACGTACTGGATCGGCAGCTTCAGATCGTGCGCGATGGCCACGGCCACCCCGCCCTTGGCGGTGCCATCGAGCTTGGTCAGCACGATGCCGGTCACGCCGGCCACCTGCGTGAACTCCTTGGCCTGCTGGAGCCCGTTCTGTCCGACGGTGGCGTCGAGGACGAGGAGCACTTCGTGCGGCGCGCCCTCCGCCGCGCGCCCCGCCACGCGCCGGATCTTCTCGAGCTCGTGCATCAGGTTCACGCGGGTGTGCAGGCGCCCGGCGGTGTCCACCAGGATCGGGTCGCGGCCGCGGCTCTTGCCGGACTGGATCGCATCGAAGACCACGGCGGCCGGATCCGATCCTTCCTTGGCGCGCACGATGTCCACGCCGGCCCGGCCGGCCCACACTTCGAGCTGCTCCACCGCGGCGGCCCGGAAGGTGTCGGCGGCGCAGACCAGCGGCTGGCGCCCCTCCTTCTTCATCAGGTTCGCGAGCTTGCCGATCGTCGTCGTCTTGCCCGTGCCGTTCACCCCGACGATGAGCGTCACCTGCGGCGAGTGCCCGTTGGCGCCGACGGCGCGCGGCACCGCGTCGAAAATCTGCCGGATCTCCTGCTTGACCAGATCGCGCAGGCTCTCGCCCTGCCGCGAGCGGGAGCGCACCGACGTCACGATGCGCTCGGTGGCGGCCACGCCGATGTCGGCGCCGATGAGAATCTCCTCGAGCGCCTCGATCGTCTCGACGTCCACCTGGCGCGTGCGCTGCTCCGGCGCGTCGGCCTTCTGCACCAGCTCGTCGAAGCGATCGAAAATCTGCTGCTTGGTGCGGGTGAGCCCCGCCTTCAGCTTGTCGAAAAACCCCATACGTCCCTGTCTCGCCATCGCCCGAGAGCGACGGCGGATTAGCCCGCTTCCGCCCGCTGCGGCCGCACCATCAGCTCGCCGACCGCTGTCCGCGGATCCTTGCGGCCCGCCAGCAGTTCGGCCACCTGCGACGCGATCGGCATCTCGACGCCGTAGCGAGCCCCGAGCTCGAGCGCGGCGCGTGTCGTCCGCACCCCCTCGGCCACCATCCGCGTGCCGTCCACGATGTCCTGCAACGGGCGGCCGTGCGCCAGCTCGATGCCGACGCGGCGGTTGCGGCTCGGCGGGCTGGTGCAGGTGAGCACCAGATCGCCGAGGCCGGTCAGCCCCGACAACGTTTCGCGCTGCGCGCCCGCGGCACAGGCCAGGCGCGAGATCTCGGCGAGCCCGCGGGTGATCAGCCCCGCCAGCGCGTTGTGGCCAAGGCCGAGCCCCTCGACGAGCCCCGCCGCGATGGCAATCACGTTCTTGAGCGCGCCGCCGATTTCGACGCCAACCACGTCGCTCGTGCCGTAGAGCCGGAAGTAGGGCGCGCGGAACTCCGCCTGCACGGCCTCCACGATCTGTGCATCGCGCGACGCCACCGAGACCGCCGTCGGCAGCTCGCGCGCCAGCTCGGAGGCGAAGCTCGGTCCGGACAGGACCGCTATCGCCACGTCGGCCCCCAGTTCCTGCTCGAGGATCTCCGACACACGGTAGAGCGTGTGCTGCTCCAGCCCCTTGGTGGCGCTGACGACGATCGCGCCGCGCGGCACGAACGGCGTCGCCAGCCGCGCGATGTCGCGGGTGCCGTGCGAGGGCGCGGCCATCACCACGACTTCGGCCCGGTCGAGCGCTTCGGCGATGTCGTGCGTCACCCGCATGTTCGGCGGGAAGCGCACGTCCGGCAGGTAGACGGCGTTGATCTGCCGGAAGCGCATGTCGGCAATCAGGCCGGCGTCGCGCCCCCACAGGCACGCGTCGTGGCCGACGCGCCCCAGGTGGACGGCCAACGCCGTGCCCCAACCACCGGCCCCGAGTATCGCTACTTTGTGGATGACAGACCCCTCAGGTGAGTTTAGCTCGTAGAGGCGGACCTTCAGGTCCGCCTGCAGGCGCACCTAAAGGTGCGCCTCTACGAAGATGCGAGGTGGCGGCGGACCATGTCCAGCGCCGCCTGCGAGGCCTGGAACTTCACCACCTCGCGGTCGCCGAAGAAGCGATAGGTCCGCGCCGTCGTTCCACCTCCGGTGGCGAGCGCAACGGCGACGGTGCCGACGGGCTTCTCGGGCGTGCCGCCGTCCGGGCCGGCGATGCCGGTAATGCCGAGTCCGAGATCGGCGCCGGCACGCGCGCGGATGCCTTCGGCCATGGCCCGCGCCACCGGCTCGCTCACCGCCCCGTGCGCGGCGATCAGTGCCTCGGGCACTCCCAGCAGCGACATCTTCGCGTCGTTCGCGTACGCCACGACGGACGATCCGACGTAGCGCGAACTGCCCGGCACGTCGGTCAGGCGCGAGGTGACGAGACCTCCCGTGCACGACTCCGCGGCGGCAATCCACAGCCCGCGCCCCGCCAGCGCCTCGCCCACCACTTCTTCGAGCCGGCGGCCGTCGGTGCTGAAGACGTCCTCGCCGATGACGGCGATGGTTTGCGCCGTCGACTGCTCGAGGATGGCCGCGGCCACCTCTCGAGACGAATGGCGCACCGACAGGTGCACCTCGATCTGCCCCAGCGAGGCGAGGATCGTGGCCGACACCGGCGGCGACGCCGCCGCCCACTGCTCGTAGAGCGGGTGCAGCGCCTGGTCCACGTCCGACTCGAATCGTCCGGCAATGCGCAGCGTCCGCCGCACGATGACGACGCCCGACGCGCGAGCGCGCAGCCGCGATGCCGCCAGCCCCGTCAGCATCGGTTTCAGCTCGCGCGGCGGGCCGGGCAGCAGGATCACCGTCTGAGCGCCGTGATCGATCCACAGCCCCGGCGCGCTGCCGTTCACGTTGTCGATCACCTCGGCGCCGGCGGGCACCATCGCCTGCCGCAGGTTGTTGAGCGGCATCGGCACACTGAGGCGGCGCTTGGCATAGCGGCTCTTCAGGTGTTCCACCAGGCCGGCATTCTCGGCCAGCGGGCGGGCCAGCACGTCGGCCACCGCCTCGCGCGTGAGGTCGTCATCGGTCGGGCCCAGGCCGCCGCACATCACCACCAGATCCGCGCGGGCGAGCGCCGACCGCAGCACGTCGCTCAGGACGGCCCGGTCGTCGCCGGACACGTGCTTCGACACGACGTCGATGCCGACGCTGTTCAATTGTTCGGTGATGAAGAGCGAGTTGGTGTCGAGCCGGGTCGTCTCGAGCAGCTCGCTGCCCACCGCGATGATCGATGCACGCGTGAGCACGGACGCGGCTGGGACCGTCACACCATCCACCCGGCGGGCGCCACCCACAACAGCCCGCGCATCAGGAGATGCCCGTACACGGCCGCCATCGCGTCGTCGGCCATGATGCCGAGCCCGCCGTGGAGCGACTCGAACTGCCGTGACGGCCACGGCTTGACGACATCGAGGACACGAAAGACGAGAAAACCGGCGAGCGCGCCCAGCGGCGTCACCGGCAGCCACAGCAAGGTGATCAACATGCCGACGACCTCGTCGATCACGACCGGCCCGGGATCGACGCCTCCGAGTGCCCGTTCGGCGATCGACGCCGCCCATACCCCCGCGGCGAACAGGACGGCGATGAGCAGCGGCTGGACCCACGCCGACTCGATCCCGCGAATCAGGTAGAAGACGGCGACGCCCGCGGCCGACCCGACGGTACCGGGTGCCACCGGAGCGAACCCGATGTATCCGAAGGTGGCGATGAGGAGGCCGAGACGGCGCATCAATGAGAAGGAATCCGCCCCGGCCGGGGGCTCAGCGAGACGACAACGCGACCACGCGTGTCCCCGAGGCCCGGTCGTGCGCGCCGCGCCGAAGCGGATCGGCGATCGCGGTCAGGAACGGCGCGCCGGCGGTGGCGATCGACGCCAGCTCGAGCACCGCGCGCCGCAACGCGCGCCCGGGGTCGAGCGCCCCGCCATCCTCCGACACGACGCGGATGTGCGTGGCCATCTTGCCGATGGTCTGACCACCCGCGGTGGTGAAGGCGCTGAGATACGCCACTTTGACGGAGAGCAGGAAGGCGGCCAGCGGCAGCCACGGGAGGACGCGCCAGTCGGCAAACGTCAGATCCGTCAACCGCAACGTGAAATACAGCACCACCAGATCGATGCCCAGCAGGATGCCGTGATCGATGATCGCGGCGGTCGCGCGCCGGCCGAACGGGCTGGCGTCGGCGGCCGGATCGGCCCGGAACGACGGCCGGCGAAGCGTGGTGAATGGCACCCCGAACGGCGCTGCGGCCTCGGGCGTCTCGAAGTCGTCGGGCACGACGTCGTCGTCCTCGCCCGCCACGTCGTCGTCCGGCTCTTCGACGAACTGCAGCACCGCATCGTCGTGAGCCGATCGCCCTTGCGGCGGCATCGGCCGCAGCCGCGGCGTGTCGGGGGTGCGCCGCACGGCGAGCGGCGGACGGGGCGTGGCCGGCAGCCGCACGAGCGGCTCGTCGTCCACTGCATCCGGCGCGAAGAGCGGCAGCGCCGGCACCTCGTTCGAGATCAACACGGCCGCCGACGAAAGCACGTGAACCACGGCCGGCAACGGCTCCTCGTCGACCTCCAGCTCCCGCGGATCGGCGAGCGTCATGGAGGGCCCTTCGGGCTCGGCCACGTCGCGGAAACGATCGATGTCGGGGCCCGTCCAGCTGCCGAGCGCCGGCGAGAGATCGAGAGCCAGGCCCGCCACTGCCGGTTCGGCGTGCCGCATCGGCAGTTCGGACGGCACGGCCGCGGCGTCGTCCTCGGCCATCCCCAGCAGGGAGAAGTCGTAGCCGCAGTTCTTGCAGCGATCCCCGGTTTCGAAGCCGATGTAGAGACACTTCGGACACTTCATCGAGCCGCCTCCGGTGTGGGATCGAGCGCCTGGATTTCTGACAGCACGTGCCGCTGAATTTCGGACCGCAGCGTATCGGCCTCGCCCCGCTGCGCATCGGCCACGTCGACGGCGTCGAGGAGGCGCAGCGCCTCGACGTCACGCCCCTGCGCGCGCAAGGCCCGCGCCTGCGCCAACACACGATCCGACGCGCGCGCGACCGGAAGCGGCTCGGCCGGAGCCGGGGCTGCGGCCGGCACCGCAATCGGGAGCTCGGCCACGAACGTCGCGAGCGGACGCGCCGCGACCAGAATCGCCCCGGCAACGCCGACCGAGACGGCCACGGTCACAACCCAACTCCAGACGGCCGTCTTCGCAGCCTCGCGGTGCGCAGCCTGTCCCGTTGGCGCCGTGGGCCCTGGCAGCAGCTCGCTTCGCTGGAGCCGCTCGAGAAACAGGTGCGCCGTGTCGCTGTGTCCACCGCGATCGACGGCCCGAGTCAGCAGGGTGCGCGCCGTGGACAGGTCGCCCGCGTGGTAGGCGGTGACGCCTTCATGCACCAGGGCCTCGAGCTCGCGCTGCCGCTCCGCCACCAGCCCGCGGGCTCGATCGATGTAGGCCTTGGCCCGGCTGTTGCGCCGGTCGAGGAACGCCACACGGGTCCAGACGTCGATCGCCTGCTCGTAGCGTCCGGCAAAATACTGGTCGAGACCGGCGAGGAGCAGCTGCTCGACCCGGCTTTCGCGATCTCCCCCCTCCGCGTCTTCCGCGAGGTCGCGCGGCGCGGCGTGGGGCACTTGGCGCGGTCGATCGGACATTCAGCAACAGCGGGCGATCGGGGGTTCGCCCGCTGGCGATTATCCGGCAAGCGCGCAGATCGGTCAATGAATTACGGGGGCCACCTGTGGTACATACAGACGGCTCGATGTCGATCCTCGATCACACCTTGGCGCCGCGTGTGGCGCTCCTCAAGCCCACTGCGGTCAACACCATCCTGGCCGACGTGCGTCGCGTGCAGGCCACCGGCGCATCGGTCGTCTCGCTCATGCGCGGCGAACCGGACTTCCGCACGCCCGACCACATCGGCGACGCCGTCATCGCGGCGGTGCGCGCGGGCCGGACGTCCTATCCCGACAACCGCGGCGAGATCGGGTTTCGCGAGGCCGTGGCCGCCAAGCTGGCGCGCGACAACGGCGTCTCGTACGACCCGGGCACCGAGATTCTGGCCACGACCGGCGCCACGCTCGGTCTGGCCTGTGCGCTGACGGCTGTCGTGGGCGACGGCGATGAAGTACTGCTGCCCGACCCGATCTACGACGCCTACCACTCCCCCATCGCGCTCGCGGGCGGGCGGTCGCGGGCGGTGCGCGCGTCCATCGTGCACGACCGCTTCGAACTGTCCGTCGACGCGCTCGAGGCCGCCGTCACCCCGGCGACCCGAGTGCTGCTCCTCAACACCCCGTGGAATCCCGTCGGGACCGTGTTCCGGCGCGACGAGCTGGAGGCGCTGGCCGCCTTTGTGCTCCGCCGCAACCTGCTGCTCATCAGCGACGAGATCTACGAGACGATCGTCTTCGACGGCCGCCGGCATATCTGTCCGGCCAGCCTGTCGCCCGAGCTCCGCGCCCGCACGATCGTCGTGAACAGCCTGTCGAAGACCTATGCCATGCCGGGCTGGCGGGTGGGCTACTGCGCCGCGCCCGCCGCGATCATTCAGGCGATGTTCCTCGTCCTGCAGCAGTCGAGCCGTGGGCCCGCCACGTTCATCCAGGATGCGGCGGCCGTGGCGCTGACCGGCACGCAGGAGCCGACGCTGGCAATGCAGCGGGAATATGCCGCCCGCCGCGCGCAGGTGATCACCGCGCTCCAGGCGATTCCCAACGTGCGCGTGCTCCCGCCCGAAGGCGGCTTCTTCGCCATGGTGGACGTGCGCGCGACCGGGCGGACGTCGAACGACGTGCGGCTGCACCTGCTCGAGCAGCACGGCGTCGTCGTGGCGCATGGCTCCGCGTACGGCCCGGGCGGTGAAGGGACGCTCCGCGTGGCCTTCGCGAGCGGCGGCGACAACCTGGCGCGCGGGCTCGAGCGGCTGCGCGCGGGGCTGTCCAGCCTGTGAGCCTGCTGAAAGTCGACGCGCTTCCCCCGCTCGCGCAGGGAGCCCCGTCGCGTGTGGACGCCGGCGCGCTCGAGCGCGCGCTCCGCGAGCACACCACCGCCGAAGTCCGGTTCGACGCCGTCTCCCGCGCGCTCTACGCCACCGACGCCAGCGTCTACAAGCTTCGCCCGCTGGGCGTGGTGCTGCCGCGCACGCGCGACGACCTCGTGGCGATCGTCCGCCTCTGCGTCCAGGCCGGCTGCCCGATCACGCTGCGGGGCGGCGGCACGTCGCAGGGCGGGCAGGCGATCGGCACCGGGCTCGTCGTCGACACGTCGAAATATCTGAACGCGGTGCTCGAGCTCAACGTCGCCGAACGCTGGGCGCGCGTCGAGCCGGGCATCGTTCTCGACGAACTGAACGCGCTGCTGCGTCCGCACGGCCTCCGCTTCGCGCCTGACGTCTCCACGGCCAGCCGCGCGACCGTCGGCGGCATGATGGCCAACAACTCGAGCGGGGCGCGGTCGGTCTACTACGGCAAGACGATCGATCACGTCATCGAGCAGGACGTCGTGCTGTCGGACGGATCGGTGACGCGCTTCGGCCCGCTCTCGCCCGAGGCCGTCGACGCCGCGTGCGCGGGCGACAGCCTCGAGGCGCGGTGCTACCGGACCGTGCGCGAGCTGGCGCGGACGCACGCCGACGAAGTGGAGCGCCGCTACCCCAAGGTGCTGCGGCGCGTCATGGGCTACAACCTCGACGAGTTCACGCGCGGCGACCGCCCGTTCAACCTGGCCAAGCTGCTCGTCGGGTCGGAGGGCACGCTCGGCGTCGTGCTCGCGGCCAAGATCAACCTGGTGCCGCTGCCGAAGGCCAAGGCGGTACTGGCGATTCAGTTCACCGAACTGTTGGAAGCGCTCGGCGCCGCGCCGCTCATCCTGCGCCACCGCCCGTCAGCCGTCGAAGTGATGGACGGCTTCATCCTCAACTACACGAAGCAGAGCGCGGCGTTGACGGCCATGCGCGACAGCTTCATCGAAGGCGATCCGGGCGCGCTTCTCTGCGTGGAGTTCTACGCCGACGAGGCCGCGGACCTGCCGCCGCGCCTGCAGGCACTCGAAGCCGACCTGCGCGCCAACGGCGTCGGCTACCGCTACGTCCACGCGCTCGACCTGCCCACGCAGGCGCGCGTCTGGGGGCTGCGCGAAGCGGCGCTCGGGCTGTCGATGGCCATGAAGGACGACGCCAAGTCGCTCTCGTTCGTCGAGGACACGGCGGTGCCGCCCGAGCGCTTGCGGGACTACATCGAGCGCTTCCTGGCGATCATCAAGGGGCATGGCACGACCGCCGGCGTCTACGCGCATGCGTCGGTGGGCTGCCTGCACGTGCGGCCGGTCGTGAACCTGAAGACCGCGGAAGGCGTCCAGCGGTTCGAGGCGCTGGCCAACGACGTCTCGGATCTCGTGCTCGAATTCGGCGGCGCCTTGTCGGGCGAGCACGGCGACGGCCTCGTGCGCAGCCCGTTCATGCGCAAGATGTTCGGTCCGGTGATATACGACGCCTTTCGGACCATCAAGCAGACGTTCGATCCCGGCGGCCTGTTGAATCCGGGCAAGATCGTCGACGCTGGCCCGATGACGGCAAACCTCCGCTTCGGCGCCGGCTACGTGACCCCGCGGCCCGACACCGCCTTCGACTTCGCCGAGTACGGCGGCTTCGGCGGCGCAGTGGAGATGTGCAGCGGCGTGGGCGCGTGCCGCAAGACGCTCGAGGGCACCATGTGCCCGTCGTACATGGCGACGCACGACGAGCAGCACACGACACGCGGCCGCGCCAACGTGCTGCGGCTCGCCATGGTGGGCCGCATGGGCGACGCCGGTCTCGACGATCGCGGCGTCTACGAGACGCTCGACCTCTGCCTCGAATGCCGCGCCTGCAAGGCCGAGTGCCCCGTCGGCGTGGACATGGCGCGCTACAAGAGCGAGTTCCTCTTCGGCTACTGGCAACGGCACGGCACGTCGCTCGAGGCGCGCGCGCTCGGCAACGCGCGGTCGCTGGCGCGGCTCGGCAGCGCCTTCGCGCCGCTCTCGAACGCGGTGGCGGGAAGCGCCATCGGACGGACGATGACCGAGCAGCTGCTCGGCATCGACCGGCGCCGCCGCTTGCCGGCCTTTCAGCGGCGCACGCTCGAGCGCCGCGTCTCCCCCAGCGCTGGGCGCACGAGCGGACCGCTGCTCTTCGTGGACACCTTTACCAACTACTACGACCCGGAGATCGGCGAGGCCGCGCTCGAGGTGCTCGCGGCGGCCGGCGCACCCACGACCCTCGCCCGCAACGGCTGTTGCGGCCGCCCGCAGATCTCCAAAGGGTTGCTCGACGACGCCCGGCTGCTGGCCAAGGCGAACGCCGACCGGCTCTACGACGACGCGGCGGCGGGGCGCCCGATTGTCTTCTGCGAACCGAGCTGCCTGTCCGCGGTCCGCGAGGATGCACCAGCGCTGCTGCGCGGCGAGGCGCGGCGCAAGGCCCAGGTGGTGGCCAGCGTCAGCGTGCTGTTCGAGGAGTACGTCGCGCGCCTGAGCCTGCCGCTCGCGGCCGGGCCCGCGCAGGTGCTGCTGCACGGGCACTGCCACCAGCGATCGATGGGGCTGGTGGGGCCGGCCAAGACGCTGCTGTCGCAAATCCCAGGCACGAGCGTCGTCGACGCCGAGGCCGGCTGCTGCGGGATGGCCGGCTCGTTCGGCTACGGCCGCGATCACTACGAGGTGTCGAAAGCCATCGGCGAGCGCCGCCTCTTCCCCGCGGTCCGCGCCCGCGACGCCAACACCGTCGTCGTCGCCGCCGGTACCTCCTGTCGCCACCAGATTCACGATTTCACCGGCGCCGAGGCCGTTCACCCGGCCGTGCTGCTGCGGTCGCTCCTTCCGGAAGGGTCCCGTTCATGAACCTCGCCTGGCTGTCGTTGGGCGCGCTCGTCCTCGCGATGATCGTGAGCTGCTTTGCCGAGCTGAACGTCGGCGTGCTGGCGCTGGCGCTCGCGTGGCTGGTCGGCGTCTACGCCGGCGGCCTCGGCCTGAACGACGTGCTCGGCGGCTTTCCAGTGCAGCTCTTTCTCACGCTCGCTGGCGTGACGCTGATGTTCACGATGGCCCAGTTGAACGGCACGCTGGACCGGGTGGCGCACGCCGCCGTCCGCGTCTGCCGCGGCAACGCCGGCCTCATCCCCGTGATGTTCTTCGCCCTGGCGTGCCTCATCGCGTCGGTCGGCCCTGGCAACGTCGCGACGGCGGCGATGATGGCTCCGATGGCGATGGTGGTGGGCGGACGCGCCGGCATCCCGCCGTTCCTGATGGCGATCATGGTCGGCAACGGCGCCCAGGCCGGCGCCCTGTCGCCGTTTGCGCCGACCGGCATCATCGTCACCGGGCTGATGAACAAGATCGGGCTCGGCGGCCACGAACTCCGCACCTACATCGCCAACCTGCTCGCGCACGCGCTCGTGGCGTTCGGCGGCTATCTGTTGTTCGGCGGGTGGCGCCTGTTCGCGGCCCGCTCGTCGCACGCCGCCGAAGAAGTGGCCGGCGCCATCGAGTTCACGGGCAAACACGCGCTGACGCTCGCCGTGATCGGCTGCGTGCTGATTGCCGTCCTCTTCCTCAACGCCAATATCGGCATGGCCGCCTTTACCGGCGCCGTCGCGTTGTCGACGCTCCGGCTGGCGGAGACCGAGCCCGCGATCCGCAAGATGCCGTGGACGCCGATTCTGATGGTGTGCGGCGTCAGCGTGCTGGTGGCGCTGCTCGAGAAGACCAAGGGGCTCGATCTCTTCACGGAGCTCCTGGCGTCGATCGCGTCGCCCGGCACGCTCACCGGCGTCGTGGCGTTCGTGACCGGCCTGATCTCTGTCTACAGCAGCACGTCCGCCGTGGTGCTGCCGGCCTTCCTGCCGACCGTGCCCGGCCTCATCGCGCGCCTCGGCGGCGACGCCTTCGGCGTGGCGACGTCGATGAACGTCGGCGCACACCTCGTGGACATGTCGCCCCTGTCCACGACCGGCGCGATGTGCATCGCGGGCATCGCGGACCCGACGCTGGTGCGCCCCACCTACAACAAGCTCCTGGCGTGGGGGCTCTCGATGACCATCATCGGAGCCTTGGGGTGCTGGCTGTTCTTCTGAAGGCCCTTGGCTTTGGGCTCTCGGCCGTGGCGTGGCCGGCTCTAGAGATCGAGTCTGGATAGTGTGATGCGCTTGCGGGCCTCGCACTCGCCACTTGGACGCTCGCCGTCGGATTCGGAATGCTCGGGTGGCACTACCTGAAGTCGGGCGAAATCTACAGTCATGGGGGAAGGTTCAGCCGGAAACACGCTCCCTTCAACTACTGGTTCGCACTGGTCTTGCTTGGCGCTGTCGTCGTTGTCCTGGCGGCGGGCGCCAGCTGGTTCACCGCCTACGCCTTCGGAATCGTGCGAAATTCTTGAACATCGAATTGCATGACGTTCAGCCTCCACGGCCAAAGCCCAGAGACCAAAGCCCAGAGCCTATAGTGCGACGCTAAGCATCGGCCCATCGTCGCAGCAAGTTGTGATACACGGCCGTGAGCTGCACGGCCGCGGGGTGCTCGGGCAGGTCCAGCGTGAGCCGCTGGATCGCGGTGTCGAGATCGAAGAGCAGCGTCCGCTTGCCGTCGTCGCGCACCATGCTTTGAATCCAGAAGAACGACGCGATGCGGGCGCCTGATGTCACCGGCTTCACGTGGTGCAGGCTGGTCGCTGGATACAGCACCAGGTGCCCGGCGGGCAGTTTGGCCGCGTGCACCCCGTAGGTGTCCTCGATCATCAGCTCGCCGCCCCCGTACTCCTCCGGTTCGGCCAGGAAGAGCGTGGCCGAGAGATCAGTGCGGACGCGCACGCCGGTGGCCGGGCTCTGGCGGATGGCATTGTCCACGTGATTGCCGAACGACTCGCCGCCGCGGTAGCGGTTGAAGAGCGGCGGAAACACCTTGAGCGGCAGCGCAGCCGAGACGAAGAGCGGGTTGCGCTGCAGCGCCGCCAGAATCTGGTCGCCGATCTGCCCGGCCAGCGGATCGTGCTCGGCCAGCTGCATGTTGTCTTTGGCGCGAGCCGCTTGCGCTCCCGCCGTCACACGTCCATCGACCCACGTGGCCTCGTTGAGCAGACGGCGCGCGTGCGCCACCTGCTCGGCGCTCAGGACGTCGGGAATCTGCAGAATCACTGGGTCTCCTCGACCCGGTTGAGCCGTGTCGCAGCAATCGACACCGACGGCTCGGGCTGCGGGCGGGCGGGGCTGCCGGCGGCAGCCCGGGCGCGGCGACCGATCCAGGCCCGGCCGCGCCGGAGCGCGAGCGCGATGCCGGTCCAGACGAGCACTACGGAACCGCCCGTGGCGAGACCCGCGATCGTCTGCCCCGGCAGGCCGAGCACTTCGCCGGTGTGCGCGAAGCGCATCAGGCTGCGCAGCCGCCGCCCGGGCGTCTGCGACGAAAAGGTCTCGTAATTCACCACCGCGCCGGCGCGATCGAGCGTCAAGGTCGAACGCAGCTGCGGCTGGCCGCCGTCACCGCGATCGATCGCGAACGCGACCGGCGCGCGTGACGAGTCGGGAATGCGGACGTTGATCGTCTGCCAGCCGCGGTCCTGTTGCGCCGCACGCGTGAGCAGTCCGTTCAGCCCCACCAGACCAGCCGGCGGAACGCCAGCCACGTCACGTGCCGTCCCCTCCCGCGGTGGGCCGCCGCGGCGCGCGGGCGGCGGCTCCTCTCCCATCGCCCGATACACCAGGTCGTTGCCCCAGGGGAACGAGATCGGCACCGCCGAGATCACGACGATGAAGAGCGGCACCACGCACCAGGCGCCAATCACGTTGTGCCAGTTGAAGTCGCGCGCCTTGCCGCGCGCGCCGCGCGTGAACATCACCACCGGACGCAGGCGCTGCCACGTCCAGCGACGCGGAAACCAGAGGTAGAGGCCGGAGACGACGATGAAGAGAAAGGCGACGTTGGACCAACCGGTGATGGCGCGCGCGGTCGGGCGCGACTCGTCTTCATACGCGAGCCAGCGGTGCCAGGCGCGCACGTCGGACATGAATTGCCTGACGCCTTGACGGGCTTCGCCGAGGACGCGGCCGGAATAGGCGTCGAGATAGAACGTCCGCGGGCCGGAGCTGACCACGAGCGCATCGGTGGACTCGGCGCCCACGGAAACGCTGCCGACGGCGCCGGGGCCCGACCGGGCAAACGCGGCCAGCACCTCCTCCAGCGGCATGCGAGGGGCCCCCGCCGAAGGCGGCTGCGAACGGTAGTCGCTGTTCGACCACTCCACGAGCTGGCGTTCGTAGGTGAGGATGACGCCCGTCACGGACATCACCAGGATGACGGCGCCGGCGATGACGCCGGCAATCAGATGCGGCCAGAAGAGAAGGGTTCGCAGGTTCATCGGGACAGGGTCCGGGCAGGGCGCTCGCCAGCCCAGGAGGTATTCCTAATTTTGAGACTGAGTCTCACACGCAGATTAGATATCCGACCAATTCGGTCTGTCAAGCGCCAGGAATGCTACGCGGCGCCGTATCCGCGCGCGGCGATGGGCCACACGTCGACGACGCGCTCCCCTTCGACGGCGTAGATCACGTCGTGGAGATTCATCGTCGGGTCGGTGTGCGAGGGGATCAGGCGCACACGATCGCCGATGCGGATCGGGCTGTCGGGGGGAATCGCGATCGTCGCGTGTTCGTCGTTGAGCGAGCTGACCGCGGCGCCCTCCACGCCGTGGACGCGCGGCAGGCTGTGATCCTTGGTCGTGGACTTGTGACCGCCGTCGGCCACGCAGCGGTCCGCGGCGGGACGGCTGACGATGGTGCCGAGCACGAAGAACGCCTGCTCGAAGGGCACGCCGACCTCGCCGTAGTCGGTGTCCATCAGCACGTACGATCCGGCCTGAATCTCCGTGACGCCGGCAACGCGCCCGCTGATATCGAAGGTCCCCGTGCCGCCGGCGGACACGATGTCGCACGGCAGCCCGGCGGCGCGCATGCGAGCGGCGGTCTCTACGAGCGCGGCCATCGCGCGCTCCGCCTGCGACACCCTCTCCGCGCGGTCTCGGACAGGCTGCACGTGACCTTCGTAGCCCATCACGCCCCGCAGTTCCAACCCACGCGTACCGGCGACGCGCGACGCCAGCGCGAGCGCCGGCTCGCCCGGCAGGACGCCGCAGCGCATCTGCCCGACGTTCACGTCCACCAGCACACCGAGGGTCACTCCGGCGCGGCGCGCGGCGGCGGCCAGCGCCTCGACGCCTTCCATCGAGTCCGCCGCTACGGTGACACGACGCGAGGCGGCGAGTGCGGCGGCACGGCCGCACTTGTCGGTGGTGACGATCTCGTTGGCCAGCAGAATGTCGTCGCAGAACCCGGCCACGGCTTCGGCCTCGCGCAGGGTCGCGCACGTGAGACCCACGCAGGAGCCGGCCGCCAGCTGACGGCGCGCGATCTCGGGCGTCTTGTGCGCCTTCACGTGCGGGCGCAGCCGGCACGTCCCCTCGGCGAAGAACCGCGCCATCCGGGCGATGTTGCGGTCGAGCGCCGCCACGTCCAGGATGAGCGCGGGCGTCGGCACCTCCGCCAGGGTCGACGGGGTCATGACGGCTCCGGCTCGTCGTCGGTGCGGCGCGTCGGTGCGATGCCGAAGCGTCGCATCTTGCGATACAAGTTGCTGCGCTCCACGCCGAGCACGTCGGCGGTGCGCGACATGTTGCCCTGCTGAACGGCGAGCGCGTGGAGGATGTAGCCCTTCTCGAAGTCGTCGCGGGCGACGTGCAGCGGCACCAGCCGATCGGACGTCGCCTCGGGGCGCACCGTGACCAGGCCGCCCTGGCCGAGAAACGCGAGGTCGGCGGCCGTCACCACCTCGCCGGGCACCATGATCATCAGGCGCTCGACGACGTTGCGCAGCTCGCGCACGTTGCCTGGCCAGCCGTAGCGCCGCAGCACCGCCACCGCCTCGGCTTCGAAGGTTTTCGGCCGGCGCCCGTATTCACGGGCCAGCAGCGCCATGAAGTGGTCGGCGAGCAGCTGGATGTCCTCGGGCCGTTCGCGCAGCGGCGGCACGAAGATCGGCACCACGTTCAGGCGGAAATAGAGATCTTCGCGGAAGCGTCCGGCGCGGATCTCTTCGGTCAGGTCCTTGTTGGTGGCCGCGAGCACGCGCGCGTCGACGCGGATTCGGGTCGAGCCGCCGACGGCCTCCATCACCTGCTCCTGAAGCACCCGCAGCACCTTGGCCTGCGTCTTCAGGCTCATGTCGGCAATTTCGTCCAGGAAGATCGTGCCGCCGTTGGCGGTTTCGAACTTGCCGCGCCGATCGGCCACGGCGCCGGTGAACGCCCCGCGCACGTGGCCGAACAGCTCGCTCTCGATCAGCTCCTCGGGAATCGCCGCGCAGTTCACTTCGACGAAGGGCGCCGAGCGCCGCCGGCTCATCGCGTGGATGTTGCGCGCCACGAGCTCCTTGCCGGTGCCGTTCTCGCCGAAGATCAGCACGCGCCCGTTCGACGGCGCCGCCATCGCGATCTGATCGCGCAGGCGGCTCATGGCGTGGCTCTCGCCGACCATCGTGTGCTGGGCGTCCACCTTGGCCCGCAGCGCGATGTTCTCGGCCTGCAGCCGCCGCTGCCGCAGAGCGTTGCGCACGACCAGCACGGTCTTGTCGAGCGACAGCGGCTTCTCGACGAAATCGAAGGCGCCCATCTTGATTGCCCGCACGGCGGCTTCGACGCTGCCGTGGCCGGAGATGATCACCACCTCGGCATCGAACTCGCGCTCGCGCATCCGCGTCAGCGTGGCCAGGCCGTCCATGCGGGGCAGCCAGATGTCCAGCACCACGACGTCGTAGGGCTGGCGGCTGAGCCGATCGAGGCACGCTTCACCGCTGTCCACGGCGTCCACGGCGTAGCCCTCGTCGCGCAGCACGCCGCCGAGGGCGCTGCGGACGCCGGGTTCGTCATCGACGATGAGGATGGACGACATCAGCAGGGCAATTCGATCACGAAGCGAGTGCCGTGCGGCACGTTGTCGGTGACGTCGATGGCGCCGCCGTGCTCGGCCACGATGCGGCGCACGATGGCGAGGCCCAGACCGCTGCCTCGCTGCTTGGTCGAGTAGTACGGCAGGAAGAGCTTCTCGCGCTCCGCCGGCGAAATCCCCGGCCCGTCGTCGGCCACCACGATGCGCAGCAGGTTGTTCACCTGGTCGTGCTCGGTCGAGAGCACGATCGTCCCAGCGCGGTTCATCGCCTCGACGGCGTTGTCGACGAGATTGAGCACCACCCGGCGCATCTGCTCCGGATCGACCGACGCGCGCGGCAGCGCGGCGCCGTAACGGCGCTCGATCCGGACGCTCGGCAGCAGGCCGTCGTACAGCGCGAGGGCGCCGTCGAGCAGGCCATGCACGTCGGTCAGCACCGCGCGCGGCGCCGGCATCCGCGCGAACTGCGAGAACTCGTCCACCAGCCCCTTGAGCGACTCCACTTCGGCAATGATCGTGCTCGCGCATTCCTCCACCAGGGCGCGCGTGGCGTCCGGCGCCTGGCCGAAGTGGCGCCGCAGCCGCTCGGCCGAGAGCTGGATCGGCGTGAGCGGGTTCTTGATTTCGTGCGCCAGGCGGCGGGCCACCTCGCGCCACGCGGCCACCTTCTGCGCGCGGATGAGCGGTGAGATGTCGTCGAACACGACCACCACCCCGTCGAGGCTGCCGTCCTCGCGCCTGAGCGGCGACATCACCACCGCCAGGTGCAGCTCGCGGCCGTCACGCGTGATCGAAATGTCTTGCGGGCGCGTATCGCGCGCGGTGGTGCTGTCGGCGAGGAGCGCGGCCAGCGGGCTGAGCCCTGGTGCGTTGAACACGTCGGCCGCGCGCTGACCCGACACGTCCGATTCGAGACCCAGCAGGCGCCGCGCCGCCGAGTTTCCGGTGCGGATGCGCCCGGCCGCGTCCACCGACAGCACGCCGGTCGCGATGCGTTCGAGGACGGTCTCCACATAGCGGCGCCGGCTCTCGACGTCGTGGTGCCGGCGCTCGAGATCCACCGCCGAGCGCTCGAGCTGCTCGCGGCTCGTCGCCAGGTCCCCGGCCATCACGTTGAACGCCTCGGCCAGCGAGCCGAACTCGTCGTGGCTCTGGATCTCCACGCGGTAGTCCAGGCGGCCCGCACCGATCTCGTGCGCGGCCGTCGCAAGCTCCTGCACCGGGCGCGTGATGCGCTTGGCCATGTACAGCCCCATCCACGAGGCGCCCACCAGAATCATCAGCGTCAGCATCAGGAAGAACGACACGTACACGCCGGTGACGGGCCCCTTGAGCACGCGCAGCTGCTGATAGCCTTCGAAGGCGCTGGTCATGCCGCGGGCGCGGGCCACGAACTCGCGGGGCAGGTAGTGGCTGGCGATCACCACGCCGCGCACCGGCCCCTGCGCGCTGCCGCGAATGGGCATCGCGGAGCGAATCAGCTCGGCGCCGCTCGCCAGCCGGTCCACGGTGCTCTCTTCGGCGCCCGACGCCGCGGCGCGTTCGGCCAGAGCCGCCGAGCGCGCGTCGGTGCCCGTCGGCACCCCGTCGGCCTGCACCCTCGCGACCGACCGGATCCGCGACGACTCGCCGACTGGCGACGCGACGCTGAACACCTCGACGATCTCCACGTGGTCCGGCGGTTCGTCCGACTGCACCGCCGCCTGCACTGCCGCCGGATCCGCCGTCGCGACGTCGAGCGGCCCGAGCCGTCGCGACAGCCGCAGCGAGAACGACGACACGACGCGTTGCTGTTCCTGGTAGTAGTCGGCGGCGATGCCCTGCGCCGATTCCAGCACCTGCTCCATCGGCGCGTTGAACCAGCGATCGACGCTGTTGCGAATGAGCTCGCTGCCGACGATGAGCACCAGCACCGCCGGGATGAAGGTCATGCCGAGCAGCGCCGCCACCAGCTTGGCGCGAAAACGCGCGAACGGCAGGGCGCGCCGCCGCTCGACCAGCAGCTTGACGATGTTGCGCGCCAGGACGAAGACGAGCGCCACCAGGATGGTGAGGTCCGTGGCCGACAGCGCGTAGAGGACGAATTCCGCGAGGAAGTCGGGCGTCAGCGATGCCGAGCGATTGGCGAGCGCGAGCAGCCCGGCCAGCGTGCCGACGAGCGCGGCGATGCCGAGCAGGATCAGCTTGGTGTTGTCGAAGAAGGCCCGCCCCTTCCGGTCGCCGGCGCGACGCCGTGGCGGCGACGGCTCGTGAGGCGTCGCCGGCTCGGACGGCCTGGGCTCGGGAGACGTCACCGGCCCGGCCTGCGCCGTGGATCGCGGCAGGGTGAGCGCCACGCTACTCCTTGGTCGCGAGCAGGTCCTTCAACTCGCTCATGAACTCCCCGATATCGCGGAAATGACGGTAGACCGACGCGAAGCGTACGTAGGCAACCTTGTCGAGCCGCTTCAGCTCGTCCATCACCAGTGCGCCCACCTCGTCGGTCGCGATCTCCTTGTCGGGACGCTCCTGCAGCAGCGCCTCGGCCTTGTCGGCCACGGCCTCGATCGCCGCGATGCTCACCGGGCGCTTCTCGCACGCCTTGAGCAGCCCGGCAATCAACTTCTGGCGCTCGAAGCGTTCGCGCGTGCCGTCTTTCTTGATCACCATGTAGGCGATCTCGTCGATACGCTCGTAGCTGGTGAAGCGGCGGCCGCAGTCGAGGCACTCGCGACGGCGGCGGATGGCCTCGCCCTCCTTGCTCTCGCGGGAGTCCACGACTTTGTCGCCAAGATGGCCGCAGAATGGGCACTTCATTGGTTCGTCGCGACTCCTTCCTCAGGGGCCGACTGGGCCATTTCCTTCAGGCGCCCGATGCTCAGGCCGTCCTGCGCCATGAAGACCAGCCCCAGCAGGATCACCGGCACGAACGAGATCGCGTGCACCACGATCGCCGCGGCCACCGCGTTCGCCTCGGGCGCGCCGAAGAACCTGACCATCGCGTATCGGTAGGCCACGTGATAGCTGCCGGCTCCGGCCGGCGTCGGCACCGAGACGCCGATGACGAGCAGCGCCTGCACGAGGAACGACCCGGCAAACGGCAGCGTCATGCCGAACGCCCGGGTCACGAACCACACCTCTGCCGCGCCAAGCGTCCAGATCCCCAGCGACCACAGCACCGCGAGCACCAGTTCGCGCGGCCGGCGCGCGATGGCCAGCCCGCCGCTGAACGACCGCGCCATCCTCGCCAGGCGCCTCGCGAGGGCGTGCGGCAACACCCGGTCGGCGGTCTGCACCATGCCGCCGATCCGCTCGGGATGCGACGCAAGCACCCAGAGCAGCCCGGACAACACGACGGCCGCCGCTCCCGCCACCGAAGCCGAGACGATCAGCGACTTCAACAGCGGCGGCGAAAGCGTCGCCGTCCCCACGGCCACGGCGAGGTACACCGCCAGCAGCGCCAGCACGGCGATGAGATCGAGCACGCGCTCAATCACGATCGTCGCAAACGTCGACGTGAGGCTGAGCCCTTCCTGCCTCGACACCAGGTACGGCCGCAGCACGTCGCCGGCGCGGGCCGGCAGCAGCCCGAGCGCGGCAAAACCGATGATCGTGGCCCGGAACACCGTCCGGAAACGCGTCGGGCCGATTGGCGACAGCAGGTATCGCCACCGGACGGCGCGGGCCCAGTAGGTGGCCGCGACGACGCCGATCGCCACGCCCAGCAGGTCCACGCGTGCGCGTTGGACCTGTCGCCACACATCGGCGAGGTTGGCGTGGCGCAGAAACCACACAAGCAGACCAACAGCGAGCAACGAGACGAGCGCGGTGCGGTGCTTCACGGACGGGTCACAAAGGTCGCGCTCAGAGCCCCCACAATATATCAGGGCACCCGCGCGCGAGGGCCGGGCCCCTTGCGTACGGTTGCGACATCACGCCGCTGCCGATAAGATCCCGCCCTTTCGTCCGAGACTCGTGCCGTTCGCCGCCCCGCTCCTCGACACACGCCTCAACGGGACCGTTCCCGACCGTCACGGCAAGGTACGGGATCTTTTCGACTTGGGCGATCGCCTGCTGCTCGTCGCCACCGACCGGATCTCCGCGTTCGACTACGTGCTGGGCTCCGGGATCCCCGCCAAGGGCAAGGTGCTCACGCAGCTGTCGGCGTTCTGGTTCGCGCACACCGCGAGCATCGTGCCCAACCATGTGCTGTCGACCGACATGCGCGACCTGCCGGCGTCGTTCCAGCCCCACCGGTCGGTGCTCGACGGGCGCTCGATGATCGTCCGGAAGACGCAGCCGCTGGCCATCGAGTGCGTGGCCCGCGGGTATCTGTCGGGATCGGGGTGGAAGGAATACCAGGCCGCCGGGGCCGTCTGTGGCGTGCCACTCCCGGCCGGCCTGCGCGAATCGGACCGCCTGCCGCGGGCCATCTTCACGCCGGCTACCAAAGCCAGCACCGGGCACGACATCAACATCTCCGAGGCCGAGGCGGGAACCCTCATTGGTGAGCCGCTCGTCGCGCGCGTTCGCGACCTGACGCTCGCCCTGTACGCCGCCGGGGCCGCGCACGCCGAGTCGCGCGGCATCATCCTGGCCGATACGAAGTTCGAGTTCGGGATCACCGACGCGGGCGAGCTGATCCTCATCGACGAGGTGATGACGCCCGACTCGTCGCGCTACTGGCCCATGGACCAGTACGCGCCCGGCGGTCCGCAACCGAGCTTCGACAAGCAGTTCGTCCGCGACTACCTCGAGCGGATCCACTGGAACAAACAACCCCCGGTGCCGTCGCTGCCCGAGGACGTCGTCGAGCGCACCCGCGACAAGTACCTCGAAGCGTTCAGGCGCCTGACCGGACGGGAGCTCGACTGATGGCGATGAAGGACCAGCTCGAACACCTCGTGGCGGAGCTGCTCCTGAAGGGCGTCCGCTACGAGGACGCGCAGCGGGAGTTCGAGAAGCGGTTCATCACCCAGGCCCTGCAGAAGACGGAGGGCAACCTGGGCAAAACCGCCGACCTGCTGGGCATGCACCGCAACACCCTGAGCCGGAAAATCGCCGAATACCGCCTCCGCCGTTCCGCTTGACAGGCGTTTTTCGGGTTCACTACACTTAGCAGTCGTGGCGGGCGACTGCTAACTGCCCGGTCCGCCCCCACGCACCCGTTATCCGCACGACCACGAGACACACAAACAGCACTCGGCACCGCGCATCGCCGCGCCGGGGCCGGAGCTCGAATGAAGCAGGTAGTCATGAGTGGAGTCGATTGACATGAAAGTGAGACCGTTGCACGACCGCATCATCGTCCAGCGCATCGAAGAGGGCGAACAGAAGATCGGCGGGATCATCATCCCCGACACGGCCAAGGAAAAGCCGCAGCAGGGGAAGGTCTACGCCGTCGGCGCCGGCAAGGTGAAGGAAGACGGCACCCGCCAGCCCCTCGACGTCAAGGATGGCGACACCATCCTGTTCGGCAAGTACTCCGGCCAGGAGATCAAGATCGATGGCGAGGAGTATCTGATCATGCGCGAGGACGAGATTCTCGCCGTTCTCGATTCGAAGTAAGGGAGCGACAGGAATGGCAAAGCAGATTATCTACGGCGAGCAGTCGCGCCAGGCGATCCTCCGCGGCGTGAACGCGCTGGCCGACGCAGTGAAGGTGACTCTCGGCCCCAAGGGCCGCAACGTGGTTCTCGACAAGAAGTTCGGCTCCCCCACCATCACCAAGGACGGCGTGACGGTGGCCAAGGAGATCGACCTCAAGGACCCGCTCGAGAACATGGGCGCGCAGATGGTGCGCGAAGT
>Ga0207648_10000081_pt1 | contig 90676 bp, 73 predicted proteins | sample KBSMisM32_FD_184310 | JGI IMG/M metagenome (GOLD analysis project Ga0207648, IMG submission 184310) | Miscanthus rhizosphere microbial communities from Kellogg Biological Station, Michigan, USA - KBS Miscanthus M3-2 (SPAdes) (version 2) | ecosystem: Host-associated > Plants > Roots >...
ATATAGTAATCCCTATCCTCATTGGGTTTTATTAGATATATGTCTGAATGAACTACCTCTGATTCTTTTTCATGCATTACCAATATTTCGTCTTCATCAAAAAACTCGCTGAGATGATTGTCTATTAATTCAAAAGAGTTAGGTATTTGGCTTTTTTTAAAGTACATGATTGGTTTAGTCTGTTCCTCTAAAGTAAAACAAATTCCGAACTTAACTTAACAACTTTACCAATTCCGTAATCCTCGCCAAATGATGATCATCGTGTTCGGCGACGAACAGAAACAAATCCATAGTACGCATAGGAGTTTTCAATCTTGGATGTAATGCCGACTTGAATATGGTTTCTTCATCCAGGTTTTCGATAAGCGTTATGGTGCGTTCTCTTATCTCCCGAAAATCACTTAACAACTTTTCAATTGATTGCGTATTATGATTGGCTTCATCCGTTTTACGGTTTGCAAGATCAGTCGGCCTCATCTCCATCTCTCCGTTTTTAATATCTTCCAACCGTCCCTGCCAAAGGGGTTCGAGGTCGGTTAAATGCCCAACATTTTCTTTGATTGACCAGGTGTTGTCAACCTTTGTTTCCAATATTTCAAGGGGGATGGATTTGAATTTTTCTTCCAACCGGGCAGGTGTCCCTCTGAGCCGTTCAATGATCGACGGAAAGATATTCTGATCCTTACTGAAGTCGAAACTCCTTTCAAACCATTTTACTTTTTTCATGTAGCTGGTGTTAAGTATCACCTAAGTTATACATCGATTTTCGTTAATGTTATAATGACTTGGTTTTTTTGACCTGAGCGTGTATTTATGGCGTTCGATAAAGGAGTGAAAATGTTGTAGGATCATCTTTAAGGTTTCAAATGTTTGGCAATTGCATATTTATAAGTATTCACGGGCGTTCACGGCATTATGAACGTGAGCACTTGTAATGCACGATACCAAGATTTACAATTAAATTGGATAATATTGTAGGATAATTGATACCTGAACAGATGAAGACAGCGTTAATTACCGGTATTACAGGGCAGGATGGTGCTTATTTAGCCGAGTTCCTTCTGAAAAAAGGTTATATGGTACACGGCGTGAAAAGAAGGTCATCTTTATTCAATACCGACCGCATTGATCATCTTTATCATGATCCGCATGAACCCAATGTGAAGTTCAAACTGCATTACGGAGACTTGACTGACTCTACCAACCTGATCCGCCTGGTACAGGAAGTTCAACCCGATGAAATTTACAACCTTGCCGCCCAAAGCCATGTGAAAGTGAGCTTTGATACGCCTGAATATACCGCTAATACTGATGGGATAGGCACCCTGCGAATACTGGAAGCAGTCCGGCTATTAGGTCTGACTCAAAAAACCCGTATTTACCAGGCATCTACATCTGAACTTTATGGATTGGTACAGGCTGTTCCACAAAGCGAGACGACGCCCTTCTATCCGCGTTCCCCTTATGCGGTGGCTAAATTATATGGCTACTGGATTATTGTCAATTACCGCGAAGCTTACAATATGTATGCCTGCAATGGTATTTTGTTTAATCATGAAAGTCCCATCCGCGGCGAAACTTTTGTGACCCGTAAGATTACACGTGCTGCAGCTAAAATTGTATTGGGCTTGCAAAACTGCCTGTATATGGGCAACCTTTCAGCCAAGCGCGACTGGGGGCATGCAAAAGATTACATCGAAGCGATGTGGCTGATGCTGCAACAGGATAAGCCCGAAGATTTTGTGATAGCAACAGGCGTTACTACCACTGTGCGTGATTTTATCCGGATGGCTTTTGCTGAGTTGGGGGTTGAAATCGAATTTAGCGGGAAAGATGAGCATGAAAAAGGTGTAGTGATTGATATTGACCAGCAACGAATGGAAGAATTAGGCTTGAGCCCGGATGCCTTAAAGTTTGGCCAAACGGTAGTGAAAATCGATCCAAAGTATTTCAGGCCTACTGAAGTTGACCTGTTAATCGGTGATGCTACAAAAGCAAAAGAAAAACTGGGCTGGATACCTAAATATGATCTGAAAGCGTTGGTGGAAGATATGGTGCAGTCGGATCTGCACCTGGTTAAGAAAGACGATTACCTGAAAAAGGGTGGTTTTAAAACTTTGAACTATTTTGAATAATGCGTTGCTGCTAAGTACTCTATATGAAGAAACTCTTTACTTGTATCGTGTTGTTACTGTTGGTCTGCTCTGCTAAGGCGCAGTTGATGTATCAGCCTTACTCTTATCAATTCTATCAAAAGCTGAATAATACGGTTTATTCACCTTCAACTAATCTGCATACTTCGCTTAAGCCTTATCTGATCGGAGATTCGAGCGCTATCAGGCCATCTTATGATTCTTTATTATTGTTGAAGGCCAATAACATAGGCAAAAGCTGGTTATATCGCAAACTGCTCCGTCAGCATTTAATAGAGGTGAATGATAAGGAATATACCTTTTACCTGGATTATCTTCCTGACTTGCAAATGGGCCGCGAGTTTGACGGGCCTAAAATAGTGTGGATGAACACGCGTGGGTACCAATTGGGCGGTACCATTGGTTCTAAATTTTTCTTTTATTCCAGCGGTTATGAGAACCAGGGAAAGTTTGCCAATTACGAAACAGATTATATCAACTCTGTTGGTATGATCCCTGGTCAGGCCTTTGACAAAAGCTACGGTAAAGACACCAAAGACTGGTCGCAAGTGACAGCATTGATTGGCTATACGCCAACTAAGTCAATATCAATTGAACTAGGTCAGGACAAAACGTTTATAGGAGATGGCTACCGTTCGGTTTTGTTGTCTGATTATGCATCGGCTTATCCATTGCTGCGATTTAAAGCAGACCTGGGCAAACAGGTACAGTACATGGCAATGTGGGCCTACATGGAAGACCAATATGCTACGCAGTTTAACTCTTTTTCAAACAACCGCCGCAAATGGGGGGCTTTCCATTATATCGATTGGAACATTACTAACCGGGCGTCAATTGGTTTCTTCAATGCGCTGATTGCCGAGGAGGCTAACGACGTAGGTCAGTACCATGGCTTTGATGCTAATTATGTTAACCCTATATTCTTTGTGTCATCCTTCGGCCCTTCAAAACCAGCGCCGGATCATACTTTGTTCGGCTTTAATGGCAAATACAAGGTGCTGAATAAAACAACGATTTATGGTCAGTTTTTGTATGATCAGGCATCATCGGTAACAAGCGGCAGCAACTATGCCTGGCAGGCGGGTTTCAGGGGATCTGATCTGTTTAAAGTTAGTAAACTGAACTACTTATTTGAGTATAATACTTCCAAACCGAATACTTATGCAAGCCAATATCCTATAGTGAATTATACCCAGTTAAGTGAATCATTGGCTAATCCGCTGGGCTCAGACTATCAAGAGGTGGTGGGCATCCTTAACTACTCCATAGGCAGGTTTGATTTGCAGGGGCAGCTTAATTATGCCAAATATGCAGCGAATTCTGTACAGTTAACTGATGCTACTGCTACAAATTCATCGCCATTTATCAGCTCAACCGGGCAAAGAATCACCAATACCCTCAAGTATGCTGAAGGAACTGTGGCGTACGTTTTAAACCCGAAATATAACCTGAGATTGGAAATAGGCGGGCTGGTAAGGCAATCTACCAGCAGCGTTTCGGATACCAAAACAGTAATGTTCATCTTCGGACTGCGAAGCACTTTCAGAGACTTATATCATGATTTTTAATTTATGAAAGCTATTTACCGCCTATATAAAATTGCCTTTGCTGCAGTGCTAAGCCTGTTTATTGCTGATGCGGCATTGGCGCAATCTCAATATCAGCCTTATTCATACGATTTCTATCAAAAGCTGAATTCTGACCTGTACTCAACAAAAACACGTGAGCATACTTCTATCAAACCATTGATTATTGATTCTGCATTAAGATCGCACTATGATTCCTTAATGAACTATGGCGCTGACGGCAGGCAACATAGCTGGCTGTACAATAAGGTATTCAATGAACACCTGATAGATTATAAAGGTCCTAACTCTGCTTTTTATGGCGACCTGTTACCAGATGTTGGCGTAGGCAGGGATCTCTCTGGTAAACTAAATACTTATACCAGCGCAATCGGTTTGCAATTGGGAGGTTCGATCAGCGATAAGTTCCAGTATAATATATCGGGATATCTGAACAATGCAGTTATGCCGGAATATCTGTCGACTTATATCCAGCAGGTAGGAATTGTTCCTGGGCAAGCATATGCCAAGACTTACGGTAATGACGGCTATGCCTGGTCGTACATTACAGCGGTAGTTTCTTACAGGCCAAGTAAATATTTGAATATTTCAGCAGGGCGCGATAAGACATTTATTGGCGATGGTTACCGGTCTATGCTTTTGTCGGATTATGCTTCCCCTTATCCATTTCTGAAATTGACCGGTACATTGGGTAATGTACGTTACATGGTGATGTGGACAGATATGAGTGACCCTGCATATACTTCACAATATGGTGCCGACAGGCATAAATTCGGGGTTTTCCATTACCTGGATTGGAACGTCACCAACAGGCTCTCAGTGGGCTTCTTTGATAACGTGATGGGCTTTTTTACCGACGATAATGGTGCAAAGCGCTCTTTTGACTTCAACTACATCAACCCGATCATCTTCCTGAAGCCAGTTAACAACGCAAGCGACGACCCGGATAAATCCCTGCTTGGTTTCACGGCAAAATATAAACTGACAGACGGCATCACAGCTTACGGGCAGTTTGCATTGAATGAGTTTGTATCGAAAGACTTTTTCTCGAGCGATGGCGCGTCGGTTAATAAGTACGGCTGGCAGTTGGGCATCCGCGGAGCAAACCTGTTTGGTGTTAAAAATCTGAATTACCTGATCGAAAGCAATAACGCTAAGCCTTATACTTATTCGGCCCGGTCATCCATAGAAAATTATTCTTCAAACAGTGAGCCGCTGGCACATCCATGGGGTGCAAATTTTAGAGAGATCGTCAGCTTGCTAAACTATTCTTACAAACGCTTTGATTTCTCAGGTGAGTTTGACTATGGTCATTATGGGTTGGATAGCGCAGGAATGAATTTTGGTAAGGATATCTTCCAATTATATACCTCGCCCGCCCGACAGTTCGGGAATTACACCGGACAAGGTTTAACTACCAATATGTATTATCTGCAAGGTAAGGTGGCCTATTTACTGAATCCAAAATATAATTTGAGAATTGAGTTAGGCGGCATATTCAGACAGGAGCAAAACAGCCAATTTAAAGACAAAACCACGATGATCACTATCGGTTTAAGAAGCTCGTTCAGGCAGATTTATAATGATTTGGCCAGTTATCGAACGCATTAATCGGATGTGCAGATTTTTGATGTGCAGATGTGCAATTGAGTAGATATGCAGATTTAAAAGACGCGCAAATTAATTAATTTAAAATCATCTGCACATCTGCATATTCACGCATTCGCACATCAGGATGCTATGGTGTGGGTGCTGCGCTTGATTCCCATTTTTTTTACCTGTTCCATGATGGCATTGGCATCGTAACCGCATTCGGCCCAAAGCTCAGGCTGCTCGCCATGTTCGATAAATTCATCAGGGATGCCTAAGCGCACCACTTCGGCTGAGTAGTTATTATCGGCCATGAATTCCAATATCGCGCTTCCCATGCCCCCTTCAATGCAACCATCTTCAACAGTAATTACTTTGCTGAATTTCTGGAACACTTCGTGCAGCAGGTTTTCGTCAAGCGGCTTCACAAAGCGGATGTCGTAGTGTGCAGGATAGAAACCTTCGCTATTTAGTTCGGTCGATGCTTTTACCACCTCATTGCCTATTGCACCGATCGATAATATAGCCACATCTTCACCATCGCTAACCTTACGGCCTTTACCTACCGGAATTGCTTTTAATGGACGCTGCCAGTCGGGCATAACACCTGTACCGCGAGGGTAGCGGATTACAAACGGACCCATATCGTCCTGTTGTGCGGTATACATCAGGTTGCGCAATTCTTCCTCGTTCATTGGTGCGGATACGATCATATTTGGTATACAACGCATATAAGCCAGGTCATAAGCGCCATGGTGAGTTGGCCCGTCAGCACCAGCAATACCCGCCCTGTCCAGGCAAAATACTACGTTCAGTTTCTGGATAGCCACATCATGTATCACCTGATCGTATGCTCTCTGCATAAAGCTGGAATAGATATTGCAAAAAGGAATAAGTCCCTGCGTAGCTAATCCGGCGGAGAAAGTAACCGCGTGCTGCTCGGCAATACCCACGTCAAAGGCACGGTCAGGCATGGCCTTCATCATCAGGTTTAACGAACAGCCCGAAGGCATGGCCGGCGTAATGCCCATGATCTTAGGGTTCTGCTCGGCAAGTTCTATTATCGTATGACCAAATACATCCTGGTATTTTGGTGGTTGAGGCTTATCCGGTTTCGATTTCTTGATTTCGCCTGTTATTTTATCAAATAAACCGGGAGCGTGCCATTTGGTCTGATCTTTTTCGGCCAAAGCATAGCCTTTGCCTTTTACAGTAACACAGTGCAGCAGTTTTGGTCCGGGGATATCGCGCAGATCACGCAACACTTTTGCCAGATGTTTTACATCATGCCCGTCAATCGGCCCAAAATAGCGGAACTGCAAAGCCTCAAAGAAATTGCTTTTCTTCAAAAGCGTTCCCTTGATACTCTTCTCGATCTTTTTGGCGATCTTAAAAGCATCAGGCCCCATTGACGAAATCTTCGTTAGCACAGTTGCTATATCATCCCTGAAACGGTTATATGGTTTCGACGTGGTAATGTCAGTCAGATATTGTTTCAGCGCACCCACGTTCGGGTCTATAGACATGTTATTGTCGTTCAGAATCACCAGGATATTGGAGTTTTCAATGCCTGCGTGGTTCAAAGCTTCAAAAGCCATTCCTGCTGTCATTGCCCCATCGCCGATCACGGCCACATGCTGACGGTCGGTTTCACCTTTATACCTTGAAGCTACAGCCATACCCAATGCTGCTGAAATGGAAGTAGAGGAGTGGCCCACGCCAAAAGTGTCGTATTCGCTTTCAGCACGTTTAGGGAAACCGCTGATGCCTTTGTAAACCCGGTTAGTGTGAAAATTGTCGCGGCGGCCAGTCAAAATCTTATGTCCATAAGCCTGGTGGCCTACATCCCATACCAGCTGGTCGTATGGTGTATTCAAAATGTAATGTAAAGCCACGGTCAGTTCCACCACACCTAAACTTGCTGCAAAATGACCACCATTTACCGATACCACGTCAATAATATACTGACGCAGTTCCTGGCAAACTTGTTCAAGTTGATCTTCGGTAAGTTGTTTTAAATCAGATGGATAGTTGATCTTTTGTAGTAAATCACCGGGCGTAACCTGCATTGACATCCTAATAGAAAATTTAACTTACAAAGTAAGGCATTTAATTTTAAAATACATGAAAACATACTAATTCGACGTCCAAAATGTTAGCAATGTAGAATAAGTTGATAATTAATGGACAATTACGTCTTCAACTTTTACAACCTTTGCAGCATAGAATAGTTTAGGTTAAAAGTCTTTTTATGACCGAAAATAGTTTCGAAATAAAGTTAGCGCAATTTGAAGGGCCGTTTGACCTGCTTCTCTTTTTCATAGAAAGGGACGAGCTGGATATTCACGACATTCCGATTGCGAAGATCACTGACGATTTTTTGAACTATATCCACCAGATGAGCAGTCTGAACATGGAGTTGGCAAGCGAGTTTATTTATGTGGCTGCCACCCTGATGCGCATTAAAGCGAAGATGCTGCTGCCACGGTATGCTGCCGAAGAAGATGGTGAGCTGGACCCGAAAGCGGAACTGATCAGGAAGCTGGTTGAATACAAAAAGTTCAAGCTGATCTGCGAAGATCTGCGCCCGATGGAGGAAGAGCGCTTGAAACAGGAAAAGCGCGGTAACATTACTTTCGACCTGCAACAGGTTGAGAAAACGGCTGTTCCTGGCGAAGAACTATCAGAATTGACCTTGTACAAACTAATGATGGTGTACGACAGGGTGACCAAACGCTTTGCAAACCGTACCGAAGAAGTTAAACATACTGTAGTTCAATACCCATATACTATCGAGAAGCAGAAAAAAGCCATTAATGAACTGTTGCTGATCAACAGCAAGATGGATTTTAAGGCCCTTGCCGGACACTCGGAAAATAAAGTACATTTCGTATACAACTTCCTTGCAGTGCTCGAAATGCTGCAGCAGGAACTGATCAACATCCAGATTGGTTTGGGATATAATAATTTTTGGATCTCTGTGAGATAGTTATGAGATGTGAGATTTGAGACGTGAGATAAGACCTATCAAGTCCCGATCTCTGATTAACTGATTACTGGTTAACTGGCCGCCACCCGAAAATCTCAAATCTCACGTCTCAAATCTCACATCTAAATGATAACTTAGCGCCGTTTTTAAGCTGAACATGAAAAGAGACAAATTGATATTTAAGCTGTTGGATGAAGAACAGCAACGCCAGGAAGAAGGAATTGAACTTATCGCGTCGGAAAACTTTGTGAGCCGCCAGGTGATGGAAGCTGCAGGTTCTGTAGCAACCAACAAATATGCTGAAGGCTTGCCCGGTAAACGCTACTACGGCGGTTGCCAGGTGGTTGACGAGATTGAGACTATCGCTATTGAAAGGGCTAAAAAGCTGTTCAATGCTGAGTGGGTAAATGTTCAGCCGCATTCGGGTGCCCAGGCTAATGCTGCTGTTTTACTGGCATGCCTGCAGCCAGGCGACAAAATATTAGGTTTTGATCTTTCTCATGGTGGTCACTTAACGCACGGTTCGCCTGTAAATTTCTCAGGTAAATTGTATGAGCCTCATTTTTATGGGGTGAAAAAGGAAACTGGCCGTATCGATTATGAGCAACTTAGAAAGACGGCCCTTGCTGAAAAACCAAAGTTGATTATCTGCGGAGCATCCGCTTACTCACGTGACTGGGATTATGAGTTTATCCGTAAAGTGGCTGACGAAGTTGGCGCGTTGGTATTAGCTGACATTGCACACCCTGCTGGTCTGATCGCAAGAGGTTTATTAACCGATCCCCTTCCGCATTGCCACATTGTGAGCACTACAACGCACAAAACTCTGCGCGGGCCACGTGGCGGTATGATTATGATGGGTAAGGACTTTCCGAACCCATGGGGCTTGAAAACGCCTAAAGGCGAAATCAAAATGATGTCGGCTATATTGGATATGGCGGTGTTCCCCGGTACACAGGGTGGACCGTTGGAGCATATCATCGCTGCCAAAGCCGTTGCTTTTGAAGAAGCATTGAGCGAGGAGTACATGAAGTATATCATACAGGTGAAAAAGAATGCCGATGCTATGGCGCGCGCCCTGGTTTCAAAAGGCTATGAGATTATCTCAGGCGGTACAGACAATCATTTGATCCTGATTGATCTTCGCAATAAAAATATCACTGGTAAAGCTGCAGAAAACGCTCTCGTAACTGCCGATATCACCGTAAATAAAAATATGGTGCCGTTTGACGACAAGTCACCGTTTGTTACTTCGGGTATCCGTGTGGGTACCGCGGCCATCACTACACGCGGCCTGAAAGAGAAGCAAATGGAGCTCATTGTAGAGCTTATAGATGCCGTAATTATTGATCCGGATAATGAACCTTCTTTGAAAAAAATACGTAAAAAGGTCCATCGGTTAATGGAAGATTTTCCATTATACCGTGATTAGGGATCTGATTACGAATGGCATTACAAGAAAAATTTATTTCCGATACTGAATATCAGCGGTTAAACGCACTTGAATCTTACAATATTCTGGACACGCTTCCGGAAAAAGAGTATGATGCCATTACACGTCTTGCATCTTATATCTGCAAGGTACCAACGTCTCTTATCACCTTTATCGACCTCGACAGGCAATGGTTTAAGTCGAAGATCGGTATGGATGGTGAAGAAACATTGCGTTCGGATGCGTTTTGCAATCACACCATTTTGGGCAACGATATCCTTGAAATAAAGGATACTTTAAAGTCCGACGTTTTCAGGGAAAACGCTTACGTACAGAACGAACCACATGTCCGTTTCTATGCAGGGGCCCCGCTGATCGACCCTAACGGTTACAGGCTTGGTTCACTTTGCGTTATCGATCAGATTCCTCGTGAGCTGACCGATGATCAACGTGATGCATTAAGGATCCTGGCCTCAGAAGTGATGGCGCAACTGGTTCTGCGTAGGGAAAAGCAGCAGGTCGAAGAAAGTCTTATTAAGCACGAAGAGTTTTATAATCTTTTTAACAACTCAGGCGAGATACATTGTATCGCTGATCGTGATTTTAATATTCAGTTAATCAACAATACGGTTTATAAAACCTTAGGCTATCAGCCTGAAGAGCTGACCGGAAAGCCTATATGGAATTTCTTTTTGCAGGAAAGCAAGAGCGCATCACTTGAAGTATTGCGTAAAGGCATCAAAAGCCAGAAGCGGTCCTTCGAGATCGAAACTCTCGTAGTTACTAAAAGCGGCAAGATCAGATGCATGAGCTGGTCGGTATCCTACAGCAATGATAAATGGTATACCAGCGGTCGTGACATTACTGAACAAAAAGAGATCGCCGCACAATTGGAGCAATTATCATTGGTGGCGAGCAAGGTGGACAATGGTGTAGTGATCAGCAATGCCAAAGATGAAGTGATTTGGATAAATGATGGTTTTGAAAATATCACCGGTTATTCATTAGAAGATGTTGAGTCAAAGTTTTTAGGCGAGGTCCTAAAAGGTAAGCTGAGCAAAAAAGTAACAAATGAACAAATGGATCAGTTGTTGCGCGAAAGTCAGCCTTACGAAGTAGATTTTTCTATAAAGCATAAAAGCGGCCGCCCGATGTGGATATCGGTTATGAAATCGGTATTGAAGGATGAGCATGGCGAGGTTATCAAGCAGATCAGGATCATATCGGATATCACTGCAAAAAAGAAGGCTGAGCAAGATTTAGAATTACTCTCATTTGCCGCATCCAAATCATCAACTGGTATGCTGATACGCGATGCAGAAGGTACTGTGATCTGGATGAACGAAGCACTTGAAATTATTTTCGGTTATTCGCTGGAAGAAATGAAAGGCCGTAAGTTCGGGGACATCCTGGTTGGTCCGGAAACAGATATTGAGGTGTTTGAAAAAGCAGCAAAATCTCTTGAACAGAATAAACCCTATACGGTGGAAATGAAGGTCTACCGTAAGGGAGGTATGCCGACGTGGGTATATGTCAATAATAGTCCGTTCTTTAATGAAAGCGGGCAGATTGATCACCATGTAAGTGTTGTGGTAGATATAACCGAGCGTAAGCTCGCTGAAGAGCGGCTTACCATGCTATCCTTAGTGGCAAGCAGCACTACAAGTGGTGTTGTCATCAATAACAAACAGGGCATGGTGGAATGGGTGAGCAGTGCCTTTGAGAATATAACCGGGTATGGGCTGGAAGATGTGCAGAATAAACACCTGGGTGATGTTTTGAAAGGAGAGCTGACCGATGTAACGGTGATTGAAGAAGCACGCAAGCTTTCAAAGCAAAAAAAATCATTTGAGGTTGACTTACAGGCCTATCGCAAGGATGGTAAGCCAATCTGGATATCGGTAATCAACTCTGTCATATTGAATGACAAAAATGAGGTTGAAAAGTACATCGAGGTTATCATTGACATAACTGATAAAAAGCAAGCCGAGTTTCAATTGATTGATGCCAAAGAAGAGGCGCAGCAATTAAGCAAGGCGAAGGATATGTTCATCTCGGTGATGAGTCATGAAATCCGTACGCCACTGAATGCCGTAATTGGTATGTCGCGTTTGTTGCAGGAGGATCATCACCTGGAGGAACAGGAAGAAAATCTGAGCGTTTTGAAGTTCTCGGCAGAGAACCTGATGAACCTGATCAATGATGTGCTCGACTTTACCAAGATAGAAACAGGTAACATTGAGCTGGAGTCGACTGAGGTTAACTTGCGTGAACTGATAGATGGTATCACCAAATCGATGCAATTCAGGGTAAATGACAAGAATATTTACTTGAAAGGTAATATTGATGAAGCAGTGCCAAAGGTTGTAATGGGCGACCGTACAAGAATATGTCAGATATTATTGAATCTTGCAGGAAATTCTGTTAAATTTACTGAAGAAGGTGGAATCACCATCGACCTTAAAGTAATTGAACAGACCCAAAACAGCGCAACTATAAGGTTTGCCGTTAATGATACCGGTATAGGTATCGCTGCGGATAAAATTGACACTATTTTCGAATCGTTTAAGCAAGCCGAAACAGATACAACACGTAAATATGGCGGAACCGGTTTAGGTTTGGCAATCACCAAAAAGCTGGTTGAAATTCACGGATCAAAGATCAAAGTGGACAGTACACCAGGCAAAGGATCGAGCTTTTGGTTTACAGTGAAGTTTAATAAAGGACAAGTACAAGGAAATACATATACTAATAATAATACAGTGGAAACAGAATTACTATTAAATGTAAATGTTTTGGTTGTTGATGACAACCAGATCAACAGGTTACTGATCAATAAAGTGCTAAGCAAATGGGGAGCGACCATTGATTTTGCTGAAAACGGGTTGGAAGCAGTAGCCAAAATTGAAGGCAAAGCCGACTTCGACGTGGTTTTGATGGATATACACATGCCGGTAATGGGCGGACTGGAGGCAACTGAGATCATCAGATCCAAAGGTGAAACTTATTTTCAGCAATTGCCAATTATTGCCTTAACAGCATCGATGCTGAATAGTGAGGTAAATGAAATTGTGCGTGCAGGCATGAATGATTACATCCTGAAACCATTTGACCCTAAGGGTTTATACGATAAGCTGTTGAAGTATCAGAAGGTAAGTTAATTAGTTCAATAGTTCAGTAGTGTCTGCTATGCAGCGATAAGACCAATGAACAAATGAGCCAGTGAACCAATGAACTGCTCACTCGGCACAGGCTATCGTGGCGATACTTAGCTTAGAACCTTTTGCCTTTAATAATTCAGTGCCGCAGGCTTCCATTGTTGAGCCTGTGGTCACAACGTCGTCTACCAGCAAAACATGCTTATTTCTTAACGCTTCGGGGTTAATGAGGGAGAACACTTCCTGCATATTCTCGAACCTCGAAAAGCGCGACCGGTGTGTTTGCGTTTCAGTCGCCCTAAGCCTTACCAGGTTATTTTCATCAACAGGAATTCCCATTTTCTCTGATAAGCCTTCAGCAAAACACATACTCTGATTATAGCCTCTTTTCCTCAGCCTGCTTTTATGCAGCGGGACCGGTATGATAACGTCTGCAGTTTTAAAGACGGGACTTTTCAATAGTTGCTCACCGGCAATATTACCCAGCAGATTGCCGATCTTTTGTACACCCTTGTACTTAAAATTATGCATCAGGTTCTGAATTTTGCCTCCTTTTGCAAAATAACACATCGCGTAAGCGCCTTCCAGGTTGATCTTACCCCAGAATTGCTGGGCGACCATATTATCTGGTTTCAGATGAAAATCGGTAAAAGGGAGGTTGTAACGGCAATCCAGGCAAAGCAAATCTTCACCCGCCACAAGGCTTTCGCCGCAGGCCTGGCAGAGTTCGGGGAATAACAGGGATACGAAATCGGCCCAATAGCCGGTCTGCAATTTCATGCCATCAATTTAGCAGAAATCTGCCGATCAGGAAACTTTCTCTTTTTCTTTTATAGCAAGCTGTCCGCAGGCTGCATCGATGTCCTTACCCCGACTACGGCGGACGTTGGTTATAATGCCCTGGCTACGCAGGTAAGCAGCGAATGCTTCAATCTTATCTTCACCAGCATTCAAATAGTTGGCGAATGAGATGGGGTTATATTCGATGATATTGACCTTACATGGCACATGCTTACAGAATTTAGCTAATTCGGCGGCATCCTGCAATTCATCGTTAAAATCGTTAAAAACGATGTATTCGTAAGTGACCGGGTTTTTAGTTTTAGCAAAATAGTACTTTAATGCATCTGCTAAGGCTTTCAATGAGTTTTGCTCGTTGATTGGCATAATGGTATTCCGCTTTTCATCATTAGCTGCGTGTAGCGATAATGCGAGGTTAAACTTAACCTGGTCGTCCCCCAGTTTTTTGATCATTTTGGCAATACCTGCTGTTGATACGGTGATCCTTTTTGGCGACATATTCAGGCCGTCTTCAGCTGTAATGCGCTCCACTGATTTCATCACATTGGCGTAATTGAGCAAAGGTTCGCCCATGCCCATGTACACAATGTTGGTTAATGGCAAACCATAGTTCTCTTTTGCCTGCTTGTCGATCAGCACTACCTGGTCGTATATTTCGTCTGGGTTAAGATTGCGTTTTCGCTCCATATAGCCCGTTGCACAAAATTTACACGTTAAACTACAGCCAACTTGCGATGATACACAGGCAGTCATGCGTTCCGGAGCAGGGATAAGCACTCCTTCAATTAAATGATTATCATATAAAATAAAAGAATTTTTTATAGTTTTATCCGCGCTAAACTGTGAGTTGTTAATTTTTACTTTATTGATTATAAAATTTTCATCCAGTTTTTGCCTTAGTTCTTTTGAAATATTGCTCATTTCGTCAAAAGAAATGCATGATTTTTTCCACAACCACTCGTAAACTTGCTTTGCCCTGAAACTTTTTTCTCCCATTTGAGTAAAATGTTCGTATAAAGCCTCGAGGCTCAGGCTGCGGATATCAATTTTATTCCCGGTACTTTTCACAGTGCAAAGGTAAGGAAATAAAAAAGGTCTGCCTTTTGTATAAACATTCTTTTGTAATCTTTCGATCAGGAGGATAAGCAGTTAGCTGTTGTGTCTGGTAAAAGTGGGATGTCGGGGCACGAATGTTTAGACGGAAAGCGTTTTGAGCAATAGGTTAAATTAATTTTTAATGAAAAGTTTTAGAGCCGATTACGTTTTTCCTGTTTATGCCGATCCGATTAAAAATGGTGTGGTCACCATCGATGACCACGGGCGGATCATTTCAGTATCCGACATACCCCCTCCAAATGTGAAACTCAACGAAGTTGAGCATTTGAAAGGAGCTCTTTGTCCGGGGTTCATCAATACGCACTGTCACCTCGAATTATCCCATCTCAAAGACAAGTTATCGCAAGGCAAGGGGCTCATCAACTTCATTAAAGAAATACAATCCCTCCGTAATGCCGACAACGCAACCATACTAAAAGCTGCTGAAAAAGCTGATAAAGACATGTATGAGAGCGGTATTGTGGCCGTAGGCGATATCTCAAACAGCAATGTCAGTGTTGCAATAAAAGCTAAGAGCAAAATTCACTACCATACTTTTGTTGAGGCCTTCGGCTTTATGCCCGACAAGGCCCAAAGTACACTTGATAAAACAATTTCGCTGTTGGGGGAATTTAAAAATCAATCCGCCTCAATTACCCCGCATGCACCTTATTCGGTGTCAAAAGAATTATTCAGGCTGATAAAAAGATACAGCGATACCCATCCTAATCTTCTCAGTATACATAACCAGGAAACTGAGGAGGAAAATAAATTTTATCGTTATCGTTTAGGCGGCTTCCTTGATCTGTATGATCACTTTGGGATGGACATTAGTTATTTCAAATCGCAGGCTCGAAACTCGCTGCAGTCAATCTTGCCATTGCTGAGCAACAAGCAGGATATTTTGTTTGTGCATAATACTTATACGAACTTAAAAGATATTTACTTCATAAAGCGCTTTGATCGCAAGGTGCATTTTTGCTTCTGTCCAGGAGCCAACCAGTACATCGAAAACAGATTGCCGAAAATCGACCTTTTTGTTGATCAGGGATTCAACATTACCCTGGGTACCGATAGCCTCGCATCAAATACCAAACTGTCTATCCTGCACGAGATGCAGCTTATACAGGAAAAATTCCCGGCTATAGGTCTTGCAAAACTTATTGAATGGGGTACTATTAATGGCGCCCGCTATTTAGGCATTGACGATGATAAAGGTACACTGGAAAAGGGCAAAACCCCAGGTTTGAACCTCATCACAGAGTTGGATGGACTTAAAATTACTACGGACAGTAAAGTGAAGCGGTTGGTTTAATAGTTGATTAAGTTAAGTGGTTGATTAGGTTGAATTGTTTTTAATTTTGCAACAACACAATCAACTCAATCCAACTTAATCTAACTCAATCAACTAATGACGATCCACCTCGATATAATAATAAAAGGTAAAGTACAGGGCGTATTCTACAGAGCTTCTACCAAAGCTGTGGCTGACCAGCTAGGCATAAAAGGATTTGTGAGCAATGAAGATAACGGAGATGTTGTGATAGCTGCTGAAGGGGATAAAATGAGCATGGAATTGTTTTTGGATTGGTGCAAAGAAGGGCCTGAAAAAGCGGAAGTAACTTCGGTGGAGAGCCATGAAGGGGAATTGAAAAACTATCGTAATTTTGAGGTTGTAAAAAAGCGGCTATTTTAAGCCCTGAAAAAAAATATCATTGTCAACAGCTAAAAAATTCGCGGGGCAAACGGCTATATACGGCTTTAGTACAATCGTTCAGCGATTGTTGAGCTCACTGCTCACCCCACTTTATACGACTGCTTATCTTCCATCGGTTTACAGTATTTTCAGTACCATGTTCAGCTATGCATCCATCCTGAATGCGGTGCTGTCATTCGGAATGGAAACCACCTTTTTCAGGTATCTGAATAAGGACGAAGCCAACAAAAAGCAGGTCTACAACAATGGTTTTTGGGTGGTATTTATGATGTCGCTGGCCTTTCTTTTACTGACATTCCCGTTCTCACACACCATCGCCGGCTTTATCAAAATAGGTAAAGACACGCCGCAGGAACAGTTTGAACGCTATATTAAATACTTTATCGGCATCCTGGTGCTTGACGCCTGGTGCGTTATCCCGTTCGCCAAACTACGTGCCGATGGCAGGCCAATACGTTATGGTGTGGTTAAGCTGGTAAATATCATCGTCATGGTTGCGCTTAACCTGTTTTTCATATTTGCCGTGCCGTATATGATCAGGCATCATTCGGCAGGTTCGGAATGGTTTAAGCAATGGTACGTGCAAGGCTGGATTGGGTACGTGTTTTTATCAAACCTGGTAGCAAGTTTTATCACCTTTTTGATGTTGCTGCCTGAGTTGCTTCAATTACAGATCAAGTTTGATGGTGCAATGTTTAAAGGCATGCTGATATACAGCTGGCCCATCCTTATCGCTAACCTGTCATATATCATTAATGAAAACCTCGATAAATTGCTTTTAGGTAAGCTATTAGACCCTAGTATCAGTGAGCATGAGGTGGGCGTGTATTCAGGTTGCGCCAAGATATCTATCTTCCTGAGCATATTTATACAGGCTTTCAGGCTAGGTGCTGAGCCTTTCTTTTTTAATCACGCTAAAAACAAAAATTCGGGGCAGACCTACGCCCGGATCATGAATTATTTTGTGATAACCGTTTGTATAACCTTTGTGGCAGTTACCACTAATATCCAGATACTGAAATACTACGTTAATAACCGTTCATACTGGGTTGGGCTTGATGTAGTTCCACCGCTGCTGTTTGGCTATGTGAGTTTGGGTATTTATATGAACCTGTCCGTATGGTATAAATTGTCGGATCAAACCAAATATGGACTGTATATTTCAGGCATAGGAGCTATACTTACCATTGTGCTCAACGTGCTGTTCATCCCTAAATACAGTTACATGGCGTCGGCATGGGTATCGCTTATTGCATATACTGTTATGATGATATTATCGTACATATGGGGGCAAAAAAACTATCCAATTCCGTACAATGTAAAAAAGAACCTGGCGTATATAATTTCCTCAATTTTAATCGTTTTTCTTTCGTTCTATATTTTCAAGAGGAATATATTTGCAGGAGACGCCCTATTATTATTATACGCACTTGCGATTTTCTATTTTGAACGCAAGGACTTAAAAGCCATATTCAGCAAGCGATGAACATCAGGATAATCAACAGGTCAAAAAATACTTTGCCTGCTTACGAAACCATACACTCAGCGGGAATGGACCTGCGTGCCGACTTGGAAAGCACTGTGTTGCTTAACCCTATGGAGCGCAAGCTGATCCCGACTGGATTACACATTGAGCTTCCCGAAGGACACGAGGCACAAATCAGACCGCGCAGTGGTTTAGCCTATAAACACGGTATCAGCATTGTTAACTCTCCCGGGACTATCGATGCAGATTATCGCGGTGAAATAAAAGTATTGCTGATCAACCTGTCGACTGAGCCTTTCGAGATCAACACAGGGGACAGAATAGCGCAAATGATCGTGTCAAGGCATGAGAAAGTGGAATGGCAGCAGGTAGAAATATTGAACGAAACAACACGTGGCGCCGGCGGTTACGGACATACGGGAGTAGGATAAGATGAAATACGGACTGGGCATAGTTTTAGCTTTGATGGTGTTGCCGGGGCTTGTCTTTGCACAAAAGGACAAACCGGGCAAGGGAAACCGTGTGGTTATGGTTGTGGGAAGACCTATGACAGGCGATGACAGTCTGATGGTACGCCAACTCTTTTTTTCCGCATTGCGCGAAAAGACTGTTGAGAATTTTACACTTGCTACCGAGGAGTTTAACCAGATACTCAGCATGGATCCGCAGAATGACGCTACGTTATTTGAGCTGGCCAATCTTGCTAAACTAAAAAACAACTATTCGGATGCCCGGGATTTCCTTGAAAAAGCAGTAACCATAAAACCAGATAACGAATGGTACTGGGTTGCCCTGGCTGATTGCTACGAAAAGAATAACGAGATAGATAAACTGGAAAATGTTTTTAACGAACTCATCCGAATCGATCCGGATAAAGTAGATTATTACTATGACAAGGCTAATGTATTTTTCCTTCAAAAAAGATACGATGATGCTTTAGCCGTTTATAAACAGATAGAAGATATATCTGGCATTACTGACGATCTGGTTGCTAAACGTCAGGCCATTTATCTGAAACAGGGTCGGATTGACCAGGCTGCTACGGACATGGAAGCTATGATCAAGGCTAACCCTGCACAGGTGAGATACTACCTGTTCCTTGCTGAAGTATATAATTCGAACAATCTACAGGATAAAGCACTGGCAACGTTGCAGTCGGCCGAAAAGATCGACTCAAATAATGGCCAGGTACACTTGGCACTTGCGGATATTTATCGGGATAAAAAAGACAATGAACGCAGTTACAAAGAGCTGAACGCAGCCTTCGCTATCCCTGACTTGGATATCGACCAGAAGTTGAAGATCGTATTGAATTATGTTCCCAAATTTCCTGATCCAAACGCCAAAGCCAGTGCTTTGGAATTAAGCAGATTGCTTACGGTTGCACACCCTGACGACTCCAGGGCTTTTGCTTTGTATGGCGACATGCTTTTGCAAAACGGAAAATACAAAGAGGCAAAAGAGAACTACAAAAAATCGGTTCAGATGAACGGGCAGGTATACGAGGTGCGTGAACAATTGATCCGCCTGGAATTAGGCGACAATGATGTTGATAGCGCCTTAAAGGATGGTCAGGACGCGCTATCGCTTTTTCCTAATCAGGCGTGGCTTAATTACTTAGTTGGAATAGCCTATCAGCAAAAAAAAGACTTTAAAAAGGCTCTCGAATATGTAAAAAATGCATCAGAACTGGAGACGCAGGATAAAGAACTTTTGTCGCAGGCTTATTCATCGCTTGGGGATTGTTATCATTCATTAAATGATCTTACAAAATCAGATCAATCCTACGAAAAAGCATTAACCTATAATCCAGATAACGCCTACACATTAAACAACTATGCCTATTACCTGTCTATACGTGGTATTCAGTTGGATAAGGCTGCCGGGATGTCAAAGCATTCAAACGAATTGCAGCCCGGTACTGCATCATTTGAAGATACTTACGCATGGATATTGTATAAGCAGAAAAAATACGACGAAGCAAAAACCTGGATGGAAAAGGCTTTGGCACATAATAAAGATAACAGCCCGGTGCAATACGAGCACTATGGCGATATCATGTTTCAATTAGGAAATGCGGATGCCGCGCTCCAAAACTGGAAGAAAGCAAAAGATAATGGCGGAGGTTCACCTATTTTAGACAGAAAAATAAATGAGAAAAAATACGTTGAATAAGCTGCTTATTGTTTGTATTTGTTGCTCGCTGGCCATGTTTGGCTGCAAGGCGAAAAAGCAAACAGTGGTAGCTCCTAAACCGGTAACCACTGTTCCTGATAAATCATTAAGTAAACTTGATGCCATACGCTCAAGTCAGCTGAGCTACAATACTTTCTCGGGAAAGGCAAAAACTAAGCTCGATATCAACGGCAGCAGTAATGATGTAACGTTGAATATCCGCATACAAAATGGCAAAAAAATATGGGTTTCGGTTACCGCGATAGCCGGTATTGAGGTAGCCCGGGCATTGATCACTCCTGATAGTTTACAGGTGATCAATAAATTACAGGGTTTGTATATGCAAAAACCTTTTTCATACATTTATTCGTACACTAGTCAACAGATCAACTTTGATTCATTAGAGGCGCTTTTAGTTGGTAACGCTATCCCTCAACTGCTCAATGACGATGCGAAATTACAGGCAGATAGTGGGCGCACAATCCTGTCTGGTAATTTGCAGGAATTAGCTTACAAACTGATATTGGGGGCTGATCTGAAGGCAAATCACACTGAATTATCTGACCTTGTTGCCGATCAATCACTAACGGTAGACAATAGCGCATTTATAGCTGTCGCAAACAGAGTGTTACCATCCCAGATCGATATGTTGTCGGTAATGCCGAAGAAGAAAGTAAAAATGAATTTGCATTATATCAAAGCTGATTTCGATCAGCCGCTTGAATATCCTTTTAGTATTCCGTCGGGTTATTCTCCGGCTAAGTAAATTTTATATTTTTGAGTTAATGAAATTTTTTAAAGTAGTATTCTTTTTGATCGGTGTATTTGTAGCTGCGGGCGTGCATGCCCAAAGCAGCGATGAATTAAAGAGACGCCGTGATAAGTATAATGAGGAGCTTGAAAAGCTTAACCATGAATATGAACAGACGGTAAACGATAAGCGAAGCTCATTAAAGCAGCTCAGTTTATTAAAGGCGCAGATCAATCTCCGCGAGCAAAAGATCAGCAATATTAATTCGCAGGTAAGGCTGCTGGATAATCAGATATCGGAAAGTAACAACACTGTACACAGTCTTCAAAATCAATTGGATCAGTTGCGAAAGCAATATGCAGCCATGATTTTGTTTGCTTACCGCAATAAGAGTTCCTACAATAAGCTCATGTTTATTTTTGCTTCAAAGGATTTCAACCAGTCCTATAAACGGTTAAAATATTTGCAGCAATTTGCATCATACCGCGAGCGACAAGCGAATTATATTATGGGGACGGAGAAGGACCTGCACATAAAAATAAACGAACTGGATAATTCCAAGAAAGAAAAGAATACGCTGCTAAATGATCAGGTTAAGGAAAAGGAAACACTCGGTAAGCAACGAAAAGACCAGACACAGGTTGTAGCAGACCTTTCGCGCCAGCAGGGGGATCTGAAAAATCAACAAAAAGATTTGCAGCGTAAGATTGCCAAAACCAATCAGGAGATCAATGCGGCTATCAGAAGAGAGATCGAAGAACAGCGCAGAAGGGCCGAGGCTGCTGCAAAAGCTGCTGCTGCCGCTGCTGCTGCGGCAGGTGTAAATCCGGCGAACAAAAATGTTACAAATGCGCCAAAAACCATTACATCAAAATCGACTACCAGTGAGGTACTGAATGCTACCCCTGAAGCAGCCCGCTTATCAAATGACTTTTTGGGTAGCCGGGGCAGTTTGCCATGGCCCGTAACAAACGGAGTTTTGGTACAGGGATTTGGGATTTATAAAAGTGAAGGGATAACCAGTGAAAGTAATGGTATAGATATAAAAACCAATCAGGACGCATCTGTAAGAGCTGTTTTTCAAGGAGATGTAAGGGCAATACACAATACTATGGGAACCTATTTCGTTGTTATACAACACGGGGAATACTTCACGGCTTATTCAAATATGAAAACCGTAAGTGTGTCTGTGGGCCAAAAAGTAAGCACGAAACAAAATATTGGGACAGTGGCGCTTGAAACTGGCACAGGTATTCCGAAGCTGAGTTTCCAGGTATGGAAGGGTTCAACACCGGTTAATCCTGCCTCCTGGTTAACGCCTCAATAATAATTGTTTGAAATTTGTCCCATATTAATCTGTATATTTGTAAATTAATTTTTGAGGTATGTCTAGTTGTGTTTTATTGTTCTTGAATATAGGCGGTCCCGAAATGATCCTGATCGTTTTTGTGGCGTTATTGCTTTTTGGGGGCGAAAAGCTTCCCGAAATTGCACGTGGGTTGGGAAAGGGGATACGGGATTTCAAGGATGCTTCGGAAGGAGTAAAACGTGAAATAACTAACCAGATCAATAATTACGAAGAAAAGAAACCAGAGCCGTCAGTTGAAGAACCTAAGGCCGAATTACCTGCTGCTACTACGGAAGAGCATTTGACTGTGACAGAAGCAGAGATCACTAATCACGAAGACGCGACCATCAACCCTACAGCAGAGCCGCAGGGTGTACCTAATACCATACCTTACAAAGAAAACTACGGAAATGTTTCAGCAGAAAGCCATGTAACCGAAGCACATCACACGGAAACGGCCAGCACTGAAACGCATACCGAACCAGTTAAAACAACACACGAATAAATAAAATAGTAACATAAAAATTAAAGAACATGGGCTCATTAGGCGCACCAGAAATTATTCTGATCATCATTGCAATATTGATACTGTTTGGCGGTAAAAAAATTCCAGAACTAATGAAAGGTTTAGGAAAGGGGATGAAGGAATTCAAAGACGCTCAGAACGGCGAAACCAGCAACCCAACTAATACTACAACAGAAGAAAAAAAGAGCTAACCTTTTAAGATTAGTCTTTCAATAATAATTGCTGATTTAAACTTATCTGCTGAAATTTCTATTTCAACGGATAAGTTTTTTATTTTAGGCCCATGACTAAGTTTTATTCCTCTTTGGACGAAATAAAGAGGGAAATTCAGACTGGCGGGATCACTGTAGAAGGATTAGTGAAAAACTATCTCGCCCGGATCAAATCAAATGCACATCTGAATGCATTTAATGAGGTTTTTGATGATGAGGCGCTTGCTAACGCAAAAACCATTGATGCACGTATTAAAGCTGGCACAGCCGGTCGTCTGGCTGGTATGGTGATCGGGATAAAGGATAATATTTGCTACAAAGGGCACAAAGTAACGGCCTCTTCTAAAATATTAGACGGATTTACGTCTGTTTATTCATCCACCATTGTTGAACGCCTGCTTGCAGAAGACGCCGTGATTATCGGTCGCTGTAACTGCGATGAGTTTGCGATGGGGGCTTCAAACGAGAATTCTTATTACGGTCCGGTTAAAAACCATGCTAACAATAATAGGGTTGCCGGAGGTTCATCAGGTGGATCAGCAGTAGCTGTGCAGGCTAATATGTGTCATGCGGCAATAGGTACTGATACTGGTGGTTCAGTAAGGCAGCCGGCTTCGTTTTGCGGTTTGGTTGGGTTAAAACCAACTTACGGCAGCATTTCAAGACACGGTATTATTGCCTACGCTTCGTCATTTGACCAGGTTGGGCCTATCACCCGTTCTGTAGAAGATGCAGCGCTTTTATTGGAAGTAATGGCTGGAGCTGATGAATATGACAGCACATTGTCGCAATCGCCAGTTCCAAAATATGCGGGCGCCTTGTCTTCAGATCGATCTAAAAAGAAGATCGCTTATCTGCAGGAAGCCTTATCGAGCCCCGGAGTAGATGACGAAGTGAAGACCGCAATGGTTCAATACATCGACAAACTGCGCGCGGAAGGGCATACCGTAAAGCCTATCGCTTTTGAATATTTGGACTACATTGTTCCGACTTACTATATACTGGCAATGGCGGAGGCATCATCCAACCTGGCGAGGTATGATGGTGTACACTATGGCTACCGCAGCCCGCAGGCAACAGACCTCCAGTCGACCTATAAACGCTCGCGTTCTGAGGGTTTTGGCAAGGAAGTAAAACGCCGTATTATGCTCGGTACTTTTGTTTTGAGTGCCGGTTATTACGACGCCTATTACGCTAAGGCACAGAAAGTTCGCAGACTGATAAAAGAAAAGACGGACAGTTTACTGGAAGAATTCGACTTCATTTTAACCCCTACGGCACCGGAACCAGCCTTCCCGCTGGGTAAAAAAGAAAAAGATCCGGTTGTAATGTATCTTTATGATATTTTTACCGTACAAGCATCATTAGCCGGGGTACCAGCAATTTCCTTGCCTGCCGGAACAAACAATGAGGGCTTGCCACTAGGTGTACAACTTCTCACCAAACGTTTCGCAGAGCAGGAACTACTGAATTTTTCCAAGTATTTCTTAGAACTATAAGAAAATTAATATATTAGGAAAGATTTTCGTTGGGGCAACGGCATAAAATCAAGCCTGGTTAAGAAATGAAGAGATTATTAGTGAGCGTTTTCTTACTGTGTTCGTTGAATGCTGTTAACGCTGCCCCCAAACTTTTCCCCGATTCGTCACGTACTTTTGTGCAATCCAAGGATGGTGTTCAGGATACCATTATGGTGCCGGTTTTAAATGCTGCGCAGGTAAGTCCATACCAGGGCAGTATTTATAAACGCCGTTTGGACTCTATTAAAAAGGAAGTTCCGCTGGATTATAATCCGTATGTGCAAAGCTACATTGACACCTACACCATGGGTAGTCAGCGTGAAAGCCTGGGCCGTATCCTGGGGTTAACCAAATATTACTTCCCGATCTACGAGAAGGTTTTCCATGACATGGGTATTCCTGAAGAGATCAAATATCTTTCGATAGTCGAATCGCAGCTGAATCCATATGCTGTATCAAGAGTTGGTGCAACCGGCCCTTGGCAATTTATGGGCCCAACTGCAAGGATATATGGCCTCAATGTGGATACTTATGTAGATGAGCGTCGCGATCCTATTCAATCAAGCTATGCAGCAGCGGCTTACCTGAAAGATGCGTATCAGCAATTTGGCGACTGGCTGACTGCCATCGCATCCTACAATTGCGGAAAAAGCAATGTATTGAGAGCAATCGAGCAAGCCAATGGTGCAACCGATTTCTGGTCGATCCAAAAATATTTGCCTGTTGAAACCAGGGGGTACGTACCTGCTTACATCGCGGTTACTTATGTAATGAATTATTATAAAAAGTACAATATCGTTCCTCAATCAAGTAATCTGTCGGTAATGAAAACCGATACGGTTATGGTGAATAAGTTCATTTCTTTGAATAGCGTTGCGAGGGTGTTGAACATCAGTCTGGCACAATTAACCCAACTGAACCCGTCATATAAAGTGATGATCATCAACGGCAGCCCATCGGCTCCAAAAACATTGGTGATCCCGCAGTCGGCAAAAGAGAAATATACAACATTGTATAATTCGATCAACGCTGAACTGGGTTATATACAATTAGACAGGGGCATGCTGCAATATTCTGCTGATAAAGCGCAGGAAACGGAGTTGAATAGCTATTACAGGTCAAAGAAACGGTCGCGCAAAAACCCGAACAGGCAATATTTTTCATACAACGTGACTCATAAAGTGCAGCAGATCAGCAAAGGTTGATCAGCTGACAACAATATTTGAAAGCCCGGTTCTGTTTTAATTAGAACCGGGCTTTTTCTATATCAGGTCAAAAAGAATTGTAATTTTGGAGTCTGAACTCATAACCAATGGATAAACCTAATGTACGCAGACAGGACGCCCTCGATTATCATTCGAATGGGCGCCCCGGAAAGATACAGGTTGTACCGACTAAGCCTACCAACTCGCAACGCGATCTTACAATGGCCTATTCTCCCGGTGTCGCCGATCCGTGTTTGCAGATAGCCGATAACGTAGATGATGTATATAAATATACCGCCAAGGGCAACCTGGTAGGGGTAATTACCAACGGAACAGCCGTTTTAGGCTTGGGCAATATTGGTCCCGAAGCCAGCAAGCCGGTGATGGAAGGGAAGGGCCTGCTGTTTAAGATATATGCCGATATCGACGTGTTCGACCTGGAGGTGAATGCCAAAACGGTTGATGAGTTTGTAGCCATAGTTAAGGCATTGGAGCCGACATTCGGCGGTATCAACCTGGAAGATATATCAGCCCCAACCTGTTTCGAGATCGAACGCAGGCTAAAAGCCGAGATGAAGATTCCGGTGATGCATGATGACCAGCATGGTACAGCCATCATATCCGGTGCGGCATTGATCAATGCTTGCGAAATACAGGGTAAAAAGCTCGAAAAGATAAAAATGGTGGTGAACGGCGCCGGTGCTGCTGCCGTTTCCTGCTCAAAAATATACCTGAGTTTAGGGGTGAAGAAAGAGAACCTGGTGATGTTTGACATCAACGGTTTGATCACACCTCAACGCACCGACCTGGACGAAATGCGCCTGCAATTCGCCACCGAGCGCAAGGATATTACCTCATTAGCTGATGCCATGAAAAATGCCGATGTGTTTATTGGTCTTTCTGCAGGCAATGTGGTAACTGCGGATATGCTGAAGGTAATGGCTAAAAACCCCGTCGTTTTTGCTATGGCAAACCCGGTTCCCGAGATAGATTACGATACTGCTGTACAGGCGCGTAAAGATATTTTAATGGCAACCGGCCGTGTGGATTATCCAAACCAGGTAAATAACGTATTGGGTTTCCCTTACATTTTCAGGGGAGCGTTGGATGTTCGTGCCACTGCTATCAATGAAGAAATGAAGTTGGCGGCAGTTCAAGCAATTGCGGGTTTGGCTAAAAAACCTGTCCCTGAAGCCATTAATTTGGCCTATAATACCAATAATCTGAAATTCGGCAGGGATTATATTATCCCTAAACCTATGGATCAGCGCTTGATCACTGAAGTTTCATCTGCGGTAGCGAAGGCGGCCATTGAGTCAGGGGTGGCGCGCCAAACCATTACAGATTGGGATGCCTACCGCGAACAACTCCGCTTAAGAATAGGCGCGGATGACCGCTTGCTGCGTAACATTGCCAATAAGGCTAAGCAAAACCCGCAGCGCGTAGTATTCGCAGAAGCTGATAATTACAAAATACTTAGGGCTGCCGAGATAGTAAGAGAAGAAAAAATAGCCACGCCGATCTTATTAGGCAATGTAGCCAGGATCAAAAAAATCATCAAAGAAAATGCACTCGAATTGGATGGTGTAGAGATCATTGACCCCCGCGAAGATTGCGCAAACTTTGAAGAGTATGCAGAATATCTGTATGAAAAGCGTCAGCGCCGCGGTATCACCCTGCATGAAGCCCGTAAGATGACCCATCAGCGTAATTACTATGGTGCCTGCATGGTTCAGTTTGGCAGGGCCGATGCATTGATATCCGGTTTAACGAAAGACTATGTATCAACCATTAAGCCTGCTTTACAGATCATCGGCATCGAGAAAGGTGTGAACCGCGTGGCCGGTATGTATTTGATGATGACCAACAAAGGCCCGGTATTTATAGGCGACCCAACTGTAAATGTCGATCCCACTGTTGATGAACTCATCGATATCACGGTGCTGATCGATCACTCTGTAAGACAATTCAATATCAAGCCACGTATAGCAGTTCTGTCCTATTCAAACTTTGGCTCAAATGAAGGCCCGATACCGTTCAAGACCCGTGAAACGGTGCGGAAACTACATGAGCGATATCCGGATATGGTAGTAGACGGGGATATGCAAGCTAACTTCGCCCTGAACTCAAGCCTGCTGGCAGATAATTTCCCATTCTCTGTACTTAACGGCGCTCCGGCGAATACACTGATTTTCCCTAACCTTGAATCAGGTAACATCGCTTACAAACTGCTGCAGGAAGTTGGCGGAGCTGAAGCTGTGGGACCCATTTTGCTCGGACTCAAAAAGTCGGTACATGTACTTCAGCTTGGCAGCTCGGTAAGGGAAATTGTAAACATGGTGACTATCGCCGTGGTAGATGCCCAGGGAAAGGCCGAAAACGCCGGAAATGTAACTAATAACGCTAATTCACGTACACGTTAATAATCGCTCAGAAATAGAATGTACGCATATATCGATGGAAAATTGGCTTTTAAAAGCCCTTCATATGTGGTAATTGAGGCGGGTGGTGTAGGCTACCATATCAACATATCATTAAGTACTTATTCAAAACTGGGCGACAGCGAAAAATGTAAGCTGTTTACATGGCTGCATGTGAAGGAAGACGCGCATACTTTGTACGGCTTTGCCGATGAAGGTGAGCGCAGGTTGTTCCTTCACCTGATATCTGTTTCGGGGATAGGTCCAAATACTGGCCGGATGATGTTATCATCTATTACTCCCGAAGAGATACAGGCAGCCATTGTAAAAGGCGATGTTCCTTTGATACAGCGTATTAAGGGGATAGGCCCAAAATCTGCGCAGCGCCTTGTACTTGAGTTACAAGATAAACTACGCAAAGAAGGACCTGATACATTGATCGCGGTACCATTGAATAAAACAGTAAAAGATGAGGCATTGTCTGCGTTGATTATGCTGGGATTTGCAAAAAATGCTGTTGAGAAGGTATTGGAGCAGGAATTGAATAAAAATGGCCATGATTTAACGGTAGAGCAATTAATTAAATCTGCGCTAAAAAGCTTATAATTACGAATATTTTTACTATTTCGATTGGGTCTGAAATTTACTCTTAAAGCTGTCACATTAGCCTTGCTTATCACTGCGTTTTGCGGTATCAGAAGCGCTTTTGCCCAACAGCAGCCTAAGGCGAAAAAGGATTCCCTAACTATTGCAACGCCATTTACAGGTACCGAGTCAAGAAATAATCAATTGCGTGAAGGTTTTCTTGAGGTTGATCCACCAAACCTGGTGCGCACTTTTGAGTATAACCCGTCAACCAATCAATATATTTTGTATGAAAGGGTAGGTAACTATTTATACCGTCCGCCGCGTTATCTTACCGTTGAACAATACCTGCAACTTAAGCAGCGGGAAGAAGAACGGAACTATTTCAGGCAGCTGTCCGATAATTACGCCTATCAATCCCAGCAGCCTGGTTTTATTCCGGCTATAAGTGTTCGCAGCCGCACTTTTGCTCAGATATTTGGCAGCGATGTGATCTCTATACGGCCACAAGGCTCGGCGGAGATGATCATGGCAGGGCAGATCAACAGCAATCAGAACCCACTGTTTAGCACCCGGCAACGTAAGCAGTTCAATTTCAATTTCGATCAGCGCATTCAGATGAATGTGACCGGATCAATCGGTGATAAACTGAAAATCACGACCAACTATAATACAGAGGCCCAATTCCAGTTCGAGAACCAGATAAAACTAGACTATACCGGCACGCCTGATGAGATCATACAAAAAGTAGAAATAGGTACCGTTAGTTTTCCGTTGCCTACAACACTCATAACTGGTACCCAAGCCTTGTTCGGTGTCAAAACCAAGCTAAAATTTGGCAGATTGAATGTAACCAGCATCTTTTCGCAACAGCGTTCGCAATCAAAGACCCTGACCATCACCAATGGAGCGCAACAGGGCAATTTTTCGCTCACACCAGCTGATTACGAAGCCAATAAACACTACTTCCTGTCACAATATTTCAGGGATAATTATAACAAGGCACTGGCCAATATCCCGATCATCAGTTCGAACATTAATATTACCCGTATTGAGGTTTGGGTAACCAACCGTACCAACAGCACCACGGGCTCGCGCGATGTGGTCGGTTTCATGGACCTTGGTGAAAATAAACCATACAACGCGGCTTTGGTACATGGCGGAGCGGGCTATAGTGGTTTACCCGCAGGTTTCTCGGGTCCGGGTTTCGCACAACAATCCAACTCCTTGCTTAAAGGATTGCCTGCGGCAGCAAGATTGTCGAGTTCAAATGCAATTGTAAGCTATTTCCAGGGCACAGGTGGTACTGACAACTATGCAAAACTTACCTATGCACGCAAGCTGACCGAGAAGGAGTATACGCTGAGCCCGCAGTTGGGTTACATCTCGCTGAACAATGCCTTGAATAACGATGAGGTGCTGGCGGTAGCTTACCAGTATACTGTAAATGGGGTTCAGTACCAGGTAGGTGAGTTCTCGACAGATATACCGGTTAATCCGAATACGCCACAGGTATTGTATGTAAAGTTATTAAAGAATTCTCTGCTAAAGACCAAACTGCCTACCTGGAAGCTGATGATGAAAAACATCTACTCCTTAGGTGCGTTTCAGATCAGCCCGAATAATTTCAGATTGAATATTTCCAGGTTGGATGAAAAATCGGGGATTGCCAAACCGATCATGGACGAGGGTATTCATACCAAAAGCAAGCTTTGGCTACAGCTGCTCGGCCTGGATAATCTCGACCCGCAAAACGATAAAAAGCCCGACGGAGTGTTCGACTTTTTGCCGGGTATTACCATAGACCCAACTAACGGACGGTTGGTTTTCCCTGTTTTGGAACCTTTCGGCTCCGACTTAGCCAAACAGTTTGATCCAGGCGAACAGGATCTGATCAAACGTTATGTATACCAGCCAATATACGACTCGACTAAAACCATCGCACAGCAATTTTTTCCTCAGTTGAACAGGTTTGTGTTGAAAGGTACCTATTCATCCCAGGGCGGATCTGAGTACCAATTGAATGCAACCAATATTCCGCAGGGAGCGGTTGTGGTAAATGCAGGTACGATTAAACTGGTTGAAGGAACTGACTACACGGTTGATTACACTGCCGGCAGATTAAGAATATTAAACCAGGCGCTGCTTGCTTCCGGGCAGCCAATCACCGTAAATATCGAGAACAATGAGTTGTTCGGCGTTCAGCAGAAATCGTTATTCGGTTCAAGGTTTGATTATAAGGTAAACGATAACCTGGCTTTAGGTGCCACGGTGATGCATTTAACTGAGCAGCCGATCACTCAAAATGAGGTTATCGGCCAGGAATCAATTTCTAACACCATGTACGGGTTTGATGTCAATTATAACGCTAACTCGCGATTCCTTACACGGTTGGTTGATAAAATACCATTGATCACTACAAAAGTGCCTTCGTCGGTAACTTTTAATGGAGAGTTTGCCCAATTGCTGCCGGGCAATCCATCCGCATTAAACTTCGCGGGTTCAAAAAATGGTACTTCTTACCTGGACGACTTTGAAGCCAGCCAATCAATTATCGATTTAAAAAGTGCTTCGACCTGGCAAATTTCCGGTACGCCACAGATGTTTGCAGAGTCGCGTAATTTTAACAACCTGAGCTATGGCTATAATCGCGCGCGCTTAGCCTTTTATAATATCGACCCCATTTTTTATGGCGGTGGGACTATACCTGTGTCACGCGCTGAACTGTCCAAACCATATGTGAGGCAAGTTTTAGAAACAGAGGTATTCCCGTTCCGGCAATCTGTTACCGGAGAGCCGCTGACCTTGCCAACTTTAGACCTTGCTTTTTATCCATCGCTCCGTGGTCAGTATAACTATGCTACCACAGGTATTAATAATGACGGTACTTTGGCAAATCCAAAAAGCCGCTGGGGGGGGATTTTCAGAGGAATATCGACAACCGACTTTGAGTCGTTGAATGTACAATACATCGAATTCTGGGTGATGGATCCTTTCATTGGCAAGCCCGCCTCTCAGGGTGGGGACCTGTATTTTAACTTAGGTAATATATCAGAAGATATATTGCTTGATGGCCGTAAGAGTTTGGAGAATGGTATCCCGGTAAATGGTGATCAAAGCCAGGTGGATACCACGGTTTGGGGCAAAGTAGCAAAACTGCAACCTGTTGTAAATGCTTTTGACAATAACCCGAATAACCGTGCCCTGCAGGATGTTGGTTTGGATGGTTTGACTGATGCTCAAGAAAGAACCAAATTCGGGAATGTTGTTCAGCAGATTCGGGCTGAGACGAGCCAACAGGCTGCCAATAATTTCGCAGCTGACCCGTCCTCAGACGACTATCAATATTACCAGGGGCCGCAGCTCGACCAGGCACAGGCAGGTGTACTTGAGCGTTACAGCAAATACAATGGCACTGAAAGTAATTCCAAAACAGCGCAGCAATCGCAAGCGCTATTGGGCTTATCTACTTCAGCATCCACTTCATTACCTGATGCGGAGGATGTGGACCGCGATAATAACATGAACCAGGACGATGAGTATTTTCAATACCATGTATCCATTCGTCCGCAGGATATGGTTGTGGGGCAGAACTTCATTAATGATAAAGTAACCTCACAAGTTGTATTGGCAAATGGCGAAAGACAATCTGTAACCTGGTATCAGTTCCGTATTCCCATTTCGCAATATCAGACGGCCGTTAACAATATCCAGGATTTTAAATCCATCCGCTTCATCCGTATGTTCATGACCAACTTTGCCGATACCGCCATCTTGCGTTTGGCAACTTTGCAATTGGTAAGAGGTGAATGGAGGGCATTTAATACTGAAAATAATCCTCAGAATGTGATAGCTGACCCTGCTATAGTTAATCCGGCTTTGGATAATTCAACATTGGATGTTGAAACAGTAAGCATTGAGCAAAATGGTAACCGTACCCCAATTCCATATGTGGTTCCGCCGGGCATTCAGCGTCAGCGTAATTATAATAACCTGCAAACCAATACCAGGTTGAATGAACAATCATTGTCACTGAATTTTGCTAACGTACGTGACGGTTATTCAAGGGCGGCATTTAAGCCTTTCAATAATGACCTTCGGAAATACAAGCGCGTGCAGATGTTTATCCATGCAGAAGGTTCGCAGTTGAAGAATAATGATGTGAGTGGCTTTATCCGTTTAGGTATCGATTTCATAGATAACTATTATGAATATGAGATTCCACTTTCGGTAACGCATTCAGGTACTTCGGATCCTGGTGCAATATGGCCCGCTGAAAACGAGCTGGATCTGCAGCTTTCATTACTAACAAATGCTAAAGTAGCCCGTAATAATGCGAAGCTGAACGGGCAACCATGGCCGTTAAATGTACCGTTTACGCTATCTGACGGACGGAACAAAATCACCATTAAAGGGCAGCCTGATTTGAGCAGGCTTGCGGCAGTAATGGTGGGTATACGTAACCCATTGCGGACAAGCGCTAATTCAGCTACGGATGATGGTCTTTCAAAAACGGGTATCCTGTGGTTTGACGAATTGCGCCTGACCGATTTTGATAATAGGGGTGGTTGGGCAGCAACGGGCAGGTTAGATGCAAAACTGGCGGATTTTGCAACCGTAACCGTATCGGGCAGTAAAACTACGGTGGGTTTTGGTGCACTCGATTCGCGGCTGGCAGACAGGAGCATGAACGACACCCGTACTTATGATGTGTCGGGTAATATCGAGTTAGGTAAGTTTTTCCCTGACAAAAGTGGGGTGCATATTCCTTTATATGTAGATGTTTCAAAACAGGTGAGTATTCCTGAGTATGATCCGGCTTCACCAGACGTCACCCTGAAACAGACACTTGCCAATGCAACCAGCAGCAAGCAACGCGATTCGATACAAAATGCTGCCGAAGACTATACTATGCGCAAGAGTTTCAACCTGACTAATGTGCATAAGGCTAAAACCAGCACAACTGCTAAAAGCCATTTCTACGATATCGAAAATTTTAATGCGACCTATTCATATACGGAACTGGATCACCATGATTTTACTACCGAAAGTGATTTTGAGAAAACCTATCATGCATCGTTGTCTTATAACTTTAGTACAACGCCATCCTATCTAAGTCCGCTTCAAAAGATCATAAAAAATAACATGCTGGCCTTGATACGGGATATCAATTTCAACCTGATACCAACGCGGGTAAATTATAGCATTAATTTTGACCGGTTTTATTCAGAAAATACATTGCGGAACAATGATCCAGACAACCTGATCCCGATCCCGACAACCTTTAATAAAACATTTAATATTACCACCATGTACGGTTTGGGCTGGAACCTGACCAAGTCGTTAACATTGGATATCGATGCGATCAACCTGGCAACGGTAGATGAACCGGCTGGCAGATTGAATGGCTTGAAACGGGATACCTTGTGGAATAATATTTTAAGATTAGGACGTACTACCAACTATAACCATACGCTGACATTTAACTATAATGTTCCGATCAATAAAATACCGTTTATGGATTGGACAAGTGTTATAGCCCGTTACAGCACACACTTTACCTGGCAGGCTCAACCGCTTTTTGCGATCAACGATCCATCCTACAACGTGGGTAACAGCATACAAAATAAACGCGAAATACAGGTAAACCCGACTTTCAACTTTAACACACTTTATAATAAAATTGGGTATTTAAGGAGGACAGCAAATCCTGGTAAAGATGATCAGCCGGGCGGACTGAGAAAAATTTTGGTTGGATTACTAACCAGCTTTAAGGATGCAAGTGTAGCTTACACCCGTGGCGACGGAACCTTCCTGCCGGGTTATTTGCCAAATAGTGGAACTCTCGGAGAAGATTTTAATTACGATGCGCCCGGCATTGGTTTCCTTTTGGGCAGCCAGGCAGATATTAGGCAAAAAGCGGTAACCAACGGCTGGATAACAACGGATACGCTGCAAAATCAGTTATACATAAGGAGCGTGAATGAGGATATGCACTTTAAGGCAAGCCTTGAACCGTTCAAATATTTAAAGATCGACCTGATTGCATTCAAAACGCAGGATCACAGCTACCAAACTAATTTCAAGTATTTGCCAACAACGGGCGCGTTCCAAAACCTTTCGCCTGTAACTACCGGTGATTATACGATATCGTTCATGTCTATCGGTACGGCATTCTCGAAAATAAAGGGGTCTGATAATAGCTCATCTGTTTACGGCAAGTTTTTGAGTGACAGGGCAATTATTTCACAACGCCTGGGAAGGAGCAATCCAAATTCGTTAACGCAAGTGGGTAATTATGCAGATGGCTACGGGGCTAATTCACAGAATGTGGTAGTGCCGGCGTTTCTTGCAGCGTATACCGGAAGAAACCCGAATAGTATAGGCCTCGGCGGATTTCCGAATATACCGATACCAAACTGGGATATCCGGTATAGCGGGTTGTCACATATGCAGTTCTTCTCTGAAGTTTTTGAATCGATCGATATAAAAGATGGCTATCGTTCAACCTATACTGTCGGTAACTACAGCACCTTGCTGCAATATGCGGAAAGCGATGGTCACGTAACTTCACGTGATTTGAATAACGACTTCCTGCCTCTTTACCAGTTTAACTCGGTGACCATCTTTGAGCAATTCGTTCCATTATTTGGTATTGATGCCCGGTTTAAAAATAACCTGACCGCAAACCTGGAGTACCGCAAGAGCCGGGCTTTAAGCATGAGTTTGACCAATAGCCAACTCTCACAGCAGAATGAGAATGATATTGTCTTCGGCTTCGGATACAAAACTAAAAACTTCAGGTTCCCGTTCGGCCTGTTTAGTAATACCAAGTTAAATAACGACCTGACTTTTAAAGTTGATTTCTCATTAAGAGATAATAAGACTTTGATATACCAGGCTGATGTTGCAGGCGCACAGGTATCAGCAGGCGCACAAAATATTACCTACCGACCGGAGATTGATTACGTGATTAATCAGCGCTTCAACCTGAGCTTGTTCTACGATTCCAACCTGACAAGACCATATACCTCGCAGACGTTCAATACGGCGTTTACTAATTTTGGTATCAATCTGAAATTGTTATTGCAATAAACCCGCAATTTCTGCTTAGCCTACTTATCTCGAAAGCATATCATACCTAACTTCATGTTAATAACAATATTAAAATGCTTGTGAAATTAAAAATACACCACCTACTATAGCTCCGATACCTAATCCTTTGATTTCACCAACAGTCCATTTATCAGTGTACCAAGTTTGCATAGCCTCAAATTCTTTTATTGAAAGCCCAATACCTAAAACTATTAGGCAATTCCACCAATCAAAAATAATATCGTGCGTAATACATTCATCACACTCTAAGATACAGATTGTTACTATTTAAAGGAAAATTAGAATGAGACTTAAGAATGAAAAAAACCGCCTTTTGGGCGGTTCGTATTTTAATAATATATGTTGATTTGGGAATGTTAGTTAGCTTTTGAGACTCTGCCTGAGCCAATGGTTTTAATATTGGTCATAGTAGCGTTGCCTGAATAGAGCAGACTGCCCGAACCGACAATATGGCCTGAAACTGTTTTTTCAGCTGTAATATATACGTTTCCTGAACCTGTGATACCAGCACTCACAGCCTGCGCTTTTAAATCGCGCGCTTCGATCTGGCCTGAGCCACTTATACTCAGATCAGCATCGCCGCAGCTGCCTTTTAATTTGATTGAACCTGAACCGCTGATGTGTGCACGTAAACCGTCAGATTTTATGGTGGCGCTGATATTGCCTGAACCGCTTAGTACAGTTTTAAACTCATTTGATGTGCTGATCGTTCCTTCAACATTTATACTGCCTGAACCGCTGTTGACAAGGGAATTCAACGATTTGGCGGAAACATAAATTTCTGCTTTGTGAAGATCATTGTAACGGTTGCTCCATCTGTGGTCTTTAAACTGAATTTTGAGGGTATTGCCTTCTACAACGGTTTCGATCTGATCAATAAATTTGGTATCGGCTTCTACTTTTACACTTTCTGAACCATCCATTTTGACGTGAACATTAAATGGCCCGCCTGAAGCGATAGCTGAAAAACCGGAAACCGAACGATTTTGGGTAGAAACATCCTGTGCCGAAGCTTTTATGGTTGCAGCTACAAGTAGTGTTGCTGATAAAAGAGTGAATACTATTTTTTTCATAATTGATTACTTTTCTCAATAGACGCATCATGTTTGAGATACGTTGCATCGGAATGAAAAAGTAAATGGGACAAGAGCGGAATTCTAATTCTGTTGCGCCTGTTCTTTTTGCTGCTTTTTGAGCTCCCGTCTTAATCGGCGCTCAGCGCGGCGTTGTTTGCGTTGCACCTTCTTTATCAGGCGTTCCTGCTTTTTTATAGCCATATCGGCTATTTTATTTTTCACGTCCTGCTGCATCTTTTCATCCAGACCAATGCAAGGCTTGATGCCGGTGAGCAGCGTATGCCAGATGTTTTTAAAGAAAGGATAATCCCTCGGACGTTCGTAATTCACATAAAATGAACGTGGTATCTCGCCCGGATTATCAGGGTTGTTATGTTTTAAAACCATCACATTGGCAAACAAGGAAGCGATAGTCATATGTTTTAGCTTATCGTTTATGGTGTCGGCTTTCAGAACAGTTACCTTCAGATCATTGTATAGTAGCGCCACCCTGCCTTTTGATACACTGTTATCCGCTTTTATATCGAAATCAAATCGCGCTAGCTTTCCCGTATTTACCTTGATAAGACCAAGTGTCATCACCGCGGGATTAAGTACGGTCAGATCCATAGGGCCAATGGTGCCTTTGTAAGTAAATGGCAGGTCTTCGTCAGTAAGGTTAAAGGTAAATTGAACATCCATCTTGCCGCGATTCATGAAATAGCTCGTCAGGTTTACTGTACATATGTTATTTCTGGTCAGAGCCTCCTTATTGGTGGTTACATTCAAAAAACGCCCTGAAGAATTATTGAAAGCAATGGTGCCCGTCTGATCTGATTTATGATTGTATTCTGTATAAGAAACATTAATATGCTTTACATCTATAGTATCAATATTCAGATCGGCTCTTATCTCCTTGAGCCCAAAATTCGGATAAGTGCGCGCTCTGTCTGTAGTTTTAAGAATAAACTTTGGGTTGCTGAACAAATTCAATGACCCGCTGCTCAAAGCCATGTGTGATGCATTGATGACCCTGTATTTATGATAGCCCTGGTAATCAAAATGATCGATTCGCAGAGTGTCAAGGTGTACATCAAAACGGTCCCTCTCACTATTCTTGAAAAACACATCGGGGCGTACCGGTTTAAGATCAAGTCCCTGTATATCGAGCCTGGATGTTTTGGTTGAAAGCCGCATCGATTTTATCTTGTACTTGTATAATCCGTTTTTAGATTGACCCGCGTAATTATTCAGTTCAGTAACAATATCATGACAATATAACACCCGCGATTTATCAGTTTGTGAAGCCGAGTCGATGAGGAGGTCGGTGGCACTCAGACTCATTTCCTTGAGTTCGGATATGGCCAGCTTAGTCCCCGAATAATCCTGGTATTTCAGCTTCACATCCCCTAAAATTATATCCCCGATGTGAATTGATTTAAGTGAACCCGATATCTTTTGATACAGTGAACGGCGATCTTTTACCACCGTGTCCTTTAGATGATTTTGCTGATAGCTAACGTTCAGTTCAGGCTGGCTTAGTACGATCCGCCCGATCTCCAGTTTATGCTGAAAATAGAGCATAAAGGGATGCATGTGCGAAATGATCAACCGTTTCACATGCAATTCTACGAGGTTATTTGGCGCCAGGTGGTTTTTAAGCCGTTGATTGTATACTGCGGTATCCGGTTTTAGGGTAATGTTGTAAATGTCCAGTTCGCCCCTCAGAATGTGCAATTTGGCGTCAGAAAAATCAATAGTATACAATCCCTCGCTACTGGTAGCGACCACGCTTTTTACCCTCTTGGCTAATATCGGCGACCAGTATTGATTTACAAAAAAAGCCAAAACCAGAACAATCCCAACGAGTACCAGGAGAACGGTCAGACCTATTTTATGCTTTTTATATTTAAAGAGGGTTATCGCCATCTTAATATTGCGTCTGGTTAGGTTGAGTGTATACGGTACTCCGCTTCGCCAAGTTAGCCAACTTCAGCCACTTCAACTATATGTTTGGTGCTCTTTTTTACAATATCACTACATAACAATTAGCCATTTGGTTTTGTTAAACGTGACAAACTGTCATTAAATTCTAAATTTTGTGTAATTTTGCGGCTCAATTTTATAATATAAATGATGGATTTGGTTATTCCTGATAAAACACACGACGAGAGCAAGCAGGGGGAGGCTTTGATGCTGGAGCCAAAGAATGGGAAGAATAATGGCCGTAAGCTTTATATAGAAAGCTATGGCTGCGCCATGAACTTTTCGGATAGCGAGATCGTCGCTTCAATTTTGTCGGACCAGGGATTTGAGACCACCGGCGATTATAGTAATGCCGATGTGATCTTCATTAATACTTGCTCCATCCGCGAGAATGCTGAACAGCGTGTGCGTAACCGCCTGAAAGAATTTACCGTGGCCAAAGTGAAAAACCCGGGATTGGTGGTTGGCGTGCTGGGCTGTATGGCTGAAAGATTGAAATCAAAATTTCTGGAAGAAGAGAAGCTGGTAGACGTTGTGGTTGGTCCTGATGCTTACCGAGACCTGCCAGGACTGATAGATAAAGTAGACGATGGGCAGAAAGCAGTAAATGTATTGCTATCCCGCGAGGAAACCTATGCCGATATTAACCCGGTGCGTTTGAACAGCAATGGCATTAATGCTTTTGTGTCGATTATGCGCGGGTGCGATAATATGTGTTCGTTCTGCGTAGTACCGTTCACCCGTGGCCGCGAGCGTAGTCGCGAACCGAAATCTATTGTAAAGGAATGCACCGATCTGTTTAACCAGGGATACCGGGAAGTTACTTTATTGGGACAAAATGTGGATTCGTATAAATGGAGTCCGGAAGTCGAAAGTCAGGAGTCAAAAGTCGGGAGCCAGAAGTCGGAAGTTGTAAATTTCGCCAACCTGCTTGATATGGTGGCATTGATCCATCCTGATCTTCGTGTTCGTTTCTCAACATCACACCCTAAAGATATTACAGATGAGGTACTATATACCATTGCTAAACACGAGAATATCTGTAACTATATCCATCTACCGGTACAGTCGGGCAATAGCCGCATACTGGAATTGATGAACCGCACTTACGACCGTCAATGGTATATCAATCGCGTTGATGCTATCCGCAGGATCATCCCTGAGTGCGCTATTTCAACAGATGTAATCACCGGGTTCTGTACTGAAACTGATGAAGAACACAAGGATACGTTAAGCATGATGGACTATGTACATTACGATTTCGCTTACATGTTCATGTATTCGGAAAGGCCGGGCACTTTGGCAGCTAAACGCTATGCGGATGATATTCCGGATGCTGTAAAAAGCAGCCGGTTGCGGGAAGTAGTTGCTAAACAACAACAATACTCTCATCAGCGTTTGCAGAAACAGATAGGAAAGGTGCAGAAAGTTTTGATCGAAGGCTTTTCAAAAAAATCTAATAAAGATTATTGCGGCCGCAACGATCATAACGCTATGGTAGTTTTCCCGGTAGGCGAAAATTATAAACCAGGCCAGTACGTAAATGTATTGGTTGAAAGAACGACGACTGCTACTTTAATCGGTACAGTTGTAGGGTAGAACCAAGAGCCAAGAATCAAGAGCCAAGAAAAAACATTTATCTATGCATAATTTTAAAAACTTGAAAATTTGGCAAAAAGCATTAGATCTTACAGATGTTGCTCTTTATTATATTGAGGAATTACCGATGAACGAAAGATTTAATCTTATAGACCAAATTAATCGCTCATCTTGCTCGATACCGTCGAATATTGCTGAAGGCTCAGGAAAACGCACAACAAACCATTTCTCTGAATTTTTAACCACTGCTTTAACATCCTCATATGAGTTAGAAACTCATTTACTTATTTGTGAGCGCAGAAAATATGGAGATGCTAAAAAATTGAAAGCTTGTTTAGAGCTAACGACAGAATTGAAAAAAATGATTTTTGCATTTAGAGACAATTTAAAATAAAATCAAGTCTTGACTCTTGGTTCTTGACTCTTGATTCTAAAATAATGGAAATACAGGAAATAAAACAGCGATTTGGGATCATTGGTAGTTCGCCTTTGTTGAACAGGGCAATTACTATTGCAAACCAGGTTGCTCCAACAGATATATCAGTGCTTATTACCGGAGAAAGCGGTAGCGGCAAGGAAGTGTTTTCGCATATCATCCACCAGATGAGTCCGCGTAAGCACGGCCCTTTTATCGCCGTAAACTGTGGCGCTATTCCGGAAGGCACTATTGATTCAGAATTGTTCGGTCACGAAAAAGGCGCATATACCGGCGCTGTTGGCGAACGAAAAGGGTACTTTGAGACCGTAAACGGCGGTACCATCTTTTTAGATGAGATTGCCGAAATGCCATTGGGTACACAGGCGCGTTTATTACGCGTGCTCGAATCAGGACAATACATAAAAGTAGGTTCGTCCAAAGTTGAAAAGACTAATGTACGCGTGATTGCCGCTACTAATGTGGATGTATATGAGGCTGTTAAGAACGGGAAGTTTCGCGAGGATTTGTATTATCGTTTAAATACAGTGCCGCTGCGTATACCTGCATTACGTGATAGAAAAGAAGATATTTATCTGCTTTTTAGAAAATTCACAGCCGATTTTACTGACAAATATCGCACGCCGCCTATCCAGTTGGATGATGAAGCCCAACAATTGCTGGTCAATTATTCATGGCCCGGTAACGTGCGGCAGTTGAAGAATATGGCTGAACAGTTGGCCGTGTTAGAACGCGACAGGCTGATCACGGCCCCAATTATATTAAATTATATCCCTGCTGAATCAACCACCCGCAATTTGCCGATGCGCCTCGAAAATCAGCCTAAAGAAGACTTTTCAGAACGCGACATATTGTATAAAGTACTGTTCGATATGAAGCGCGATATGAACGAGTTGAAGAAACTGGTTGCCGATATTATCCAGCATGGCGGAGTAAGTCCGGACTATGCCGGTAATCAGCAGAATTTGAGCCATCTTTATCGCGATATTGAATTACCCGGAAGCACGCCTGATGCACAATTTACGATACAGCATCCCGTTATAAATACCGGTAATAATGGCGATTATAATATTACCCATGAGGCTGAAGAAGTAGAAGAATCTTTGTCGCTGATCGAAAAAGAATCGGACCTGATCCGCAAGGCGCTGAAAAAACACAAAGGGAAAAGGAAGCTTGCCGCAAATGAGCTGGGCATTTCTGAAAGAACCTTGTACCGCAAAATAAAAGAGTTAGATCTATAATAAATGATAAAAAGAATATTATTTATCCTGGTTACCGTAAGTACTTTGGTTTTATTTACCCAATCATGTACAATAAAACTGACTGGCGCCTCAACACAAGGATTAAAAACTATCAATGTAGGTTATTTTGAAAATAATGCCCCGCTGGTTGTAGGTAATCTTAGCCAGAATTTTACTGAAGCATTGAAGAACCGTATTCGTACTACGACTAGTTTAGCAATAGTCCAGGGTGAAGCGGATGCCACCATGACCGGAAATATTACCGGATATTCTATAGAACCTGTTTCTGTTCAGGCGACCAATAATAATGTGGCCCCAATTGCAGGTGCTAACCGATTGACGATCACGGTAAGCGTAACTTATACCAATAAGGCCGATAAAAAGAATAACTTTACCCAGTCGTTTCCGGCATTTGCTGATTTTACAGGTGATATCGCCAGCAAGGAACAAGGCCTGATTGCTACTATCACCAAACAGTTGACGGAAGATATTTTTAACAGAGCCTTTGCTAATTGGTAAAGCAATTCGTAGTTTCAACCTCGCGTGGACCAATATTTAAATAACAGGCAAAACGAAGTTTTATGGAGCTTGTTGGCAGATCCGGCCAATAACGGGCATGCCTATGTGGCTAATTTGCAGAGCCTGATCGCAGAATTTCCGCAAAGTGGTTTGTTGCATGCTTTACTTGCGCATGCGGAAGGTGGACAAAATACCGGCAATGCGGCAGCTTATATCAGCCCGAAGGCTTTGTATAAATTGATGCGTTCACCTGAAAGTTTAGCTGGGGTGACTACAGATCAGATCGTTCAGCAAACCAGTGAAACAATACATTCAACCCCGTTTGTTGAGACTGATCAAGCCAAAGTTGAAGAAACTGAGGATATTGCTAATGCTGAAACAGAGTTAGTACATGCTGAAATCAAGGAGCTGGAACCCGTTCAGGAAGCATTCGAACACACGCCTGTTGCCGAAGAGTATCTCCATGTAAATGATGCTATTGAAACTCCTGTAGAGGCTGTAACTGAAGTTGAACCTTTAGCCGAAGAGCCTGCTGACTTTACACATTACCACGATGCGACAGCATCGGAAGAGGTGGAATATACAGAGGCCGAGCCTGCAGAATCTGTGGCTGAAGTTGAGTCTACGGCTGAAGAGCCTGCTGACTTTACACATTATCATGATGCAGAAGCCTCAGAAGAAGCAGAGCATATAGCTCAGGTTCCCGTTGCTGAACAGCACCATGCTGAAGCCGATTCAACTGAGCCGGTTCATAAGCCAGTTTACGAGGAAGAAGCCACAGAAGACGAAGAAATTATAGAATATGACCCGCTGGCGGATGAGGCAAACCGACCAGTACTTGAAGATGAAGAGATCCGCGAGGAGGAACAATTGACCGAAACTCCAGTCTTTGCTTTGGCTGAAGCTCCGCATAATATAGAAGATGATGTATTCGATGAGATCGTTGGTATAGAGAATATCAGCTTTGCACGTGTTCCCAAACCAGTCGAAACCGTAATCCCGGATGCAGAATTGCCCATCATTGATGAAGAAGCATCACCTTCAACTTTTGAGGAAACTAAAGAGGATTATATCTATGCCGAGGATGTAGTGCAGCCAGATTTAGAAGACCCACTTAAAGAGCCAATTGCTCCAAAAGAACGTGCGCTTAACATGGATGATGAGGCGGAGAAACTGATCGTCGGCAATATTGCAGCTACGGATTATTTTGTATTTGACCGTGCATTTACTGAACGCAAACCGGTTGAGCCTATTGAAGCAGCCTCGCAGTCAGCCGACAACACCGAAACTCAAATAGCGGCAGCAGGCGAAACACATGACGTATCCAGGTATGACGATGATTCGTTGCCGTATACCTTTTTATGGTGGTTGAGTAAGACGCGGAAAGAGCATGCTGGCGTCTATCAGCCATTTAAACTAGATACTACCCAGGCTATTCAAAGAAGAGTTAACGACGAACTGCAGCAGCAGTACTATGAAAACATTTTCCATATAACCTCAGTAGAGGAGTTGGACAGAAGTACAGCAGAACCGGCTTTGGAATTTGATCCGAAAAGTAAAGAAGACCGGATCATCAAAAAATTTATTACAGAAGAGCCCCATATCACAACCCCAAGTGTTGATAAGCTCGACAACGAAAATAAGGCGAAGCGGAGTGCCGAAGACCAGGATGAATTTGTGACTGAAACGTTGGCGAAAATTTATATCGACCAGATGCTTTATCACAAAGCCATAAACACTTACAAAAAATTGATGTTGAAATTCCCGGAAAAAAGCCGTTACTTTGCCGACCAGATTCAAATTTTAGAAAGAAAAAACAACTAATAATAAAGAAATGTATTTGATTTTAGTGATCCTTGCCGTTGTGGTGTGTGTGCTTTTAGGCGCTATCGTATTGATCCAAAACCCTAAGGGTGGAGGTTTAACGTCCAATTTTTCAAGCTCATCTCAATTGATGGGTGTGCAAAAAACAGGCGACTTTTTGGAAAAAGGTACCTGGATTTTAGCTATTTCCCTGATGGTATTGTCGCTGGCGATCAATATTTCTGTTAAAGGAGGTAGTACTGCCAAAAATGATAATACTGACGTCGATCAGACCGTACAGAAAGCCTCTAAGCCAACTGTACCGACAAGTACGCAGCCATTGACTTTACCTGCTACAGGTTCAACCGGCTCTACAGGTTCAACAGGAAAGAAATAAAAATATAACCAATATAAAAATGGGGCTTGGGGGATAAACCAAAGCCCTTTTTTGTTTGAAGCGGTACTGACATGATGACACCGTCACGTTAAGGAATTATTAAGATTCGACAGGCCGCTTGACCTAAATATGACATTTGAACAGATTGGCTGTCAATTTGGACTTTAACGTTCGGTTGGCATAATTGATGTGCATGGCAATGTGCCCGAAGACTAGGCGGGCATCACACACTTTTTAAACTTTTTATAAAATTAAATTAGTATAACTATGGCATTAAACATTAAACCTATCGGAGACAGGGTGGTAGTGGAAGCTGCTCCGGCCGAAGAGAAGACTGCATCCGGTATCATCATCCCGGACACTGCTAAAGAAAAACCACAACGCGGAACAATCGTAGCTGTTGGTGACGGTAAAAAAGATGAACCACTAACTGTTAAAGCTGGTGACCAGGTTTTATATGGCAAATATGCCGGTACCGAAATTACCTATGATGGTAAAGAATACTTGATCATGCGTGAATCAGACATCTACGCGGTTCTTTAATTAGTTGAAAGGTTTAAATGTTGTAAAGTTGAGAAGTTATTTTTTTGACGTTAACATTCCAACTTTTTAACCTTACAACTTTCCAACGAAAATCAATAAAACAAGAAATTAAAAAAAAGACATGGCAAAACAAGTTAGATATAATGTAGAAGCACGCGACGCTTTGAAGCGTGGTGTGGATATTTTAGCCAATGCGGTTAAAGTAACTTTAGGACCAAAAGGTCGTAATGTGATCATCGACAAAAAATTCGGTTCACCATCAATCACTAAAGACGGTGTAACTGTAGCTAAAGAGATCGAATTAAAGGATTCTTTGGAAAATATGGGTGCTCAGATGGTTAAAGAAGTAGCTTCAAAAACTGCTGATATTGCAGGTGATGGTACTACTACTGCTACCGTTTTAGCTCAGGCTATCGTAACTGCAGGTATTAAAAACGTAGCTGCCGGTGCAAACCCAATGGATTTGAAACGCGGTATCGACAAAGCTGTTGCTGCTGTAGTTAAAAATCTTCAGAGCCAGTCTCAAACTGTAGGTGAAGACACTAACAAGATCAAACAAGTTGCTGCTATCTCGGCTAATAACGACGAAATTATCGGTTCATTGATCGCTGAAGCAATGGAAAAAGTTGGCAAAGATGGTGTGATCACTGTTGAAGAAGCTAAAGGTACTGAAACTGAAGTTAGGACTGTAGAAGGTATGCAGTTTGACCGAGGTTACCTTTCTCCATACTTCGTAACTAATGCTGATAAAATGGAAGTAGAACTGGATAATCCTTACATCCTGATCTACGACAAGAAAATATCTTCAATGAAGGAGTTGCTTCCTATTCTTGAAAAACAAGTACAAACTGGCAAACCATTATTGATCATCGCCGAAGACCTTGACGGTGAAGCATTAGCTACTTTGGTAGTTAACAAGATTCGTGGTTCACTGAAAGTAGCTGCTGTTAAAGCTCCTGGTTTCGGCGATCGTCGTAAAGCAATGTTAGAAGATATCGCTATCTTAACTGGTGGCACTTTGATCTCTGAAGAAAGAGGTTTCAAACTAGAGAACGCTGATCTTTCTTATTTGGGTACTGCTGAAAAAGTAATTGTTGATAAAGACAATACTACAGTTATCAATGGTGCTGGTTCTACTGAAGAGATCAAAGCTCGCGTTGGCCAGATCAAATCTCAGATCGAATCAACAACTTCTGATTATGACCGCGAAAAATTACAGGAGCGTCTGGCTAAATTATCAGGCGGTGTTGCTGTATTATATGTTGGTGCAGCTACTGAAGTTGAAATGAAAGAAAAGAAAGACCGCGTTGATGACGCTTTACACGCAACCCGAGCTGCCGTTGAAGAAGGCATCGTTGCAGGTGGTGGTGTAGCTTTCATCCGCGCTGTTGAAGCTTTGGTAAACCTGAAAGGTGAGAACGAAGACGAAAACACAGGTATCGCTATCATCCGTCGTGCTATTGAAGAGCCTCTTCGCCAGATCTGCGAAAACGCAGGTATCGAGGGTTCTATCGTAGTTCAAAAAGTAAAAGAAGGCAAAGGCGACTTTGGTTACAATGCACGTACCGATAAATATGAAAACCTGATCGGTGCCGGTGTTATCGACCCAACTAAAGTAGGTCGTGTTGCTTTGGAAAATGCAGCTTCAATTGCAGCAATGTTGCTGACAACCGAATGTATTTTAGCTGATGATCCTGAAGACGAAAAAGGCGGCGGCATGCCTCAAATGGGCGGCGGCGGCATGGGCGGCATGATGTAATATCTGTTAGCTCAAGTCATAAGCCTTGACTATAAAAAGCCTGTCTGTTTTTGCAGACAGGCTTTCTTTTTTTCTGAACTAGCTGTAAGTCACCGTAATGTAAAGCGATGGTCATGGTTTAATCAAATGATTAGCTTTTGCAACAATACTTGTTAAATAGGGTGTAGTTTTGTTAAGAATTGTTAAGCAGCCGGTTTCAGGCATAACAATTGAATATACCAGATCATGAAAGCGATAAACGAAAAGGCAAGACAGATAAAAACCCAGTTACTGGAGTGGGTGCTCATCAAGGGGCCCGAATTGTTTGTTACCATCTACGGTAAATAATTTATTTCTTACCTTTGGCCTTTCCTATGAAAGTCGAAGAATTTTACGCTGAATTTCATCATTGGTTAGTTACCCGAGGGCCAAACTACGTTGCCGGGATCTTAATATTTTTAATAGGACTCTGGTTTATCAGGTTCTTTAAAGCTCGTATGCGCTACCGGATGAGTAAACGGGAAGTGCACTCTACGTTACAACCCTTCTTCCTGAGTCTTACTATTACCACACTTTACGTGCTTTTAACCCTATCTGTATTCAATATTATCGGTTGGGAGCTAAGCTTTTTAAGTGCTATTATCGCTTCATTTGGTGTAGCCGCAGGTTTGGCATTGTCGGGTACATTTCAAAACTTTGCTGGTGGTGTACTTATTCTTTTGCTTAAACCATTTGAGCTGAAGGACAATATCATTGCCCAGGGTCAGGACGGTATTGTAACTTCCATACAACTCTTCTATACCGTGCTGGTAACAGGCGATAACCGAACTATCATCATCCCTAACGGTAAATTGTTTAACGAGGTAATAGTGAATGTAACCCGAGAGGGTAAGCGCCGCCTGGAGTTTGAATTAAAGCTCGGTTATATTGTTGATGTGGAACAGGTAAAAGGCATTATTGAGAATGCGATCAAATCAACAAAAGGCATTATCCGTAAGCCGGATCCGATAATAGGCGTTTATGCTTTAGAAATAGACGGTATTCGCTTCACCGTTCGCGTATGGGTTAACCCTGCTGATTACTTTGATATAAAACTGTATTTACAGGAAAAGATCGTAAAAGATTTGCGCGAAGCGGATGTGAAGTTGCCTACACATCATTTGCTGCCGGGTACCTGATAACCATTATATTTTTTTTTAAAATTCCCCTCTTGAAGGGGGCGCGTATGGATGTGCACTGGCAGGGGTGTGTTTCTTCGCCCTGCATCTACGACTTAAATCCTCTGCTTCGCCTTCAATTCCAAATACCTGTTAATTGTATTAATAGTCAAATCCTGTGGTTTGCTCAATATCGATTGGATGCCGTGCTTAGTTAACTCTTTTACGATCAATTTCTTATCATATGCGAATTTTTCGGCGATAGTTTTAATGTAGATTTCCTCTACATTTTCAGCCCCTTCTTCGCTGAGCTTTTCCAACTCTGTATTTTCAAAAAAGACCACTAATAACAAGTGAAACTTGTTGATCCGTTTCAGGAATGGAAGCTGCCGTTCCATCGCAGACATGCTCTCGAAATTGGTAAAAAATACCACCAGGCTGCGTTGCTTCAACACATTTCTTATAGTGCTGTAAAGCGCTTCCATATTAGTTTCAAGGTAGAGGGTCTTTTCCTTGTATAGCACCTCCAGTATGCGATTAATCTGTACGGCACGCCTGTCAGCGGGAACTACTGAGCCCAATTTCTCGGAAATAGTAATCAAGCCGGCTTTGTCTTCTTTTAGCAGCGCTACGTTTGATAGCACCAGACTTGCGTTAATGGCATAGTCCAGTAGGCTCAAACCCTCAAAAGGCATGCGCATCGCCCGGGATTTATCAACCACGCAATACACATGCTGCGATTTCTCGTCGGTATAAATATTCGTCATCAAGTCGCCGCGGCGGGCGGTTGCTTTCCAATTGATGGTACGATAATCGTCCCCAGCTACATAATTTTTTACTTGTTCAAACTCCAGGCTATGACCAAGCCTCCTGATCTTCTTCACGCCAATCTCGCTCAAACGGTTAGATATGGCCATCAGCTCGTACTTGCGCATTTGAAGAAAAGATGGGTAAACAGGCAATGTTTCCGCCTGGCCTATCGTATATCTTCTCCTGATAATTCCCAAAGCAGAACTCACGTAAACCCGAATATCGCCAAACTCATATTCACCACGTTTAGTCGGGCGTAATAGATAATTGATCAGTTTATTCTGATGGGGTTTCAGACTAGTTTTAAACCAAAGGTCTCTTTTCTGGAACTGGAATGGAATCTCGTCAATGATCCCAATCGAAACATTAAAAGGATAGGCGTTCTCGATATAAATACCAAGTTCATTTTCGTCGCCATTGCTTAATCGTTCGGGCGCATGCCGCTTGGCGAATACGCCTTTTGAAGTGCGGTATAACATTAATACATCTGCTAAAAAGAGCAGTATCAAAACCCAAAACGCTAATTCAGGAATGGCGCCAAGCCATGGGAAAAAGAACGACAGTAAAAATAATACCGCACAAAAGCCAAGGCCGGTGAAAAACCGGTTGGTTAAGAAAAGGTCTTTATAAAATAGCCTGAAAAACTTTTTCACTCCTTTTAGCGTGGGACTTCAATTTTCTGAATAATCTGTTTGATGATATCATCCGGACTAACGCCTTCCATTTCTTTGTCAGGCGTTAGCATAATACGGTGCCTTAAAACGGCGGGTGCTACCCAAACTATATCGTCAGGTGTCACAAAGTCACGCCCACGGATAGCCGCTAAAGCTTTTGCTGCATTTACTACAGCCAATGATGCACGTGGCGAACCGCCCAGGTAAAGCGATTTATTGTTGCGTGTCTCGTGTATTACCTTAGCCACAAACTCCAGTATCTTAGGCTCCACATGGAAGCTTCTTACCTGGTTGCGCAATGAAATAATGTCTTCTTTTGATAAGATCGGTTTCACTTCAGCCAACTGGTCAGATGTTTTATGCTGATGTTGCTGAGAGATGATCCTGATCTCCTCTTCAAGCGAAGGGTATTTGATCTCGATCTTAAATAGGAAACGATCAAGCTGAGCTTCCGGTAAACGGTAAGTACCTTCCTGCTCAACAGGGTTCTGAGTAGCCAGTACGATGAAGGGCTCCTGCATTTTATAATTCTTTCCATCGATCGTTACCTGGCGTTCTTCCATCACCTCAAATAAGGCCGATTGTGTTTTTGCCGGTGCACGGTTGATCTCATCGATCAGGATGATATTGCCAAATATGGGGCCTTGTTTAAACTCAAATTCAACTGTTTTGGGGTTGAACACCGAAGTACCCAGCACGTCAGAAGGCATCAGGTCGGGCGTAAACTGTATGCGCGAATACTGCGCGTCGATAGCCTTTGCAATCAGCTTAGCGGTTAGCGTTTTTGCCACACCGGGAACACCTTCTATCAAAACGTGCCCATCAGCCAGGATGCCGGCGATCAGCAGATCAATGCTGTCCTGCTGACCAACGATGATAGTGCCAAGCGTAGTCTTTATTTGTTCGACTGCTGAGCTCAACTTGCTCATGTCGGTTCGTTGTTCAAAAATACCTTCTTCCATATCTATCTGGATTCTTTATAAAATTGTTCTATTAATTGGTTTAGTTTAATAAGATCACTGTTACTAACTTCCGTTACGGAAGATAAATAGTTGATATGATTAATCAGTTCAGTAGCAAAACTATGCTCGATAGCTGTTTTCTGGGCGAAATTGTCGATAAACTCCTGGTCGAGCGGATTGGTTTTTAAATAATATACAGAGCGCAGGTGTTCCAAAAAATAAACGATTTTTTTATCGCTGATATTCCGGTTATCACGTTGTTCGTAATAAACCTGCCCCACAACATTCACAAAGTTCAAAGTCGCGTTTTCCAACGGCTCAGCAACGGGGATGATCCTTTGCCTTCGTTTGGCTTCATAGATCACAAACGCGATCAAGCTGAATATTGAAACATAAAACGCCCAGCGCAGGGGAGGATTTCGCAGGAAAATACGCATGCTTGATTCTTCGTCATCGCGCCCTAATGCATAATATTGATCCCATATTAAGTATGAGTTGTTCCTGACAAACGATAAGGCTGTTTCAGCATATGCCCTGCCTGTGCTGTTCAAAAGACTGTAGTTGGTGAATAAACGCGGATTTGCGTTTAAAAACAAGTTTCCTTTTCCAAGGGAGTAACGCAGGAAATTAACATGATTGAATGCATTTTTTCCCAATGCGACCATGTGCGCCGTATCAAAGCGACCGAAATATATATCCCCGATACGCCCGTCGGTTTTATAGAACTTACTTGTATCAAGTTGTTTATTAATAAACTTTAATCCGTCCCCGGTTTTTAATTCAGTTTCGGTCTCAATTTTTAGTTTCTTTGTTAATTCCTCTCCAAAGTATGTGGCGCTGATAAAAACATCGTTGCCATTTTTGACGTAGGCCGACAGCTTTTTGTAATCGTATTCATTCAGTTTGACTGCATCTGCAATGATCAGGTAAGTTGCATGGTCAATATGATGGTCGTTGACGACATTATATATGGGCTCGCGGAACATTTGCACATGCGCACCCGGGAATATATCGTTAAGCTGATGATAAACGATGTAGGTGCCAAGCGGTATCTTATCATTACTGCTGTAGGTCTCGGTCCAATTAATAGCTTTAGGCCTGTTATATTGTGCGATTAGATAAAGCACGATCAAAACCGCAACCGTAAAGAGATATATTCTTAAACTCTTCATGCAAGCTGCTGTTTAAAATCCTGGAAAATATTACGGATGTTCTGGAAGGAGTCCCCATCCACCGGGAAATCTCCGTACCATACATATTCAAACTGCCTGGTAACTACCGCGAACAGGCGCCGCTGATCTGAGTCGGTAATCTCGTTCAGGTAGGTCTGGTTGGTTTTGTCAATCTTCCAGTTAATGATGTTTTTATCACTCAATTGCTTAAGACAGCGTAAATACAGAAGCCGTACGGCCAAACGGTAATCTTTAACCTGCAAAGCGCTCTCAATAGCATCGTCAAAATTTATCTCGTGTATGTTTTCAATATACTCGTTGTATGGTATCAGTTCCTCATCCTGTTTTTTTCTGGATAACTTCAACAGGTCGATACCGATCAACCTGAATATGATATAAATAATGAGCACTGCGGCAATGCCAAGGATAACGTACTTAAATACGGATGCTGCGTTTTTACCGGCCGAAACGCTTCCGAATAACCGCTGAAGAATATGTTCTACCCATAACCAGAACCGTGACCACATATCCCACACCCATATCCAAAACCTGTCCCACCAGGTAAGCCCGGTAGGGTGCTCCACGTAATTAAAATCAGGATCGGTCTGGTATTTTTTCAGAGAGTTGTTATCAAAGTGCCTTACATTTATTTTAGTGCTGTCTGCTACAATATGCAGTGGGGCCTTTTTTGCGTTATTCTCCTTTCCGGCACCAAATACATGCGTCTGGGCGGTTATGAACAATACGCTAAGAAGAAGCAATGTTTTGAACATAACCTGTTAATATTGTTCTGACGAAGGTTGATTAGGATCTGGTGACTTTCTGCCGAAGGAATTTATTCGATCTATTAGCGAATTGCCTTCTTTTTCTTCAGTCAGTGAGTAATATACAAGCGTTATAGTTATAACCGGGATGATCCATAATAACTGGCAAAGATTGATCATCACCGATTGCAATATGCCTGCAAATGTATCCAGCTTTTCACCCGTGAGCCATTGGGTGCCGCCATAAATGATCATAGCGGGGAGCATGATAATGAGCATGATCATCACTGTGACAATAACAATCAACAGAATGGCGCCAAATGTCAGCCACCAATTTTCTTTGATGATCTTAAATGCCTTGTCGAATGAATAGCGGATACTCCCGTTTTCTATAACCATTATCGGGGTAACCAGTGAGAATACTACAGACAGGTAAACACCGGGCAAAAAGCAAAAGAAAAAACCGATCGAAGCAAAAATCACCAGCACGATCTGTGCTAACAGAACCCTGAAAAAGTAGTATTTAAAATATCCCCATACCTCAATAATATCTGCCGGTTGATTATCTTTTTGCCTGTATACCGCCAGATATGATAGTGTAACCAGTGTTAGCACAATGTGGTTGATAAAGTCGAAAAATAATTCGCCGAGACCCGCCAGCGTTGTTATACTTGCATCCCCGCGATTGGTATTTACCCACGCCGAAATAAGTATATCCGTAATTAACAACAAACCGCCTATAACAAAATACGGTTTTAGCAGCGATTTGAAATTCTGTTTTGCAAAAGCAAACGTGTCGCTGATAATATCACCAAATTCACGGGAACGGTTTAACTCAATATTAGCCCTCATTTTTGGTAAGATCAGATTTTAATTTTAGTGAAAGACGAATAGGGTATATCACCACATACCATATGATAAATAAAAATGAACTGCCAAGTATGGTAAAACTGAGCCACAAAGGCATTTCGGTATGGCGCGTAACAAAGCCTTCAAAAATGGCTGCAGTGACAATGATAGGCACTATACCCAGGGCTATTTTCATCCCATCTTTAGCTCCTCTTTTTAAGGATACAAAGCGCGTATAAGTTTTTGGGAACAATATACTATTGCCCAGAATAAGACCGGCAGCGCCCGACAAAATAATAGTTGATATTTCGAGGGTACCGTGTATCCATATGCCTATCGATGCCAGCCCCACACCTTTACTAATAAAATAATATTGGAAGCTGCCTACCATCACACCGTTATAAAACAAGCCAGCAATGGTCCCTACAGAATAAGTAATGCCCAATACAAAGGTCTGCACCATTACAGTTATATTATTTTTGGCGATCAACCAGAACATGATGAAACTGTCATGGCTTTTGTAAACTCCCAGCGGGTCGCCCTTGGCTATGTTTTCATTGGTCATGTTCACATAATCGTCGCCCATAATAAGTCTCACGAATGAAGTATCGTATTTGGCCGAAAGTACGCCGATAAAAAACGAGATAGTGAAGAATAGGAAGGAATACAATATCTGCCGGTGATATTGTTTGAATACAAGCGGGAGCTCGTACTGCCAAAAGTATACGAACCGGTTCGCCTTTTCTTTTTTATTCCTGTATATAGATTGATGGAACCCTGCAGCGAGGCCGTTTAGGTACGACGTGGTCTTTGATTTTGGATAAAATGTCTTGGCATAAGCCAAGTCATCAGATATGATAATGAAGCGCTCGGCAAGTATATCAGGGTTACCCGCAGGCGTATCCTCATACTCTTTCCACTTTGCCGAATTCTGTTTTATAAATAAAGCCTCACGCATACCGCGGTTTAGGAATAATTTTCTGTTAAAATAATAACAAAATTCGGAACCCAGCGTAAAAAATTTATTAGTCAAACAATATATTTGTTTTATATGCAAACTGTACGAATAAAAACATCTCAAAACATCGACATTGATTATGAGGTTGCGGGTTTAGGTGAACGGGTTTTAGCCAGAGTGGTAGACATAGGCGTGTTTACTGGTCTATTCTATATCGTGTACTTCATTGTCATTTTTTTCTTTCTTAGCCAGATCGATGGTATGAGAGCGGGCTCCGGTGAAGGGGTTCCTGTTTTCCTGATCGTACTGGGCATCGTATATACCATCTTACTTGTTTTTTACGACCTTGTGGCCGAAGTATATTTCAACGGGCAAAGTATAGGCAAATACGCCATTAAAATAAAGGTAGTAAACCTTGATGGCTCCCGCCCGACCATGGGGCAGTTTTTATTAAGGTGGGTATTCCGCTTACTTGATTTTGGGATAACCCTGGGGATCGGCGCGGTGATCTCCGTTGCCGTAACCGAGAAGAAGCAGCGAATTGGCGACCTGATAGCCGGAACAACGCTCATCAAAACCAAACCGCGCACAACAATTGATGAATTGTTTTTGAATACCGACGGCGAAGAATACGAACCTGTTTTTCCAGAAGTAAGCAACCTGACGGATGATGAGATAACATTGATACATGAGGTGATCAGTAATTTCAGGGCAACCGGGAATAGCAGCGTGATTTACAATATGGCGCTCAGGTTAAAAGAGCATCTGGGGATATCGAATCCGCTTGGAATGAATGATTTTGACTTGTTGCAGCTAATTATTAAAGACTACAGCTATGTTACTTCCAGGGCTGGAGTTTAATGTCAGGCATAAAGCGTATACATTTTGAAAGCGTAGGAAACCAGTATAATGCTGCCGGTAAGCATATATAATGTTTTTTTTGCCAGGTTATTTTTATCAATCTTAAACTTTGGTGCCAGCAGCACAAATAATGCAGTGATCAAAAGAGGCAGGGTAGCGGGGTACTGGTGAAAACTATCGCTTATATCACCCCCGATGAGTGCGATAATACTTCGCTGGAAACCGCATCCGGGGCAATCTATACCCGTAAATTTTTTAAATGGGCAGGTCAATAAATGATTTTGCAGCCAGTTGGTAATATCCAAAAGGCTGCAAAATAATATTAAACCGTAACGCATAAAAATTATGCTTGAGGTGGGGTATCAGTAGGTGGCTGATGGTAATCAGATGAACCAAAACGGTTATTGGCCATCGCCTCTTTAGCTGACGGGCCAAGATAAACGGCATCGCCAAAACCAAGGATACAGGCAAAAATTGGGTTCAAAAGTACTAAACCAACGGTAAAGCCTTCGCTTTTGCCAAAGCTTTTGCTTATCAGGTTAGCTACCCAGATAACAAAAATAAAGTTGATACAAGGGCATATCATCAGCAAAAACCACCAGATAGGTTTGCCAACTATTTCGCAGGCAACTATGTAGTTGTAAAATGGTATAATGCATGCCCATCCTGGTTTACCCGCTTTTTGAAAAATTTTCCACCATCCCAGGATCATTGGTACCAGGATAATCAGATAAACAAGTAACATGACTGCCGTGAAATGAAATGGTGATGGGGTTGAATTGTAACTGTCCATGTGTTCGAGGTTTTAAGTGTTTAAGAGTGATTTAGTTTCTGCAAATTATAAAAAAAAACGATTCTGTCAATCGCGCTAATATTATTATTACAAAATCAATTGCGGCATAATTGTAAGTTTGCATGGATGAAACGCGAACAGATATCTGTATTTGATATTTTTAAGATTGGCATCGGTCCATCCAGCTCACATACGCTTGGACCGTGGCGGGCAGCACAGCAGTTTGTGGATACACTTTCTGCACAAAGTGTGTTGCCGATAGTGACAGGTATAAAAATTCTACTGTACGGATCACTTGCCAAAACAGGTAAGGGCCACGGAACGGATATCGCCATACTATTAGGTTTAAGCGGCGAAGATCCGGTTACTTTCGATGTAGGAGCCATCGATACCAAGATAAAGGATACTGAAACAAACAACTGCTTATCGTTAGGCGGAACACAGGATATTGATTTTTCTGCACCTGATGACCTGATCTTTTTATTTAATGAGAGTCTGCCGTTTCATCCTAACGCGGTAACCTTCCAAGCGTTTTTGGAGACTGGTAAGGCTGTTTCAGAGACCTACTATTCTATAGGCGGCGGATTTGTGGTGAAGGAAGGTGATCAAGGCCAGGGTAAAGCTGAGGTTGACCTGCCCTTCCCGATAGATACTGCAGGCGACCTGCTGCATTGGTGTATAAAAACAGGCTTGAAAATATCGGAAGTGGTAATGGAAAATGAACTGGCCTGGCGCAGCGAGGCTGAAACCCGCGCCGGTATTCTGAATATTTTCCGGGTAATGAAGGAATGTATCTACAGGGGATGCCATACCACGGGTTATTTACCGGGAGGATTAAACGTTGCCCGCCGTGCTGCTTCATTGAACAAACGGTTATTGGGCGACCGCGAATATCAGAATTATGATGAATGGGTGCTGGCTATCCGTAATACCGGCAATAGCTTTCAGAAAACGTTGGACTGGGTAAGCTGTTTTGCGCTGGCGGTGAATGAGGAGAATGCATCGTTCGGTCGTGTGGTGACGGCGCCGACCAATGGGGCCGCGGGTGTAGTGCCATCCGTACTGCAGTACATGATCGTTTTCTGTGATGGCTTTACTGATGATAAGATCATGCAGTTTATCATGACGGCTTCTGAAATTGGCAGCATCTTCAAAAAAGGCGCAACGCTCTCCGCCGCTATGGGTGGTTGCCAGGCCGAAATCGGCGTATCCTCAGCTATGGCCGCTGCGGCACTGACCGAATGTTTAGGCGGATCGCAGCGCCAGGTGTTAATGGCTGCCGAAATTGCCATGGAGCACCACCTCGGCCTCACCTGCGACCCCATTGCCGGACTGGTGCAGGTGCCCTGCATCGAACGCAACACGATGGGCGCGATAAAAGCCATCACCGCCTCGCAGCTGGCCCTGCAAACCAACCCCGACAAAGCCAAAGTAAGCCTGGACGCCGTAGTAAAAACCATGTGGCAAACCGCCCTCGACATGAACTCCAAATACAAAGAAACTTCCGATGGTGGGTTGGCTATTAATATTCCGATTAGTTTGCCGGAGTGCTGATTTGGGCGCCTGTGCAGTATTAACGGACAGCTTGACCCGCTTCTATCAGCGGGGAACGCCCATAATCAGTTTGCAGTTTTGAGTTAGCAGTTGGCAGTCACCCTATTAATTATTTAAATCAAAATAATCGTGTTAACTTAGTGCATGACCAACCGCAGGAAGTTTATCACACAGGCCGCCGCGCTTGCCGGGGCCTTTTCGGCATCGAGTTTGTTTAACCAACTGCATGCCGAGGAATGGAAGCATGCCTCCAAAAAGATCGACCATCTTTCGCCAGAGCAGGCTGCCGCGGATGAGGATTACTGGAGCACTATCCAGAATGCCTTTAGCGTTAGCCCCAATATCATCAACCTGAATAATGGCGGGGTATCGCCGTCGCCGCTGGTGGTGCAGCAGGCTGTGGCAAGGTTTAACGATCTGAGCAACGAGGGGCCTTCCTACTTCATGTGGCGCATCCTCGACCAGGGGCGCGAACCTCTGCGCGAGAAACTGGCGCAACTGGCAGGCATTGATCCGGAAGAAATTGCCATCAACCGTAACGCTACCGAATCGCTGAACACGATCATTTTTGGCCTCACCTTTGAGAAGGGCGACGAGGTAATAGGCACCAAACTGGATTATCCCAATATGATACAGGCCTATAAGACGCGTGCCCTGCGCGACGGAATAGTTTATAAGCAGATCAGTTTTGATTTCCCGAGTGAGAATGACGAGCAAATTGTAAAGGCTTACGCGGATGCCATAACGCCGAGAACTAAGATCATCCACGTTACCCACATGATCAATTGGGTGGGGCAGATCATGCCGGTACGCAAGATATGTGATATGGCCCATGCCAAAGGGATTGAGGTGGTTTGCGATGGCGCACATTCATTCGGTTTGATGGATTTTAAAATATCCGATTTGGGCTGTGATTATTTTGGGACGAGCTTGCATAAATTCCTGTCGGCCCCGATTGGCAGCGGGATGATGTGGATTAAAAAGGATCATATTGCCAAAATATGGCCGCTGGTGTGCGGCGATCCCAAAAGCGCTGATATCCGCAAGTTTGAAACGCTGGGCACACGCAGTTTCCCGATAGAGCAGGGCATAGGCGAGGCCATTAACTTTCACGAAGGGATAGGCGGCAAGCGCAAGGAAGAGCGCATCCGTTACCTAAAAAATTACTGGGCAACCAAGGTGAAAGATATTCCGAGGGTGAAACTACATACCTCGCTAAAACCGCAATTCTCCTGCGCCATCTGCGGCGTAAGCATCGACGGCATGACGCCCGGCGAACTGGATACGGCCTTATTTAACCAGTATAAAATACATACGGTCGGCATTGTTTGGGAAAACGTAAGCTGCGTGCGGGTTACGCCACACGTATACACTCGTCTGGCCGATCTGGATAAACTGGCACATGCGATAGAAAAAATTGCTGCGTCAAAGAAAACATAACCGTTGTGGAAAACGATCAGCCCAACATTCAATACTCAACCCCGCTTTTTATGGTGTCGGACATGGAGGAGTCATTAAAATTTTATGTTGACGGACTGGGTTTTGAAATACGCAACACCTGGACACCACACGGTAAGATTGAATGGTGCTGGCTTCAGCGCGAAGGAGGTTCGGTTATGTTACAAGAGGCAAGGGTGACGGCGGACAACCCCTACCTGTCAGGTAATAAACCAGGTGCCGGTGTATCTATCTGGTTTCAATGCAGAGAGTCGCTAGTGCTTTATCATGAGTTTTTAGATAATGGGATAAAACCTGATGAGCCTTTTGTTGGCAATGGTTTGTGGGATGTAAGGGTAACTGACCCGGATGGGTATTATGTGCATTTTGAAAGTAAGACGGATGTGGCGGAGGAGACGATGTATTCGGATTGGGTGAAAACTCAAAAAGTATAAATCCTCATGCCGAACTTGTTTCGGCACCCCATCTGAAAGATATACCATAGACAAGTATGCGACTGGCGAATTGTAGACCAAGCAAGCGTGAATGTCCTGTGGGGTGCTGAAACAAGTTCAGCATGACATATTTTTTTATTCCTTCTTCCACTGAGCCTCAATCGCATTAGCTATCAGCTTTGCCCATTTCTCATACATTTTACCGGAGGGGTGTAATTTATCTTCGGTAAGGTAGGCCGGGTCATCGCCCATATCGCGGTAGAATGATGTAATGTTGACGTAATTAACACCTGCTTTTTTACTTTCCTCTTTGTTGATACGGTTATAGGCGTCAATCTCAGTGGCTATCTTCTCCAAATTTCGGCCGTTGGCGAAAGGCGTTACCCCCCAATCAGGGATGGATAAAATAAATACGTGATGCTTATTGTCCTTCGCAAAGGCGATGCTGGTTTTTAGCAACTGTACAAACTCCGTCCTGTAGATAGCGGTGTCCTTATTCTGATATTGATTATTCACACCGATGAGCAGGGTTACGATATCGAATTTTTGGGTAAGGTTGGCGTTGGCAATTCCCTGGATCAGTTCATCTGTCCTCCATCCGGTTTTCGCAATAATTGCAGGAGGATTTACGTGGCGTCCTTTTTTATTTAGTAACGTAGCCGCTTGATTTGGATAAGACTGATCTGCTGCAACCATTTCGCCAATGGTATATGAATCGCCAAGAGCAAGGTAAGTCAAGGTATGTTGGGCAGAGGTATCCTTAGAGTTCATATTATAAGTTGATGCGATGGCGTGCGGCTGGATGGAGCCGCATAAGACTACAATGGTAATTAAGGTTGAATACAGTGTTTTCATACAATCTCCATATCGAACAATACGGAAATATGATGTTTTAAGTTTTTCTTGATGTCTTCTATATCGGTCTTTTTGCCTAATTCTTTTTGCATGGATGTTACCGCCTTATCATCAATGCCACAAGGAACGATATTGTTAAAGTAGTCCAGATCGGTATTCACATTAAAGGCAAAACCATGCATCGTCACCCAGCGACTGCAGCGCACACCCAGGGCGCAAATCTTACGGGCATTTTCATTATCCGGGTCGAGCCATACTCCGGTATAGCCGGGATATCTTTCTCCCTTTAATCCGTATTGAGCCATCGTGAGTATCACAGCTTCTTCCAGCGTACGCAGGTACAGGTGGATATCGGTAAAGAAATTATCGAGGTCAAGAATAGGATAACCCACAATCTGCCCCGGACCGTGATAAGTAATATCTCCACCACGGTTGATCGGGTAAAAAATGGCGTTCTTTTCTTTCAGGCCTTTCTCATCCAAAAGCAGATGTTCGGGCTTACCACTTTTGCCTAGAGTATATACATGTGGATGCTCGCAAAAAATAAGATAGTTCGGGGTTAACTCGTCTTCTTCGCTGTATTCATCGCCTTCACTGGTGATCTTGCGGTTGCGGATCCTGGTTTTTAGGTCGACAGTCTGGCCAAACAATGCTTCCTGCCGGTCCCATGCCTCCTTGTAATCTGTCAAACCCCAATCCTGGAAAAATACTTGTTTGTTCTTCATATCCCTATCCCTTTACATAGCCAATCATATAGTCTTCATATTGCAGATAGTTTACCTGGTAATCTTTCGCGACTGCCGATTTATTCAGATGGGCGTTAACCTGTCCTTCTTTTACAAAGTTAAAGGGCTCAAGCGAAATATTATCTGCAAATGAAACTTCTTTTTGCCCGTAGCACTTATAAACGGCTTCTTTGGCGCACCAGCAAACATATAATTGTTGCAACCTGTCCTGGTGATTGATAAACTCTATTTCGGACGGACGCATAAATTTATGGGCAATGCGCTCTACCTTTTCTTTTATTTGCTCGATATCGATGCCCACCGGGTGTGTTCTGCTCATCATAACGGCAGCGTAGTCAAAGGAATGGCTGAGCGAAATATGGTAGGGCAGATGTACCAAATAAGGTTTGCCGTGCTCATCTACCTGGCAGTCTATGTACTCTTCGGTGTTGAGCATTTTGCGCAGCAGTACGCGTGTGCCGAGCCAGTGGAGGTGTCGTTTGCCATGGCTAAGTTTCTCTACATAAGCCTTCTCGCGGTCGTTCAGCTGTAGTTGCTTGTACAAATCCTCTGCTTTCTCTTCTATTTTCCAAAGAGCAAATTCGGTATCAGCGTCAATTTGCTTTTTGTATGCTATGGCCATAAAGTAAAATTGCAAAAAGGATGGCAAAATAAATCAAATAATTATAATTTAGGCCAAATATCACAGTACAATGATTTTATCGGACAAACGCATTCTGGAAGAAATTGATAAGGGCCACATTATTATCGAACCGTTTAAACGTGAGTGTTTGGGCACAAATTCGTACGACGTTCACCTGGGCAAGCACCTGGCCACCTACAAAAGCCGTGTTCTGGATGCCAAACAGCATAATGAGATTGATGGCTTTGAAATTCCGAAAGAAGGATTTGTACTGCAACCCAATACCCTTTATTTAGGTGTGACGATGGAGTACACCGAAACACACCGCCATGTGCCATTCCTTGAGGGTAAGTCAAGTACCGGTCGGTTGGGTATTGATATCCATGCGACAGCAGGTAAAGGCGACGTAGGCTTTTGCAATACCTGGACATTGGAAATTTCCTGCGCACAACCAGTCCGTGTATATGCGGGTATGCCTATCGGTCAGCTAATCTATTTTGTGGTTGAAGGCGATATTGAAACGATGTATAACACCAAGGCAAACGCTAAATACAATAACCCAACCACCCGCCCGGTTGAGAGTATGATGTGGAAGAATAAGTTTTAGTAAGTTGTGAATGGTGAATGATTTATCTAAGATTACTATTCACTACTCACCATTAACTATTCGCCATTCACCAAAACAGACTAATACGTAAGTACTTAGTTTGGAATTGTGTAAATAGATTTTGTAAATTGCTTATACTAAATCTTTTACCATGAAACCTAGGTGCTTGCTTGTTGCTTTATTGCTCGTTATTACTTCGGGCATTAATGCTACTGCCCAAAATGACAGCACATTTATTGCGCGAGCTACAAACCGGCTGTCCCATCAGCCTGCAATAGAAAAAGTATATCTGCAATTAGATAAACCTTATTATGCTGCCGGTGATGATATATGGTTTAAGGCCTATGTTACATCGGGCAGTACACATACGCTTTCCACGATTAGCGGTGTTTTGAATGTTGAACTTATCAACGCTGCGAACCGGATCGAGCGCTCAGTTAAACTGCCCCTGATAAGTGGTTTGAGCTGGGGGGATTTCAAGCTCCCGGATACTGTCAAAGCCGGTTATTACCGTGTAAGAGCGTATACGCAATGGATGAGAAATGCAGGGGCTGACTATTTTTATAATAAAAGCCTTTACATTGGAAATACAATTGTCGCTGCGGCTAGCACCGCAACCTATAAGAAAGCAGACCAGAAAAAGGGGAATCACGTAAAATCAGACCTGGTGGTAAACAAGCAACTATCTGCTGTAACTGATGTACAATTCTTCCCGGAAAGCGGCAATTTGTTGTATGGGGCTAGTTCGACAGTAGCTTTTAAAGCAGTGGGCAACGACGGTTTTGGAAAGGATATTAAAGGAGTTGTTGCCGATCAAAACAACCATGAGATCACTCGGTTCAACAGCCGTCATTTAGGGATGGGTGAATTCACCTTACTGCCAGTTGAAGGAAAAACTTACAAAGCGCTTATAACTTTTGCGGATGGCTCTGAAAAGAAGATCGATTTGCCTCTTCCGCAAGATAAAGGTTATGCGATGCGTATTGACAACAGCGATCCTTTGTTTATCGAACTAAAAATAGAAAAAGGGAAGAGTAGTTTGAACGATGATAACGCGGAGATAAGTTTGCTGGTACAGTCCGGTGGGCAGGTATATTACGCAGCCCAAAGTAAATCGCAATCTTCCTCTACGATGATCCCGAAAAATAAGTTTCCGGATGGCATAGCGCAATTCACACTATTTTCGGATAAAGGAGAGCCATTGAGTGAGCGCTTGGCTTTCATTCAACATAACAAGCAGATCAACCTGACAGTCGACCCGGAAGGGATGAACTTTTCCGCTCGGGGTAAAATGAAAATAAACATAACAGCTAAGAACGAAAACGGGACGGCTGTTTTCGGCAATTTTTCAATGGCGGTAACTGATGAAACGAAGGTGCCCGTAAGCGAATCCACCGAGAATACAATTTTTTCCAATTTATTGTTAACCTCAGATCTGAAAGGATATATAGAAGATCCCGGCTATTATTTTATGCCACAAAACGATGAGGCCCGGCAGGATCTGGATATATTGATGCTTACCCAGGGCTATCGTCGGTTTGAATGGAAGCAAATACTGAATAACAATACCACACCAAAATATCAGCCGGAAACATCGCTTGCCATATCTGGAAGACTTACATCATTAGGAGGAGGGAAAGTTATTCCTCACGGGCAGGTGTCGCTATTGAGCTCGTCAGGGGGATTTGCGATGTTGGATACTGTTGCGGATGACCAGGGACATTTTGTTTTTAAGAACCTGCAATTTAAAGACAGCCTGAAGTTTGTTATTCAATCGAAGAAAAATAAAGGCAGCAGGAACCTGCGAATCGAAATGGATAGTATAAACCCACCCCCTGTTACCTGGGCCATGTTACCTGCTGCTTCTGATACGGGTTTTTCTATTTATATGAATAACAGCAAACAGGTTTATGATAAAGAGATCAGTTACGGCATTAAAACTAAGGTGACCGCACTTAAAGAAGTAGAGATCAGGGATAAGATGATCAAAATAAATTCCTCAAACTTAAACGGACCCGGACAAGCTGACCAGGTTGTTTTTATGAAAGATCTTCCGCCGGGCGGTGGTACAATTGCAAGTTTCCTTCAGGGCAGGTTGCATTTTGTAACGGTCACGATGGATATGTATGGTGTCGGACATTATGCAACGAGACTTGGTACAATGAAACTTTTTGTAGACGGGGCTCCTTCTACTCCAGAACTAGTAGACGCTATCCCTCCCGAAATAGTTGAGAGCGTAGAGGTCTTAAACAGCCCTACTTCTGTAGCTGTATATGGATCAGAAGGTTATGGCGGTGTGCTTTTAATCAATACAAAAAAAGGAGCAGATCGCCCATCTCCTGCTAATGTTAACATTTATATGCCCCAGGGTTATTATAAGGCCCGTGAGTTTTATTCACCTCAGTACAACGGGCCTGCAAACCCACCCAAAGTGGATTTACGCACAACCATTTACTGGAACCCCAATGTTGCCACCGATAAAGATGGAAAAGCCTCTGTAGAATATTTTAATGCAGATGCCAAAGGAACTTACCGCGTTGTAATAGAAGGCATTGATGCAGATGGCATTTTAGGCAGGCGGGTTTATAGGTATAAAGTGGAATAGTGAATTGTGAATAGGTGAGTAGTGAATAGTGAATAGAGAATGGTGGCTAGTTTAGCTCAGTTTATATTCACTATTCACTATTCACTACTCACCATTCACAACGATCATTTGGCTAGATAGTATTTCTCCCAAAAATCAACGGATTTTGATAATTCGCTATGGTCGACAGGGGCATTGTTGCCGCCACCACCGCCCATACGGCTACCACGGCCTCCGCCCATTCTTCCGCGGCCACCACCGCCTCCACCTCCAAGTCCTCCGGAGCCACCGCGTGTCATACCGTCGTGATTGCCGCTATTCTTGTCTTGTCCAGGCTTGGTTATGCCATTGATCTTGAAATTAAAGGCCCACTCATTTTTGAACAGGTCATCGGCATGAAAAAATTTAAGCGGAATAGCTGCTTCATATACCAGGTTGCCATCCTTATCATAATCTATCGCTACTTTAAAACCATAAGTATTTGAGGTAGTCATGGTTTCGCTTTCAATGTCTTTAAAGCCTGTTACTTCAATTTCTCTTAATTTGGTGAGTTTGGCTTTCATCAGTTCCTCATGGTCCTCTTGTTTTATATCACTGTTGCCACTTTGTAAATCCTGGGCAGTCTCTGCCATGCCCTGGGGGCTTTGGTCGCCGACAGGAAAAGTCATTGTAAAGGTCTCTTTCTTCTTGCCACGGGTATCAATGCCTAAAGTTAACCCAGCCCGTAATACTCTTATTTGCTCACTGCGATCATTAATGCGGATAGCCATGTATAAATTATCCTGGTCATTTGCGAGCGCATAGTTCAGTTGTTTATCCTGATTGTAGTAGCGTAAACTGTCACCCCATTCGTTCAGATAACCGTCAATAGTAATGTTGGAAGGTGGTGGTTGCAGTTGATTTGCAACAGCCTTATTCTGAGCAAAAGTGGTATTTGGTAAAAAGAGCTGCAGGGGGCCAATGCATAACAGCGGTATAAATAATGTCTTCATAGTAATTGTGACGAAAGTGTTACTTTTTCACAAGCAAACATCATTTTGCCTTTTTTATTGCCGATTTTAGGTAATTTTGTCATTACAATGCCGACAGAAACTAAGGAAGAGACCCTTACGCTCGAGGAAATACTCGCCGGGCTAAAAGAAATGCATCGTCTTATTTTATGGAACGATGACGTAAATACATTCGATCATGTGATCTTCTGCATGATGAAATACCTGGACTACTCCGAGTCGCAGGCCGAAAAGATAGCCTGGAAAGTGCATAACGAAGGTAAGTGCGCTGTATTGGAAGGCTCTTTTACCGAAATGGAGATCTACCGTAAAATATTACAGCAGGAAGGACTAACGGTTACTGTCGAGTAAAATCCTGGTCTTTTTTTACTTCTCAGATCAGGCACGGACATCTCTGGTCCCAAGTTTCCTTTCGTCTTAACTTATAGACGATCAGTAATGTCAATGTTAATTTTCTATTTTTTCATATTAAGAAAGCATTTTGAAAAACTGGATTTTTTCTGGAAAGTTTCATTATATGTTAAAACATTAAAATCATTTGGTTAAGAAATCCTCTGAGGGCGAAAATTCAGCTTTTATCCAAAATTGAAGAGGTTTCTTTGCCGGAAAATGGTGTTTTAATGAAAGTTGTTTTTACCCCTTCCGTCCTTTTCGTGCTTCCTTTCCGTTCTCAAAAAACCTCCAAAAAGTGTATTTGGAACATTATGATACTATTTTTCTTTTCAACAATTGTGCATGCCCAAACCATAAAGGGTAGTGTTACGGATGCAAAAAATGGCGAGTCACTTATTGGTGCTACTGTACATATTGAAAAGGGTGATTTTCAACTAAACACCACTGTTAAACTTGATGGTGTTTACCTGTTTAAGAATTTACCTGCCGGAACCTATAAGTTGCAGGTAAAGTTTGTAGGTTACAAAACATCGCAGGAATATTCGTTAGAGGTTGCTAATAACAATACTGCTATTCTGAATGTGGCTTTGGTTGATAATTCCAAGGCGCTTAACGAGGTAGTGGTAACAGAACACGTAAGCCGCGAAAATGACCGCTTTGCCAGGAGCGCTGAAAAGAACTCAAACAATACTGTCAACGTAGTTTCTGCACAATCGATAGCTATTTCTCCGGATGTGTTGGTATCAAATGTACTGGGCAGGGTATCGGGCATATCCGCCGACAGAAGCAGTACGGGTGATGCACAGCATGTAATTATCCGTGGTATGGACAAGCAATATAATACCACACTGATAAACGGTATCAAAATTCCGAGTCCCGATAACAAAAACAGGTATGTGCCGCTGGATATTTTTCCTGCCGGATTAGTGGAACGTATCGAAGTATATAAAACACTAACACCTGATATGGAGGGAGACGCTTCGGGAGGTGTCGTTAACCTGGAAATGAAGACCGCGCCAGACAAATTGAGAGTAGAAGGGGAATTTGGTACCGGCTACAGCCAGATATTTTTTGACAGGCCATTCAGCAGTTTTGACCGTAGTACCGTAAACAGCAAAGCTCCGGGCGAAATAAATCCAGGCGGTATAGCTACCCCTAGTGATTTTCCTTATCAAAATCTTATAACAAAAACAGGCAACCCGCAACCCAATCTTACTGCCAGCTTAACCATAGGTAACCGTTATCTGAATAATAAGCTGGGGGTAATTTTTTCTGGCAGTTACCAAAACTTATACCAGGGTCAGAACAGCTTCGTGCAGGTTCAAACCAATACAGTTGGGCCGCCGATAGGCAACGAACAACAAAATGAGGAAACAGCTTTTCAAGATGCTTATAAGCGCCAGTATTCAACACAGCTACAGCGTCTTGGAACTATTGCCGCTATTGATTATAAGTTCAACGACAATAACAGCATAAAATTATTTGGCACTTATTTGCAGTTAAATCAATACAGGGTACGTCAAACTGAGGACGATACTTATGGGGGTTACGCGTACCAGGGGTACCGTGGCACCTATACAATTGACAATTTAACCGAAACTCGCAGCGATCTGCAAAGTATATATAATATCACCTTAAGCGGTAAACACAGAATATTCAAGCCATTTTCTATAGACTGGACAGTTGCAAACTCAAAGGCCGCCCATAAACTGCCCGACGATGCTGAATTTGATACACAGTATAGTACTACTGCAGACCTCTCAACAATAAGCAGCCAGCCTACCGGTAATCCCAACGAGCCGTATGTTTCAGTTGCTCAAACTGTAAATAATGGACCAGTACTGGTTAAAAATGAATCGAGAGACTGGATGCATAATACAGATAAAGATATTTCCGCCTATTTAAATCTTCATTTAGACGCGAAGATATTTGGACGTCAGGCGACGTTTTCAGCCGGTGGAATGTTCAGACATAAAACCAGGGACAATTTTAATGACAGTTATGACTTACCCCATACTCAGGAGAGTGGCGGTGAGGAGCTTTATACTACGATCCCGAATGCGAAATTTTTGTTTTCCGGAGCCGACACGGTAAATGCAAAAGGCTCATCAGCTACTGATCCGGGCGTTTACACTTTTATAGAAAATGTGCAGGGGCTTTATGGCATGGTAAAATACAATGTCACCGACCGTTTGGATGTCATCGCAGGTGTCAGAGGTGAGCATACCTATCAACATTACGACTCTCAGCTGCCTGCAATATTCCCGGGCAAAACGGCAACTTTAACTTACACAGATTATCTGCCGAGCATTAATATTAAATATGCGCTTACAAACAACCAGGCTATAAGGGCATCCTATTATGTTTCTATTCTCCGCCCGGCATTCGCTGATCTTATACCCTATCCTGACCAAACGGCAAATGAAACTTATCAGCATATCGGCAGCGACAGTTTGCAGCATACCGTTATCAACAACTATGATTTAAGATATGAATTTTTCCCCGGTGCTTTTGATGAATTTATGGTTGGCGCATTTTACAAACAACTCATCGATCCTATCGAAACCGAGTTACTGCAAGCGAATGGCGGTGCAGCCTTATATCTTACGCCAACAAACTTTGGTAATGCTCAAAATTATGGAATCGAACTAGAGGCTAAAAAATTCTTCGGTAATATATGAGTGTCAATAAACTACACCTATACCAAGTCACAAATTACCACTCCGAAGCAAATTGTAGCTAACGGTGTGGTTGAACAGATTAATCAGACCAGGCCGTTACAGGGGCAGGCCGCGCATATTGGCAATGCTTCCTTATTGTATAAAGATCAGAAAAATGGGCTGGATGCTCAATTATCGCTGGCATTCATTGGAGAGCGGATACAGGCCGTATCAAAGTATTATGGTTTGGATACCTGGGAAAGGCCTTCAACATTTCTGGACTTTTCTGTGCAAAAAAAGATCGGCAGGCATTTTATCATTTACGGGAAAGCTAACAATCTGTTGAACACACCTTATGAATTGGTGCTCAAACAAAATAACACTTATAACTACAAAGGTATAGCCAAGTACCCACATCAGGAGAGTGCAAACTATACAACAGTGGAATACGATCAGTTTTTCGCCCGGTACAGCCTTGGGTGTAAGTATAATTTCTAAAGCAAATAAAAAACACAGCAATAAATTAATTAATAATCATTCATCACATTGATCATGAAAAAACTACAGATCATTTCATTATGTATTTCGCTTTTCGCGCTTGCAGCCTGCAGCAAAAAAAACGATAAAGTAGTGGTATCACAACCACAGATACAGGTTGGCAAGCCGATCAGCAACTCTGCTACTTTAACAGCAGGTACTTACAAAGGCACCATGCTGGCTAACCAAACTTATACCGTAAGCGGCGATATCACTATCAATGCAGGCGACACCCTTTTGATCCAGAAAGGTGTAAAAATTAACATGACCAATGGCGCTAACTTCATTGTAAATGGTAACTTGGTTTGCCTTGGAACAAAAGATGCCCCTATTACTATTACTGACCCACGCAGAAGCAAAACAACCGGTGCCTCGGTTCTGGGCGCAGATTCGGCTTATGTTGGGGGATGGGGTGGTATCTATTGCGGTCCTACAAGCAAGTTTTGTGTGATCAAATGGACCCACCTTGATTTTGGTGGTGCTAAATTAAAAGCACTGCCTTTCACCGGTGCAAACTCATTAAAAGTTGGTGCTCAGTATATCCTGTACTTCACTAACCCAACTGGTCTATTCGTTCTGGAAGATTCATGGTTGTATGGTTCACCTGATGATGCTACCCGTTTTTATGGTGGCACTTATAATATCATGAGAAACACGATGGAAAAATGCGGCAGCGACGGCGGTGACGGCTTTAACGCCAAAGGCAGCTCTCATGGTAACATGGCTTATAACCTGATTATTGGTGGTGCAACCAATGGTACCAAAACTGCAAGCGACGGTACAACCGGAGACGAGTGCCAATTTACTATGTACAATAACACTTACATTAACGATGGTTTCAGAAATAGCGGTACTTACGGCGCAAGAAGCGGTTCTGTAGAAATTGAGAACAACTCAAGAGCTTTAGTTTACAACAACCTGATCGTTGACTGTAACTTCGGCGTGCGTATAGCAGGTGGCCCGGGTGGTGCAAAAGTGTATTTGGCTGATACCACCTCAAGTACTTCAGAGCTAATTGCTAAAACAACTACAGATTATAACTTTTTCTATGGCGATAACGCTGCTATTACTGGTCAGTTCGTTCCTACAAACATCGCTCAGCCGGTAGTAACACATCCGCAAGCTCATGGTATCCCAAATATGGCTACATTCTTAACCTCAAGCTATACTTTCGGATTTGTTTATGATGGCACATCATTGGTAGGCAAAAACAACCCAATGTTTGTGAATTATTCACTTCCGGCTGCTGCCAATTTCTGGCTCACCCACTGTTCAGTTGACAATTACAACTTCCATTTGCAAAGTGGCTCACCTGCTATTGGTGCAGGAACTACAGGTTTCCAACCTATTTCTGCCGGTATTACTCTTGACGCTAACTTCGGCTCTAGCGGTATCACGCCTCCGGGAAAAGATATAGGTTGCTACCAGTCTGACGGTACAGGTAACCAACACTAATATATAATTTTATTGAGAAATACGATCTTTAGCATGGCAACCCTTTTTGGTAAAAATAGTAACATGTTTGATATTAAAAATGGGTTGTTATGCTTTTTTATTCTAACTGTTTTTTCCTGTAATAAGTCGGGCAATATAGTTACCCCGCAAAAAGATACCGTCGTCAGCAAACCGCCGGTAAATGTAAGTTTCCCCAAAATAACCTATAACCCAATCGGACTTGATACCACAAAGTTGTTTGATGCGGTACCGATAATAAACAACCTTGCGAGAACTGACCTTTTGGAAATATCCGGCGTTGCTGCAAGCAGGATCAATCCAGGTATATTATATATTCATAATGATAGTGGCAACCTAAACGAGGTCTATTTGACAAACGGGAATGGTGATGACAAAGGAACACTTACCTTGACTAGTGTAAGCAACCGTGATTGGGAAGACATTGCAGTTGGACCTGGTCCTGTTCCGGGTAAAAACTATGTGTATGTAGGTGATATCGGTGACAACAAATCAAGGTATTCTTCGGTATTTGTTTATCGTTTTCCCGAGCCTGACCTTACCGGAAAAACTTTACCAGTGAGTATGAGTATCGACTCATTGGATATCATTGAATTGAAGTACCCTGATAGTCCACGGAATGCAGAATCATTGATGGTTGATCCTTTGACAAAAGATATTTATATCGCCAGTAAAGAAAGCAATATCTCTAAGGTTTATGTGTCCCGGTATCCCCAAAGTACCAAATCAGCTACGGTCATGACGCCTGTCGTTCAGCTGTATATGAATAAAGCAACGGCTGGTGATATTTCTCCCGATGGCACCGAAATTTTGCTGAGAAGCAATGAATTAATATGGTATTGGAAACTTCCGGCTGGAACTTCGATCTCAGCAGGATTATTAGCAGCGCCATACATAGCGCCATATGCTAATAACGAACCACAGGGTGAAGGAATCTGTTTTGCAGCAGATGGTTCCGGGTATTATACCGATACCGAGGTCAGAGATCATCCCGGCAATTTGGCGACTATTTCGTTCTATAAAAGAAAATAATGAAGGTGTACTTTTTAAGAAAGCATAAGATGATATTGGCTGCACTTAGCCTGATAATTACAAGTGCGCTTTGGTCGGAGATATGTTTTGCGCAAGCCCCTCCGATAATTAACATGGTTTTCAGTTCCGATGCACATTATGGCATCAACCGCATAAAATTCAGGGGCGATAGTAATGTGAGCAGCCATTTGGTAAATGCTGCCATGATACAGCAAATGAATAATATTCCCGATCTCAGATTACCGCAGGATGGGGGTATCAATTCAGGTAAAAAAGCCGGTCATGTTGACTATGTTGTACAGACAGGTGATATAGCTAACCGGATGGAGGCGCCGGTACAAAGTGCCGCAACGTCATGGTCTCAGTTTGAGACTGATTATATACATGCGATTGCCTTGAAAAACCGTAACGGAAAACAGGCCAAATTGTTATTGATACCCGGCAATCATGATATAACAAATGCAATAGGATTTACGAAACCATTAACGCCGTTAACTGATCCCACGTCAATGGTTAAGATATATAACCTGATGCTAAAGCCTGAGAAGCCTTTAACTAATGAAAGTTATAATTATCATACCAAGAAGGTAAATTATTCATTCAACCTCAAAGGGATACATATGATGTTCATTACCCTTTGGCCGGATTCTGCCGAACGTATTTGGATGGAAAAAGACCTTGCCAACGTAGCCAAATCTATCCCTGTTATTATTTTTACTCACGATCAGCCTGAATGTGAATCAAAGCATTTTACCAATCCACGGCCGCCTTATGATATGACCGAAGAAAACAAATTTCAAAACCTTACTGAAGAGCATTATAAGGAAGGATATATAGCGGCTGCCGATGACGGCGCAACCCAGATAGAACAGCGTGGCTTTGTAAAGTTTTTAAAACGACACCCTAATATCAAAGCCTATTTTCATGGCAACAGCAACTGGAATGAATTTTATACTTATCACGGGCCAGATAATAATGTCAATCTGAATACATTCAGGGTCGATTCGCCGATTAAGGGTAAATTCTCTGCTAAAGATGAGACTTTGTTGTCATTCCAGCTTATTTCTATTGACCCCGCATCACAAAAGTTAACAGTTCGAGAGTGTTTGTGGAATACGCAGCCCCTGAAGAAAGATCAAAGGGTAGTATTTGGGAAAAGTGAAACAGTGTCGTTGAGAGTGGGTGGTGAATAGTCAATAGTAAGTGGTGAGCAGAAAATATAAAATTCACCACTCACCATTCACTAACCTATATCATGTAATTCCACCCGTGTGGGTCAGGGGCGCTACCATAACGGATACCATCTAAAGTTTTCAATACCTTTTGCGAAAACTCGCGAGTTTTTGGATCACTTAGAAAGTATTCCTCGCCATCGTGACCGATAGAACCAACGGGAGCGATAGTAGCGGCGGTACCTGCGCCAAAAGCGTCAGTCAGCTTACCATTTTTAGCGCCTTCAATAATTTCTGATACTGAGATACGACGCTGTTCAACCGGGAAACCCCAATCGCGTGCCAGGGTCATTACGGTATTGCAAGTAACACCTTTTAAAATAGTATTCTCTTCAGTTGATGGGGTGATCAATTTGCCATCCAGCACGAACATAGCATTAGCGGCACCCATTTCTTCAACGTATTTGTGCTCTTTGGCGTCGGTCCATATGATCTGGTCAAAGCCTTCTTCAACGGCTTTTTTACTAGGAAACATAGCACCGCCATAGTTTCCTGCCGATTTTGCAAAACCCATTCCGCCTGCTGCAGCACGGGTGTAGTAGGTCTCAATCTTTACTCTCAAAGTTTTTGAGAAATAAGGACCTACAGGGCAGGTTAGTACGATGAATTTGTAGGTTGTTGATGGTGCTACGCCCAAAAAAGGGTCGGTCGCAAACATGAACGGCCTGATGTATAAAGAATGGTTAGCTTGTCCCGGGATCCATTCGCGGTCAAGGTCAACCAATGCAGCTATGCTTTGTATAAAAATTTCTTCAGGTAATTCAGGCATGCACAAACGCTCTGCCGATTTGTTAAAACGTTCTGCATTTTTATCAGGACGAAAGACAGAGACCTTACCATCAGCATGTTTGTAAGCTTTCAGACCTTCAAAAAAGGCTTGTCCGTAATGCAAAGCAGAAATAGCGGGGCTCAGTCCGATCTCAGCATAAGGCATTATCTGAAAGTTCTTCCATTCGCCATCAGCATAATCGGCCACAAACATGTGGTCAGAAAAAATTTTGCCAAATGGCAGATTGCTAAAATCCGTTTGCGACAAACGGGAATGGGTAGTTTTTGTGATCTTGATGTCCAGCGTCTCAGTCATATCCTTAGGTATTATATGTGGAAAACGGCAAGGTACGGATTTGCTGTGACAGTTCATAACCAGCGATTCATACTTCGTAGAAAATCACCGAATTATGAGATTATTATGGCTTGAATCTCAATACCTGATATCAAAGCTTCCCTCAGCATTAGATGCTTCAAAGATCAATTTTACTTTCCCGCCCGATTCGTTATTGACATAAACCGAGTCGGCCATATTACCGGATAGATTTTTACTTAAAAAACTTTTGGCCCCGGACTTTATTTCCATATGAAGTTTTCCGCTACCGACCGCTGTTATGTATTTTACATAAAAGGGGTCATTACCCGGGTGTTTTATTTCAAATTCCTGTTTACCGTTAAACTGCTCGAATGAGGCAAAAGTGTGCCCCGGCACATCACTACCACTCCATTTTTTAGTATAGTTTTTACTTATTACTGAACAAGAAGCAATAGTTATAACCGAAGCTGCTGCTATACCAAGGTTAAGTTTGTCTATAATTATGTTTTTCATCTGCTGAGTATTAAAAATGATGTAATTGATCAGTAGACGAATAATAAAGACAATTGGTGTCAGCAATTGGGAAAATTTGTTGACTAGGCCACCAATGTAACAGCTATGAATTATGATCCATAGACAATTAGCTCATTCTTAACACATCCTCTACCCAGGCTTTGCCCCAATTATCTTCTTGTTCTTTGGTCCATAGCGATGGATAGAAAATGCGCTTTTGAAAGCGTGGTGGAAGGTATTTTTGCCAGTTGGTACCGCCGGTGGCTTTTATTTCATCAGGTTCGCGGTTGAGGTAGCGCACAGCCGATTTGTAATGAGACAATGGCCAGTTAACATTCACATTCACATCCAGTTGCCGTAATTCATTCTCTAGTTCGGTTGACGATTGCTGCTCATATTGCAACTGCTGTAGCAATGCATTAAAGTTTTTACTGGTGGTGGCTTTGGCCAGATCGATGAAAGTTTTAGAATATTTTTTCTCGAATTGCTTAAGCGTCAGTGTCTTTTTACCAGTTGATAGCTCAGTAGCACCAAACTTCCAGTACAGATATTCAAATTGATCTTCAATAGAGGAGCTGCGCAGTTCCTCGCGTTTATCCTTTGCCACCAGGTTTATAAAATCCGTTGAGTAAATTTCGATCATCCGGTATTGCCCGCTCTGAAATCCGCTGGCTGGCAGTAACGACATCCTGAATTGCAGGAATTGCTCTTTTTCCATTCCGTCGACCATGATCTCGAACGATTCAATCAAAGCATCAAAATACCGGTTGATGCGTCTTATCCTTGCCGTAAAGAAATTTGCAGTCAGTATTTCCTTTTCTGTGATCTGTTTGCACTCATGCAACACCAGCTTGAAATAAAGTTCCGTGATCTGGTGATACATGATAAATATTTCCTCATCAGGAAAGGGAGTTTTCGGGTTTTGGAGGCTCAGCAGTGTGTCCAGGTGGATATAATCCCAGTAAGTGAGAAAGTCGGCATGTAGCAGGCCATCGAGGTAGGATATCATATCCTGGCCCATTGCTTCATACTTCTCCTGTAGCAACGCCAGGCGTGATTCGATTTCGGGACTAATACTCATTGGATCGGTTTATCTGGCAAAGGTAATAAAGCTGGCAAATACAGAAACAAAAGCATTGTATTTATAGTTAGGTATTTATCATGGCAATACTAAGAATTTTAATTGCAGTCGACGATAGCCGGTATGCTGATCATGCAGCTGAATTCGGCTTTGAAATAGCCCGGCTTTGTAAGGCCGAAGTAGGCCTGGTAAATATTATCGAGCCGATCATTATACCAGCCGCCGGCAGTGATTCTATCACCGGAATTACCACAGAAGTTTCTTTGATGGATGAGCCGGAGATGGTGCGCATTCAAAAGGAAGCGGCAGAAAACACAGTGAAGCGCATACAGGAACAATACGCAGAAGAATTGAAGATAACCAACTTTACAGAGTACGGCCTTACCGCTGATGGCATATTAAAATGTGGTGCTGAGTTTGGTGCTGATATTATAGTAATAGGCACTCATGGCCGAAGGGGTATTGATCGCTTGCTTATGGGCAGCATTGCCGAACATGTGGTGCGGCATTCTAAAGTGCCGGTGCTGGTTGTGCCGTTGAAGGGAGAGTCAAGTTAGTTGATTAAGTTAGAATAAGTTGATCAGTTGTCATCAAACTTAATCAACCACTCTCTTAATCAGCTCAATCAATTAGTATAATAACCTGAATTTTATCGTATGATCAATAGCCTTCAGTTCATTCAAAACCTGTTTGCCATAGCCGGCCGTAATGTCAGTAATTACATAACCTATCTGCACATTGGTCACCAGGAATTCGCCTACGATATTAATGTTATGTCTTGCTAATACACCATTGATCTGTGCCAGTATACCCGGTACGTTAGTATGGATGTGTATCAGGCGGTGAGCATTATCATTACGCGGAGGTTGCAGATCGGGGAAGTTGCAGCTCATATGCGTTTTCCCTTCATTCATAAACGCGATCACCCTTTTTGGAATGAAATCCACGTTGCGGGGATTGTATTTTGGATCATCAAAAATAATGATACCGTTTTCGCAGGCAACTTCAGCAAGCTTTTTGCTTGCAACCTTGCCTAAGCAGCCTATTATCTTTAATCTTTCCGCATTTTGTAATTGTTCGGGAGTCGGTTGATGATCCTCATCGCAAAGCAATACGCCCGCCTCCTCCAGATACTTTTCTTCTATAGTTTCTTTCTCACGTATATCATAACCCTCTTTGCGCATTTGCTCCAATGCCTCTTCACCAACATTTCCTACAACCAGGCACTTGATGCGGTTTTTAGGATAAGAAATGGCACGCGGCAGCTTATTGATGAAAAGAAATTCATCAAAGCTTGGTGTGATATGATCTGCTTTTTCGGCTACTGATTTACGCTCGATATTCTCAGTATAAGCAAAGAATTTTTTGATCAGCCCTGATTCTTTCAACTGAAAGTCAGAGTAACCATCACCAATTCCGAATATCTCGCCCTGCAGGTTCATCTGGCGCAGCAGCTTTACTTTGCCGCCCTCTTGTGAAAGTGGATTCTCACGGTCATAGCCAACGATATTATCATTCTCGTCGAACACAAAAGTGTTGGCGTAGATATTTTCTTTTTTTATGAAGTACTCGGTGACAACAGGTGTAATAAATTCTTTAAAACCACCCGAAACGATTAGCACGTTATCCTGATGTAGCTTAAAAAATGCACTGTTACGGGAGAATGAAGTGGAAACTTTCTTTTTTAAGTGAGTTACCAGCTGTTTCAGATGCTCACGGTTAGCCTCCAATAATTTTACCCTGCCCTCAAGGCTCTCGCTGAACGGGATACGCCCTTCCATAGCAGCATTGGTAAAATCTTCTATTTGCTGGTAAATTTTCTCTCTGTCGGGATGCTTTCTTAACGAAATGCGGGCAAGCTCGTCTAATGCCTCAACCTGTGTAAATGTGCTATCGAAATCGATAATAAAGTACTGGTCCATTTGTGTGCAAATGTGCAATTTTTGTGCGATGCATCATAGCAAAATGTTGAGTTTGTTGATAGAGTTTGCGGATGTTGATAACTGCAGTTGTTTTGTAAATGTGCTCCTTAATTCAAAACCCTCAATATTAATTACTCCTTAATTTTGATATTGGTAACGTCGGTAGCATTAATAACATTACATGCTGTATCTAATTCAATACGGTATTTCAGTAATTTTTTTACCCCTGCCGAATCAGTCCGGAATGAATAAATGAGTAAATAATAGGCTAATTTATCATGCTCGATATTGTAAACATCTTTTTCGTTTTTTACAGCAAGGTCAGGGCGTTGACCATTTTCACTATCCACATATGCTTTCATGTTCCGATGGTCATTAGCGGCTATCCCAGCCGCATTTAATGATGTATCCAGCGAAGTGGGGTATCGCCTTTTTTGTATTGCGGAAAACGATACTGATTTGAAATATGCAGGGTTTCCAAGCCTGTTCCTAACATAATGCTCGGCAGTTTGCTCAGCCCTTGATTGCAGTTCAGAGTTCATGCAACTGGAGAAAAATACTATAAGTATCAAAAGACCTCTTTTCATAAGCTCGAAGTTTATCAGCTAAAATAAAAAGTTTTCAGATAATGTTCAGGCGGTTTTTAATGCCTCGCAAACTTCTTTTATAGAGGTTTTTAACGGTTTGAATTCTATACCGGTTGCCTTTTTGATTTTGCTATTATCAAATCTTTTGGCAAGTGATGCCGCCCGGGCCGATACTTTATCAATAGAAGGGGCTTTTTGCGCAATAGTTCCTGCAAATGAAGCAAATCGCCAGGCCAGTTCCATCATCCAGGGTTTGGCTAAACTCGATGGTGCTTTTATGCCAAAGCATTCGGCTATTTCTGCAGTCAGACTCTTATAATCCTGATTTTCAGCATTGATAATAAAGCGCTCGTTACTGATCTTACTATTCATTAGCGCGATCATGCATTTTGCAACATCTTCCACGTCCACAAAACCGCTACTACCCAGTGTATAAAATTTAAAGCCATTGCGAATGGTTTTGAATAATGCACCGCTGCCTTCTGTTCCGGCGTTAGGGCCGATAATGATGGAAGGATTGACAATCACAGCATCCAGCCCTTCGGCAATGCCCCGCCAAATCTCCATTTCGCTTTCCAATTTGGAGATGGCATAGCCGTCAGTTTCAGTTGCTTGATCGAGATGGTGATTTTCCGTTATTAATTCACCCGGTTTGGCATCTCCAATAGCAGCCACGGAGCTTACATGAACCATACGTATCCCATTTTGGCGGCACAGATCGACAAGATTGGCAGTGCCTGTTACATTGGTGTAAATCATTGGCTTCTTATCCGCCTGCCGCAAGGATACCCATGCAGCACAGTTATACACCTGCGTGACATCTTCAAGAGCATTTTCCAGGGCGAAAATATCCAGCAGATCAGCCTCCACCCATTCAATGCTTTTTTGATAAGGTGAAAGTAATGCCGGGATTTTTGACGTAGCCCGTTTAGTACAACGGATCAAATTACCTTGTTCGGTCAGTTGTTTAGCTACTTCAGAACCAAGGAAACCAGTTGCGCCGGTAACAAGTATCATGTTGCGGATGTGCAGATTAGTAAACGTGCAAATATGCAGATATTTTGTATAAGAGTATGGAAGCGAAATTATTTTGGCGAATGTCAAGAAAACCAAATAAATCTGCACATATTCGTATTTGCACATCTGCACATCAATACGCACATTTGCACATCATCACATTTGCACATCTGAAAGAATGTCTTTATCTGATTTTTTTGCGCCGATAGACCTGAAGAAGATAGCACCTAAGAATGGCTATTACACCAGCCACCTGGGTGATAAGATCACGCATTTTTCGGTTGATTTTCCGGATCTGGATCAGAAGACAGATATCGCTATCATCGGAGTGCAGGATGACCGTAATGCAGTAAATAATTTAGGCTGCGCTTTAGGACCGGATTATGTACGCGAGAAGCTGTACTTGCTTTTTGAAGGCGGTTATAAAACCAAAATCGCCGATTTGGGCAATATCCGCCAGGGAGCAAGTATAACAGATACTTATTTTGCGGTAAAAACAGTAGTAAGTGAATTGATCAAGAAAGGCATTCTGCCGATCATAATTGGTGGCGGACAGGATATAACTTACGCCCAATATATGGCTTATGAGGAATTGGAGCAGAAGGTTGACCTGGTAGTGATTGACCCACGTTTTGATCTGGATGACGATGGTGAGGCCGATAGCCTGGAAACGACATCAACTTCATACCTTAACAAAATATTTTTGCATGAGCCGAATTACCTCTTCAATTACAGTAACCTGGGTTATCAAACTTACTTTTCGAGCCAGGAGAGTTTGAGGGTGATGGACAAACTGTACTTTGATGTACACCGGCTGGGGGAGCTAAGCGGACAGGTAGCTGTAACAGAGCCGGTCATCCGCAATGCCAGCATGATTAGTTTTGATATGGGAGCCATTCGTTCATCAGATGCTGCTGGTAATGCCAACGCGACGCCAAATGGCTTTTACGGTGAAGAAGCCTGCCAGATTGCACGTTATGCAGGTTTTAATGATAAATTGAGTTCGATAGGTTTCTATGAGTTCAACCCGGCTTATGACAATAACGGGCAGACTGCAACCCTGCTGGCCGAGATGGTATGGTGTTTTATTGATGGCTTTTATAACCGTAAAAAAGATTTTCCGTTAAACCCTAAATCTCAATACTTGATCTATAAGACAAGTCTGAAGCATGACGATCATGAATTGGTATTTGTGAAAAGCAAAAAATCAGACCGTTGGTGGATGCAGGTACCATACCCAGCGGGTGGGTCAATGAATGAACGCTTTCACCTGGTACCCTGCCGTTATGACGATTACAAAACAGCTGTTGCAGGTGAAATGCCCGATCTTTGGTGGCGCACCTATCAAAAATTAAACTGAGATACAATTCATTATCCAATTGAACGTTAACAAAATCATTATCTGATATTAATAAATGAGAAAATTGTTTTTTTACCTGCTGCTATCGTTGCCGGTACTGGCATTTGCGCAGGTTCCACAGCCTTTTAATGTGGTGGGAAAGTTTGGTAACCTTAACGCCAAAATTTATTTAGGATACCAACTGGGCTCGAATAGAATACTGGATTCCGCCCAGGCAGTAAATGGCAATTTTGAATTCAAAGGGAGTCTGATATACCCGTCCATTGCCGTTTTAGTTATCGATTTTAAAGGAGTTGGTGCAAATAAGCTGGATGTGGGCGCTGGTTCTGACCAACTGGCATTTTATCTCGATAAGGGCACGATCAATATACAAAGCCCCGACTCGGCTTACAAGGCCAAGATCATTGGTTCGCCAATAAATGACCAGTACTTAAAACTTTTGGCCATTAATAATGAAGCTGGCGCAAAGACCAATGTACTGATGACTGAACAGGTTAAAGCAGCAAATGATCCGGCTAATGCTAATAAACCCGTTGATCAGAATGCGTTACAGGCAAAACTTAAAGTTATACAAGCTGATTATCACGCAAAATTGAAAGATTTTATATTAGCTAATCCAAATAGTTATTTAAGCCTTTTAACAATAGGTACATTGGGGGGGCCGTCACCTGATCCAAATGAACTGCTGCCAATTTTAGATGGGCTTTCAAAAGAATTAAAGGAGACTGAAACAGCGAGGTCAATGCGTAACTCGCTCGAAAGTCTTCAGGCAACTGCCAATGGCGCAATGGCTCCTGATTTTGAACAGACCGACACTTTAGGTCACCCCGTTCGTCTTTCATCTTTCAGAGGTAAATATATTTTACTTGATTTCTGGGCATCCTGGTGTGGGCCTTGCCGGCAGGAAAACCCGAATGTGGTGAGGGTTTTTAATAAATATAAAGGAAAAAACTTTACTATTATAGGAGTATCATTGGATAGACCCGGAGCTATGTTCCCGTGGCTGGATGCGATCAAAGCAGACCACTTGGGGGGATGGACGCAACTATCTGACCTGAAATTTTGGAATAATGCTGTAGCGAGGCTGTATTATGTGCAAAGCATTCCCAAAAATTTCCTGATAGATCCGAGCGGAAAGATCATCGCCCAGGATTTGCGTGGTGATGACCTTGAAAGCGAATTACAAAAAGTGCTGAGATAACCACGAGGTTTAGAATTTATTAGTAATATTGAGTTCTCAATAAAGACAAATGAAAAAACTGATCTCAGCAGCTGTTGCATTATTACCTGCAATTGCTTTTGCCCAGGATGGCAAATACATTATACAGGGCAAGGTGGGTAATTTAAATACACCTGCTAAAATGTATCTTCAGTATTCGGTAAAGGATAAGGTATCCACCGACTCTGTAACACTCAAAAATGGTGAATTTCAATTTACCGGTACTGTAGGAACAGTTCCGGTAAATGCTTATTTGGTATTGAACGAAAAGGGTACAGGTGGAGTAGTTTACAAGGATTACAAAGCTATCTATCTTGAAAAAGGTACGATCAATGTAAACAGCAGCGCTAAGCTTAACGAAGCAAAAGTTGATGGCCCTAAAGCCAATCAGGAAAATGCAGAATACGACGCATTAAATAAACCTGTCAATGATGCGCAGGACGCCCTGGATGCAAAGGTAAAAGCCGAAACTCCTGAACAAAAAAACTCCGAAGACTTTCAAAGAGCGATCACCAAAGAGCAAAAAGCACTTGACGCTAAATCAAACGAAGTAAATGCGAGCTTCATAAAATCACACCCTGGTTCTTACATCAGCCTGATGGCATTAGAGATGTATGCCGCTTATGGCACCGATTATGCGGATATAAATCCATTATATGAAAGCCTGTCGCCTGAAGTAAAGCAATCCGAGGGAGGTAAAGAATTCGGTGAAAGATTACCAAAACTGAAAGCTGTAGCTTTAGGTGAAATGGCTCCGGTTTTTGCTGAGGCAGATACCGCTGGCAAAACGGTTAGCCTTGAATCATTCAGAGGTAAATATGTTTTGGTTGATTTCTGGGCATCATGGTGTGGCCCTTGCCGCAGGGAAAACCCTAATGTGGTGAAAGCTTATAGCCTGTACAAAAACAAAAACTTTACCATTCTTGGTGTATCATTGGATCGTCCAAACGGCAAGCAAAAATGGCTGGATGCAATCCATAAAGATCGTCTAACCTGGACACAGGTATCCGATCTTCAATTCTGGAAAAGCAAACCTGCTGCACTTTATGTAGTGCGCGGTATCCCGGCAAACTTCCTGATCGACCCAACCGGAAAGATCGTTGCTAAAAACCTACATGGTTTTGATTTAGAGGATAAGCTGGCGGAGTTGTTCGGTAAAATATGATTTAATCGGAAAGTCTGTAAGACAGAAAAGTCCGGAAGTATCACTCCCGGACTTTTGTTTTTTAACTTATGCTGACTTTCGGACCTACGCGGACTTTCCGATTATACGAGATCAAACCCAATATCTTTCCTGAAATAGATCCCATCCCAATAAATGCGGCTGGCATCTGCAGTGGCTTGTTGCAGGGCATTGAACATATTATCCTGCAAGCTTGAAATAGCTAATACACGTCCGCCTGTAGTGATCACATTATCGCCATGCATAGATGTACCTGCATGAAATACTTTTGATTCATGAACATTTTCCGTCCCGCTGATCACCTTATTTCTTAAATATTCACCCGGATACCCGCCTGCCACGCAAACTACAGTAGCAGCGGTTTTGTTGGAAATAACCAGTTCTTTCTCGTTCAATTTGCCTTCAGCTACACCTTGCAGCAAGTCAACAAAGTCTGATTCAATCCTTAGTATTACACTTTCCGTCTCCGGGTCTCCCATGCGGCAATTATATTCGATTACATAGGGTTCGCCATTGCTGTTCATCAGGCCAATGAAGATGAAGCCTTTGTAAGGAATTTTTTCCTTTTTCAGCCCATTGACGGTTGGCTCGATTACTTTATCGTGCACTTTTTTCATAAAGGCAGCATCAGCAAACGGAACGGGGGAAACTGAGCCCATACCGCCTGTATTCAAACCGGTATCGCCTTCGCCAATGCGTTTATAATCTTTAGCTTCGGGTAGTACCTTATAATGTTCGCCATCGGTTATTACAAAAACTGAAAGCTCAATACCCGTCAAAAATTGCTCCACCACTACTTTCGAGCTGGCATCGCCAAATTTGGCTTCGGTCAGCATGCTGATCAGTTCGCGCTCTGCTTCTTTCAAAGTTTCGCAGATCAATACCCCTTTACCAGCAGCTAATCCGTCAGCTTTTAAAACAATCGGCAAGCTTTGGGTTGATAAATAGGCAAACCCTTCGTGCAAAGTTTCGCGGGTAAAGGTTTTCGATGCCGCGGTAGGAATATTATTCCTGAACATGAAATCTTTTGAGAAATCCTTACTGCCCTCTAACTGTGCCCCTTCTTTTTGGGGACCGATAACAGGGATATTTTTTAGCTGTTCATCAGCCAGGAAAAAATCATGAATGCCTTTTACCAGCGGTTCTTCAGGGCCCACCAACACCAAGTCAATTTTATTGTCTGTTGCAAAACGGCCTATGCTGTCAAAGTCGGTTGCTTTAATATTAACGTTTTTGCCATATTGAGAAGTTCCCGCGTTGCCAGGGGCAATAAAAAGCTGTTTGCATTTGGGGCTTTGTGAGATTTTCCAGGCGAAGGCACTTTCCCTTCCGCCCGAACCGAGGAGCAGGATATTCATGCGGCAAATATAAGGCAAATGTCCAGATGTGAGTATGCGAGGATGGCAAATGTTTTGCGGGCCACACATGTACATGTCTGCACATTTGCTCATCTGCACATTTGCAAATTGACATACTCATAGTTCAGACAAATAATTCAAACAATTTCAAAGGCTAAAGATTAATTTTACAGTATGTCAAAGCGATTGGATAAGTACCGTAAACTGCCGATCTTCCAGAAATCGGAAGAGATATTGGAATTGGCCGAAGTGATAGCTGAAACGCTGAAAGAAGATAGCAAGAAGGAACATCTTGCTACTGAAATACTGAGCAACGCCATGATCATGCAGGTTAAAATTGCCGGTGCAGAAGGTGGGGGTCTGTATTCATTAAAAATGCAGAATGCTGTCGTGATCAAAATTGCAGCACATGATATGCTGAATGCAGTTATATTTTCGGCAATGGTCAATATCAATGAAGAAGACTATGTGCAGTTGATGCGGGATAAGGTTGAGGAATTCAGACTGGAGTTTTTAAACTGGATACGCGGGTTTGATAAAAGCTATGATATACCAGACAATTGGGGCATTCGTTACGATTCAAGTACGCCGGAGCAAGAGAAACTGGAAGAACTGATGTTTGATGAAGATAAGTTCTGGGACGACTTTGACGAAAATAGCCTGGATGACGATGACGAGGATTGGAGCGATGACGATGAAGAGGATAAATGATGTGCGGATGCGAGGATATGCAGATGTGCGAATTGATTTATTGTTGCGGGAATTAACAGAGGATCTAGTGTAAAATTGATCAACCGATTTATTTAATCCGCACATCTACTCATTTGCATATCCGCACATCAACTAATCTGCATATTTCCACATCTGCACATTCGCACATTCACCTCAAAAACGTACCTTTGCCTGCCATTATGACTACATAAATTGCTATGGCGCAATTGTTGACACCGTAGCATTATTATCGAAATACGTATGTTAGAATTTATAAGCAAGCTTTTTGGAAGCAAATCGGAAAGAGACGTAAAAGGGATACAGCCAATAGTGGAGAAAATCAAAGAACAATTTTCGAAACTGGAAGGTATCAGCCATGACGATCTCCGTGCTAAAACCATAGCTTTTAAAGAGACAATAAAACAGGGCCTTGCCGAAATAGATGCTGAATTGCAGGAGCTGAAAGACAGGATTGAAAATAACCCTGATCTGGATGTGAGCGAGAAGGTTGAGCTTTATACCCAGGTAGATAAGCTGGAAAAAGACCGCAACAAGGAACTGGAAGTAATATTGATGGATATCCTGCCGGAGGCTTTTGCCGTGGTGAAAGAAACTGCCCGCAGGCTTAAAGAAAATAAAACCATTGAAGTTACGGCTACGCAATTCGACCGTGATCTGGCAGCGCGCAAGAGCAATGTCGTGATCAAAGGTGACAAAGCCATACATCACAATACCTGGATCGCAGCCGGCAACGAAGTGACCTGGGATATGGTGCATTATGATGTACAGCTGATTGGCGGTACTGTATTGCACCAGGGAAAGATATCGGAAATGGCGACGGGTGAAGGTAAAACGCTTGTAGCTACTTTACCTGCTTACCTGAATGCGTTGGCTGGACAGGGTGTTCATATCGTGACGGTTAACGATTACCTGGCACGTCGTGACTCGGAGTGGATGGGACCGCTGTATGAGTTCCATGGGTTGTCTGTTGATTGTATTGACAAGCACGAACCAAACTCAGAAGCGCGCCGTGCAGCTTATATGGCCGATATTACCTTCGGTACCAACAACGAGTTCGGTTTTGACTACCTGCGTGACAATATGACACGCTCGCCTGAAGAACTGGTACAACGTAAATTACACTATGCAATGGTGGATGAGGTTGACTCGGTACTGATCGATGATGCCCGTACGCCTTTGATCATTTCAGGCCCGATCCCACGCGGCGATGAGCACGAGTTTTATGAATTAAAACCGCGTATCGAGCGTTTGGTAAATACTCAAAAAGCTTATATCAACACTGTATTAAACGAGGCAAAAAAAGCCATTACAGATGGCAAGACAGGAACTGATGAAGGTGGTTTGGCTTTGTTGCGTGCACATCGTGGTTTGCCAAAAAATAAAGCGCTGATCAAATTCCTGAGTGAAGGTGCTCATAAACAGGTTTTATTAAAGACCGAAAACTATTACATGCAGGATCAGAGCAAGGAAATGCCGAAGGTTGATGCGGAACTGTATTTTGTAATAGACGAAAAAAATAACCAGGTTGAGCTAACGGAAAAGGGTATCGAGCTGATCACTGCATCAGGTGAAGATCCGCATTTTTTCGTGATGCCTGATGTAGGTTCTGAAATTGCAGAAATCGAAAAATCTCATGCAAGCAATGAAGAAAAGGTAGCTCAAAAAGATACCCTGATGCGCGATTTCTCCGTGAAATCAGAGCGTATCCATTCGGTTAATCAATTGCTGAAAGCTTACACCCTGTTTGAAAAAGATACTGAATATATTATTGACGAGGGTAAAGTAAAGATCGTTGACGAGCAGACCGGTCGTATTTTGGATGGCCGTCGTTATTCAGACGGTTTGCACCAGGCTATTGAAGCAAAAGAAAATGTAAAGGTGGAAGATGCTACCCAGACTTTCGCGACCATCACACTGCAAAACTATTTCAGGATGTACCACAAGCTTTGCGGTATGACCGGTACGGCCGTTACCGAAGCAGGTGAGTTCTGGGAAATATACAAATTGGATGTGGTGGAAATCCCAACCAATACCAACATCATCCGCGATGACCGCCAGGATTTGGTATACCGCACCATCCGCGAAAAATATAACGCCGTAGCCGATGAGATCGTTAATCTAACCCAGGCCGGCAGACCGGTTCTGGTGGGTACAACATCTGTTGATATATCTGAATTATTGAGCCGCATGCTGAAATTGCGCGGCATCAAACATAACGTACTGAATGCTAAACTGCACCAGAAAGAAGCGGACATTGTTGCTGAAGCCGGCAAGACCAGCACCGTGACCATCGCTACCAACATGGCCGGTCGTGGTACGGACATTAAGCTTGGTCCGGGTGTAAAGGATGCAGGCGGGTTGGCCATCGTAGGTACTGAACGTCACGAATCGCGCCGTGTAGACAGACAGTTGCGCGGTCGTTCAGGACGCCAGGGCGATCCGGGCTCTACTCAGTTCTTCGTGTCGCTGGAAGATAACCTGATGCGTTTATTCGGTTCAGAGCGTATATCCAACCTGATGGTACGTATGGGTATTGAAGAGGGCGAAGTGATTCAGCATTCGATGATCACTAAGTCTATCGAACGTGCACAGAAGAAAGTTGAAGAAAACAACTTCGGTATTCGTAAGCGTTTGCTGGAATACGACGACGTGATGAACTCACAGCGTACGGTTATCTATTCTAAACGTAAAAATGCACTGTTTGGCGAACGTTTGGAAGTGGATATTAACAACACCATTTTTGATGTTGCTGCCGATGTTGTTACCCAATATAAAGAAGAAAACAACTATGAAGGGTTCCAGTTGGAGATGATTCGTGTGTTCTCTGTTGATACCCAGGTTAATGAGGATGAGTTTGCTTCAACACATATCAACCAGCTTACGGATAAGATATTCCACGAAGTAACGGCTTTCTACAAACGCAAGGCTGAAGCTATTGCGCAACAAGCATTCCCTGTGTTGAAGGATGTATTTACCACCCGCGGCGAGTATATCGAAAATATTGTGGTTCCGTTTACTGATGGTATCCATGGCATACAGGTTTCGGTTCCGCTTAAGAAAGCTGTTGAGAATAAAGGAGCCGAAGTATTCAAATCGTTTGAAAAGAACGTGGTGCTTTACCTGATAGATGATGCATGGAAAGAGCACCTGCGCGAAATGGACGAATTGAAGCAATCGGTACAAAATGCTGTTTACGAACAAAAAGATCCATTGCTGGTTTATAAGTTCGAAGCGTTTGAACTGTTCCGCCAGATGCTGGCTACTGTGAATAAGGAAATGGTAAGCTTCCTGTTCAGGGGCGGTATACCTGTTCAACAGGAGCCGGAAGAGGTAAGAGAAGCTAAACCGCAGCCGAAAACAGATATGAGGCAAATGCGTACCTCAAAACCTGAGTTGGTGGCAGAGTCAAGCGGTGTACCAATGAATGATTTCAGCGACATACCGCCGCCGAAAGCTACTCCGGTAAGAGTGGAGCAAAAAATTGGACGAAATGATCCTTGTCCTTGCGGCAGCGGAAAGAAATACAAAAACTGCCACGGAGTAGGGCAGGCGTAAATCGATTTTAGTCCGCCAGTTGGCGGATACGATTTCGGATTTAGAATTTCGAAATTAGATTTTAGAATTTATGAATAAAGCAGTATCACGTTTTAAAGCTATTTTGCAGATAAGCGGGTGCTGCTTTTTTATTTTCTGGGCTTTTGCTGCCGGTGCGCAAACTCGTGGTAAGGTAGAAGTGATAAAAGACGCACGGATAGATACTTTCGCTGCTCACAGACTCGAACTGAATAAGGGCGCAGATGCCATGACGGTTAATGGTTTCCGGGTGCAGATATTTACTGGTGAAAACAGAAAAGATGCCTACAATGCGCAGTCTAAATTCCTGGAGCAGTTCCCGGATGTAAAGAGCTATATTATTTATAATGAACCAAATTTTAAAGTCCGCGTAGGCGATTTCAGGACCCGTTTGGATGCTGAAAAACTACAAAACGACTTAAAGAAACTATTCACCGGGATGTTTATCATCCAGGAAAAGATCACCCCGCCGAAACAGGATACCGATGACTAAAGAACACATACAACAGCTTTCCCAGAACATCTTTAACGAGGTAGTTGCCAACCGCCGTCATATACACGCCAACCCTGAGCTTTCTTTTCATGAAGTAGAGACTTCTGCTTTTGTGGCGAAGAAACTGGAAGATATGGGCCTGGAATATCACAAGATGGCAAACACGGGTTTGGTGGCCTTGATAAAAGGTGATAAGCCATCTGATCAGGTGGTAGCTTTGCGTGCAGATATGGATGCACTACCTATTCTGGAAGCAAATGATGTTCCTTACAAATCACAAAATAATGGGGTGATGCATGCCTGCGGACACGATGCACATACATCGTCGCTATTGGGTACTGCCAGAATATTAACGGAGCTTAAAAGCGAGTTTGCCGGAACGGTGAAGCTGATCTTTCAACCTGCAGAAGAAAAACTGCCCGGTGGTGCAAGCTTAATGATACAGGAAGGAGTGCTTGAAAACCCAAAACCGCAAGCAGTACTTGGTCAACACGTAATGCCCTGGATAGACGCCGGTAAGGTGGGTTTCCGTGCCGGGAAATACATGGCCTCAACTGACGAAATCTATGTAACCGTAAAAGGCAGAGGTGGTCATGGGGCACAGCCACAAGCTAATATTGATCCGGTGATCATTACTGCACATATCCTCACTGCACTGCAAACGATCATTAGTCGTTATAATGATCCTAAAAGCCCGTCGGTGCTTTCATTTGGTAAGGTGATTGCCAATGGTGCCACCAATGTGATCCCGAATGAAGTTTACCTGGAAGGAACTTTCCGCACCATGGATGAAACATGGCGCGCCGATGCTCATAAAAAGATGAAAAAGATGGCCGAAGGCATTGCCGAAAGCATGGGTGGAAGCTGCGATTTCAATATCATGAAGGGATATCCATTCCTGATCAACGAAGAAAAGCTGACGGCTGCCGTGCGCGGTTATGCCGAAGATTATTTAGGAAAAGAAAACGTCCTCGACCTGGATATTTGGATGGCCGCTGAAGATTTTGCTTATTATACTCAGGTAGCTGATTCCTGCTTTTACCGTTTGGGAACCCGTAACGAAAGCCGCGGTATTACTTCGTCTGTACATACACCAACTTTTGATGTGGAAGAAGATGCATTTAAAGTAAGCACAGGCTTGATGGCTTATCTGGCGCTGAAGCAGTTGGGGAATT
>Ga0207648_10000082_pt1 | contig 89474 bp, 90 predicted proteins | sample KBSMisM32_FD_184310 | JGI IMG/M metagenome (GOLD analysis project Ga0207648, IMG submission 184310) | Miscanthus rhizosphere microbial communities from Kellogg Biological Station, Michigan, USA - KBS Miscanthus M3-2 (SPAdes) (version 2) | ecosystem: Host-associated > Plants > Roots >...
TGTCCGGTCGCGTGCTCGACTGCGTCGATCACTGTCTCCACGCGCTCGCGGATCACTACCGCTTCGACCTTGATCACGAAATCACCTCACTCCGTCGCTCGAGGAACACCGTGTCCCGCCAGATCCCATCTCGTTTTGCGACGCGCTCCCGTGTTCCGACGACGCGAAACCCGCAGTGCTCGTGCAGCGCGAGCGATGCTCGGTTCTCCGGGAAGATCGACGTCTGGATCGTCCAGATCCCCGCCCGCTCCGCGCCGGCGATCAGCGCGTCCAGCAGCGCGCGGCCGATCCCGAGGCCACGCGCGCCCTTCGCGACGTAGATGCTGTTCTCGACGACACCGGCGTAGCAGCGCCGCGTCGACGCCGGCGACAGGGCCGCCCACCCGACCACTTCGCCGAGCAGCTCGGCGACAAGCCGATGGCCCGCGAGGTGCGTCGCATCCCACTCTGCCCAAGACGGCACCTCCGTCTGGAAGGTCGCGAGACCGTCGCGCATCCCGTCCCAGTAGATCTCCGCAACGGCCTCCCAGTCGTCGGGCTGGAGCGGCCGGAGCTCGACCGACGGTGGTTCGGCGAGCGTGTCCGTCGGTCGGGCTCGCAGCTCCAGCACAGCTAGCAGTCGTAGTAGAGGGAGAACTCCGCGGGATGCGGGCGGAGCCGCACGACGTCCGCCTCGTTCTCGCGCTTGTAGTCGATCCAGGTGCGGATCAGGTCCTCGCTGAAGACACCACCGGCCGTCAGGAACTCGTGATCGTGTTCGAGCGCCTCGAGCGCCTCTGCCAGCGAGCCCGGCACCTGCGCGACGCCCCGGTCCTCCTCGAAGAGATCCCAGTCCGCCGGTTCGCCGGCGTCGAGGCCTTTCTGGATCCCGTCGAGCCCGGCCATCAGCATCGCCGAGAACGCGAGATACGGATTCGCCGCGGCGTCGGGGCAGCGGAACTCGATCCGCTTCGCCTTCGGCGAGTCCGAATACATCGGGATACGGATGCACGCGCTGCGGTTTCGCATCGAATAGACGAGGTTCACCGGCGCCTCGTACCCGGGCACGAGCCGTCGGTACGAGTTCGTCGTCGGAGCGCAGAACGCCAGCAGCGCGGGAGCGTGCGCCAGCAGTCCGCCGATGTACGCGCGGGACAGTTGCGACAGCCCTGCGTAGCCGGATTTGTCCGACATCAGCGGCGTCCCTTCCTTCCACAGCGACTGATGCGTGTGCATACCGGAGCCGTTGTCACCGAAGATCGGCTTCGGCATGAACGTCACCGACTTGCCCGCGGCGCGGGCGACGTTCTTGACGACGTACTTGTAGGTCATGACCTGATCGGCCATACGCGTCAGCGGCTGGTAGCGGAGGTCGATCTCACACTGGCCGCCCGACGCGACCTCGTGATGATGGAACTCGCACGGGATCCCGAGCCGTTCGAGCGTCAGCACCATCCGAGTGCGCAGGTCGTGCAGCGTGTCGTGCGGCGCAGGCGGGAAGTAGCCCTCCTTCTCGCGCACCGTGTACCCGAGCCCGGGCTTGGCGGAGTTCCAGTGACCTTCAGCCGAATCGACCGAGTAGTGGGAGCGGTTCGGGCCAAGCTCGTACGAGACCTCGTCGAAGATGAAGAACTCGCATTCCGGGCCCATGAATGCCGTGTCCGCGATGCCCGTCGAGCGGAGATACTCCTCCGCCTTCTTCGCGATGCGCCGCGGATCCTTCGCATACGGCTGCTTGGTGATCGGATCGGCGATCTCGCAGATGAGCGACAGCGTCGGCGCCTCGGTGAACGGATCGAGGATCGCCGAAGCGGCGTCCGGCATCAACAGCATGTCCGACTCCGAGATCCCCTGCCAGCCGCGGATCGAGGAGCCGTCGAAGCCGAGTCCGTCGTCGAACGCGGACTCGTCGAATGCCCGGATCGGCAGTGTCATGTGCTGCCACGTCCCGAGCAGGTCGCAGAACTTCAGGTCGACCATCTGGGCGGTCGTCTCGCGTGCCCACTCGAGCGCCTCGCGCGCGTCCGGTGCGGTCGCCTGCCCGTTCGCCAGGTAGTGCTTCGTCTCTTCCGCTGACATGCCGCTCCTTCCACAATTTGGGACCACAAAAAAAGAGCCCAGGACTCGCTGAGTCCTGAGGCTCCATTGCCTCGGCGCCCGCCTTCGGCGGCAGACGACCTGGCTTCACCTTAGTGGTCGCGGCGGATGGCGGTCAAGCCCCGTAGAGCGCGGCGACCTCGCCCGCGGCCGTTGCGACTCGCTCTCTCAGCTCGGCCGGCTCGAGCACCTCCGCGTCGGGACCGAACTTGAGCAGCTCGCGAAAGGCTTCGTCGAGGTTCTCGAAGCCGACGACGTAGACGCCGTCCTCGCCGTGAAGCTCACCGGGGAGGAAGCGGCGGACGAGCTCGCTCGCGCGGATCTTCACCTCGACCTGCGGGCGTGACGCCTCGAAGCTCCGCGACCATTCGTCCCAGTACGACGCAAGCTCGAAGCCCTCCGGCCGCTCGAAGCCCTCCTCTCGCACCCTCACGGAGGCGAAGCGCGAGACGCGGTAGACGCGCATGCCGGCACTGCGATGCGCGACGAGGTACCAGGCACCGCCCTTGAGCACGAGCCCGAGCGGATCGAGCGTGCGCTGCACGACCCGGCTTCCCTCACGGTAGCGCGCGCTCAGCCGCCGGCCTTGCCAGGTCGCCGCTGCGATCGTCGGCAGGTGCGGGACGGTGTCCTCAGCCCGGAACCAGCCGCGCGTGTCGAGATGGAAGTACCGCTCGGCACGGCTCGCCCGCTCCTGCAGGTCCGGCGGCAGCGCGGATAGGACCTTGAGCCGGGCGTTCGTGAGCACGCCGCCCAGGCCGAGCTCGGCCGCCGGCGCCGGCGCGACGAACAGCGCCTCCGCCTCCGCGGCCGTGAGCCCGGTGAGCTTCGTCCGGTAACCGCCGGACAGCCGATAGCCGCCTGCGGGCCCCCGCAGCGCCTCGACCGGGACACCGGCGGCTCCGAGCGACTCGACGTCGCGGTGAATCGTCCGGATCGAGACCCCGAAGTGGGCGGCGAGCTCGGCCGCGGTGAGCTGCCCCCGCAGCTGCAGGAGGAGAAGCAGCGACACCAGCCGCGTTGCCCGCATCGAGCGGGAACATACATGACAGAACCTGGCATGTATATGCCGTAGACTCGCCGGCATGAGCGAAGACCCGACGACAACCGAGAAGGCCAAATCGCCGGAGCTCGAGCGGGAGGAGCGCCGCCTCGAACGCCTCCGCCTCGTCGCGCAAGTCTGGGCGCCCGACGAGCGTTACGACGATCCAGACCCGGATCCACCGGCCGCCGCTTGACGAACGTCTTCCGCAGCGAGTGGGATGCGACGGACGACTGGTCGGGCGGCGGAGCGAAGTCGAAGCGACTCGTCGAGCGCGGGACGCAACTCGGCGCGAGCCTCTACGAGCTCGGGCCGGGCAACTCTGTCGTCTACCACTTCCACCACGGCTCCGAGGAGCTGCTGATCGTGCTGAGCGGACGCCCCACACTCCGCACACCGGAGGGCGAGCGTCAGGTCGCCGAGGGCGAAGTCGTGCACTTCCCGCTCGGGCCCGACGGGGCACACGGCCTGCGAAACGACAGCGAAGACGTCGTTCGCTTCGTCGTCGCCGGCATTCGCGTCTCACCCGAGGTCGTCGAGTATCCGGACCTCGGCAAGATCACCGCGCAGGCACGAACGAGCTCACAGAGCGGCGAGCCGCTCTTCGCGATCCACGACCTCGACGAGGGCGACGCTTGACACGGCTGCTACGGTCTTTGGCGATGCTGCTCCACTTCGGCTGATTCCGCACGTCCCGTGCGCCGCCTGCGCTAGCAGGTGTCTTGCGCGTACCCGTGTTCCGCCGAATTCGTAGGAGCCTCACATGTTCGCAGTAGAAGTCGACAACTTGCGCAAGGAGTTCTTCCGTCGCGATGCGACGCGGACCCACCTGCGCAAGAGGCGGAAGCGCGTCGCGGCGCTCGAGGACGTGACCTTCACGATGGAGCGCGGCGAGTGCGTTGCCATCCTGGGCCAGAACGGCTCGGGCAAGTCAACGCTGGTCCGGCTGCTCTCGACACTGCTTCTGCCGGACGGCGGCAGCGCCCGGATCTTCGGGCACGACGTCGTCGGCGAAGCGCGGTCGGTGCAGCGGCTCGTCAACCGCGTGTCGGTTGAGGCGTCCTTCTTCAAGAAGATGTCCTCGGAGGAGAACCTCTCGTATGCGGCGAGGTTCTACGGCATGGGTCCAGCGGAAACGCGGGAGAAAATCCCGATGATCCTGAGCCGCGTCGGCTTCCCGACGGACCGAAAGCATGAGGGCATGGAGCACCTCTCCCGCGGCATGCAGCAGAAGGTCGCGCTTGCACGCGCGCTGCTCACGTCACCGGTACTGCTGCTTCTCGACGAGCCGACGACCGGGCTCGACCCGCGCTCCAAGCTCGAGGTCCAGGAGTTCATCCGCGAAGTGCGGAGGACGCACGACGCGACCATCCTCCTCTGCACGCACGATCTGCAGGAAGCAGAGCTCCTGTCGGACCGGATCGGCATCCTCGATCGCGGCAGGCTGATCTCGCTCGCGCCGGCCGGCGAGCTGAAGGAGCAGTACAGGGCCGACACGCTCGAGGACGCTTTCTTCTCGGCAACCGGCCGGTCCTTCGAGCAGGAAGACGAGGATGCAGAAAGGGGTGTGTTCGCATGAGCGTTGTCCCGGGCCCGAGCTCGTCGCTGCGCCACGAGGCGGTCTCCTTCGCCGGCGTGATCGAGCGGAACTGGTACCTGATCAAGCGCTACGGTTGGTGGGAGCTCGCGTTCTTCTTCTGGTCGCTCGCAAACACACTCACGATCGTCTACATCGCGAAGGGGATCAAGGCCGCCGGTGGCCAGATCGACGTCAACCGCGCGACGACGACCCTGCTGATCGGAGCTGTGATCTGGTCGTTTCTCGGCCTCGTCTTCGAGTTCATGACCGAGACGGTGGCGTGGGAGCGCTGGGAGGGAACGATCGAGTACACGTTCATGGCGCCGATCCGGCGCGCGGTTCACCTCGCCGGCGTCGGCATCTTCGCCGTGCTCTACGGCGTGCTGCGCAGCGCGGTTCTCTTCCTTGTCATCGCGCTGATGTTCGGCCTGCACATGCCTGATGCGAACTTCCTCGCGGCAGCGATCGTGCTTGCAATCGCGTCGGTCTCGTTCATGGGCATCGGGACGATGACCTCCGTACTCCCCCTGATCTCCCCAGAGAAGGGAGCGCAGCTCGGCTTCATCGCTCAGGGAACGCTGCTCGTGATCTCGGGCGTCTACTACCCGGTGTCCGTGCTGCCCGACTGGATGCAGTGGCTATCGACGATCTCGCCTGCGACTTACGCGTTGCGCGGTATCCGGCACGCGATCCTCGACGGCGCGGGCATTACCTCGCTGTGGGGCGACATCTGGCCTCTGATCATCATCGGCGTGGTCGCGTTCCCACTGGGCGTGTGGATCTTCAAGCGGGGCGAGATCTACGCCAAGAAGCACGGCAAGTTGAAGCGGTCAGGCTAGCTACCTGGGGGAACCTCGCCGTTCCCCCGGACCCCCTCCACTGGTCCGCTGCGCGGACAGGCGGCTTCACCGCCGGCAAGCTCAAGCGATCAGGTTGAGGCAGGCGCGCAGGCCCTCCCGCCAGTGCGGGAGGGCCGGCGCCGCCTTCTCGCTTCGCAACACCGAGTAGGCAGGCCGCGCGGCCGGACGGCCTAGCTCTGCGCTCGAGATCCGGCGCACGCGCGTGTCGAGGCCTGCTTCTTCGAAGATCGCTTCGGCGAATTCCGCCCAGGTCGCGTCGCCCTCCGCAGCAAGGTGCCAGATCCCGAATGGGCGGTCGAGGAGCTCACTCGTCGCTTCGGCCAGGTGCCCCACGTAGGTCGGAGACGCGCGCTGGTCGTCCACGACCGCGACCTCGTCCCTTTCACGCGCCAGGTCGAGCATCGCCCGCACGAAGTTCTTCCCGGTCGGGCCGTAGAGCCCCGAGCTGCGAACGATCCACGCGCTATCGCCGGCGGCGCCCTCGCCGTACACCTTTGTGCGGCCGTAGGCCGAGACCGGATTCGGCGCGTCGGACTCGACGTACGGCTCACCCTTGCGGCCGTCGAAGACGTAGTCGGTCGAGAAGTACACGAGGGGAACGCCCAGCTCTGCCACGTGCCGCGTGCCGCCGACGTTGACCGCCGCAGCCTCCTGCGGGTCGTCTTCCGCGCCGTCGACGTCCGTCCAGGCCGCCGCGTGCAGCACGACGTCCGGTGGCTCGAGCGGCGGCGGTGGAAACGTCACGTCCCAGTCAGCACGACTCAGCGCAACCGCACCGGGAAACTCGTTCGCCAGCGCCCGGCCGAGCTGGCCGCCGGCCCCGGTGATCAGGATTCGCTGGTCTGGTCTCGTTCGGACAGGATCGGCGATGTCGTGCTCCAGAGATGAGCCACCCGCGGGTCGTCCCACGGCAGCTGGTGCTCGTCGGGATCGGCCGGGTCGTACTCCTCGGTGACGTGGTAGAGCATCAGCACGTCGGTCAACGCCTCGAAGCCGTGCGCGAGATTGCCGGGCACGTAGACCGCCGCGAAGTTGTCGTCGCCGATGTCCTCGCTGAACGCCTCGCCGGTGTCACGGTCGAGCCCCACGACGCGCGCCTTGCCCTGCAGGCACACGAAGAGGTCGTCCTGCCCGCGCTCGTGGTAGTGCAGCCCGCGAATCGTCCCCTTGCGCGAGAAGGAGACGTTCGTCTGCCGGATCGGCTTCGGCAGAAGACTCGTACGGGCGATCTCGGTCAGCCAGCCACGCTCGTCCTCGAAACGGCGCAGTGGAGTCGGGCGCAGGCGATCGGATGTGAAATGGGGCCTCCGCACCCGTTCGATCACCTCGTAGTACGCGTCGATCGACTCGCCGGCGTCGCCCCAGTAGCCGTCGAAGACGTCAAACTCGAGCGTCCCGGCGCGGACGTAATGGTTGTTCACGTCCGTGATCTCCAGCTCGCCACGCCCGGAGGGCTCGAGCTCCGCGATGACGTCGAACACGTCCGCCCCGTAGCAGTAGAGCCCGGTGACGGCGAAGAGCCCTGGAGGATCCACCGGCTTCTCGACGATTTCCGCGATCCGTCCGTCCTCGATGCGCGGCACGCCCAGGTGGCGCAGGTGCTCCGTCTCCCGCACATGCGCCAGGAGGACGCGGGCGCCCGCTCGTTGCTCCCCGAAGTTCCGGATGGTCTGGGTGATCGGGCCCCCGAAGATGTTGTCCGCGAGCATGACGACGACCCGGTCGCCGGCGCTGAAGTCCCGGGCGAGCCCGAGCGCCTCGGCGATGCCGCCGGCGCGCTCCTGCTTGCCGTACGCGAACCCGTCGCCGAGCAGGCCGTGGAAGTCCTTCACGTGGTCGCCGCCGGTGACGACCATCAGCTCCGTGACACCGGCCTCGCGGAGCGCCTCGATCGCATGCATGACCATCGGGCGGTCGTCCACCGGCAGGAGGTGCTTGTTGGTGATCCGGGTGAGCGGATCGAGACGCGAGCCGGTTCCACCGGCGAGGACGACGCCCTTCATGGTGGAGGCGATGCTAGTGCCCTTCAGCCCCCGGGGCGGGCAGCAAGCTACCGCCGGCCACGAGCCGGGCCGCGCACGTCTTAACCCCCTCCTCCCGGGGTACCCTGAGCACGGTGGAAAAGCGACGACGAGAGTTGGAAAACGCAGCCGAGGAGATCGAGCAGCTCTTCGCCGACCTGTGGCAGGTCTTCCCGTTCTCACGTGGGATACGGCGCGGCTACAGGCCCGAGGCCGACGTCTACCGCACGGAGGACCCACCCGCCCTCACCGTCGTCGTCGAGCTGCCCGGGGTCGACCCGAACGAGGTCAAGGTGATCGCATCACCCCAGGCGCTCCTGATCGCCGGCGAGCGCCGGCGCCCCAAGGATTGCGGGCAGTACCAGCAGCTGGAGATCGAGTACGGCCCGTTCCAGCGGCAGGTGACGCTCGCCGAAGACGTCGACCCGGAGCAGGCAACGGCGACGTATGAGCGTGGCTTCCTCACGATCAAGCTGCCCATTGCTCCCAAGCCCGCGCCCGCCGAGCGCATCGCGATCGTGGTGACGTCCCGATGAGCGATGTGCTGACGGACACGCTGACCGAGGAGCGCCAGGAAGAGATCGTCTTTCCCGCGACGCTGCCGATCTTGCCGCTGAAGGACACGGTCGTCTTCCCGGAGGCCGTGACGCCGCTCGCGATCGGACAGGAGCGCTCGATCAAGCTCGTCGAGGACGTCGTCTCGGGCGACCGCCTGCTCGCGCTCGTCACCGTCAAGGATCCCGAGGCCGACCAGCCCGGGTGGGACGACCTCTACGAGGTCGGCACCGCTGCGGTCATCCACAAGATGATCAAGGTGCCCGACGGGACGTTGCGCATCCTTGTCCAGGGGCTCAAACGCAGCAAGCTCGACCGCCAGGTGCAGACCGATCCGTATCTCGTCGGCGAGTTCGTCGAGTTACCGGACGAGGTGCCCGAGACTCCCGAGGTCGAAGCGCTCACGCGCAACGTCCAGAATCTCTTCGCCCGCGTCATCGGCCTCGTTCCCTACCTCCCCGAAGAGCTGCAGATCGCCGCGGCGAACGTCGACGATCCGAGTGCGCTCTGCAATCTCGTCGCCTCGACGCTGCGCCTGAAGACCGACGAGAAGCAGCGACTGCTCGAGCTCACGAACGTCGAAACGCGGCTGCGGGAGATCTCTGCGATCCTGAACCGCGAGCTCGAGGTGTTCGAGCTCGGCTCGAAGATCCAGTCGCAGGTCCAGGAGGAGATGGAGAAGGGCCAGCGCGAGTTCTTCCTTCGCCAGCAGATGAAGGCGATTCAGGACGAGCTGGGCGAGAGCGACCCCGAAGCGGCGGAGCTCGCCGAGCTGCGGTCGACCTTCGAGGCGATGGAGCTGCCGGAGGACGTGCGCAAGGTCGTCGACCGTGAGCTTGGGCGGCTCGAAAGGCTCCCCACGGCCGCGGCGGAGTACGGCGTCATCCGGACGTACCTGGACTGGATCGCTTCGCTCCCCTGGGACAAGACGACGGTGGACAACCTCGACCTCGACAACGCGAAGGCGGTGCTCGACGAGGACCACTTCGATCTCGAGAAGGTGAAGGAGCGGATCCTCGAGCACCTTGCGGTCTCGAAGCTGAAGAACGACACCTCGGGGCCGATTCTCTGCTTCGTCGGGCCGCCCGGCGTCGGCAAGACGTCGCTCGGACAGTCGATCGCACGCGCACTCGGGCGAAAGTTCGCTCGGCTCTCGGTCGGCGGTGTCCGCGACGAGTCGGAGATCCGCGGCCATCGCCGCACGTACATCGGCGCGATGCCGGGCACGATCATCCGGCACCTGCGCGACGCAGAGTCGATGAATCCGGTGATGCTGATCGACGAGATCGACAAGATGGGTGCGGACTACCGCGGGGATCCGGCGAGCGCGATGCTCGAGGTCCTCGACCCGGAACAGAACAAGAACTTCCGCGACCACTACCTCGATCTTCCGTTCGACCTCTCGAAGACGCTCTTCATCTGCACGGCGAACACGCTCGACACGATCCCGTCGCCGCTGCTCGATCGCATGGACGTCATCTCGCTGTCGGGCTACACCGAGGACGAGAAGTTCGGGATCGCGAAGCGCTACCTCGTCCCGAAGCAGCTCGAGGCGAACGGTCTCGACCACGAACAGATCTCGTTCTCGGACAAAGCGCTGCGGTTGATTATCCGCGCCTACACGCGAGAGGCAGGTGTTCGAAACCTCGAGCGCCGACTCGGCGACGTGCTCCGGAAGGCTGCGCGACAGATCGCCGAGGGCAAGCTCCGCGCCAAGAAGCTCCGTATCGACGAGCGGCGCGTGCGTTCCTGGCTCGGCCCGCGGCGCTACGAAGGCGAGGTGCGCAAGCGCACCTCCGAGCCGGGTGTGGCCACGGGTCTCGCGTTCACCGCGGTCGGCGGTGACGTGCTGTTCTTCGAGGCGACGGCGTATCCCGGCAAGGGAAGGCTGACGATCACCGGCCAGCTCGGCGACGTGATGCAGGAGTCGGCGCAGGCGGCACTGTCGTGGGTGCGCGCGCACGCCCAGCAGCTGGGGCTCGATCCGGCCTGGTTCCAGGAGAACGACATCCACCTCCACGTTCCGGCGGGCGCGGTCCCGAAGGACGGGCCATCCGCAGGGATCACGATGGCGACTGCGATCGCGTCGCTCGTCCGCAACCAGCCCGTCTCCGAAGACGTCGGGATGACCGGCGAGATCACGCTCACGGGCCAGGTGCTCCCGATCGGCGGCATTCGCGAGAAGTCGCTCGCCGCCCAGCGTGCGGGCCTCAAGCGGATCATCGTCCCCCGCGACAACGAGCCCGATCTGGCAGAGCTGCCCCCGGAGACGAAGAAGGAGCTCGAGTTCGTCCTCGTCGACACGATCGACGAGGTCTTCGAGGCGGCCTTCGACGGCAAGGGCGCCGGCCGCCCGAGCGAGCGTCAGGTCAACCTGAAGGTCGCGAGCAGCCCATCGCAGGCGCGCGTGTCGCCGCCTCGTTCGTAGCGGCAGAGCAACAAGTACTCGGTCTTTCCGCGTAGGACAAAGGCAAAGCGCTCGACGAGCTGCTTGCCGTCACGGGCGTACGCGACCTCGTAGCGCCTTGCCCGCAGCCCCGCGACCGTGACGGTGGCCCGATCTGCCACCGTCCCCTGCTGCTGTTGCGCCAGCGTGTCTGCCGCGTGGTCGAGCTCGGGCAGAACCCTGCCCCACAAGGCGGGCCGAAACGCCCGCACGAGGGGGAACCGCGTCACTGACACGAGCTGAGTGCCCCGCGCGGCCTGCACCTCGGCCCCCTTTCGGGTGACCGTCCAGCCGCCGGGCGCAGCAAAGAAGTAGCCTGATCCCTGAACGGTCTGCTCCTTTGCTTTCGCGCCACCACAGCCGGCAGCGAGGAGCAGGACCCCGACCACGAGAGCCGCCTGTTTGCAAGGATTCGGGACGGGTACGAGACGGCTGGCAAACCAGCGAAAGGACACGAGAAACATGGCCACCACGAAAGACAAGGTATTGGACCGGGCGGGAGGCGCGAGGCCGTACATCGAGCGCGCCCTCCAAGACGAGGATCTACGCGACAACGTGCGGAACGCCTTCGAATCTGCCCGTGAGGTCTACAACGAGCTCATCGGCGGCCGCGGAGCGATCCCCGTCGCGACTCGCGTCGCAACCGACAAGGACATTCAAGACCGGCTGAGGGAAGCCCTCGACGAGCTGCGCGAAGCGGCGGATCGCGTCCAGGGCAAGAAGGACCACGCCACGCGCAACGCGTTGCTGCTGATCACGGGCATCGCGCTCGGGCTCCTCTTCAACCCCGTGTCGGGCTCACAGACCCGCAAGTGGGTTTCCGACAAGGTGTTCGGTCCGAGCGACGACTTCACCTACCAGGGGAACTCGACGCCGAGCCCGAACTAGAACTTACTTCGGCTTCTTCTTCGAGCTGAAGTTGTCGCCCTTCACGACGAGGGGCCTGATCGCACGCTGCAAGGAGCCTGGGACGAGCCCGTCCGCGGTCGAGATGTCAGTCGCGGCCAGCAGGATCGCCCCGGGCTTCGGCGCGTTCCCGAGCGAGTGCAACGGCGCCCACGCGTCGCCACCCGCAAAGCTGACGTCCTGAAGGTGCTTCCACGCAAGCAGGTACGAGGTCGGGTTCACGGCGCCGTCGTAACCCAGGCCGAGCAAGCCGACGGGATGGACCTCGAAATGGAGATGGAACGGCGTTCCCTGCGCGTCCCCGGTGTTGCCGACGAAGCCGACCACATCTCCTGCGTTCACCTTGCTCCCGTTGACTGCGAGCGGCGAGAAGGCGGAGAGGTGCGCGTAGTAGAAGAGGTTTCCCTGTCCGTCGCGTAACCAGAGCCGGTTCCCGCCGATCTTGTTCCAGCCAACGGAGAAGACCGTTCCGGACGCGACCGCCAGCAGCGGTGCCCCGAGCGGGGCGAAGATGTCGTCGCCGTGATGCCAGCCGCTCGAGATGTCGCCGCGCGACGCTCCGAACGTGTCCGTGAACGATGACGGTCCGTACACCGGGAACACGTAACCGCCCGCGGTGAGCTTCGGCGTCACCGCCGGCGGCTGGCGCACCGGCGGGAAGCCCGGCGACGGCTCGGGCGCCCGCGACGAGGACTTCGTGCCGGTCGCCTGCGGAGACTTCGGCACCGTCACCGGCGGTTCCGGCGGTGCGGCCTGCGCGGCGACCTCCGCATAGCCGACAAGGATGGTGGTGCCCGCGACCAGTCCGCCGTGGTCGGCCGTGAGCCTGATCTCGAGAGCGGTGACGCTCCCGCGATACCCGGTTGCGGGCGTTCCGCTCGCACCGCCCGCCACCGTCGTCAGCGAGCCCCAGTCCCCGAGCTGCAGCGCGTTGCCCGTTACCGGCGCGCCGAGCGCGACGAGCCCCGTCACAGCCGAGCCGGAGATGTCTCCCTTCGCGGCGCCCGCGCGAGCCTCCGCGTGAGCCTGCGCGACGACGCTCGTCGCGGTGATCTCGCCGCCGAAGATGTTGAGGTTCGAAACCTCCGCCGAGGCGGTCGCGTTCGCCGAGGGCCCTGCGACCGCGGAGGCGCTCGCGTTGGCGGACCCGGTCGTGACGATGTGGTTGTAGTCGAACGTGCCGCTGAAGACGACCGAGTCCTCCGGAGCCGAGACGGTCGGGGTCTCCGCGCCCGCCTGATTCGGGACGACCACCCGGATCCCGTAGGCACGCGCGGTCGCTCCCGACGCCTGATCGTGTTGCCAGCCGGCATCGGCGGCAGCAGCGGTCAGCAGCAGAAGGGCAACGAGGAAGGCGACGGAAGCGCGCTTCACAAGCTCCCCATTATGCAGCCTCTCCGGTCATCGCAAGTCCCGGGGGCCTCCCCGGGACTGGAGGTTCCGTCCTAACCGAGGCCTCGCCGAAGCGACTTCGCCGGCAGGCGCGCGCCGAACACCTCTTCGGCGTTGGCATTCAGGTTCCGGGTGTCGATCCACATCGGATAGGCCATCCCGCCCCGCGCCGCGAGACCGGTGTAGCCGCCGTAGCCCCCCGAATCGCCGTAGCCGTAGATCCTGGCGTCCTCCCAGAGGACCTGGACACTGGACGAAGCGCGCGCGGGCCTCACGGGTGTCGCCCACCGACGCCCGTCGGCCGAGACGGTGCACGAGAACCAGGCCGTCGTGCGCTTCGAGTCACCGCGGGTGTCGTAGAAGCACACCCATAGATCCGACGTCACCGGATCGACCGCCGATACGGGCCAGAACTGATCGGACTTCTTCGGGTCGGCCGGGCCGGCTCGGCCTCGTGAAAGCGGGCGCAGCGCCCGATCGAAGACGGCGACGTGGACGTCCTGCGTCTTGTCGGGGCCGACGACCGCGTACGTGAGGAAGACACGCTGTTTCGAGACGGCGAGCGTCGGATCCGGACCGAGGCAGCGCACCGCCTGTTGCGGGAGGACGAACTTCCCGAAGACGATGCAGGTGGCGGCGATGTTTCCCGGCAGGGGGGCCGCCTGGCGAATTGTGAAGTGGCGGCCGGCATCGGTCGACCGGCCGATCCACAGTCCGTCCCTTGCATCGACCCCGGCGACATAGAGATCGTCGCCCTGACCGGCTGCGGCGATCGTGACGAGCTGGGGCTGGACGAGTGAGTGGTCCACCACCCGCGGCTCGGACCACGTCTTGCCGCCGTCCGCGCTCGAGCTCACGACCGTCGTCTGGTACCTGGACTTGAGCAGACGGGACCACGCGACGTAGACGCGACCCTTGGAGTCGACCGTGAGCGCGGGCTTGTCGTCGTACCCGAACTTCGTCGCCGGGCGCGTGACTCGCCGGGTCAGCCAACCGCCCTTCGGCCCCGAACGGGACGCGACGATGAGGTACGGGGTCAGGTCAGGCCCCGGCGTACAGGTCGACTTCTCGGTGAACGCGACGTACTGCCGTCCGGTCGGGGAGACCGCGACCGCCGGATCTCCCCAGGCGCAGGTGTTTGTGTTGAACACCGGCCCTGCTTTCGTCGACCACCTCCGCCCGCCGTTCACGGAGGTGAAGACGCGGATCTCCGGGTCGACGCTCTCGTTCGCGGCGGCGACGAGGTTGCTCGGCCTCGACGGATCGACGGCGACCGCGACCTCGGTCTGGATCCCGCGCGAGCGCGAGACGTCCTGCACTCGAGTGCCCGCCGTCTGCCACGGGCTCTTCGCGTTGTGCACCGTGGTCAGGTAGATCGTCACGCCTGCAACCACCATGAGCACGAGGATCGCGGCACCCTCGATCGAGAGCTTCCGCGCGTTCGAGAGCTTCCGCACGTCGGATTAGACGACGAAAACGGAGGAAAGATCAGTCGCCGGCGAGCTGCTTGCGGGCAAATTCCCGGAAACGGTCACGCGCGCCCTCGTCGGGCCCGAGCGGCTCCTCGTCGGCGTACCTGGGATCGGCGGCGATCTCCTCGGCGACCGCCTTGACCTCCCGGCGCAGTGCATCGTGGTGCTTCGGGTCTCGCAGCAGGGCCTCGACCCAGGTGTCGTCAGCGTCCTCCGCACCGAGCTCCTGCTCGAACAGGAGCTCGCCCAGCAGGATGCCGACGCGGATGTAGGCGAACGTCCGAAAGGCGAGGACGCGGTGCGGCGAGCCGACGAGGCGGTCGATCTCGGGGTCCTCCGCCTGGATGCGCGCGACGATGTCGCCGACGGGCTCGTCGACGAGCGGCAGCCAGACTTCCTCGGGTCCTGCCATGTGGACAGGATAGGTCAGGATTCGCGCTGACGCGCTCGCCATGCGATCTGCGCCGCAACCAGGACGAGCAATCCGGCGAAAAGGCGGCGGAGAGTCTCGTCGGGCAGCGACACCGCTAGGGCGACGCCTCCCTGGGCGGCCGCCGCCGCTGCGATCCCGATCACGGCCGCGGCACGCCACCGAACGTTGCCGTAACGCGCCTGGCGCCACGTCCCGACGAGAACCGTCGGGATGATCGCAAGGAGAGACGTGCCGAGTGCCTCGTGATGGTCGAGCCCGAGCGCGATCAGCGTGGGGACGAAAAGGAGCCCACCGCCGATGCCGAACATACCGGCGAGCACGCCCGCGAAGAGCCCGAGAGCAATGGCGAGCGCGTAGCTCACTTGACGAACAACCAGCCGGCGACGGCGAGCATGAACGCGGCGAAGAGCAGCTCAATCGTGCGCGTCTGCAAACGCTGCTGCAGTGCCGTCGCACCCGCGACCGACGCCGCTGCCGGCAGTCCGACGAGCGCCGCGTAGCCGACGTTGACGTCACCGTGGATCGCGTAGGCGATCACGCCCGAGACCGCGGTGATTCCGATCGCCGCAAGGGACGTCGCCGTCGCGGCTCGAGAGTCCCAACCGCAGAAGAGCAGAAGCAGCGGCACGATCACGATGCCGCCCCCGACCCCGAACAGCGCGCTGAAGAAGCCTGCGACGAGGCCGATGAGGACGAGCCGCACACACCTATTCTTGCAGCGTGGATCTGATCGACCGTCTCGCCGAGGATCCAGCGAGCGCCGCGCTCTTCCTGGATGTCGACGGGGTGCTCGCGCCGATCGTGCCGCGACCGGAGGACGCTCGCGTCCCGGAGGAGACGCGCGCAGAGCTCAGGCGCCTGAACGACCGCTATGCGCTCGTCGCGTGCATCTCCGGCCGCGCAGGCGCCGACGCGCAACGGATCGTGGGCATTCCCGGACTCGTCTATGTCGGCAACCACGGCCTGGAGCTCGACGACCGCGCGGCCGAATGGGGTGAACGGCTCCAGCGCTTCCTCGCCGACGTCGCCTGGCCCGCGACGGAGAACAAGCAGCTCACGGCGTCCCTTCACTACCGCGGTTCGCAGGATGAAACTGCGGCGCGCGCGGCGCTCACGGACGTCAAGGCGCGTGCGGAGCGTGAGGGCTTCGTCGCCCGCTTCGGACGCAAGGTGCTCGAGGTACTCCCGCCGCTGGACGCGCACAAGGGGACGGCGGTACGGCAGTTGCTCGCTGAAGAAGGTCTAAGACGCGGCCTCTATGCGGGCGACGACACGACCGACCTCGACGGCTTCCGAGCGCTCGACGGCCTCGACCTCTCAGTCCGGATCGCGGTCGCCTCCGCAGAAGGCCCGGCAGAGTTGCGGGACGCCGCCGACCTTGTCGTTGCGGGCCCACAGGAACTGCGAGTCATTCTGCGCAGACTCTAGGCGCGGACGCGTTCTTCCGTCGCGGCGTCGAACAACAGCAACTTGTCGCGCGGAACAGTGAGGTTCAGTTCCTGACCCGCGCCAACCTGGTCTTCGACGGGAAGCTTCGCCTGGATCGGGGTGTTCTGGCGTGTCAGATGAACCAGTTGCTCGTCGCCGAGATACTCCACGACATCGACTCGCGCGGCAAAGTCGAGACTGTCGGTCGCCCGGCCGTTGGCGATGTCGATGTGCTCGGGACGGAAGCCGGCGATTCGGCCGGCGCCACCCACGCCGTCCATGATCTCGGCCGGCACGAGATTCATCGCGGGCGAACCGATGAACCCGGCGACGAACAGGTTCCGCGGCTCGCGGTAGAGCTCTTCGGGAGGACCTACCTGCTGCAGCACGCCGAGCTTCATGACCGCGATCCGGTCTCCCATCGTCATCGCCTCGACCTGATCGTGCGTGACGTAGATGGTGGTCGTCTTGAGCCCCTGCTGCAGCTTGAGGATCTCGGCGCGGGTCTGAACGCGTAGCTGTGCGTCGAGATTCGACAGGGGCTCATCCATCAGAAACGCCTCCGGCTCGCGAACGATCGCGCGACCGAGCGCGACCCGTTGACGCTGTCCTCCGGACAGCTGCTTCGGCTTGCGCTTGATGAGCGGATCGAGATCGAGAATGTCCGCCGCCCTACGAACCCTCCGGTCTATGTCCTTCTTGGGCACGTTCTGGTTGCGCAGGCCGAACGCGAGGTTGTCGTAAACCGTCATGTGCGGGTAGAGCGCATACGACTGGAACACCATCGCAATGTCGCGGTGCTGCGGGGCGATGTTGTTCACGACGCGGTCGCCGATCAGGATGCGGCCGTCCGACACTCTCTCGAGACCGGCCAACATGCGCAGCGCCGTGCTCTTGCCACACCCCGAAGGTCCCACCAGAACCATGAACTCGCCGTCATGGACTTCGAGCATGAGATCCTTGACAGCCGCCGTGTCGCCGAAGGTCTTCGTGACGTGGTCGTACGTGACGCTAGCCATGCGGTCAGACCTCCCGAGCCGGGTTCTTCGGCAACGCAAAGTGCGCAGAGACGAGGAACGAATACGCGATCGTCAGGGTCAGAAACGGCAGGATCGCCGCCGCGACGCCGATCACGTTGACGAACAGAAGCGCCAGCGCGAGCCCTGCGAATCCCAAGGGGCGACGCCCGACGACAAGCGCGGCGTCTCGCACGACCGCTCGGAAAGGACGGGCTTCCTCGAAAACCGCCAGCGGCCAGAGCGCCAACTGGAAGAGAGCGAAGACCAGAAGGACGTAGACACTCAGCGCAGCCAGGGGCCAAGCCCAAGCTCCCGCCGTCGAATAGAACGGGACGGCGATTGCCCCGAGGATCGCAGCGGCCGCCACGAGGACGCCCAGCGCCAGCCCACGTCGCCAGTGGCGGCGGAGCCCGACGACTGCCTCGGTGAGCCGAAGCTCCTCCGTTTGGGCGAGTGTCACCGTGCAGTGCATGACTGCGGCGACGGCAGGCCCGAGCAGGACGACGAGAAGGATTGCCGGACGAATCGCCAGGCTCGTAAGGACGACGCCGACCAGGAACACGCCGAGCATCGCGTTCAGGACGACCAGCCTCCAGGACTGGTGGTAGAGGTCGGCCGCTGCGGCCCCGAGTGCGCGCCGAAGGGTCATCCCTTGACTCCGGAGGCGGCGACCCCGGCGACGAAGTATCGCTGGAACAGGACGAAGAGCACGAGAACCGGCAGGATCGCGACCACGCTCGCAGCCATCAGCTGCGGCCACAACGTCGTGTAAATCGTCTGGAAGTAGACGAGCCCGAGCGGGATCGTCCGTTGCGCCTCGTCCTGCAGCAGGACCGCCGGCCAGAAGAGCCCATTCCACGAGCCCTGGAAGGTGAGGATGCACACGGCCGCAAGCGCGGGGCCGGCCAGCGGCAGCATGACACGACGGTATGTCTTGAAATAGCCGGCTCCGTCGAGCTTGGCGGCTTCTTCTAGGTCACGCGGAATCGTCAAGAAGAACTGACGCATCAGGAACAGGCTCGCGGCGGAAACCAGATTGATCAGGATGACGCCGTTCCGGTTGGTAAAGGTCGCGTTTTGCCAGCCGACATGCCCGAGCCAGCTCGGCAGCATGTTGACGAGCATCTGGTAGATCGGTACCAGGCGCAACTGGTCCGGGATCATCAGCGTCCCTAGCACCAGCATGAAGAGGACTTCGCGGCCCGGGAACTTGAGCCGCGCGAAGGCGTAGCCGCCGATCGAGGCGAGGAAGAGGTTCGTAAGGGTGATCGCGCCGGCGATGATGGCGCTGTTCATCGTGTAGCGACCGAAGTGGTACTTGTAGAAGACCTCGTGGTATCCGACGGTCGTCCAGTGCTTTGGTAGAAGCGAGAAGCCCTGAACGGTGTCGGCGATCGTCCGGAACGACGTCGAGACGCTCCAGAGGAACGGGATGAAGAACAGCGCGGCTACGGTGAACATCACCGTGTAGGTGAGAATCGTCCGAAACAGGTCGGCCCGCTCGCGGCCGGGAATGCCGGCGGCGGCCGTCGGCGGGGTGCCGCCCGCTGCGCCCCCTTCCAGTGAGAGCTCGCCTACGACCAGGGCCGGCGGAGTCGACCGTAGCTCCTCGGGAGTCGACGACAGCCCCTCGCTGGCCATCAGGCGACCTCTGCCTTCCCGAACAAGAGCCTCTGGATGAGCGTGACCGTGAAGATGAAGACAAAGAGGACGAGGCCGATTGCCGCGGCGTAACCGAAGTGCGCGCTGAAGGCCCGGTTATAGAGATAGAGGACGACCGTCATCGTGGAGTAGTTCGGGCCACCTGATGTGCCACCGACGATGAAGGACTGGTCGAACATCTGCAACGCTCCGATGATCGAGACGACGGCGACGAAGAAGTGCCCGGGCTTGAGCAAGGGGAACGTGATCTTCCAGAACGTCCGCCACGCGCCCGCTCCGTCGATCGCAGCGGCTTCGTACACCTCGGTCGAGATCGCCTGAAGCGAAGCGAGATAGAACAACATCATCGTCCCCGCCGTCGTCCAGGCGTTCAGGCCGATGATCGCCGGCAGGGCCGTGTCCTGTCTCGCGAACCATGCATAGCTGTGTTCGTAGCCAAGCCGCCCGAGAAACGAGTTCAACAACCCGTCCGAGGCAAGGATGTACGTCGCGATCGACACGATCGCGGCAGACGACGCAAGCGATGGAAAGTAGAACGCCGAACGGAAGAACGTCCGAAACCGAATCGCCTGGTTCACCACTACGGCGAGGGAAAGGCCGATCGCCATCTGGAGCGGGACGACAACTGCTGTGTAGACGAGCGTGTTGCGCACCGCATGCTGCCAGAAGACGGTGTCGTGGTAGAGCTGGCGGTAGTTGTCGAAGCCGACGAACGGTCCGCGGAAGATGCCCCAGTCGTAGCGACTGATGTACGCGGCGTAGCCGATCGGGAAGATGAAGAAGAGGAGGAAGAACGACATCGGGAGCGCGATGAAGCCGTAGCCCACGAGCGCCTCACGCAGACGCTCCGAGCCTAGGCCCCGCGCGTTCCTCTCCTTGACCGCCACGCCGTCTCCCTGTCGTCGCCTGGTCCCCCGCGCATCTTCGACGATGCGCGGGGGAGCGGGCAGAGAACTAGGTCTGTTACTTCGCGGCTGCCGCGATCTTCGAGAGCATCTCGTTCACGGTCTCCTTACCCTGGAGAACGGCCGTCAGCTCGTTGTTCGCGACTTCGGTCCAGACGTGGCGGAAGTCGACCTGGTTCCCCCAGCCATGAGTGAACCGCGGGTACTTCACGAAAGCACCGCGGCCAGCAACCGGCTTGACGTCGCTCCGGGCCGGCAACGCAAAGCCGAGCGAGGTCCACTTCTTCGCCCCGACCTTGCCGGTCAGATAGCTCAGGAGCGTCCAGGCGGCTGCCTTGTTCTTGGAGTCCTTCGCCATCGAGTACGAGACGGTGAAGGCGAGGTTCCCGCGCGTCTTGCCCTTCGGCATCGGCGCGAGGGTGTAGCGGAGGTTCGGGAACGTGTCCTTCAGATACCCGAGCATCCAGTTGCCTTCGAATGCGATCGCGACCTTCTCCTTGCCGAAGGCCTCACCGCACCAACCGGCACCAAGGTTGTCAGGCGTCGCCGCGAGACCATCCTTGATCAGGTTGATGTAGAAGTTCACGGCGACCCGGAACGGGGCCGATTGTGCGTCCTTGAATTGCCCGGTTCCTCCCGCCTGGTAGACGAACGCCATCAGGCGTGCCCAGTCCGCTCCGAGGCAGATCGGCTTGCCGCCCGCGATGTTGATCTTCTGCGCGACGGACCGAAGCTGTGCCCACGTCTGCGGAACCTTCTGGCCGTTCAGGAGAGCCGGGTTGACCTGCATCCCGAGAGACGACCAGTCCTTCGGATAACCGTACGTCTTGCCCTTGTACTTGAAGCTGTTCGCCAGGCCCGTGTAGAACGGCTTCGTCGAGAACTTCGTCTTCTTCGCATACGAGTCGAGCGGCTGGAGCACGCCCTGGCGAACCCAGTCTGCGAAGTCTTCCGCAGCCACGTAGAAGACGTCCGGCGGTTTCCGCGCAGAGAACTTCGCCAACATCGTGGTCTGGTAGTTGTTGAAGCCCGAGTAGTCGACTTTGATGTTCGGATGGGACTTCTCGAAGGCGGCGATGACCGTCTTCAGCAGGTCGTCCTCGACCTTGGCGCCGACCCACCCGTTCAGCGACACCGTGGTCACCTTCGACGCCGTGAGCTTCTTGGCCGAGTTCGGCACCGAACCGCCGACCATCGCCTGCGATCCCGATACGAGGACCACGGCGAAGAGCATTACGGTCGAAAGCAAAGCCCCGACCGCCAGTCGTTTACGCATACATCCCCCTCCTTGGAAACATGGTGCGGCGCCTGCCGCTACAACCATGAATTGGACCGGGACTCTACCGCGTTTCAAGCCAGCCTGTGGTGTGGCGGAAATGGCTGAAGGTGGTTTAAAAAGTCAGATTTTGCCGCCTACTGCCTCGCGCTTCAGCACCTCCCACGCCCGTCGGACGTCCGCCTCGGTCGTGCGCTCGCTGCCGATGGCGAGCCGAAGGACATAACGGTCGTCGAGACGGGTGTGAGACATGAACAACTCTCCGGTCCCGTTGACACGGGCGAGCAGGCTCTCGTTGTCCTCGTCCGCGCCGGGGACACGGAAGCAGACGACGGAGAACAGCCGTGGTGCGCAGAGCTCCCAGCCGGGCTCGTCACGGATCCAGCCTTCGAACAGCTCGGCGAGCCGAATCGCCTCCCTGATCCTTGCCTGCAGCCCCTCGCGGCCGTAGCAGCGAAGCACAGCCCAGAGCTTGAGCGAGCGAAAGCGGCGGCCGAGCGCGGGACCGTAATCAGAGAGACTCTCGGCTTCGTCGCTCGTGCGCAGATACTCGGGGACGAGACTGAACGCCGCCCGCAGCGCCTCCGGCTTCCTCGTCCAGAGGAGCGAGCAGTCCATCGGAGTGAACAGCCACTTGTGCGCGTTGACGACCAGAGAATCCGCGCAGTCGACGCCGGCTTGCGACCACCGGAGCTCGGGGCACACCCAGGACGAACCGGCATAGGCGGCATCGACGTGGAGCCAGACCCCGGCTTCCTCGCACAGCGCGGCTAATTCCGGAACCGGGTCGACCGAGGTGGAGGACGTCGTCCCGACGGTCGCGACGAGAGCCGCTGCGTCGTCGAGGTCGACGCGATCGGAGCGCATGCGGAACTGCTCGTCGAGCGGCACCCTGCGTGTCTCGAGCCCGAGCAGCCGTGCCGCGCGCTCGACCGACGAATGTGCTTCCTCCGAACAGACGACGACGCGGCCACCGGTCGCCTCGCGCGCCGCTGCGAGCGCGGCGATCGTCGAGACCGAGGCCGTGTCCTCGATGTGACCGTGCCACCCGTCGGGCAGCCCGAGCAGCTGCGCCAGCCAGTCGAGGGTGTGCGCCTCGAGCTCGGTCAACGCAGGCGACGTACGCCAGATGAAGCCGACCGAGTTGAGCGTCGCCGCGATCAGCTCGGCGAGGATCCCGGGCTCGGCCGCGCTGTTGGCGAAGTACGCGAAGAAGCGCGGGCTCTGCCAGTGGGTCGTCGCGGGGACGATGATCTCGTCGAGGTCGCGCAACACGTCGGCGAAAGGCTCCCCGTGCTCGGGCGGCGACGGAGGCAGGCGTCTGCGAACGTCACCCGGTTCCACCTGTGCCAGCACGGGAAACTCACCGACCTGTTCGAGATACCGTGCACACCACTCGAGCGCGGCGGCGCCGTCTTCGCGCAAGCTCACTTGCGCAGCTTCTCGATCTGCGGCCACGTGCGCGTGTTCAGCACCTGGTCCTTCGTCAACCAGGCGCGGCGCGCCTGGGCAACGCCCATCTCCATGTGCTGCAGCGCGCTGAGCTGGTGCGCGTCGGTGTTGACCGCGACCTTCAGGCCCGCCTCTCCCGCGAGGCGCGCGTGCGTGTCGCGGATGTCGAGCCGGTTCGGTTGCGCGTTGATCTCGAGAAAGGTGCCGGTCTCGAGCGCCTTGGCGATGACGCGTTCGATGTCGACGTCGGCGGGCGGCCTGATGTTGATCTTGCGCGCGGTCAGGTGCCCGATGCAATCCACGTGAGGGTTCTCCATCGCGGTGAGGATCCGTTCGGTGGGATTGCGGTCGAAGGCGGCGTGCAGCGACGCCATCACCCAGTCGCGCTTTGCCAGCACCTCGTCGGGTAGGGAAACCGAGCCGTCGATCCGGATGTTCACCTCGATTCCTTTCAGGATTCGAAACGGAGCGAGCCGCTCGTTCAGCTCGTCGATCTCGAGATCCTGCTCGGGGAACGCCCTGTGAGGGTGGTCGGTGACGACGTAGTACTCGTAGCCCCGCGCCTGCGCCGCGCGCACCATCTCTGCCAGCAAGTCGCGCCCGTCCGAGTAGGTCGTGTGCGTGTGGAGGTCGCCCTTGATGTCGGCGAGCTCGACGAGCTTCGGCAGCTCGCCGAGGCGTGCAGCCGCGAGCTCGCCTGCATTCTCGCGGAGCTCGGGCGGGATGAACTGATAGCCCAGCCGCTCGTACACCTGCTCCTCTTCCGCGAACGTGAGCTCCTCTCCGGTCTCGACGACGGTGATCGAATATTCGGAGACGGACAACCCGTCCTTCACCGCGCGCTCACGAAGCGCGACGTTGTGATCCTTCGAGCCGGTGAAGTGCTGCAGCAGGTTGCCGTACGACTCGGGCGGGACGACGCGCAGGTCGAAGCGGAGACCCTCGTTCGACAGGACCGTCGCCTTCGTCGGCCCTTTTGCCACCACCTCGATCACCCACTTCAGCTTCGTGAAGTAGTCGATCAGCGTCTCCGGATCGGTCGCGGTGGCGATGATGTCGAGGTCGCGAAAGGTCTCCTTGCGCCGCCTGGCGCTGCCGGCCTCCGACACCTTCACGGCCGCAGGGTGCTGCCGCAGCACGTCGACGACGGCGAGCAGAGGCCCCAGCCCGTCGCCGAGCAACCGCCGGTCGGAGGGCTCCTGCTTCTTCTCCGCGAGCGCCTTCAGGATTCGCTCCTCGGTCTTCGCACCGAGGCCCGCCAGCGTGCGCAGCTGCTCCTGCTCGGCCGCCACCTTCAACTCCTCGATCGTCGTGACATCGAGCTCGTGCCAGATGCGAGCTGCGGTCTTCGGGCCGAGCCCCGGAAGCCGCATGAAGCTGACAACCTCGGGCGGGATGATCTTCTTACGTTTCGTCAGGGCATGCATCTCCCCGTCCTCGATCACCTGGACGATCTTCTCCTCGATCGTCTTGCCGATCCCCTGTAGCTCCTTGGCACGCCCTTTGAGCGCAAGCTCGGCGACCGAGGCGCCCGTCTCGCGAATGCGAGTTGCCGCCCGGCGGTAGGCCAGCACCCGAAACGAGGCCTCGCCCTCGATCTCGAGCAGGTCGGCCAGAAGCTCCAGCTGCTCGGCCACGTCGACGTTGCGAGGCAGAGCGCCGGTCATCGATTGAATATACGCACGTGCAGCTGCCCAGGGCCGTCGTCTGTCTCCCCACGTACAACGAGCGCGAGAACCTCGAGCCGATGCTGCGCGCGCTCGGCGACAAGGACGTGCACGTCCTCGTGATCGACGACAACTCCCCCGACGGGACCGGCGAGCTGGCCGACCGGCTCGCCGCCGGGCTCGACTACGTGGAGGTCCTCCACCGCGACCGGAAGGAGGGGCTCGGGCCTGCATATCTCGCCGGCTTTCACCGGGCGCTCTCGGGCGACGCCGAGCTCGTGCTGGAGATGGACTGCGACTTCTCGCACGACCCGAACGACGTTCCGCGCCTGATCGCCGCGGTGGCCGACGGCGCCGATGTTGCGCTCGGCTCGAGATACGTTCCCGGCGGCGGCGTGCGGAACTGGGGGCTGCTGCGCCGAGTCATCTCCGCGGGCGGATCGCTCTACGCCCGCGTCGTGCTCGGCGTCCAGGTTCGCGATTTGACCGGGGGGTTCAAATGCTACCGGCGTTCCGTCCTCGAGACGATCGACCTGAACTCGATCCACTCGAAGGGCTACGCGTTCCAGATCGAGACGACCTACCGGGCCCTGCGCGCCGGCTTCGGCGTCGTCGAGGTCCCGATCACGTTCGCCGACCGCGAGGTCGGAGGCTCGAAGATGTCGAAGGGGATCGTCGCCGAAGCGATCTGGAACGTCCCTCGCCTCAGGCTCGCGGCACTGCTCGGACGGCTGTGACGAAGCGGGTACTCTGACATCAGATGTTCGAGGTCACCGACGCCACGTTCGAGCACGACGTCCTCCAATCCGACACACCGGTCGTGCTCGACTTCTGGGCACCGTGGTGCGGCCCATGCAGGGCCGTCGAGCCGATCCTCGAGCAGCTTGAGTCGGAGTCAGGCGGACGCGTCGAGTTCGCCAAGCTGAACATCGACGAGAACCCGCTCACCGCCGCTCGCTACGACGTCCTGTCGATTCCAACGGCCATCCTGTTCGAAGGCGGCGAGGCCAGGGCGACGCTGATCGGCGCACACCCGCGCTCGCACTACGAGCGGGCGCTAGCGGAAGTGCTGCCAGCCGCTTAGCTCGTACGGCTCGCCGTTCAGGGTGAGCTCGACTCCTGTGCCTTCATCGCAGTGTCCGATGATCGTGTGCGCGCTCGGGCTGTCGACGGCGGCGAGCAGCTCGTAGTCCTCGCCGAAGCCGAGGTCCGAGAGCTCGGCTCCAGCAGCAAGCGGCACGCGTTCGAGCTCGATCACCACCCGGCAGCCGGACCGCGAGGCGATGTGGCCGGCGTCGACGGCGAGCCCGTCGGAGATATCGAGGACCGCGTTCGCGTACGCGCCGAGCTGCTTGCCCTCGTTCAGCCGAAGCGGCGGCCGCGCGTAAGACTCTCGCCGGAACGCGGCACCTGCCGCACCGAGCGGTCCGGTCACGATCAACCGGTCGCCGAGGATCGCCCCGGCTCGGCCCGGAACCCGGTCCGAGTGCCCGATCGCCGTGACGCTGAGCATGATGCTGCGTGCCGTCGAGGTATCGCCGCCGACGACGGGCACCCCGGTCTCCGCGATCCCCTCGTAGAGCTCGACCACATCTTCGACCTGCACGTCGCCGGGAGCCGCGAGCGTGACGAGCAGACCTTGGGCGTCTGCCCCCGACGCGGCGAGGTCGCTGAGATTGACCGCCGCCGCGCGCCAGCCGAGGTCGCGCCACGAGATCCAGTCGAGCCGAAAGTGGACGTCCTCGACGAGCGCGTCCTGCGTGACGATCACGCCCGCGTCGCCGAGCTCCGCGGCGTCGTTCTCGATCCGCTGCGCGAGGCCACGGTGCTCGAGTTCGGCGAGCAGGCCGAGCTCGCCCGCCTCAGAGAGCTTCATCGATCGCCCTGCGAAGACCGGCGGCATCGCGAGCAGCCCGGATGACCGCAACACCCGCTGCGCCCGCACGAATGCAATCCGCGGCATTGTTCACGTCGATGCCGCCGATCGCGATCACCGGAATGCGCACCGCTGCGCAGATCTCACTCAGGCCTGCGAGCCCGATGGCAGGATCGGCGTCCGCCTTCGACGGCGTCTCCCAGATCGGACCGGCCCCGATGTAGTCCGCGGCGCTGTCCGCCTCACGTGCCTCCTCGAGTGTCGAAGCGGAGAGGCCGAGCAGGAGGCCGTTGTCCTTCGCGCGTTCCGCTCCGTCGTCGCCCCTGCCGAGGTGTACGCCCTCGGCGCCGAGCTGGAGCGCAGCCTCCACGTCGTCGTTGACGACGAACGTCACGCCGAACCGCGCGCACAGGCTCCGCGTCGCCCGGCCGCGCTCGACGACGTCGACGCGCGCAACGTCCTTCAGGCGCCACTGCACCACTGTGGCGCCGCCGTCGACGGCCAGTCGTGCGGTTTCGAGCTCGTCGACGATCGCGTGCAGCTTCACGAGATCCGCGTACGCGAGTCGAGCGTGTCCGAATCGAGTCCCGCAAGTGCGTCGTAGAGAGCAACGTGGAAAGAGCCGGGTCCGGCCGCGCCGCGAGCCGCATCCTCGGCGGCCACGCCAAACGACGCGAGTGCCTCGGCGGCAGCTTCCAGCGGTGCATCGCGCTTGGCGGCCAGAAAGCAGCCGGTGATCGCACTCGACATGCAGCCGGTACCCGTGACCGACGCAAGCAGCTCGTGCCCGTTCGCCACGGCCAGCACGCGTTCACCGTCTGAGACCTGGTCGACCGGTCCCGTCACGGACGCGACGAGGTCGAGCTTGCGAGCGGCTGCCCGCGCGAGCTCGGCCCGCTCACTGCCGGCGCCGATCGATTCGACACCGCGAACCTCGGCGTCGACGCCGACGAGCGTCGCGACTTCACCCTGGTTGCCGCGAAGCACGGACACCTTCACCTGCTCGAGGATGCGCCTCGCGGTGTCCGTTCGATATCTGGTCGCGCCCGCTCCGACCGGATCGAAGACGACGGGAACACCGTGCGAGTTCGCGGCTTTGCCGGCAATGAGCATCGCCTCGACCCAGTGCGGCGACAGCGTGCCGATGTTGAGCACGAGCGCGTCCGCCAGCGTGACCATCTCCTCGACCTCCTCACGCGCGTGAGCCATCACCGGCAGGGCGCCGAGCGCGAGCGTCGCGTTGGCGGTCTCGTTCATCACGACGTAGTTGGTGATCTGGTGGATGAGCGGCTTACGCTCGCGCAGAAGGCGCAACGTCGTTCCTGCCGAGATGCTCATGCGGCTCCTTTCAGGTGCAGAACGTCGACCGGTCCGTCGCCGGCACCAAGCTCCGCCAGTCCGTTTCGCACGGCTTCGCTCGCGACCCGTGCCGCCTCTCGCGCGGCCTCTTCCAGGGACAGTCCCCTGGCCACGCCCGCCGCGAGCGTGGCCGAATGCGTACAGCCCGCTCCGTGCGTCGCAGCGACGTCGTGCCGGTCGACCGGGATCTCGACATGGCGCTCCCCGTCGAAGAGATGGTCGACCGGCGTGTCCCCGTGACCTCCGGTGACGAGCACGGCTGGCGCACCTCGATTGTGGATCCGCTCGGCGAGCTCGCGACGCGAGCCGGGCCCGCCGGCCAGGGCCTCTGCCTCCAGGAGGTTCGGCGTCACGACGGTCGCAAGCGGAAAGAGTTGGGCCACGAGCGTCTCGACCGCATCGTCTCGAAGCAGCCTCGCGCCGGAGCTGGCGATCATCACCGGGTCGACCACGAGCGGCACATGCCCGGCCGCGAGCGTGTCCGCAACCGTCTCGATCACCTCACGCGAGAAGAGCATGCCCGTCTTCACCGCGTCGGCTCCGAGATCGCCGAGCACGGCGTCCACCTGTGCCCGAACGAACGCGGCCGGAACTTCGTGCACGGCCGTGACACCCGTCGTGTTCTGCGCCGTCAGCGCGACGATCGCGGTCATGCCGTAGCAGCCCGCAGCGGCGAAGGCCTTCAGATCGGCCTGGATCCCTGCCCCGCCGCCCGAGTCCGAGCCGGCGATCGTCAAACACCTTGGAATCAAAACTCTCTCCCTTCGCCGGTCCTAACCGGATCAGGTTCGACGGGTGTGATCTCAGCCCCGAAAGGCACCCCGGTGACCCCAGGCTACCATCGCCAAATGGCTGTGCGCGCGGCGCTCTGGGACGAACTGCTCGAGGGCGAAGAGGTCGCCCACGTCGAGACGGTGCCCGCCGCAGACCCCCACGTCGTGGCGCTGCCGGAGGCGCTGGAGCCGAAGCTTCGCGAAGCTCTGCCGTTCGCTGAGCTCTACGTGCACCAGCGCGAAGCGTTCGACGCGGCAGCGCGCGGTGAGCATGTGATTCTCGCCACCGGGACGGCTTCCGGGAAGTCTCTCGGCTTCAACCTGCCTGTGCTCGACGCGATCGCGCGCGACCCGAAGAACCGCGCGCTTTACCTCTACCCGACGAAAGCACTCGCGCAGGACCAGGCTCGTGCACTCGCGGAGCTCAAGGCGCCGAACGTGCGAGCCGCGATCTACGACGGAGACACACCGGGGGAACGGCGCTGGCAGATTCGCAAGTGGGCGAACATCGTGCTGACGAACCCCGACATGCTCCACGTCGGGATGCTGCCGCATCACGACCGCTGGGCCGACGTCTTGCACAACCTCCGCTACATCGTCGTGGACGAGGCACATGTGTACCGCGGGGTCTTCGGCTCGCACGTCGGCAACGTGCTCCGTCGTCTGCGCCGCCTGGCACAGGTCTACGGAGCCGACCCGCAGTTCCTGCTCGCCTCGGCGACGATCGCCAACCCGGGCGAGCTCGCGGCCAGGCTCGCAGGCGTCGAGCCGACCGTCGTCGACACCGACGCTGCGCCGCGTGCCGAACGAACGATCCTGCTCTGGAACCCGGAGTTGCTCGACCCGGAGCTCGGGCTGCGCGCAAGCGCGCTCGGCGATGCGTCGAAGCTCATGGCCGAGCTCGTTTCGAGGGGGTTGCGGACGATCTGCTTCGCGAAAAGCCGGAAGGCGGCGGAGTTGATCCACAAGTTCACCGTCGAACGCGTCGACTCCGCCACGGGCAGCCGGCTCGCGCCGTATCGCGCCGGTTACACACCAGCGCAGCGGCGCGACATCGAAAAGCGCCTGGTCGAAGGCGAGCTGCTCGGCGTATCGGCCACCGACGCGCTCGAGCTGGGCATCGACATCGGCCTGCTCGACTGCGCCATCTCTGTCGGCTTCCCGGGCACGGTCTCGTCCCTGCGCCAGCAGTGGGGACGGGCAGGCAGGCGAGGCCACGGTCTTGCGGTGCTCGTCGCGAGCGAGGACGCTCTCGACCAGTATTTCGTGCGCGAGCCCGAGACGCTCCTGCAACGCAGCGTGGAGGCCGCGATCCTCGACCATGCGAACCCACGCGTCCTCGACGGCCACGTCCGCGCCGCAGCCTTCGAGGCGCCGCTCGACGACGACGATCGCGCGACCCTCGGCGACGAGGCGCTCGAGCGGGCAGCGCTGCTCCCCGACCTGAAGCACACAAAAACCGGTTACGTCTGGGCAGGACGCGAATACCCTGCCGCGCAGTTCGGGCTGAGGAGCACCACGCCCGACACGTTCGCCGTCGTCGAAGCGCAGAGCGGGACTGTGCTCGGAATCGTCGAGCGCGAACGTGCCTACTCGACGGTTCACGAGGGCGCGATCTACCTCCATCTCGGCGAGAGCTACCTCGTTCGCGAGCTCGACCTCCAGGCCCGCACCGCCATCGTGACCCCGTACAAGGGCGACTTCTACACACAGGCGAAGAAGGACACGAACACGGCGATCGAGGAGACGCTGCGCGTGGAGCGGCGTTGCGGGCTCGACCTCCACTTCGGCCGCATCTCCGTCACGGAGCGAGTCGTCGCGTATCAGAAGAAGTCGATCCGCGACCAGTCGACGCTCGAGACCGTTGAGCTCGACCTGCCCGAGACGAGCTTCGAGACCGAGGCGATCTGGTATCTGCCCGAGCCGGAGCAGCTCGAGGGATTGGAGAAGATGCCCAAGCTGCTCGGAACGCTCCACGCGGCCGAGCACGCAATGATCGCGCTGCTTCCGCTCTGGGCGATGTGCGACCGCTGGGACATCGGCGGGCTCTCGACCAACATCCATTTCCAGACCGACCGCCCGACCGTCTTCATCTACGACGGTCACTCCGGCGGCGTCGGCATCACCGAGCGCGGTTTCAACGCCTTCGAGGGGTGGGTCGAGGACACCGCGCGCATGCTCGAGGGCTGCCCATGCTCGGACGGCTGCCCGTCATGCGTGCAGAGCCCGAAGTGCGGCAACCTCAACGAGATGCTCGACAAGGCCGGGGCGAGGACGTTGTTGCGAAGGATGGTGGCCGCATCGACGTCCGCGAGCTGACGGCTGCCGACCTGCCGAAGGTCGACTCGCGACTGCCCCTTCACCGTCTCGACAACTCCCAGACGTACCTGATCGCCTGGGACGGAGACGAGCCGATCGGCCACGCACACGTGGCGTGGGAGGGCACGACCCTCGGCGTCCCCGAAATCCAGGATGTCTTCGTCCTACCCGAACGTCGCGGGGACGGCGTCGGCACCCGACTCTCCGAAGCGGCGGAGCGTCTCGCACGAGACCGCGGCCGGGACCGAGTCAGCATCAGCGCCGGCGAGGCGAACGAGGGCGCGCTCCGGCTCTACCGCCGCCTCGGTTACCGCAACGCCGACATCCCGCCTCAACGGGTGGTGGAGACGATCGCGATTAGAGGACACCGCGTCGACATCGACGACACGCTGATCTACCTCGTGAAGGACCTCCCGGCCGTGCAAAGGTAGGCCATGGCAAACCGCAAGGCGCTCGGTGGCACGCTCGTACTCGGCGGCGGGTTCGCGGGAGGCTACGTCGCGCGTCTGCTCGGCAAGCGTGGCGCGACGATCGTCTCGCCGGAGAACTTCATGCTCTACACGCCGATGTTGCCGGAGGCTGCATCGGGAACGCTCGAGCCGCGGCATGTCGTGGTCCCGCTGCGCCAGATGTGTCCGTACGCCGAGCTCTTGCTGGGACGTGCAACGGAGGTGGACACCGACCGGCGCGAGGTCACGGTCGAGACCGAGAACGGAACGCTGACCGCGAGCTATGAGGAGCTCGTCGTCGCACTCGGTGCGATCTCGCGTGCGCTGCCGATCCCGGGGCTTGCCGAACACGCGCTCGGTTTCAAGTCCCTCGCCGACGCGATCCAGCTCCGCAACCACGTCCTGCGCCGGCTCGAGGCAGCCGACTCGGCCACGAGCGAGGAGCAGCGAGACCGCGAGCTGACGTTTCTCTTCATCGGCGCGGGCTACGCCGGCGTGGAAGCGCTTGCCGAGCTGTCCGACCTCGTGCGCGACGCGATGCGCTACTACCCGGGGCTACGGGAAGCACCGCAACACTGGGTGCTGGTCGATGCCGCCGCGAAGATCCTGCCCGAGATCCCGATCCCGCTCGGCGACTACGCGGCGCGCGAGCTCGCCGCGCGCGGCGTCGACATTCGCGTCACGACGACGCTCGAGTCCGTCGAGGCCCATGCCGCGACCCTCTCCGACGGCAGCCGGCTCCCGACGAGCACCGTCGTCTGGACCGCCGGCGTCCGCGCGAATCCGGTGAACGAACGGCTCGGCCTGCCGCTCGACGAGCGCGGACGCGTGCTTGTGGATCCCACTCTCCACGTCGAGGGGGTGGCCCACGCCTGGGGGCTCGGAGACGGAGCGCGAGTCCCGAACGAGGCGACGCCGGGACAGTTCGACCCCCCGACCTGCCAACACGCCCTGCGACAGGCGCGGCGGCTGGCCAAGAACCTCTCGGGCCCGCCACGTCCGTATCGCTACCGCATGCTCGGCCAGGTGGCGACCCTCGGTCGTTACAAAGGCATCGCCGATGTACTCGGGCTGCGGTTCCGCGGATTTCTCGGCTGGTTTGTCACCCGCACCTATCACCTGTACCAGCTGCCGCTGCTCACGCGAAAGCTCCGGGTCGTCACCGACTGGACGACCGCGCTCTTCTTTCGCAGGGACATCGCCGAGCTCGGGTCGCTCGGCCACCCGGAGCGCCTCGACACCTAGACCGTCCTTTCTCACCCTTTGGAGTTAGGACATCCGGCCCTTTATGTGGCGACCGGCACAGCCGATGCGCTATCGATGCGGCCAATTCCTCGCGATCGCGTGGTCCAGGATCTCGCGCTGCTCGGGATCGGAGCACTCGTGCCCGGGGTCACCCTGCACTTCCTCGCGCACCACGACGCGCACAACCTCGGGTCGAGCGCGCACTTCATCGGCGTGGGAGTCAGCGCCCTCATCGCATCCTTCACCGCACTCGCGCTGACACTCGTCGGAGTGCGACGCCAGGACGGCCGGGTCGTGCTCGTGGGATCGGCGTTCACGGTGATGGCCGCCCTGCTTGCCATCCACGGTCTTGCCACGCCGGGGGTCGTGATCGGGAACAACGGCGTGATCTCGCTTACCGGGGCGGCAACGTTGCCTGTCGGCGGCGGCGTCCTCGCACTCTCAGCTCTGCCCGCGCTCCGGCGACCTCAGGGAATCCGCCCCCTCCTGATCCTGCAGGGCGTTGCGCTGATCGCCGTCGTCGGACTCGGCGTCGTCGGAATGGCAGTGCCGAGCCTCGTGCCCGCCGTTCCTGCGCCGGCGAGCGGCCCGGCGATCGTCGCCCTCGTGGTCGGCGTCGTGTTCTACGCGGTGCTCATCCTGCGGGCGCTGAAGACATACCTCCTGACGCAGCGGACCGTCGACCTCGCGGTGGTCATCGGGGTCGCGTGGCTGACGGCCGCCCTACCACCGGCGCTGCTCCTGACCTTCACCGATCTCGGCTGGTGGCTCGGACATGGCTTCGAGCTGGCGGGAATCTCGATCGTCGGAATCGCAGTCGCCGTCGACCTCCATCGCTCGGTTCAGTCGCGGCCGCTCGTCGGCGACCTCCGTGCCGCGGAGCTCGTTGCCAAAGAGGAGGCGTTCCTCGACGGACGTGTGCATGCGTTGCTGCAGCGGCTCGCAGAAAAGGACGAGTCGACCGAGGAGCACACGCGCCGGGTCGCTCTCCGCGCTGTGCAGGTCGGCGAGGAGCTCGGTCTTCCACCGGGACACCTGCGGGCGCTCGCGATCGGTGGGCTCCTGCACGACATCGGCAAGCTGTCAGTGCCGGAGCGCATCCTGCAGAAGCCGGCCGCACTGGCCGAGGACGAGTTCGCCGTGATCAAGCGACACCCCGAGTGGGGCGTCAAGCTGTTGCGCGAGCTCGGCGGCTTCAACGTCTCGGCGCAAGAGCTCGTTCACAATCACCACGAACGGCTCGACGGCAAGGGGTATCCCCGCGGGCTGGCGGCGGGCGCAATCGGCCTCGACACCCGCATTCTCACCGTCTGCGACGTCTACGACGCGCTCGTCTCGCCGCGCGTGTATCGCGCTGCGTGGAGTCACGAGGCCGCGCTCGGCCTCCTTCGCGAGGAGAGCGGGTCGGCGTTCGACGAGCGCTGTGTCGCCGCGCTCGAGCGGGTGCTCGGCCGCGAGCAGGTTCAGCCGGACCTCTACACATTCCAGGTAGCCGCAGCGTCTGCCTAAGCGCCGAGCGTCTTCAATGCGTCGGTGAGGCGTTGCTTCGTCGTCAGGACACCTGAGTAGAGATCCCCGTGCTTCCGCACACGTTCGAGGACGACGGGCATCGTGAACGAGAGTGGATCGAGCTTCTCGTTCACCTCGGACCAGCGGAGCGGCGTGGACACCGGCGCGCCCGGGCGTGGGCGCACCGAATACGCGGACGCGATCGTCTTCCCTTCGCCGTTCTGATTGGAGTCGATGAGGACACCGCGTCGCTTCGACTTGGTCCATTCCGTCGTCGCCAGGCCGCGATGCGTCCGCGCGATCGCCCCCGCGACGATCTCCGCGAACTGGCGCGTGTCCGCATAGGTGTAGCGACGCTCCACCGGCACGAGAATGTGCATCCCTTCCGCACTCGACGTCTTCGGAAAGCCGACGAGACCGAAGGCGTCGAGTGCCTGCTTGATCAGCAGCGCGACCTCCACGGTCTCCTTGAAGCCGACATCGGGAGACGGGTCGAGGTCGAACAGCACCCAGTCTGGACGCTCGGGCTTGTCGACGCGCGAATACCAGGTGTTCATGTCGATGCAGCCCATGTTGACCATCCAGAGCAGCGCAAGCTCATCGTCGACGAGCGGGAAGTTGACCCATTTCCTCGTCCGCGGTGACTCCCTTGTCGACACCTGCGTCCGGAATGTCCGGATCCACTCGGGTGTGTGCGACGGCGCATCCTTCTGGAAGAACTTCTTGCCCTCGATCCCGTCGGGCCACCGCACCATCGTGAATGGGCGATCCTTCAGATGCGGAACGAGCACCGGCGCCACAGCACGGTAGTACTCGAGCAGGTCTCCCTTGGTGATCCGCTCCACCGGGAAGAAGACCTTGTCGAGATTGGAGAGCTTCAGCTCTCGAGAGCCCTTCTTGACGACATCCGTGATCGGCTCCTCTCGGCGCACCTCGTCGGGCGCCTTGTCTTCACGCAGCCCCTTGTAGGTAGGGGAGCGCAGGCGGCGGTCATGCGTCCACTCGGCGAACTCCACTTCCGCGACGAGCGTGGGCTCGACCCAGATCACGTCGTTTCTCCGGACCTTCGGCATCGTCGGCACCTCGCGAAACGGAGGACTGTCCCGCCGCAAAGGTCCTAGCTTGTCGAGGAGCTTGTCAATCTCCTTCGCGTTGAAGCCTGTGCCGACGTTGCCCGTATAAACGAGCTCGTTGCCGACGTAGACGCCGAGCACGAGTGAGCCGAAGCTGGACGCACGCCGACCCGTCCCTTTCGTGTACCCGGCAACGACGAACTCCTGCTCGAGATGCGTCTTGACCTTCAGCCAGTCGCGCGTTCGCTTCCCGGGCAAATAGCGCGAGTCGAGTCGCTTGGCGACGATCCCTTCGAGGTGCTGCTGTTTTGCTGCCTCGAGCAGCGCCCGGCCGTCATCGAAGGTCTCGGAGAGCCGCACGGTCTTGTTGCGCCGCTCGAGCAGGTTCTCGAGCAGCTTGCGACGCTCGACGAGCGGCAAGTCGATGACGGGCTTATTGTCGATCTCCAGCACGTCGAAGACGTAGTAGACGATCGGCGTGCCCGGCTTCCCCTGTTGCATCGCGGAGAAGCTCGAACGCCCGCTGTCGTCGAGCGCGCACACCTCGCCGTCGAGCACGCAGTCTGGCGTCTTGACCGCCTTCGGAAGCTCCTTGGCGACGTTCTGGAAGCGTGTCGTCAAGTCGTTGGCGTTCCGGCTCGTCAGCGTCGCGTCTCCGCCGGCGACGGTCGAGATCGCGCGATAGCCGTCCCACTTCACCTCGAACTCCCAGCCCGTGCCGCGTGGAACGTCCTCGGCCAGCGTCGCGAGCATCGTCTTGTAGGTCTCGCCGCTGCTCCGTCTCGGCGCCGGCGCAGGCGCAGGCGCTGCTTCGTCGCGCTTGCGGAGGATCAGCCAGTTCTTCTCGTCGCCGCTCAGGTGCGCCGGGACGAGTGACCACGTTCCCTGCAGCTTCGAGCCATGCAGCCTCACGGTCAGGCCGCCGTTCTTCTTCTCCTCCAGCAGCTCGTAGGTGCCGCTGTCCCAGATCTCGACGGTGCCCGCGCCGTACTGCCCTTTTGGGATCTCCCCCTCGAACGTCGCGTATTCGAGCGGGTGGTCTTCGACGTGAACGGCGAGGTGCTGCTCACCGGGCTCGAGGGGGACGCCCTTCGGAACCGCCCAACTGAGCAGGGTGCCGTCCTTCTCGAGCCGGAAGTCGTAGTGCAACCGCCGGGCGTCGTGACGCTGGACAACGAAGATCGGGTCCTTCGCCTTTCCCTTCTTCGAGCCGAACGGCTCCGGCGTCTGCTTGGGATCGCGTTTGCGCTTGTACTCGGAGAGCTTCTGGGCCACGTCCTAGGAAGCTTTACGCCTCCGGGCCCTCTTGCGCTGCTTCTTCGTGCGTTCGACGGACTCGCGCAGCGCCTCCATCAGGTCGACCACCTCGCCGTGCGGCTCCTGTTCGGGCTCAGGCAGCGGCTGGCCCTCGGCCTTCGCCTTGATCAGATCGAGCAATTCCTTGCGGTAGGTGTCGTCGTACTTCTCCGGCTCGAACGGCTCACTGAGGTTCTCGACGAGTGACTTCGCCAGCTCGACTTCCGCCTTCCCCAGGTTCGGGCGCTCGACGTCACCGTCGAGCGACTCGGGCTTCCGCACCTCGTCGGCGTAGTACATCGTCTCGAGCAGCAACGCCCCGTCGTAGGGACGGAGCGCTGCGAGATGCTGCTTGTTGCGGATGACGACCTTCGCGATCCCGATCTTCCCTGTTTCCTCTAGGGCGCGCGCCAGCAGCCGGTAGGGCTTCTCGGCGCCCTCGGCCGGCAGGAGGTAGTACGCCTTCCGGAAATAGACGGGATCGATCTCGTCCAGGTCGACGAAGTCGTAGATGTCGATCGAGCGGGTGAGCTCGATGTCGAGCCGGTCGAGGTCCTCGTCCTCCAGGGGGACATAGCGGCCTTTCTCGATCTCGAAGCCCCGGACGATCTCGTCGGGATCGACCCGCTCACGGTCGTCCCGGCGGACCTTCTCGTAGGCGATCGGCGTCAGGTCCTTCTTGTGCAGGAAGTGGAAGCGGAGCTCCTTCGATTGCGTCGCCGGGAACATGCGCACCGGAACGCTGACGAGGCCGAAAGAGATCGTGCCGCTCCAGATCGGACGCATGCCACCTCGATACCCGAACGGGCCGGTGTTTCAACCAGCGACAGCGGGGCAAACGCACTACTTCAAACGGGGACTCTTGTCCTTCGAAAGGCTTCTCCACCCAGCGGGGGGGTCGACTCTTCGGGCCGGTCTCCGGCCCGAAGTCGTTCCGGAGTCGGGGATAAGGCTGTGGATGTTGTGGAGAGGCGACACTCGTCACACGCCGCGAATCTGTCCAAAGCTGTGGGAAGCTCGCTTCTGTCCACAGGCTCGGTTGTTGACTCAGGCGTAAACGCCCAAGGAGCGGAATTTGGCTCGGCGCCTGCGCTTCAGGTCGTCCGGGGCGATCGATTCAAGCTCTTCCAGCGACTCACGGAGGCTCTCGCCCAGCAGGCGGGCCGCCTCGTCCGGGTCTGTGTGGGCGCCGTCCTCCGGCTCCGGGACGATCCCGTCGATCACGCCCAGCTCGAGGCAGTGCAGGGCATCCGGCTTGAAGGCGGCCGCGGCCTTCTTGGCCTCGGCTGCGTCTCGCCAGAGGATGGCTGCGCACCCTTCTGGCGAGATGACGGTGTAGATCGCATGCTCCTGCATCAGCACCCGGTCGGCCACGGCCGTCGCGATCGCGCCGCCCGATCCGCCCTCGCCGATCACGCAGCAGACGATCGGGACCTGGAGGCGGGACATCAGCGCCTGCGAGCGGGCGATGGCGCCGCCCTGCCCGTGCTGCTCCGCGGCGACCCCAGGGTACGCGCCGGGGATATCGATCAGGCTGACGAGCGGGAACTTGTGCAGGTCGGCAAGCTCCATCAGCCGCATCGCCTTGCGATACCCCTCGGGATAGGCCATGCCGAAGTTGCGGTCCGTGCGCTCCTTGATGTCACGCCCCTTTTGATTGCCGACGAGCGCAACGGTGCGACCGTCGAAACGTCCAAGGCCGATGACGAGCGCGTGATCGTCGGCGCGGCCACGGTCCCCGTGCAGCTCGACCCAGTCGTCGAAGAGCCGTTCGACATAGTCCAGCGTGTACGGGCGGTCCTGATGGCGCGCGAGCTCGACCGAACGCCAGATCTCCTCGTCGGTCGGCCCGGCCTGGATTCGCTCGAGCTGGCGTTGCAGCTTCTCCAGCTCTCCGGAAACGCGCGCGCCTCCGAGCAGGTTGAGATTGCGCAGACGCGCCAAACGCTCGCGTAGGCGGAGCTCGTGGTCAGTCGCCATTGCGCGAGAAGAGACGGAGAAGCCGGGCGACGTACGCCTTCAGCTCGGGACGCGGGACGATCGCGTCGACGTGTCCAAAGCGGAGGTTCTGCTCCGCGAGGCCGAAGTCGTCCGGAAGCTTCTCGCGTGTCGTCTGCTGGACGACACGCGGTCCGGTGAAGGCGAGGAGCGCACCCGGCTCGGCGACGATCACGTCCCCGAGGCTCGCGAAGCTCGCGAGCACACCTGCGGTCGTCGGATGCGACATCACGCTGATCAGCGGCTGGCCGGAGTCGTGGAGATCCTCGACCGCGCACACCGTCTTCGGCAGCTGCATCAGGGAGAGGATCCCCTCCTGCATGCGCGCCCCACCGGATGCCGTCACGGAGACGAGCGGAACGCCACGCTGGGCGGCACTGTCGCAGGCCCTGGAGAACTTCTCGCCCACGACGCTTCCCATCGAGCCCCCCATGAACGCGAAGTCCATGACCGCGAGCTCCGCCGCGTTCCCGTCGATCATCCCCTGGCCGATCAGGATCGCCTCGCCGAGACCCGTCTTCATCTCCGCCTCGGCCAGGCGCTCCGTGTAGGGCCGCAGATCGAAGAAGTCGAGCGGGTCCTCCGAGCGAAGCTCGGCCGCTTCCTCGACGAACGAGCCCTCGTCGGCTAGGGACGCGATTCGCGCACGGGCGCGCATCGTGAAGTGGTGGCCGCAGTGCGGGCAGACCCAGAGCGCCGCCTCGAGCTCGTCGTCCCGGTAGTGCGAGGAGCACGAGGGACACGTGTTCGGGTGCTTTCCCGGTGGCTCTGGGACGTTCCGATGCTCGATGGAGACGTCGATCCGGGATGACATGGAACTGACGAGTTTAGACCGGCGATGGAGGCGAGCCGGTTACAGCCCGAGCGCCGCTGCCAGGCGCGCCAGGGGCGGGACGTTCCCAGAGTCGAAGGTCGCGCCCGTGAATCCCGCGCCCAGGACGTTGGTGCCGGCGGCAATCCCAGCCAGAATCCGCTCGCCGTCGGCGAGGGAAACCCCGTCCGGCTCGGGCATGAAGACCGCCAGCTCCGACGGCTCGAGAACGTCCGCGTCGAAGGCGACATACGCGCACGACACACCCTCGAGCGCCCCTCGGATGCCCTCCTCACCGAGGTGGATGCCGTGAGAGCCGATGAACTCCACCTCCGGCGGATCGAGGTTGCGCGCACCGATGAGCACGACATCGTCTGCCTCGACCGCCCCGGAATCGATCAGCCGGCGCAGAGGCATGCCCCAGAGATTCCCGGACGGGGAGCTCTCCACCGTATTGAGGTCGCCGTGCGCGTCGAACCACACCACCGCGACTCGATCCTGTCTGGCAGCGAGACCCTCGACGGCCCCGATGTGCGAACAACAGCACCCGCCGAGAACGATCGGCCTTTCAGGAAGGTCCGCCGCAAGCGCGAGGTTCTGCTCCTCGAGGGTCTCCGCCTCGATCACCGCCGTCTCGGGGTAGGGCAGCTCGAGCCAGGCTGCCTCCGCCATCGCCTCGCCGCTATCGCCCCAGGCTTGCGGAACCCGAACGAGACCTGCGCCGAAGCCGCGGCCGCACGAGTGGCACTCGTACTCCGGACCGAGTGCGACCGCCGTGTAGGTCTTGCAGTCCGGGCACTTCGCACGAAGCCGGCTCACGCGAGCGCCTTCTCGAACGCAATCGCCTCGTAGGCGACATGCATGCCGGCGCGTTCGTACAGGCGCGTCGCCCCGGTCGGGTTTTGTGCGTCCACGCCGAGACCGATGCGCGGCTGGCCGCGGCGGTAGAACTCGCCGAAGGCGTGGAGCAGCAGCGCGAGGCCGAGGCCGCGCCTTCGCCACTGCTTGCGGACGCCGATCGCGCCCACCCAACCGACGCCGCCCCGGTCCGGGTCGCCGCGCAGCACAGCCGCGATCGCGTCGCCCTCACGCACGATGAACCACAACGTCGGATCGAAGTCCGGCGCATGCACGCGATGCTCCACCCACTCCTCGAAGGGCATCGAGATGAAGGTCCACTCGTCGACGAAGGCCTCGTTCAGCGCAGTATGAAAAGCAAGAGCGTCGTCCGGCTCAAACGTACCGATGCGAAAACCCTCGGGCCACGTGGGCGCGGGCGGCGGCCCGTCGAGCTCGATCAACATCCGGTAGAACCGGCGTACCTCGCGAAAACCGCGGTGCTCGAACAACCGTCGGGCAGCATGGTCCGGCGCCAGACACCACGTGCGTGCGACCGGGAGCCCGCGTGCGCGGGCGCGAGCCTCGCCGCTCGCCAACAGCCACGCCCCGAGCCCGAGCCCCGTCTTCGTGGGATGGACGAAGCCATCCAGCTCCGCGTTCTCTGCGTGTGCGAAGAGCCCGCTGTAGGCCGCGACTCGGCCGTCCTGCTCCACGACCCAGGAGTCCTGCTCGAGGTCGGTGAGCCGCCACCAGTCCAGCAGGTCTGCCTCGGTCGAATCGGACCAGCCCTGAACCGCTTCGTCGGCCGCAACGACGAGCTCGTTGATCGCCGAGGCGTCCTCGCGCGTCGCAGCACGCACGCTGAAGCCGTCAGGGAGCGACAAGCTCATCGAGGGTGACGGAGAGCGCGGACAGATCGGCGAGCTCGCGGGTCGCAGGCGGCTCGTGGTGCTCCGCGTAGCGATTGATCCAGATCGACTGCAAGCCGAGCTCGTTCGCCGGGACGATGTCGTGGTAGTGGCTTTGCGCGACGTGCACGTGAGCGTCACGCGGAGCCCCCGTCTCTTCGAGGAACTGCAGCCAGTGCCGATGACGCGGCTTGTACGAGTCGATCTCCGACGCGACGATCGCCAGCTCGAAGGGAACGCCGATCCGCGCGATCGACGCCTCGATGAGGTCGCGATCGGTGTTCGAGAGGAGCGCGAGCCTCCAACCACGCGAGCGTGTCTCTTCGAGGGACGCGCGAACCTCCGGAAAGGGGCCCCAGTCAGGCAGAGCCGCCGCGAGCCCGCCCTCCTCACCACTCGGTGCGCCGAGCGCCGCCATCGCCACGGTCATCACCTCCCGGTAGCTTCGCCCACCGCCGGCCTGCAGCGTCGGCTCGAGCTCGTGGTAGCGCGCGAGCTCCGCGTCGGCGCGTTCCTCCCCGAAAACGCGCGCGAGCTCACCGCGGATGCCGCCATTCCAGTCGATCAACGTGCCGTAGCAATCGAACGTCGCCCAACGCTCTCTGGACATACGGTGACGAGCCTAGTCTTCGACGCGCTTCAGGACGATCGACGCGTTGTGACCGCCGAAACCGAACGAGTTCGACACGGCAACGCGCACGTCCGCATCGCGCGTTTCGTTCGGGATGTAGTCGAGATCGCATGCCGGATCCTCGAGCTCGTAGTTGATGGTCGGCGGCAGCTTGCCGTCGCGAATCGCAAGCGTCGAGAAGATCGCTTCGAGCGCTCCGCCGGCGCCGAGACAGTGGCCCGTCGCCCCCTTTGTCGATGACACGGGAGTCTTACGGGCGTTCTCCTCTCCGAGTGCGAGCTTGATCACGCGGGTCTCCGCGGCATCGCCGAGCGGAGTCGATGTTCCGTGAGCATTGATGTAGTCGATCTCGCCCGGATCGATGCCGGCGTCGTCAAACGCCATCCGCATCGCGCGGGCGGGATTCACGCCGGTGGGATCTGGCTCGGTCACATGTTTGGCGTCGGACGAGATGCCGTAGCCGGCGACCTCGGCGTAGATCTTGGCGCCGCGTGCGCGGGCACGCTCGAGCTCTTCGAGCACGAGCAACGCCCCTGCCTCGCCCATCACGAAGCCGTCCCGCCCAGCGTCGAAGGGGCGGCTGGCTCCTTTCGGATCGTCGTTCCGGCGCGAAAGCGCGCGCATCGCTCCGAAGCCGGCGATGCCGACCTGGTTGATCGCGGACTCGGTCCCGCCGCAGAGCATGACGTCCGCTCGGCCGAGCCGAATGTCATCGAGGCCCTGCCCGATTGCCATGTTCGACGCGGCGCACGCCGTGCACTCGGACGAGAGTGGCCCGCGTGTCCCGAGCTCCATCGAGACCCAGCCCGCCCCCATGTTCGGGATGATGCAGGGGATCGCGAACGGGTTCACCCGGTCGGGGCCGCGTGAGATCAGCGTGTCGTAACAGTCCTGGAAGGACTTGATCCCGCCGATCCCGGTGGCGATCGAAGCGCCGATGCGGTCGCCGTCTGCCTTGATGTCGATGCCCGAGTCGGCCTCCGCCTGCCGCGCCGCGGCGAGGATCAGCTGCGCAAAGCGGTCCATGCGGCGCGCTTGCTTGCGATCGATCCAGTGAGATGGATCGAAGTCCTTCACCTCGCAGGCGAAATGGACGAAATAATCCGTCGAGTCGAACTGGGTGATCGGTCCGGCCCCCGACTCTCCCGCAATGAGCGTCTGCCAGGTCGTCTCGGCATCGTTGCCAAGCGGTGTGACCGCACCGACCCCGGTGACGACAACCCGTCTTCGTCCGTTGCTCGACATCTACATCCCCAATCCGCCGTCGACCATGAGTACTTCGCCCGTGATGAACGAAGCCTCCTCGGAGCAGAGGAAACGTACCGCTCCGGCAATGTCCTCCGGCCGGCCGAAACGACCGAGTGGCGTATTTGCGAGCATGAGCTCCTTCATCTCGTCGGCGATCACCTGCGTCAGCCGGGTGTCGACGTATCCAGGTGCCACTACGTTGGCGCGGACCCCGCGGTTGCCAAGTTCGCGTGCGAGGGCCTTCGTCAACCCGATGATCCCCGCCTTCGAGGCCGAGTAGTTCGCCTGCCCCGGGTTTCCGTGCAGGCCGACGATGCTCGACACGTTCACGATCGAGCCGGAGCGGCGCTTCATCATCCCCCGGGCCGCGGCCCGGCACGTGTGGAACGTCCCGCTCAGGTTCGTCTCGATCACGACGCGCCAGTCTTCGTCCGACATTCGCGCGATCAGCCCGTCACGTGTCACGCCTGCGTTGTTGACGAGAATGTCCAGCTCGCCGACGGCGTCGACCAGTGCCTTCGCCTGCTCCGGGTCGGAGACGTCCGCCTCGACGGCCCGGGCTCCCGCCTCGCTCGCCACCTGCTCGGCCTCGTCCTTGCCGGAGCGGTAGCTGAGCGTGACGCCCGCGCCGGCGCGCGCAAGCTCGAGGGCGATCGCACGCCCGATCCCACGCGAGCCGCCGGTGACGAGGGCGGCCTTCCCCTCGAGCGACGCGAACGCGTCAGGCAGAGGAGAGCGTCTCCTCGAGCTTGTCGATCTCCTCGGGCGTCGAGACGGACACGGTTTTCACATTGCGGTCGATTCGCTTGACGAGGCCGGCGAGAACGTTGCCGGGACCGACCTCGACGAAGGTGTGCACGCCCTCCATCATCAGCGCCTGCGTCGCCTGGGTGAAGCGAACCGGAGCCGTCAGCTGCTCGACCAGAAGCGGTCCCATCCGCTTGGCCGATTCGACACGGGCGGTCACGGTGGACATGAACGGCGACGCAGGCTCAGCGAACTTCACCCGATCGAGCGCTGGACGCAGCCGGTCGGCCGCGCGCGCGACGAGCGGACTGTGGAACGCCCCCGAGACGCGAAGCTTGATCGCGCGACGAGCACCCTCCCGCTCTGCCTCGGCGCACGCCTCGTCGATCGCCGGATTCTCACCCGAGACGACGATCTGGCCGGGGCAGTTGTAGTTCGCGGGCCACACGTTGAGAATCCGGCGGCAGATCCGTTCCACCACCTCGTCGTCGAGACCGAGGATCGCCGCCATGGAGCCCGGGTTCTTGCGCGCGGCGTCCGCCATCGCGAGGCCGCGCTCACGCACGAGCACCACCGCTTCCTCGAACCGGAGCGCACCCGCGGCCGCAAGCGCCGCGAACTCGCCCACCGAGTGGCCGACCACGAAGTCCGGCTTGATGCCGCGCTCTCTGATCGCCGCCAGGACGGCCAGGCTCGTCGCGACGAGCGCGGGCTGTTGCACCTCCGTCTCGACGAGCTCCTCTTCCGTCCCCTCGAAGCAGAGGCGCTGCAGGTCCATTCCGGTGGCGGCGCTGCAGCGCTCGAAGACGTCCATCGCCTCGGGCACGCTGGTGGCGACCTCGCGACCCATCCCGACCTCCAGTGATCCCTGGCCGGGAAAGCAGAAGGCGACCCGACCGGGCTTCATCCCGTCCACTCCATCAATGTCGAGCCCCACGTGAGGCCCGCTCCCATGCCAGTCATCAACACCAGGTCTCCTTCCTTGAGCCGCCCGGCTGCCTGCGCTTCCGCCAGGGCAAGCGGAATCGACCCCGAGGACGTATTGCCGTAGCGGTCAACGTTAACGACCATGCGCTCCCGCGGGATGCCGAGCTTCGCGGCGGCATGATCCATGATCCGGACATTGGCCTGGTGAGGGACGTAGAGGTCGATGTCCTCGACCGAGACGCCGCAGCGCTCCAGGACGGCTTCCGCCGATGACACGAGCACCCTGGTCGCGAACTTGAAGACCTCGCGGCCGTTCATGTGAACGAACCCGTTGGCGGAGGCGTCCTCGATCCGGCGTGAGCCGCTTCCGGGTAGCGAGAGGTGAATGCCGCCCCCGCCATCCGCCCCGAGCTCGAAGCCGAGGAAGCCCGGCTTGTCGACCTTCTCCAGGACGACGGCGCCGGCCCCGTCGCCGAAGAGCACGACCGTCGAGCGGTCGGTCCAGTCGAGGATCCGCGAGAGCACGTCCCCGCCGACGACGAGCGCGCGGTCCGCAAGCCCGGCCGCCATCATCCCGTAGGCCTGCACGAGGGCGTACATGAAGCCGGTGCAGCCGGCCAGCAGGTCGTAAGCGGCTACATCCTTGGCGCCGAGTGTCTCGGCGAGCAGTGCGCTCGACGTCGGGAACATCATGTCGGGCGTGACGGTCGCGCAGAGCAGCAGGTCGAGGTCGGCCGCATCAAGCTCCGCCTGTTCGAGAGCGGCTTTCGCGGCCGGCAGCGCGAGGTCGGTGAACGCCTCGTCGGGCGCCGCAATGCGGCGCTCGCGGATGCCTGTGCGCTCCATGATCCACTCGTTGTTCGTGTCAACCATCTTCGAGAGCTCGTCGTTCGTGACGATGCGGCTCGGCACGTAGGCGCCGAGACCAGTGATCGAGATCGGCGCGCCCTGCGCCTTGCCGATCACTGCTGCTCCACCGCGAAAGTCAAGGTTGCGCGACAGGCGAGCTCGTCTCCCACACGCGCCTCGGCCTTCCCGCGCCCGATCGGCCCGCGCATGCGCTCGAGCTCGCAGCGCAGCTCGAGCACGTCCCCCGGCCCGACGATGCGCTTGAAGCGGCACGCATCGATGCCGGCGAAGAGTGCGAGCCGGCCGCGGTTCTCCTCCTCGCTCAGCACGGCAAGGGCGCCCGTCTGCGCAAGCGCTTCGACGATGAGCACGCCCGGCATCACCGGCCGTCCGGGGAAGTGCCCGCTGAGATACCACTCATCGGCGCGCACCGTCTTGCGGGCGACGGCGCCTTCGCCCGGCCGCAAATCGAGGACCTCGTCGATCAGGAGAAAGGGCTCTCGGTGGGGCAGGATCTGCTCGATCGCCTCACGCCCGAACGGCGTCGTAACGCTCACGCCACATCCGAGAGCTTGTCGCGCAGGTGGTTGCGGCCGCGATGGGCATAGCACTTGGCCGTTCCGACCGGCATCCCGGCGGCCTCGGAGATCTCCTCGAAAGAGAGACCGAGCGCATCCTTCAACACGACGACGCGCGCCTGCTCCGGCGCGATCTCCGCGAGGCAGCGGTTCAGCTCGCTCCGCAGCTCCGCGCGATCGGCCTCGCGCGCCGGATCCGCGTCGGTGGCAGCGCGGCGGTCCTCGAGCAGCGGCTCGCAGGCGCGCGCACGCTGCCGGTTCGCCACGTCGCGGCAGGCGTTGATCGTCAACCGGTGGAGCCACGTTGCGAACTGGGATTCCCCGCGGAACTGCTTGATCTTGATGCAGAGCTTCGCAAGCGCTTCCTGCGCGGCGTCCCGCGCATCTTCAGGGTCGCGCAGCAGATGGCCGGCCAGCTTTTCAACGCGCGGGGCGTGCCGTTCGCAGAGCACCGCCAGTGCCTGCGCATCACCGTCTTTTGCTCGTTTCACCAGGATCGGATCGCTCAGCCGTGCGTAGACGAGGGGCCCTTCTGAACGGAAGGACTGCTGGATTGGACGGCGGCGGCCGCGAGGCAGTTGCATCTGTGCGCTCTAGTCTAGGAGCGTGGCCGATTCGCTCGCCCCGGACGCAGTGAGGCCGCTCCTTCTCGGTCGTTTCGGCAGGGTCTACCGCTACGCAGAAGTCACGCGGTCCACCCAGCAGATGCTGGGCGAGGACAGCGCCGAGGGGGCGGTCGCCGTCACAGAGGAGCAGACCGAAGGGCGAGGCCGTCTCGGCCGGCGCTGGGAAGCGGCGGCGGGCTCGAGCATCCTTGTCTCCGTCCTGCTCGTCCCCCCGGTCGAGCCACCCCGTCTGCCCGAGCTCTCACTCGTTGCAGGAGGCGCCGTCGCCCAGGCGATCGCAGAGATCACCGGGATCGAGCCGGCGATCAAGTTTCCGAACGACCTGCTGATCGGCATGCGCAAAGTGGCGGGGATCCTCGCGGAGTCGAGTGAAGGCCGGGTGGTGCTCGGGATCGGAGTGAACGTCAACCAGACCGCGCAGGAGCTTCCGGCCGACACGCTCACCCCGCCGACGTCACTGCGCGTGGTGCTCGGCGAACCCGTCGACCGCGCACGACTGCTCGCAGCGATCCTGTTGCACCTCGAGCGCGACTACGACGCCTGGACTACGGGAACCGCAGCGTCCGGCTGAGGTTGCCGGCTGCATCGCGGGCGACGATGCGAACACTCCGCACGCGAGGCGCGCGAAAAGAGAACACTCCGGCGCGCACGGTGCGCGTGACGAGCTGTCCGTTCACGATGAGCCGGATGGTCGCGGGCTCGCTAACGCGGAAGCTCAGCTTGCGGAACGACAGCGCGCGCAGCGTCGGAGCCACGGTGTCGATGCGGAACGACATGGTGTGCACCACTGTGCCGAGGTCGTTGGTCGCGGTCAGCACGGCGGCGTACTTGCCGTCCTTCAGACCGGATGGTGTCCAGGACACGGACTCGACTCCGACCTGCAGGTCGGCGGAGTAAACGGGTACGAGCGTCTTTCCCGCCTGAGCGACGTCGAGCCGGACCGACGCAGCTTGTGTGAGCTCGAACCCGAAAGTGAGCGCATCGGAGTTGCCGTCGCCGTTCGGGGACACCGCGGCCGGTGTGCCGGTGAAGCCGCGAACCGTTCGGTCGACGAGAACGGAGATCGCGGTTGTAACCGTTGCGATGCCGTCGGTCGCGCTCAGGGCGATCTCGTAGTGGCCGTCGGCAACCCCCGCCGCCGTGAAGCGGAAGGTCTGCTTTCCCGGTTTGCGCGTCTGCGAGAAGAGCACGGAGAGATCTCGCCCGTCGGGACCACGCAGCGTTGCAGTCACGGTTGCGGGAGCGCTGAGCGTGTACGTGATGAGGCTCGAGTCGGTCTGCCCGTCGCCGTTCGGCGTGATCGTCCGGGGAACCGCCGTCGCCGAGCGGATCGCCAGGGCGACAGCCTTCGCGCCGATGGTCCCGGTTGCGCTGCGCACCGTGTCGCCCGCCGCGATCGTCCAGGAGTAGGAGCCCCGCGCGACCGCTGTGGCGTCCCACGTCCAGTCGACGTCCTGGCTCGTGCCGGTGCCGGTCGCCGCGATTGCCCCGGTCGAGTCCGCGACCGTCACGGTCCAGGGCAGCACCTGCGAGAGATGTGCGCGGAAGCGCACCTGCCCGCCGATCGCGCCGCGGGCTGTAGGCGCATAGAGCTTCGGCAACCCGATCGCCCGTGCCTGCTGCGCGATGGCACGGAGCTGGGCGTAGAGCGCAGCCCCGGGACACGTCGTGAAGCCCGTGTCTCGATGGCCCGAAACGGTTCGCAACACGACCGGAACTCCGGCCGCGTAGCGCTCGTTGCCGCCGGAGACCCACGTCAGGCTCGAGGTCGGATCGACGTGGGCGATGTCGAGTCGCCAGGCGAGCAGATTCGCAAGCGCAGTCCGCGCGACCTTAGGCGGCGCGCTCGAGCCGTAGCTCCCTAGCACTGCGACCCCGACGGAACCTGTGTTGAACCCTTCGGCGTGTGCGCCAATGACCGGTCTGTCGACACCGCCGTACCTACCCTCGAACACCTGCCCGTACTTGTCGACGAGAAAGTTGTAACCGATGTCGTTCCAGCCGTTGCCCTTGACGTGGTAGATCTCGATCCCCCGGACGATCGCCGCGGACTGCGAAGCCGTGTAGGAGTTCGTGCCGGCAGTGTGGTGCACGAGCGCGAATTGCACGCTCGGTGCATAGCTCGGCGACGCGCGCCTGATTGCCTCGTTCGCGCCCCAGACCTCGCGCGGGAGCATCGGGGGTGAACCGACCATCGAGACTCGCCGCAGCGGGATCCGCACCTCGGGGCTACGAACGAAGTACGCGCGGAGACGGTCGACACGGCCATGCAGCCTGTACTGGATCGCGTTGGCCGCACCGGTCCAGTAGGGATTGCCGATGCGCCAGCCCTTCTCAGCGCGCGCCTCCACCGTTCCGGCGTTCGGGAGGTCCTCCGCTTCGGGATCAGCACGCCGCCACGCGCTCCACTTGCTGGCCGGCGACCTCGTTCGAAACTCAACGGCGCCAGAGCCGCGCCAGTGCAGCCCGACCAGATCGAACTCGGGTGTCGCCACCGCGAGTGTCCGCCCGCCGTGCAACGGCACCTCGCGCACTGTCAGCGAGGCGCCTGCAAATGCTGCGCCGGGCGCGGCGAAGAAGAGTAAGGCGGCAACGAGAAGAGGTTTCATGGCGACGGCGACCTGGTGCTCAGGTTGCCTGTATCCGCGTTCGGCCTCAAGGGCGCGCGCCCTCCCCTGATAGAATCCTTACGAGTTGAAGAGGGCCTTTTTGCGGGTACTTTTGCTCGCCGGAGCGGTGCTCGCCTTTGCCCCGTCCGCCTCGGCAGCGGTTCCGCGCGTGCTGGCGATCCACTTCGACGCAGAAGTCAATCCCGTCACCCAGAACTACCTCTGCCACAACCTGAGCCAGGCGGCGAAGGACGGCTACGCGGCGGCGGTGATCGTGCTCGACACTCCGGGCGGCCTGCTGGAGTCAAAGGACAAGATCGTGCTCTGCGAGCTCAACGCGAAGCTCCCGGTGCTCGTCTGGGTGGGCCCCGACGGCGCGACCGCCGGTTCGGCGGGAGTCTGGATCGCGCAGGCGGCGGACTATCTAGGCATGGCGCCGCAAACGAACATCGGGTCCTCCACGCCGATCGACTCGGGCGGTAGCAACATCGGCTCCGATCTTCGCCGCAAGCTGATCAATCACGAGGCGGCGTCGCTACGGGCACTTGCACAGAGTCACGGGCGGAATGTCCGGTGGGCCGACCGTGCGGTGCGGGTGGCGACCAACGCGACGGCGGAGGAAGCGCTGAAGCTGAATGTGATCGAAGCGGTGGCACCGACGATCCCGTCGCTGCTCGAGCAGTCAGACGGCGTGAAGACCAAGCCCAAGGGTTACATCCTCGACCTCGCCGGCGCACAGATTCACGATGTTCACCTCGGCTTCTTCACGCGCCTGCTGAACACGCTGATCGATCCGAACATCCTCCCGCTGCTCTTCCTCGCGGGCCTCGCGGGGATCGGCTTCGAGATTTTCCATCCGGGGGTCGTGCTGCCGGGCGCGCTCGGGGCGGTCGCGCTCGTCACTGCCCTGTTCGGCTTCTCGGTCCTGCCCATCAGCTGGGGCGGGGTGCTGTTGATGCTCCTGGGCGTTGCGCTGTTGGTCGTGGACCTAAACGTGCCGACCCACGGCGCGCTGACGCTGGCCGGGCTGATCAGCCTGGCGGTCGGATCGATCATGCTGTTCCAGAACGCGCCGGGCTATCACACCTCGAAACCGCTCGTGATCGGGGTCGCGGTCGCCCTGGGAGCGGTCTGGGTGTTCGCGGTCAGCAAGGCCGTCCAGGTACGGCACCGCGCCGTCGAGGTCGGGCCACAGCTGATCGCCGGCTCGGTCGGCGAGGTGCGAAGCGGCGGTCTCGTCTACGTGAACGGAGAGCTCTGGCAGGCGCGGACCTCAGGCGGCGAAGAGCTTCGCCTCGGGGAGCAGGTCCGGGTCGAATCGCTCGACGGGCTCGTACTCACGGTCCGTCCACTCGGCAGCGCATAGGATCGAGCCCGTGAACGCCGCGCTCATCATCGCCGCGATCCTCGTGTTGCTCATCGTGCTCTTTCTCTTCGCTGCGATCAAAGTCGCTCGCGAGTACGAGCGCGGCATCGTGTTCCGGCTCGGGCGCCTGTTGCCGCAACCGAAGGGCCCCGGTCTTTTCCTGCTGATCCCCGTCGTCGACCGGATGGTCAAGGTCGACCTGCGCACGATCACGCTGACGGTTCCCCCGCAAGAGGTCATCACGAAGGACAACGTCCCCGTCCGCGTGAACGCCGTTGCGTACTTCCGCATCGTCGATCCGAAGTCCGCGATCGTCCAGATCGAGAACTTCATGGTCGCGACTTCCCAGATCGCGCAGACGACATTGCGTTCCGTGCTCGGCCAGCACGTGCTCGACGAGCTTTTGTCCGAGCGCGAGAAGATCAACGCGATCCTGCAGGGGATCATCGACGAGTCGACGGCACCGTGGGGCGTCAAGGTCTCGATCGTCGAGGTGAAAGACGTCGAGATCCCGTCGTCGATGCAGCGCGCGATGGCGAGACAGGCCGAGGCCGAACGCGAGCGGCGTGCCAAGATCATCAACGCCGAGGGCGAGTTCCAGGCCGCGGAGCGGCTGAAGGAGGCCGCCGGGGTCATGAGCGAACAACCCGTCTCGCTCCAGCTCCGGTATCTGCAGACACTGCTCGAGCTTGGATCCTCGCCGTCAACGACGATCGTCTTCCCGGTCGATCTGATTCGCCCGTTCCTCGAGAAAAAGGCCGGCGACACGACCTGAGCGGCGAGCTCCGCCGCGATGCCGACTCCGGCCGCGTCGCGGTGCTCGCGCCCGGCCGCGCGAAGCGGCCAGGGGCCGCGCGACCGGCGCTCGACCCTCCGTCTCCCGACGAGCTCGCGTCGTGTCCCTTCTGCGCAGGTCACGAGGACATGACCCCGCCGCAGACTCTCGTCCTGCCCGAGACCGGTGACTGGCAGGTGCGAGTCGTGCCGAACCTCTACCCGGCGCTCGAGCGGCAGGAGGTCGTGGTCCACAGCCGCCGTCACATTCGCTCGGTCGCGGAAGCAGAGGACGACGAGCTCGAGCTCGTCGCGGCGGCGTGGCAACGGCGCGCGGCGAACGAGCCCGGCAACGTCTTCCCGCTGATCAACGAAGGACGCGAAGCCGGCGCGAGTCTTGCGCACTCCCACTCGCAGCTGATCTGGTTGCCGGAGCCGACGCCCGAGCTCGTCCAGCCACGAGGAGAGGTCGTGCTCGAGGGCGACGGGGTGGTCGCGAGCTGTCCGTGGGCGAGCCGCGTGCCCTACGAGACGGTGATCGCGCCCGCCGCACCCGACGGCGATGCGCTGACGAGCCCGCTGCTGGCACCTGTGCTCCGGACCTTTGCCGGCGTCGTGCGGCGCTTGCAGCGGCTCGAGGGTCAGGTACCGCTCAACGCCTGGGTCGAGCACGGCGAAGACGACTGGCGTCTCGTGCTCTTCCCGCGGCTCAACATCCTGGCCGGGCTCGAGCTCGGCGCCGGCATCTTCGTCAACACACTTCCGCCCGAGGAGGCGGCGGCGAGGTTGCGAGAGGCCTAGAGCTCAGGCGCCTCGTGGGGCCGGCGCTCGGCGGACTGCACCTCGCGGAACCGGCGGGCGGCGTCGATCGCAGCGCCAAGGTTGAGACCCTTGTCCTTCGCCTGCTTGATGAGCATCACGGTCTCGAGTGCGTCGATGTCGTAGATCCGCTGCTTCTTCCCCTTGGTTGGAATCTGCGCCTTGTTCGTCCAGTAGTCGAGCTGCATCTTGGAGATGCCCGCGATCTGGCAGACCTGGCCGAGATAGAGCTCGACCTTGCCCAGGTGCTCCGCGAGATCGATCGGCTCGAGTAGGTCAACTTGCCGACTGACAATCATGTTGCCCTCGTCTTCCTGTGCGGTTGGTACCCCTTGTTTCAAGGTATACCGCGCTTTGTCGTTATTCGGAAGAGGCGGTTTCAAAATCTCCCCCCTTTGGTGCACTGCTTCGGGAGATTTGTGGCAAAGGCCTATGCCTGCGGGACAGCTTCAGGGGTGTTCGTGGCATCGCTCTTGTCCTCGGCGGCCTCGACGACAGGTGCGAGGCTCGAGACGTGCTCGCCCTCCCTCAGCCGCATGACGATGACCCCCTGCGTGGAACGGCCCGAGCGCTTGATGTCGTCGACAGCCATTCGGATGACCGTGCCGCCGTCCGAGATCAGCATCACCTGGTAGCCGTCGCGGACGACGCGCGAGCCGGCGAGCTGCCCCTTCGCCTCGGTCAGCTGGACCGTCTTCACCCCGAGACCGCCACGGCCCTTGACCGGGTAGTCGCGGACCGGCGTCCTCTTGCCGTAGCCGTTCTCCGTCACCACGAGCACGTCTGCGTCGTCATGCGCGATGTTGACCGCGATCACTTCGTCGCCTGCTCGCAGGCGCATGCCCTGGACACCCGACGCGTCGCGCCCCATCGACCGGACGTCGGTCTCATGGAAGCGGATCGCCTGTCCCTTCCGGGAGACCATCAGAACGTCGTCGGTACCGGAGGCGTGCCTCACGCCGACGAGCTCGTCGCCCTCGCGCATCTTGATCGCGATGATCCCATCCGAACGGAGCGGCGTGTTGTACGCCGACATCCGCGTCTTCTTGACGACCCCGTTCTTCGTCGCGAAGACGAGATACTCGGCTTCCTCGAAGTTGCGGGTCTGCACGACTGCGCGCACCTGCTCGTCCTGACGAAACGGCAACAGGTTCTGGATCGCCCGTCCCTTGGACTGGCGTGAGCCGAGTGGCAGCTCGTGCACCTTCAGCCGGTAGACCTTGCCGACGTTCGTGAAGAAGAGGATGTAGTCGTGGGTCGAGGCGACGAAGAGATGCTCGATGTAGTCCTCGTCCTTCAGATCCATGCCCATGACACCGATGCCGCCGCGCCGCTGCTCGCGGTAGGTCGTGACCGGTAGGCGTTTGATGTAGTTCGACCGCGTGATCGCGATCACCATGTCCTCTTCCGCGATCAGATCCTCGAGCTCGAGCTCGTCCTCGGCCTGCACGATCTCGGTGCGGCGGTCGTCGGACTTGCCGTAGATGTCCTTCAGCTCGAGCAGCTCCTCCTTGATCACACCGTCGATGCGCGCCGGATCGCCGAGGATCGCGCGTAGCTCGGCGATGCGCTCCTGCAGATCGTTCCACTCGCCCTGGATCTCTTCGCGGGCGAGCTTCGTCAGGCGTGAAAGGCGAAGGTCGAGAATCGCCTGCGCCTGGATCTCGGAGAGATCGAAGTCGCGCATCAGACCCTCGCGCGCGCTCTCGGTGTCTGCGGCAGCGCGAATCAGCGTGATCACCGCGTCGAGCGCGTCCAGCGCCTTCAGGTACCCGGCGAGGACGTGGGCGCGCTTCTCCGCCTGGCGCAGCTCGTACTTCGAGCGGCGGGTGACGACCTCGCGCTGGTAGACGAGGTAGTGACGGATCAGCTCGAGCAGCGAGAGCGTCTTCGGGACGCCGTCGACGAGCGCGACCGCGTTGTACCCGAACGTCGTCTGCAACGGAGTCAGCTTGAAGATCTTGTTCAGCGCGACCTGCGGGACGGCTTCGCGCTTCAACTCGACGTAGATGCGCATGCCCTCCTTGTCGGAGTGGTCCTGGAGCGCGTCGTCGGACATCGGGACCTCGGTGAGCGTTCCGGCCTTGACCAGGTCGGCGATCTTCTCGATCACGCCTCCCTCGCCGGCCTTGCGAACGCCGTACGGCAGCTCGGTGATGATGATCGCGCTCTTGCCGCCGCGGAGCTGCTCGATGTGCGCGCGCCCGCGAACGTAGATCCGCCCGCGGCCCGACCGGTACGCATCTCGGATGCCACCGCGGCCGACGATGGAGCCGCCGGTCGGAAAGTCCGGCCCCTTGATGTGCTGCGACAGCCGTTCGACGTCGATCTCGGGGTCCTCGATCATCGCAACGATCGCGTTGACAACCTCGCCGAGATTGTGCGGCGGAATGTTCGTCGCCATTCCGACGGCGATGCCGGACGAGCCGTTGACGAGCAGATTCGGGAACCTGGCGGGAAGCACCGTCGGCTGACGGCGCGACTCGTCGTAGTTCGGCTCGAAGTCGACGGTGTCGGCGTCAATGTCGCGGAGAAGCTCCGTCGAGATGCGCGAGAGCCGACATTCTGTGTAGCGCATGGCACCAGCTGGATCGCCGTCGACCGAGCCGAAATAGCCCTGACCGTCGATGAGCGGATACCGCATCGAGAACGGCTGCGCGAGGCGGACGAGTGCGTCGTAGATCGCCGAATCGCCGTGCGGGTGGTAGTTGCCCATCACGTCACCGACGACGCGTGCCGACTTCCTCGTCGGGCGATTCGGCTGCAGGCCGGCCTCGTGCATCGCGTAGAGCACGCGGCGGTGGACAGGCTTGAGCCCGTCGCGAACGTCTGGCAGCGCACGGCTGACGATCACGCTCATCGCGTAGTCGAGGAAGCTGGTGCGAACCTCCTGGTCGAGCTCGCGCGTCTCGACTCGGCCCGCGCCGAGTGGCTCGGGTGTTAGATCAGACATCTAGGTTTCGTACTTCCAGTGCGTTCTGCTCGATGAAGAGGCGGCGCGGCTCGACCTCGTCGCCCATGAGGCGCGAGAACCAGAGGTCGGCGGCGGCGGCATCCTCGACGTCGACGCGAATCAACATGCGGCGGGCGGGATCCATCGTCGTCGCCCAGAGCTCGGCCGCGTTCATCTCGCTGAGGCCCTTGAAGCGCGTGATCTGCAGCCCGCTCTTCGCGAGCGTGATCGCCCCGTCGCGGAGCTCTTCGAACGTGAGTGCCTCCATGCTCTGCTTCCCGTGCTTCAAGGAGAAGGGCGGGAGACCGCCCACGATCTCGGCGAGCCGGCCGTACGTCTTGCGCACGCGGTCGTAGATCGGTGACGCGAAGAGCTCCGCCGGCACGACAATGTTCTGCATCGCGCTCGTCTCGATCTCGATGACCTGGATCCGGAGCGCCTCAGCGTCGGCCTTCGGCTGCAACGTGTAGCCGTTCGCGGCGGCCGCGTCGATCGCAGTCACAGCCTCGTCCGGAGAGGCCGCCTCGCTCTCGACGAGACGGTGCGACAGAACGAAGTCGGCTGCCTCCGGGCCGAAGTCGGCGCGCAGACGTGCCGCCCAGCCCTGGTACTCGTTCAGGGTGCGCGCGAATCGCCCATAGCGCGCCTGGGTCAGCTTGACCTCGGCTCCATCCCTGGCCTCGATCTCGAGATCGCCGAACCGCTCGCGCACGAGCAGATCCTCGAGCTGCGAATCCTTCTCCAGGTAGTTCGACTGGCTGCCGAAGCGCGCCAGGTAGAGCGGCGGCACGGCGATGTAGACATGCCCGCGCTCGAACAGCTCGGGCATGTGGCGGTAGAGGAACGTCAGCACGAGCGTCCGGATATGCGCTCCGTCGACATCGGCGTCGGTCATGACGATGACGCGGTGGTAGCGCAGCTTCGCAATGTCGAACTCTTCGCCGATGCCCGTTCCGATCACCTGGACGAGCAGCTGCACCTCGGAGTTCGAGAGCACCTTGTCGATCCGGTTCTTCTCCGAGTTGATGATCTTGCCTCGCAGCGGGAGAATCGCCTGGTTCGACTTGTCGCGGGCATCCTTCGCGGCGCCGCCGGCTGAGTTGCCCTCGACGATGAACATCTCCGCGAGCTCTGGGTCGCGCACCTGGCAGTCCGCGAACTTCTTCGCGATTTCACCGCCGAACGCGCCCTTGCGCCGGGTCAGGTCGCGCGCCTTGCGCGCCGCCTGCCGGGCCCGCGCAGCGGAGATCGCCTTCTGGATGATCTGCTTTGCGTCAGTCGGGTTCTCCTCGAGGAACTCGGAGAGCTTCGTGTTGACGTTGGACTCGACGAACCCCTTCACCCACGGGTTGCCGAGCTTCGTCTTCGTCTGTCCTTCGAACTGCGGGTTCTGCAGCTTCACGGAGACAACGGCCGCCAGGCCTTCGCGCACGTCCTCGCCCTCGAGGTTGTCTTCCTTTTCCTTCAGCAGGCCCATGTCGCGTGCGACCTTGTTCAGCGTGCGCGTGAGAGCAGCGTTGAACCCGGAGAGGTGCGAGCCGCCCTCGTGCGTGTTGATGTTGTTGGCAAAGGTGTAGACGGATTCCTGGTACGACGCGTTCCACTGCATCGCGACCTCGATCTTGCCTTGCTCGTTCTCGCCTTCGAAGTAGGCGATGCTCTTGTGGATCGAGTCCTTGGCCGCGTTGACGTGCGCAACGAAGTCTCTGATTCCGCCTTCGTAGTGGAACTCGATCGCCTCGCCGCCGGCGCGCTCGTCGGTGAGGACGATGCGCAACCCGCGTGTGAGGAAGGCCGTCTCGCGCAGCCGCTGCTGCAGCGTCTCAGCCGAGAGCTCGAGCTCCTCGAAGATCTCTGCGTCGGGCAGGAACGAGATCGTCGTGCCGGTGTCGCCCTTCTCCGCCTCGCCGACGACGGCGAGATCGGCGTTGGGGACGCCGCGGGTGAATTCCTGCCGATAAACCTTTCCATCTCGGCGCACTTCCGCGATCAACCACTCGGAGAGCGCGTTCACAACCGACACGCCGACGCCGTGCAGGCCGCCTGAGACCTTGTACGGCGAGCCGTCCGCGCCGAACTTTCCGCCGGCGTGCAGCTTGGTCAGGACGACCGTGAGCGCGGAGGTTCCCTGCTCCTCCATCTGGTCGACGGGAATGCCGGATCCGTAGTCCTTCACCGTCACGGAGTTGTCGGGGTGGAGGGTCACCTCGATCCGTTCATTGCGTCCCGCAAGCGCTTCGTCGACGCTGTTGTCGACCACCTCGTAGACGAGGTGATGGAGTCCCCGGGCGCCCGTCGAGCCGATGTACATGCCAGGTCGCAGGCGGACCGGCTCGAGGCCCTCGAGCACGGTGATGTCCTTGGCGGTATAGGTGGCTTCACTCATGAAAAAAGCCCTGCAAATTCCCCACTTGCGGGCACCCCGAATTCTAGCAAAACGAGCGGTCGTTATCGCTGCGAGAAAGGCTTGCCGCTGCGGCTTTTGCGACCACTTTGCGCAGCTCTTCGTCACGAATCTCTCGCGTGAGTGATTCAGCTTTTGCGACGTGCTCCGGGCTCGGCGGCGGCGGGGGCTTCCGGGCCGCCTCGGGACGGTCTTCGGTGGGCTCCGGCAAGGGTCCGGGCGCAAACGCAAGACGACGCGGTGCGCTGTCACCGAGGCGGCCGCGAATCTCTTCGGCGCGGGACGTCAACTCGAAGGCCCAGATCGAATCCTGCGTGTGGACGTGCAGCGTTCCGTCTCGCGCCAGACGCGCGGGCCAAGCGTTCCGCGCGATCTCGGGCCCGACCGCTACCACCCACTGCTCGACGACCGGCGCCATCCCCGACGCAGGCCCGAAGCGGCGGAGCTGCCGGGCGACCCCCTCCCCGACGCGTTCCATCAGGCGGCCCGTACCTCGCCCGAGGCGACCTCGAGCAGCTGCGCCGGATCGACGGGGAGGGCGGATGCCTCCGTCGCGGTGATGAGCGTCTGGCCGGACCCGAGCACACGCTCGGCAAGCACGCGCCGGCGACCCGGGTCGAGCTCGGAGAGAACGTCGTCGAGCAAAAGCAGCGGAGCGAACCCCCGCCGCTCGGCGATCAGCGAGGCCTCGGCGAGCAGGAGCGCGAGCACGGTGAGGCGCTGCTCGCCCTGGGAGCCGAAGCTCCGCAGATCGCGCGGGCCGCTCGTCAAGACGATGTCGTCGAGGTGCGGCCCGAGGCCCGTCGTTCCGCGCTCGAGGTCACGGTCGAGGCGAGCCTCGAGCGTCTCGACTGTCGGCGGTTCTCCTTCGTAGGTCATCCGAGCAGCGGGCAGCCCGAGCTCCTCGGCACGTTGCGCAAAGAGGGCGGCGAGCCACGCCACGACCTCCGTGCGAGCTTCGACGAGTTGGCGGCCAAGCGTCGCGACCTGCTCGGTCCACGGGGCGACCGCGGCGCGTGACGAATAACCGCCGGCCGCGCGCCGCAGTGCCGCGTTGCGTTGCGCCACCGCTGCGGCGTACTCGACCGCCAGCGAAGCTCGTGCCGGGGCAAGGCGACCGAGCACCCGGTCGAAGTACGCGCGGCGCACCGCAGGACCGCCCTTCACCACCGCCAACCGGTCGGGCGTGAAGACGAGCGTGGCGACTTCGCTGCGTAGCTGCTCGGCGGCTCGCAAGGCGGCGCCGTTCACCTTCGCGCGCTTTCCTTCGCCGACCTCCAACGTGACTTCCAACTGCAAGGCGTTGACGCCGCGGCGGCCCTGCAGCGCGATCCGGCCGGCGCGTTCGCCGAAGCGAACAAGCTGTGCATCAGCGCGTGTCCGCGGTGAGAACCCCTGCGTGCCGACGTGCAGCGACTCGAGGAGATTGGTCTTCCCCGCTCCGTTCGGTCCGACGACCAGTAGCAGGCCGGGCTCGAGCTCGAGGTCAAGTCGGGCGTACGAGCGAATGTTCCGAAGCGAGACTCTGTCGACGATCAGACAGTGACCGTTCTAGCCTGGCAGCCGGATCGGCATGATCAGGTACGTCGGGTCGTCCTCGCCGCCCTCGATGACAGCAGGGCGAAGCGGAGAGATCAGACGTAGCTGGATCTCGTCCTCGGCGATCGACTCGATGCCTTCGCGCAGGAACTCTGCGTTGAACCCGATCTCGAGCGGCTCGCCCGAGAACTGCACCGGAAGTGATTCCTTCGCCTCGCCGACGTCCTGGGTGCGGGCGAAGACGGTGAGCTCTCCTTCGGCGAAGCGCAGCTGGATCGGCGACGTGCGCTGCACCATCACGCCGACGCGACGGACGACGTCGAGCACCTCGTTGCGCGGCAGGGTCACGTCGTGTTCGAACGCCTCCGGCAGAAGCTGCTTGTAGTTCGGGAACTGACCGTCGATGCGACGTGTCGTGAGCCACACGTCGTCCGCAGCGAAGACGACCTGGTTCTCGTGCACGCCGAGCTCGATGTTGTCGCCGGACTGCGCGATGCGTGCGAGCTCGCCGAGTGCGCGCGCCGGGATGATCGCCTCCAGTTCGGGCACCTCGCCGCTGAGCTCCGTTTCCTTCACCGACAGGCGGTACGAGTCGGTCGCAGCCATCACGAGCTTGCCGGCCTCGAACCGGACGAGGATCCCCGTCAGCACCGGTCGGGACTCGTCGCGAGACGCCGAGCGCGAGACGCGCGAAACCGTATCGAGCAGCGATTGCCGTTCCACGGTGAACGTCCCGACTGCGTCGAGATCGGGAAGACGCGGAAAGTCCTCCGCGGCGTAGGTGTGGAGTGTCGAGGTCGACGGGCCCGACGTGACGTGCACCACGTTCTCGTCCGGTCGGTACTCGATCGTCACCTCGTTGTCCGGCAGAAGCCGCACGAGGTCGACCAGCAGACGGCCGGGCACGACGACGGAGCCCTCTCCGTCGACCTGCGCGGCGACCGACGAGCGCAGCGACAGCTCCATGTCCGTTGCGGCGAGATGCAACCGGCCGGCCTCGCCCCGAAGGAGAACGCCAGACAGGATCTGAACGCTCGCACGCGTCGAGACCGCTCGGGCGACCACACCGAGCTTCTGCGCGAGCTCGTCGCGCTGAGTTATGACTTTCATCCCCGTCTCTACCATGGTGTTGCTTTCAATCATTTAAAACCTCGTTGTAGTCATAGGGGTTGTGGGACCGGTGGAGGAAGGGCCCCATGCCCCTGGTTGAGCCATTCTTGCAGGGGGCGCAGATGGTGGAGAGATCGGGTGTGTCAACAGGCCCAGACCCTCATCTGACTTGCTTCACACGCGCGGTCAATTCCTGCACAAGGTTGTAGACAGATCTGTCCTCACGGATGAGACGCGCGATCTTGGAGGTCGCGTGGATCACCGTTGTGTGGTCGCGACCGCCGAATTCCCTGCCGATCTTCGGGAGCGAGGAGTCGGTGAGCTCACGCGAGAGGTACATCGCGACCTGGCGGGGATAGACGATGTTCTGGGAGCGTTTGTCGCTGCAGAGCTCGTCCATCGTCAGCTGGAAGCGTTCCGAGACGAGCTCCTGGATGCGGCGAATCGAGACCTCCGCCGCCTCGCCTTGCGGGAAGACGTCCTTGAGCACGTCCTCGGCCAACTCGACGGACAGGGCACGTCCGGTGAGTGAGGAGAAGGCGACCACTCTCGTGAGCGCGCCCTCGAGCTCACGGATGTTGGTCGAGATCCGCGAGGCGATGAAAGAGAGGACCTGCGGCTCGGGGACATGGATCCCGTCCGTTTTGACCTTCTTGCGCAGGATCGCGATGCGCGTCTCGAGATCGGGCGGCTGGACGTCGGTGATCAGGCCCCACTCGAACCGCGAGCGGAGCCGTGCCTCGAGCGTCGCGATGTCCCGCGGCGGCCGGTCCGAGGACATCACGATCTGCGAGCCGGCTTCGTAGAGCGAGTTGAAGGTGTGGAAGAACTCCTCCTGGATCCGCTCCTTGTGCTCGAAGAACTGCACGTCGTCGACGAGCAGCAGGTCGTAGGTGCGGTAACGCTGCTTGAAGCCCTCGATCCGCTTGTCGCGCAGCGAGTTGATGAAGTCGTTCATGAACGTCTCGCTCGTGACGTAGCGGACGGACAGGTCGCTCGAGTGCTCTGCCACGTACTGGGCGATGGCCTGCATCAGGTGGGTCTTGCCAAGCCCCGTTCCGCCGTAGACGAAGAGTGGGTTGTACGCCTGCGCCGGCGCTTCGGCGACGGCGAGCGCCGCGGCGTGCGCGAACCGATTCGACGAGCCGATCACGAACAGGTCGAACGTGTACTTCGGGTTCATCCCAGAGTCCATTGAGCCGGCGGCGCCGTGCCGCTTGGGCGCCTCGAGCGGAATGGGCGCATCGGCAGGGGTCCGTTCGGTCACCGAAAGCGCCACTCGCCGCTCCTGTCCGGTGACGTCGCGCACTGCCGCGCCGATCAGCCCGAGGAAGTGGCCCTCGATCCACTCGCGCGTGAAGTCATTCGGAACGCCTAGAACAAAGGCGTCGTCCGAGAGCTCCGTCCCTTCGGCCTCGGCGAACCACGTGCGGTACGTGGTTTCGTTGAGGGCCCCCTTGAGCCGACCGGCGACTTCGTTCCACAGGCTTTCCGCAGTCAGCTCAATTGGGCGATCCACGCCGCGTTACCACTCCTCTTCGGCTCGGGGAGCGGCGAGCATACCAGCGTCTTTCTGCGGCTACAACGGTGGAAACTGGGGAAGAAATTCCGGGAGTTTGCAGGGATTTCCCAAACTCCACACGACTCTCCACACCTGTGGATCAACCATGTCGGTTCGTCATATTTGGAGGGAGTTCTCGCCCCGCGGGCTGTGGATAACGTTGTGTAGCAGTGCTCAGCTAGACTGGCCCGTCCACGGCTCCCTCGGGAGCAACTTTTCTCCCTCTTCGACCTCGTGAAACGCACTTACCAGCCCAACGTGCGCCGGCGAAAGCGCAAGCACGGTTTCCGTGCGCGCATGTCGACGCGCGCGGGTCGCGCGATTCTGAAGCGCCGCCGCGCCAAGGGCCGTAAGAGCCTTTCCGCGTAAGGACCCGATGCAACGCAGGAACCGTCTGTCTCGGTCGCGAGACTTCGACGCCGTCTACAGACACGGCCGCTCGACCTCGACGCGGTTCCTGGTCCTCTACTGGTTTGAGCGCGACGGAGAAGGAGGGGATGAGCCAAGGCTCGGGCTGGCGGTGCCGCGTTCCACCGGCAACGCGGTCGCCCGGAACCGGATCAAGCGCCAGCTGCGTGAGACCTGGGCCGAGCGCCTCGAGCGGATCCCCGCCGGCCGCGACTACGTCTTGATCGTGAAGCCTGGCATGCCCGAGGCCGTCGCCGCGAACGGGTTCGACTGGCTCGGCGAGCGCGTGGACGAGGTCCTGGGCAAGGCTGCGGCATGAGGTACGTCGGTGTCGGCGCTGTTTGGGTGTACCGCTTTACCCTCGCGCCGTTCCTCGGAGTCGGGCAGTGCAAGTACCACCCATCCTGCTCGCAGTATGCGATCGACGCGTACAAGGAGTTCGGCCTGTTCAAGGGGACCGTGCTTGCGGGCTGGCGCCTGCTGCGCTGCAACCCCTGGAGTCGCGGCGGTGTCGACTACGCGCGCGACCAGAAGGTGTTCCGGTGATCGCCGTGCTCAACGCGGTGTTGATCGCAAGCCCGCTGACACCGCTGGAGCATTTGCTCCGGCACATCCTCAACGGCCTGCACTCGGTCGGCCTGCCCTGGGCCTGGGCGATCGTCGCCCTGACGATCATCGTGCGGATGCTGCTCGTGCCGCTGACGGTGAAGCAGATCCACTCGATGCAGAACATGCAGGCGCACGCGCCGCAGATGAAGGAGATTCAACGCAAGTACAAAGGCGACAGGCAGAAGCTGAACGAAGAGCTGATGAAGTTCTACAAGGAGAACAACATCAACCCGGCGTCATCGTGTCTGCCACTGCTGGCACAGCTGCCGATCTTCATCGGGCTCTTCTACACGCTGCGCGCTTTCGCGAAGCACCCGCCTGGCGGGCAGGCCGCGATCGACAGCGGCGAATTCTCCTGGCTGCACTTCGTTCCGGACATCACCAAGCACGCAAACAGCCACTGGTCGGGCTACGTCTTGCTCACGGTCTACGTCCTCAGTCAGATCGCCTCGACGTACTTCATGTCGGGGACGATGCAGAAGTCGCAGCGCTATCTGATGATGGTGCTGCCGGTCGTCTTCATCCCGTTCATCCTCAGATTCCCGACCGGGCTCGTTCTCTACTGGATGACCACGAACCTCTGGACGGTGGGACAGGGACTCATCACCCGCCGCCTGATTCCGAAGGTGGCCCCGCCGACGACGCAGAAGCGCTCGTCGCGGACGCCCGCGAAGGCCAGCACAGATGACGGCGCGCAGCCGGAGGCCGAGGTGGTGCCCGCACCGAAGGCCGCCCCCGGGCCACCGCGCCGCGTGAAGCGTAAGAAGAAGGCGAGGCGTTGACGGAGCTGCAGGTCGAGGCGACCGGCGAGACGGTCGGCGAGGCCAAGTGGGCGGCGCTGCGAGAGCTCGAGAAGAAGCAGCCGGGTCTCGACAAGTCGGCCGTGCGCTTTCAGGTGGTGACGGAGGGCGAGCGCGGGCTTCTCGGTGTCGGCTTCGCGCCGGCGAAGGTGATCGCGACCATCTCCGCCAACGCGGCGCCCAAGGAGGAGGCCGAGCCGGTAGACGAGTCAGAGCTCGCCGCAGAAGCGCGGGAGCTCGTGACCCGAATCGTGGACGGAATCGGAGTGAGCGCGCGCATCGACGTGGAGGAGAGTGACGACGCCATCACGGTCTCGTGCTCGGGTGTGGACCTGGGGATGCTCATCGGTCGCCATGGCCAGACGATCGATGCGGTGCAGTACCTTGCGAACGCGGTCATGTGGCGACGTCACCCCGAGGATCGCAAGGAGGTCGCCGTCGATGCCGCGGGCTATCGCGGTCGCAGGCGTGTCACGCTCGAGTCGCTTGCGGTGCGTTCTGCGGAGCGGGCGCTCTCGGACCGCGAGCCGGTCGACCTCGAGCCGATGACGGCGATCGAACGCAAAGTCGTGCATCTGCGATTGAAGGAGTTCGACGGCGTGGAGACGACGAGCGAGGGCACCGAGCCCAACCGCTACGTCGTCGTTCATCCTTTGTGAGCGGATCTAGCTGGGGGAACCTCCCGGTTCCCCCAGACCCCCTCCACCGGTCCGCTGACGCGGACGAGCGGCTTCACCGCTGGCTAAAGGCCCTCGTCGACACACCGGGCCTGACGGCGATCAAGGACGTCGAGGAGGCTCGCACCGCCCTGCTCGAGGATTCCCTGCGGGGCCTCGAGCGCGTGCAGGCATTCGCCGGGGCGATCGTCGACGTGGGTTCCGGCGGCGGCGTGCCGGGGATTCCGCTCGCGGCGTCGCTGCCCGATCGCGAGGTCGTCTTGCTGGAGGCGACCGGCCGAAAGTGCGACTTTCTGCGCATCTGGGCGCCGCCGAACACTCGCGTGATCGAGGGGCGCGCAGAGGAACAGGAGATCGACACCTACGGTGTCGCGGTCGCGAAGGCGCTCGCGATTCCTGCGGTCGCCGCCGAGTGGTGTCTCCCGCTGGTGCGAGCAGGAGGCGCTGCCGTCCTCTGGGTCGGGCCGAGCGCTGATCTCGAGCATGTCGCCCGTGTGGCCAGGGAGCTCGGCGGCGAGCTCGCGGACTCCAGTGACGGGCTCCTCGTTTTGCGCAAAGTGCGGCCGACTCCGGAGGGGTTTCCGCGACGCGTCGGCGTCGCGAGAAAGCGTCCGCTTCCCTGAGTACTCTGGCGAGGTGGCGAAGGTCTATGCGGTGGCGAACCAGAAGGGCGGCGTCGGCAAGACGACGACGGCGATCAATCTCGCGGCCTGCCTTGCCGAAGCGGGTGAGCCGGCGCTCGTCATCGACCTCGATCCGCAGGCAAACGCGACGTCGGGGCTCGGCGAGCGGGCCAACGGCACGTCCACGTACGACCTTCTGGACGGCGCCTCGCTGGAGGACCTGGCGAAGCCGACGAAGTTCCACAACCTGCACCTGATTCCCGCCAAGCCGGACCTTGCCGGCGCAACCGTCGAACTGACGCAGCACAGCGACGGCGACACGTACCTTCGCCAGGCGCTGTCGAGCGGGACCGAGCGGTACTCCTTCGTCTTCCTCGACTGTCCCCCGTCGTTCGGGCCGCTGACGGTCAACGCGCTCGCGGCCGCCGACCGCGTGCTGATCCCCGTGCAGGCGGAGTACTACGCACTGGAAGGCCTGTCGCAGCTCGTGCACTCGATCAACCTCGTCAAGGCACGCCTGAACCCGCGGCTCGCGGTCGGCGGGGTGCTCCTGACGATGGTCGACGGCCGTACGCGGCTGTCCGCCGACGTCGAGGCCGAGGTGCGCAAGCACTTCGGCGAGCTCGTCTTCACGACGACCGTGCCGCGCTCCGTGCGTCTAGCCGAAGCGCCGAGCCACGGTCTCCCTGCAATCGCGTACGACCGCCGTTCGCGCGGCGCCGACGCTTACTGGAAGGTGGCGATGGAGCTTGTCGAGCGCGCGTGAGAGACGAGGCCTCGGCCGGGGCCTGGAAGTTCTGCTGGGTGGCGCGACGGAGAGCGAGCTCGCTCAGCTGCCCATAGACGCGATCCACCCGAATCCACGGCAGCCGCGGCGACGCTTCGATTCGGATGCCGGCGCAGGACTGGCGGATTCGATCCGCGCCGCTGGGGTCGTCCAGCCGGTGCTCGTCCGCCCGCGAACCGCCGGCGGCTACGAGCTGATCGCAGGTGAGCGGCGCTGGCGCGCTGCGCGTGACGCGAAGCTGAAGACGGTCCCGGCCGTCGTTCGCGAAGCCGACGATCGCGAGACCTTGCTGCTCGGCCTGGTCGAGAACGTCGCGCGCGAGGATCTGTCGCCGGTCGAAGAGGCCCGCGCCTTCGCGGTGGTGCTCGACGAGTTCGGTCTCGCGCTCGGCGACCTCGCGGAGCGGGTCGGCAAGTCGAAGCCGGCGGTGTCCAATCGCGTGCGGCTGCTCGAGCTGCCGGAGGACGTGCTCAAGATGGTCGAGCGGGGGCAGCTGACGGAAGGTCACGCACGAGCGGTGCTCGCCGTGCCGGACCACGAGGGCCGCCGCGCATTGGCCCGGAAGATCGTCCAGAAGGGCATGTCGGTGCGCGCCGCCGAACGCGCTGCACGCTGGGCCGGCGCGAAGACGAAGCAGCGGCGCCCGGTCTCCAGGCTCGATCCGGCTCTCGTTGCACGGGCGAAGGTCGCGACCGACCGAATTACCGGCTTCTCCAGTCGAATCGTGTCGAATCGTCTCGAAATCTCCTTCGCGGACGAGACCGAGCTCGAGGAGCTGGTCGAGGCGCTGGAGCAAGCCGCGAAGTAACGCGTATCCCGTTCTGCGCCGGTGGCGTTGAACGGTTGGAATGCTTGGACTGTGGCTGAACGACATGGAGTCGCTCGAGGCGATCTGCCAGGACGACGAGGCGAAGCGGATCTTCCTCCGCATGGCCGCGATGTCGCGTGACGGCAACATGGGCAACTTCCTCAGCGAGCTGGCGCGCGACGAGGACCTTGACGACGAGACCAAGGGAACGCTGAAAGAGCTGGCCGAGGACAACACGTTCCTGCTCGCCGTCGAGGACTACCTCTCCCGCACGGAAGTCCTTCACTAATTCACTACGGCCCGAATCGAGACAGGAGACCGTCGGAAGTCATGATGGCCGCGAAGCGGCCGGACTTCCGACGGCTATGGGCGATCGTGGACTCGAACCACGGACCTCCGCCTTATCAGAGCGGCGCTCTAACCAACTGAGCTAATCGCCCCCGGACGCTGGATTGTAGCGGGGGGTTTCCTTATGCTCGGCCGCATGGCGACGCTCGGCGAGGTCATGACCAGGGACGTCCTCTCGGTCGAGCCGTCGGACACGATCGGCGAGGCCGCCGAGAAGATGACTCACTTCGGCGTGGGCGCGGTCGTCGTCTCCGACTTCGGTCGCATGATCGGGATCTTCACGGAGCGCGATCTGATGCGAGCCGTGGCCGGACGTGTGCATTCGAGTGAGGCGCGGGTCCGCGAGTGGATGACGCCGGACCCTGTGACGATGACCGAGGACGCGTCGGTCGAGGAGGCCGGCGAGACGATGATCGAACGAGGCTTTCGGCACATCCCGGTGGTGGCAGGCGAGCGCGCCGTCGGGATCGTCAGCATCCGCGACGTCGCTGAGTGGCGCCTGAAGGAACAATCCGGCTGAACGTTCCCGGGTAGCCCAGGGGTCTGGTTGCCCCTTGCGGAGGTTTCGGTGCGAGACGGCTGAGCTACCATCAGAGCAAGCCCATGCAGGAGATGCAGATCTACGGGGTCAGCTTCGATTTGGTCGGCAAGCAGCCCATCGTGCTGCTGAAGACCGCTGAGGGAAACAAGTTCCTGCCGATCTGGATCGGCCATCCCGAAGCTGCCGCGATTCTGATGAAGCTGCAGAGCGCGTCGACGCCGCGGCCGATGACTCACGATCTCGTCACCGACATGCTCGACCAGCTCGGCGCGCAGGTGACTCGCATCACGGTCACGGAGCTTCGCGAGAACACGTTTTACGCGCAGATCACCGTCCAGCTCGATGGCTCGGAGATCGAAGTCGACTCCCGGCCATCTGACGCGATTGCGCTTGCAATTCGCGCCGAGGCGCCGATCTTCGCCGCGGACGATGTGATCGAGGAGTCCGCGATCGAGTTCGAGGGCGAAGAGGTAACGGAAGAGGAAATCGAGTCGAAGGTCTCCGAGTTCAAGAGGTTCCTCGAGGACGTCACGCCCGACGAGTTCGCCGTCGAGCCGGAAGACGAGTAGCAGCTAGGTCTCTTCGCCTCGGCTGACCTCGCGCTTCGTAAGGTCGAGCACCCCTTCGAAGAGCTCCTGCAGGCCTTCACCCGACAGGGGGCCGCGGTTCGCCCGCTGCAGGTACTGCAGCATCCACTCCTCGCGTTCCGGATCGACGAACCCGATGCCGCGGGACTCCTTGTAGCGCTTCAGCCGTGCAACGAGCCGTAGCCGTGCGTTCATCGCGTCAACGATCGACCGGTCGGTGTCGGAGATCTGCTGGCGGATTTGCTTGATGAGTGGATCTTCGGTCATGGTCGTCCTGGCCACTTCAGCTTGACAGGCTTGTCGCTACGAGGAAACGCGATCAGCCGGAACGGGTACGTGACTCGGGCGCGGACCGGATCTCCCAGCGAAGGCGTGCGTTCGTGGACGGTCACCACGATCCGGTCCCCTTCGTCTCGTAGGCTGACGATGCGAAGGTCGTAGCCGGTGCTCGAGCGTGGGCCTGCGGCGACGAGATAGACCTCACGGCGGTTGAAGTCGATCGGAGGCAAGGTGAGCGGCCGCCCGGGATTGTTCCGCGCGAGGGTGTCGCGAAGAGCAGAGCGGCTGCGAAAGACGTCGCGGGTGATGCGGGTGAACTCGAGCGGGCCGACCTTTCGCGTCAGGTCCTCGTAGCGCACGGACCGCGCGGCGCTCCCGCAGCCCGAGGCGAGTAGGAGCAGCGCGGCGCTAATACACGTAGACAGTCTCGCCGTACGGGATCGTCTTGTAGAGCTGCGGCGCGACCCACATCGGGACGCGGACGCAACCGTGACTTGCGGGGTAGGGCGGAACGGACGGGTTGCCGTGGATCGCATAACCACCCGTGAAGTACAGCGGGTCGTAGAGGGTCCCGAGCGGACTGGGGTCGAAGCCGCCCACCTTGCGGTACACGGCGAATGTCCCCACGGGCGTGAAGGCCCCGGCGATGCCCGCCGTCGAGATCGGGACGATCAGAGCGATCTTCGAGTCGCGCACGACGTAGAGCACCTGCCGGCCCTTGTTGACCTCGATGTGCGCCGCCGGCCTCGCGAACTTCGGTGCGGGGTGACGTGGGTTCGCCAGTGCCAGCCAAAAGCGGGCGTCGACGGCTCCCGTCCGCGGGAGCCCGTGCACCTTCTGGAATGCATACACGGCGTCGAGCATTCGGCCGTCGAAGCGGAGCCCGTAGGGCGCCGCGTAGTGCAGCCGGCGTAGCTGGTCTCCGACCTGTGCGACAGCGGTGTTCCGAGCGCCGAGCACGAGTCGCGGTAGGACGACGCTCGCGCGCAGTGACCGGACGGTGCCCGCGTATCCCTCGCTCGGCACGACCTCGGTCGTGATCCTGTATTTCGTGAGCCGCTTCGTGTCGAGCTTGATGCGCACGCGGCTGCCGAACGTGCGCTCGAGGATCACGTCTTGCCCGCGCGCGACCTTCAAGGCGAGCGTTCCCGCGGCGGCCGGGACGAGGTGGGCTGTGAAGTAGTAGGCGCGTCCGCGCGCGCTGCTGCCGGCGAAGCCGGTGACGAGCTTCGGCACGACGCGAAGCGTGAGCGGAACGGCCGCCGCCCGCTCGCTGGTTGCGGTGTAGGAGCCCGGAGCCCTGATTCGCGCACGGAAGCGATACGTGCCGTCGGCGCGCGTCCTGGTGGTCGCGATCCTTCCGCGTGGGCCTGTGAGCTCGACCGCAAGGTTTCGCTCGCCGGGGACGATCGCTCCGCGCAGGACGACCTTGCGCCCGTAGTGGACCGGGTTCGGGCCCGCCAGGGTGAGCCCGTACGCCGTGACCGATGCGGTCGCGGTTTCGGTCGTGCCGTCTGTCGACCGGGAGGTGAGTGTTGCCGTCCAGCGACCGGCGGCATACGTGTGCTCGACCGTCTGTCCGTCTGCTGCCGTCCCGTCGCCGAGGTCCCAGTGATACGAAGCTGCTCCTCCCGCGGCGACGAACGTCACGCGTAGCGGTGCCGGGCCGGCGGCCGGCGTCGTCTGGATCGAGGCGAGTGGCGCTGCTCCGGTGGCGGCCGGGAAGAGAATCAGAAGGGCGAGAGCGCAAACCAGGCCGCAGCGCACGCGCGCAGAATATCCACCTGCGGTTTCCCTGCAACTGAAAGGGTCAACGCAACTGCGTTGAAGAGGCCGTGGACGATCATGCCCGGGTAGACGCTGCTCACCCGGCTGCGCAGATAGGCGAGGCCCATGCCGAACGCCGCGAGGAACGGAAACGCCTCCACGAGGCCGTGCGCGAGGCCGAAGGCGACGCCGGTCAACACGATCGCGGCCCACTTCCCGTAGCGGACGATCAGCGAGTAACCAAGCCCCCTGAAGGTCAGCTCCTCGACGATGGGCGCGACGACCGCGATCACGATGCCGTTCGCGATGTACGCGGCGGCGTGCTTCGGCTGCCAGACGTCGGGCGTGATCCCCTGCTCGCGTCCAGGTTGGAGGATCGGACCGAGAAGCCGGGTGAGGACGATCATGAAAATCCCGATGCCGAGCCCGATGCGGGCTGCCGTCCCCCAGGAAGTCGGGCGCCTCAGTGCGAAGACCTCGTGCCGATTACCCGCGACGCCGGCGATCCCGTAGACGATCGCCGCGATGATTGCGTACTGGACGAGGTTTCCCTCGACGGTCACCCACTTGTAGAGCAGGTCCTTGGGCGGCTTCCCTTCGGTGAACCGCAGTGAGTAGCTCAGAGCTGCGAAGGCGAGGACGAAGCCGGTCCAGAGCGTGAGCGCGCGGTTCATGCCACCCACTGCCAGAGCGCCCATTGCACGACCGCGACACCGAGGAAGAGCGCGCTGCACGCGACGACTGCATTGTGCAACCGAGGCCTCCCGCTCGTCAGTGCAGCGAGCGCGAGGAAGAGCGGGAAGACAACGAGTCCGAATCTCGGGAGGGAGAGCAGCGGCCAGCGCGAGCTCGGATAGCTGAGCGGGATCGCGAGGCTCACCGCGGCGAAGAGACCGTACGGCGCGCCGAACCGGCGCCAGGCGACGACGGTCAGCGCGACGAAGAGCACGAGAAAGACGAACGCCTGCAGATTCTCCGCCGCTGCGTGCATCTGATTCGCGCCGGCGACATGCGTGCCGTGGCCGACAACGAACTGCTCGAGCCCGCGCCAGGCCGAGACGGCACCATCCCAGATTCCACCGAACGGGCCAGCGGGTGAGACGTGCCGGTGCCAGCGGTCCTGCGCGTCTGAGAAGGCCCACGGGTCGTCGACCTGCTGCCAGAGCACAAGCGGATAGATCGCGGCGACCGGAAGCGCGAGCGCGACACCGCCGAGCGCGCGCAGACGATCACGATCCCGCCAGGCGAGCAGCGCAAGAGCGGGCAGCAGTGCGATGCCCCCGGCGCGCGTGAGGATCGCCAAGCCCGCGAGCACGCCTGCGCTTGCAAAACGGTTCCGTTCTGCGACCGCGAAGGCTGCGAGCACGAGCAGGAGGAAGAGCGACTCGCTGTACACGGCTTGCAGGAACAGGCTCATCGGGAACACCGCGAGATAAAGAACGCTGCGCTCTGCGCCTTCGGGCCCGAGCCGCTCCTCCGCCAACCGGTAGAGCAGGAGGAACGAGCCGAGGCAGCAGGCGAGCGACACGATCAGCCCCGCCAGCAGGTAGTGGCCGAAGAGGGCCCGTCCGAGGGCCGCGACCAGTGCGGGGTAGAGCGGGTGGAATGCGGCCGAGGTTCCGTCGTAGCCGTTCTGCGCGATCCGGAGGAAGAAGTCGCTGTCCCAGCGCGCCCAGATGTCCGTGAAGTAGCCGAGCTCGTGGAGGCGCGGCGTGTCCCAGCGACTTGCGTCGGGATGTCGGTTCGGTTCGAAGAAGAAGAACGCGAAGATCGCCGCGATCCAGATCGCCGCGCGGCTCCAGAGGTAGATGTCCAGCGCTTGCCTTTGACCAGCGCGCACGGCCGCATGATCATAGGCGGATGAGGGTGTTCACCCTGGAGGAGGCCAACGCCGCCCTCACCGAGCTTCGCCCCATCGTCGAGCGCATGGTTCAGCACCGGCGGGACCTCACCGCGGCGCAAACCCGTCAGGTGGAGCTCGTGACCAGGATCGCCGGGAACGGCGGCGACATGGTCCCGAGCGACCTGCAGGACCTCGCCGAGACGATCCAAAGCGAGGCCGACGCGATCTCCGACTGCGCCGAGCAGATCAACCAGGCGGGAGCGCAGGTGAAGTCGCTCGAGGAGGGGCTCCTCGACTTCCCGGCGAAGCGCGGCGAAGAAGACGTGCTCCTGTGCTGGAAGCTCGGCGAGGACGAGATCCGGTTCTGGCACGGCACCGACGAGGGTTTCTCGGCCCGGAAGCGGCTCCCGTGAAGACGGTCAGCGCAAAGGAGCGCGGGACGCCCGTCGAATAGAGGCGCATGTCCCCGTGGACGCGTCTCGCCATCGTGGTCGGCGTCATGGTCGTGACGATCGTCGTCGCGCGTCTAATCGACCGGCGCATTGGGCGCCGGGATCTGCCGCCCGAGGCGATCACCCGCTACCGGATCCTGCGCCGGAGCATCACGACGACGATCATCTTCGTCGGCCTCTTGTCGGCTCTCCTCGTCATCCCGCAGGTGCGGGCGGTGGCCGGCGGGTTACTTGCGTCGTCGGCGGTGATCGGGATCGTGGTCGGCTTTGCTTCGCAGCGGACCCTCGGGAACTTCGTCGCCGGGCTCCTGATCGCCTTCACGCAGCCCCTTCGGCTCGGTGACTCCGTTACGGTCGACAACACGGAGGGCGTCGTCGAGGAGATCGGTTTGATCTACACCCTCGTCCGCATCGAGAATGGCGACCGGCTCGTGATCCCGAACGAGACGCTTGTCTCGGATACCATCCGCAACTCCACGATTCGCAGTCGAGAGAAGGTCGCCGAGATCAGCCTCCAGGTTCCACTAGGTCGAGACCTCGGTGCGGTCGTGGACCGGCTGCGAACGCTTGCGGACGACGCCGACGCCTTCGTGCAGGACCTCGCGGGAGACGCGACGGTCGTCGTCCGCGCGCCCGCTCCTGACGAGGGTGCAGCGGAGACGCTCGAGCGCGAGCTCCGGCTGCGCGCGTACGAGCTCCTTCGCGCAGAGGGTGTCTACGCATGACCCCTCCGCCGCGCCGACGCCGTCGGCCGCCCCCCTCGGACGCGTTCCTGCTCGAGCGTCTGCGCAAGCGGCGTCGCGACCGGGTGAGGAGCAGGCGCAAGCGGCTCGGCAAGGTCATGACGGGCTTGTTGATCGGCACGGCGCTGTTCCTCGTCATCTCCAGCTTCACGGGCGCGGCCATCTTTCTGAACAGCTGCGACCTCAACTCGCTCAAGCCGGTGGAGGTCGGCCAGAACTCGTTCGTCTTCGCTGCGGACGGTTCCATGCTCGGATCGATCCCGGCAGAGCGCAACCGCCAGCCGGTCACGCTCGACCAGATCAGCAAGTGGGTGCCGACCGCGACGATCGCGATCGAGGACCGGCGTTTCTACAAGCACGGGGGGCTCGACTATTTCGGCATCGTGCGCGCGCTCTACGCGGACATCCGCGCGGGGAAGGTGGTGCAGGGCGGCTCGACGATCACGCAGCAGCTCGTGCGCAATCTGTACATCAGCAACAAGTCGCAGACGCTCGGCCGCAAGACCACCGAGGCGTGCCTCGCGATCAAGCTGGCACGGAAGAAGTCGAAGCCGTGGATTCTCACCGCGTACATGAACCAGGTCTATTACGGGAACCACGCTTACGGCATCGAGGCTGCGGCGCAGACCTACTTTTCCAAGCCGGCGCGGAGATTGACGCTCGACCAGTCAGCGCTGCTCGCGGGCCTGCCGCAGGCGCCGTCGCGCTTCGATCCGTTCCAGCGGCCTGCGGAAGCGATCGCAAGGCGGGACGACGTCCTCCGCGCGATGCTGAACAACGGCGACATCACTTCCAGTCAGTACGCGAATGCCGTGGCGAAGCGTCACCTGCGTCTCAAGGCCGGACGCCTGTACACGCGCATTCGCGAGCCGTACTTCTTCAGCTACGTGCGCGAGGCACTGCAGAAGCAGTACGGCGCGAACACCGTGCGCTCGGGCGGCCTCAAGGTCTACACCACGATCGATCCCCGGCTGCAACGCTTCGCCCTCGACGCGATCAAGCGCACGCTTCCGTACTCCTCCGATCCTGCGGCGGCGATCGTGTCGATCAATCCGAGCAACGGTGCCATTCGCGCCATGACGGAGATCAGTCCGGGGAACCCGAAGAACCAGGTCAACTTCGCCTCCTCGGCCAGGCGCCAGCCGGGCTCCACCTTCAAGACGATCGTGCTGACGACTGCGGTCTCACAAGGCCTGAATCCCGCGACCACCACGTATCTCTCGGCTCCCTTCAAGTACGACCCGACCGAGACGGGATCGTGCGACACGAATCCGCCCACTGCGTGGTGCCCGGAGACGTACGACCACACGTATCTCGGGCCGACATCGATCGAACGGGCGACGCTTGCGTCCGACAACACCGTGTATGCGCGGCTGTCGCTCGACGTCGGGCCGGAGAACATCGCGGACATGGCGTACCGCCTCGGCGTGAGGACCGACCTCCGCACGAGCGACGGTGCGTACGTGCCGTCGATGGGGCTCGGCTCTCGCGTGGTCACGCCGATGGACATGGCCTCCGTCTACGCGACGCTCGCGGCGGGCGGCGTCTACTCGACGCCGATGGCGATCCGAAAGGTCGTCCTGCCGGGCGGGAAGGTGGATACGGAGGCGGGCTGGGGCGTGCCACAGCGCAAGCGGGCCGTGCCCGATTGGGTCGCCGCCGAGGTCGTGCGCATTCTCGAAGAGAACATGACGCAGGGCACCGGTGTCGGTGCGTACTTCGGCAAGACCTCCGCTGGCAAGACGGGCACCACCGACAACTTCGCGGACGCATGGTTCTCCGGCATGGTGCCCGGGCTCGAAGCCACGATCTGGATCGGCTATCCGAAAGGTGAGATCCCGATGCTCTCGGTGCACGGGATCGCGGTCTCGGGGCCGACCTTCCCGGCCACGATCTGGAAGCTGTTCATGGAACGCGCGTCGTACTACGCGCCGTTCCCGAAGGAGTTTCCGACGCCGAAGTCGTCTCCGATCTGGATCACGCGCGAATTGCAGTACGCGATGACGGGCGCTACCTACACGCCGACTGGAGCGGCGCAGGCACCGACGACGACGAGCTCGGGAAGCGGCAATTCCAACGGCTTCTCCCAGGTTCCTGGCGACGGCACCCAGCCGTAGCTTCACGCTGCGGCTCACGGCTGCCGCGATCCCGCTCTACCTCGGGGCCTGCGCCGTCCCCGACGGCGGGCTCTTTCGCGCTGCGCGCTTTCGCGACGTTCATCTCTACCAGGGCTTCGCCGACGCAGTCCTCGACGGGCGCGTTCCCTACCGCGATTTCTTCATGGAGTATCCGCCCGGTGCGCTGGCAGTCTTCCTCCCGCCTGCCGCCTTTGGCTCGCCGCACTACAACGCCGCCTTCAAGGCGCTGATGGCTCTCTGCGGGCTCGCGACGCTGGTGCTCCTGGCGTGGCTGCTCGTGCGTCTGGGAGCCTCGACGAGGCGCCTTACGGCTGCGGTGCTGCTCTTCGCCCTCTCGCCGATCGCGCTCGGGCCGATCTCACTCAACACCTACGACGCGTGGCCCGCGCTTCTGACCGTCGCAGCGTTGGCCCTGTTCGTCGGCGGCCGAAGCACGGCGGCTTTCGCGCTCCTCGGCGTAGCCTTCGCAGCAAAGGTCTATCCCGTCGTCCTGCTGCCGCCGGCGCTGATCTTCGCCTGGCAGACGGGAGGCCGAGCGCTCGCGTTGCGAGGGCTCGCAGCCTTCGTGGGCCTCGCGACGCTCTGCATCGTTCCGTTCCTCGCAGTCGCGCCACATGGATTGGTGGAGAGCTTTCGAGCGCAGGCCGCGCGCTCGCTGCAGGTCGAGAGCCTCGGAGGCTCGCTGCTCGCCGCTGCCGACCGGCTCGGCGTCTACGACGCCACCGTCGTCCACCGAACGGGCCATGCCATCTCGTACGACCTCGTCGGATCGCTTCCCGAGACAGTCGCGGCGCTGAGCTCGATCGCACAGGTAGCGGCGGTCCTCGGTGTTGCATGGCTCTACGCCCGCGGCCCTAGCTCGGATCCGCGCCGGCTCGCGTTCGCGTTCGCCGCGGCGATCGCAGGCTTTCTCGCATTCACGCGCTTCTTCTCGCCGCAGTACCTCGTCTGGCTCGTCCCGTTCGTCCTCCTGCTGGAAGTGCCCGCGTGGGTCGTCACCGCGGGGGCGCTCGTGCTGGCGCAGGTGTGGTTCTTCCACTACAGCGACGTGTTCGCCCTCGGCGGCTACATCTGGCTCGTGCTTCTGCGCGACCTTCTCGTGCTCGCAGTGTTCGTCCTCGCCGTGCTCGAGCTACATGGGCGCGCGGCGAAAGACGAGGATCCCGTCTTCCTCGAACACGAGGTGCCACTCCGGGTTCCGTCGTAGCGCGGCGAGCTGCACCGCGGTCGGAACCGGTGCATAGCGATCCGCGTAGCCGGGCTGTGTCTCGTCGGCGGCGACCCACTGCGCGTCTTCGAGGAACGGAAAGCTGAGGACGCGACGCCGTGCGGACAGGTGCGCGCCGAGCGTGTTCGTCGCACTGACGACCTCGCCCGAGGGAATGACGTCGAGCGCGCGCTCCGCGACCTGATCGTGCACCGTGACCCGCGCAGCGGTCGCCTGGAACTGCTGGCCGCCGGGCAAATGCCGGAAGCCCGGAATCGGACCGAGCCGGTAGTTGCCGATCAGTGCCGCGAGCACGACTATGGCGCCGATCGGCAGCAGCCAGCGCGAAAGCCGCTTCGCGCCGAAGATCGCGGCGATGATCAGAGGAGGAATCAGTCCCGCCGTGTAGTGGAAGTGGATCGACGTCTGCGTCGTCGTCGAGGAGAGCAGGTTGATTGCGAGCTCCGGGAGTGCGGCGACGAGGACGATCGGCGCGAGCAGGCAGAGCCCGGCGAGCGGCGCGACGAGCTCGAGCAGGTAGTGAAGGTCGCGCGCGCTGAAGGCCGCTTCGACGATGCGCAGCGGGTGTGTGAGAGCAGTCTTCAGGATGCCGCCGGCGGAGCCTCCGACCTCGCTGTAGCGCCCGTAGAAGTCCGACTCCGCGCCCGCGTTGTAATGCGGGATGACGACCGCGATCGCCACTGCAGCCCAGAGCCCGGCCACGCCTGCGATCGCCGCGCCGGCAAGCCAGCGTTTGTGTGAAAGCGCGTACCAGATTCCGAAGCCCGCCACGACGAGCGCGATCTCCTCCTTACATGCCGCAGCTGCGATCGCCAGCGCCGTGAAGGGCAGGAGCCGGTCTTCGTCGAGGTACCAGAAGGCGAAGAGTAGGAGCGGCGTCGCGAGTGCGACGGGATGGAATTCGTTGAGCGTGAGCCAACCGGTGGCCGGATAGAGCAGGTAGGCGAGCGCGAACCCGAGTGCGGAGTGCGCGGAGCCGAGGTGCTTGCGCGCGAGCCAGTACACGGGAAGAGCTCCGACGGCGACCGCGATCGCTTGCGCGACGAGCAGCAAATCCGGGCTCGGCCAGATCCACCAGAGCGGGGCGAAGACGACGAGGATCGGGTCGACGTGAGCCGCCAGTCTCGAGATCTGGTCGCCGTGCAGGTCGGTCATCTCGAGTGGATGTCCGTGGGCCGTCGACCAGACGGCCTGCACCATGTTCCCGAGGTCGAACCGGCCGGTGATGAACGCGTCGTGGCGCAGAGCCGAGAGCGCCGCGAAGCCGGCGGCATACGCGGTGATGCCCGCGGCGAGGAGCAGACGCGTGCTCGGGAAGAACGTCAGCCGTCTCACAACAGTCGCTCGATGATCTCGCGCCACTGCTCGCCGAGCACCGCCTCGCTCGCCTTGCCTTCGTAGGCCGCGCGGCCGCCCGCGGCGATGCGGCCCGCGAGCTCCGGGTCCGAGGCGAGTCCGCGGATCGCGCCGGCCAGCGCCTCCGCGTCGCCCGCGGGGACGAGGAGCGCGCTCGCTTCGTCGCTGAGAAGCTCACGCGCAGCGGGTGTGTCCGCCGTGATGAGCGGCGCTCCGCAGGCGATCGCCTGGAACGCCTTGTTCGGGATGACGCGGCGTGCTTTGCCGGACGTTCCGAAGATGCCGAGCGAGCAGCCGGCCTGGCGGATCGCGTCCGGCAACTGCTCGTACTCGATCCAGGGCACGTGTTCGACGTTTGGGGGAGGATCGGCGAGCAGTCCGTCGAGCTGGCCGCTGCCGACGATGCGGAAGCGAATATCGGGTGCCAGCCTCGCTGCGGCGAGGATCGTGTCGACGCCCTGGAGGGGGATCAACTTGCCGACGAAGAGCGCGACGAACTCGTCCGGCGCCTCCCAGCCCAGCTCGAAGAGCCGCTCCTCCGCACCGACGAAGCACACGGGAACGCCGTCGAGACCGGCGAGCTCTGCGAAGAAGCGGGCCTGCGCCTCCGTGTCCGCGACTACGACGTCGGCGGCGCGGAACGCGTGGCGATCGACGCGCTCGAGCGTACGTGCTGCAAACGAGCCCGCTGAGAAGCGGCCTCGGTCGGCGACGAGCGTGTCGGCGAGCGACACGAGCGGGTTGAACACGATCGGGCGGCCGCGCGCAGCGCTGTGCGCAGCCGGCAGATCGAACTGGCCCGGATAGCCGACGATGAACGCGTCGAAGTCACGCGGTCGTCGAAGCAGCAGTCGTGCTTCTGCGGCGGCGAGCCTTGCCGCCTGCACTGGTCCCGCCGACCACCCGCTGCGCTCGTCGTCCCAGACGGAGAGGTGGACCTCCTCGACGTCGACGCCTGCCTTGCGCAGGCACGAGATCACCTGCGAGTTGCGCGGATAGCCGCGCTCGTACGTCCCGAAGTAACAGACTCTCAACGAGGCATCGGCGGGAAGCCCGCTCGGCCTCTATGAGGCGTCGCCAAGTCGACGCCTCAGGAGAGGACTTCGTCGACGAGCAGCTCGGCGCGGTCGCGTTCCTGCGCGCGCTCCTCGTGGTGGCTCGTGATCATCTCGCTGATCAGCCCGAGCGAGAAGAACTGCATCCCGATCACGACGAGCAGGACGCCGAGCAGCAGGAGCGGGCGCTGGCCGATCGCATGCCCGAGCGCCTTGACCACGGTGAGGTAGATGAGGATCGCCGAGCCCATGAAGCCAAGAACCAGTCCGAACCCGCCGAACAGATGGAGTGGGCGATGCCGGTAGCGGCCGATGAACGAGACGGTCAGGAGATCGAGGAAGCCGCGCACGTAGCGCTCGACGCCGTACCGGGAGCGGCCGTGCTCGCGCGGGCGATGGTTGACCGGCAGCTCGGCGATGCGGAAGCCGCGATAGTGGGCGAGCACGGGAATGAAGCGGTGCAGCTCTCCGTAGAGGCGCAGCCCGTGCACGACCTCTGCCCGGTAGGCCTTGAGGCCGCAGTTCATGTCGTGCAGGCGCACGCCCGAGAACGCGCTCGTGACGCGATTGAAGATGCGCGAGAGGATGCGGCGCGAGAGCGGATCTCGCCGGTGCGTCTTCCAGCCCGACACGAGGTCGAAGCCCTCGTCGAGCTTCGCGAGCAGTCGTGGGATCTCCGCGGGATCATCCTGGAGGTCGCCGTCGATCGTGACCACGGTCTCGCCGCGCGCCTGGTCGAAGCCCGCGACGAGCGCGGCCGCCTTGCCGAAGTTGCGGCGCAGACGCACGACCCGCACGTTCTGCTCGGCAGCGTGTAACCGGGTGAGCGCGCTGAACGTTCCGTCGGTCGAGCCGTCGTCGACGAAGATCGCCTCCCAGGGCGTATCGAGCTGTTCGAGCGCGGAGCGCAGTTCGTCGTAGAGCAGCGCGACGCTCCGCTCCTCGTCGTGCACCGGTACGACGACGGAGATCACGGCAACTTTATATCCGACGCGCGCGGGATAGCCTCCCTACTCATGGCGGACCTGATCTCGCTCGAGGAGGCATTGGCCCGCATCTTCGAGCAGGTCAGACCCCTGGATGCGGAGCCCGTTCCCCTGGCGGCCGCGGCCGGCCGGGTGATCGCAGAGGATGCGCGCTCGGGGGTCGACCTGCCGCCCTTCGCGAGCTCGGCGATGGATGGGTTCGCGGTTCGGTCGAGCGATACCCCGGGCCGGCTGCGGATCGTCGCGCGGATCGCCGCCGGCGTGCCCGCGCCGCGAGCCCTCGAGCCCGGCGAGGCGATGGGCATCGCGACAGGCGGTGTCGTGCCCGACGGTGCCGACGCCGTCATCCCCATCGAGTACGTTGTCGAGAGTGACAACGGAGTCGAGATCGAACCAACTGTTGGCCAGGGTGACCACGTACGCCCTCGAGGTAGCGACGTCTCTGCGGGGGATGTCGTCGTGTCGCAAGGCTCGCGTCTCGGGCCCGCGCAGGTTGGTGCACTCGCAGCCGCCGGGCTGGTCGAGGTGTCGGCAGCGCGGCGCCCGCGCGTCGTCGTGCTGGCGACCGGCACGGAGCTTCGCCGGCCCGGAGAGCCGCTCGGGCCAGGCGAGGTCTACGAGGCGAACGGCGTGTTGCTCGCGACCGCGTTCGCCTCCGCCGGCGCCGACGTCGAGACACATCCGACCGTTGCCGACGACGCGGCGGCGCACAGGCGTGCGCTCGAGTCGGGGCTCGAGGCAGATGTCCTCGTCACCTCCGGTGGCGTGTCGGTCGGCCCGCACGATCTCGTTCGCGGGCTGCTGGCCCAGCTCGGCGTCGAGGAGATCTTCTGGGGCCTGGCCGTCAAGCCGGGCAAGCCCCTTGCCTTCGGCGTGCGCGGGCCAACGCTCGTGTTCGGCCTTCCCGGCAACCCGGTCTCGTCGCTCGTCGGCGCCGAGGTGTTCGTCCGGCCGGCGTTGCTTGCCCTTCAGGGCGCGAGCGTCCCTGGTCCCGTGTACTCGGCGGGGAGGCTGGCCTCGGCGATCAGACGCAACAAGCAGCGCGACCAGTTCGTTCGTGCACGGTCTGTTCCGTCCGCGACCGGCGTCGTGCTCGAGCCGATCATGGGTCAGGAGTCGCACATGATTGCGCGAGCAGCGACTGCGGACGCACTCGTCCATGCGCCTCGCGGCGACGGCGAGCTTGCCGCCGGCGACACCGTGCGCTACTTGCCGCTGGCCTGAGCTTCGAGCTCGTACGGCTTCGCGCCGCGCGGCTCCACTCGGAGCAGTCTCGCGTACGCGATGTAACGGTGTGAAGCGAAGAAGCGCGGATGACACGCCTGCAGCTCGACGACCTCGTGCTTCGGCGAGCGCAGCACCGAGAGGTCGGTCGCCTTGACGATGCGGTGATATGTCACCGCGTAGATGAACGTCCCGTACGGGACCTCGATCGTGACTCGGTCGCCACTCTTGAGCCGGTCGATGTGCGAAAACGGCGCGAGGTACGTCGTGCGATGCCCGGCGATGTAGATGAGCCTGTCCTCGCCCGGCATGAACGTGCGTCCATCGCGTCCAGGGCCTTTCTTGAGCGTCTCGTGGTCGGTGCCGTTGACGAGCACCATGTTCACGCCCATGCGAGGAATGCGGATGCGCCCGATCGCCTCTCCGCGGGTCGAGCTCGCGCGGTAGCGTTTCGCCTCACGCGCAATGCTCCGGCGCTCGTCGGCGAGCGACGTGGTCGCGATCGGGGCCGAGAACGCCTCGACGCGCTTCTGGTATTGCGACGCGAGCTGGTGCTGCTTCCACTTCGTATAGACCGCGGTGAAGGGGTCCTGCCATTGCCAGACGAGGAGTGTCCAGGCAAGTGTGAGCGCACCGGCGATGATGAGCAGCGTCCCCGCGATTCGCAGAGCTCGCCGCATCTAGCCTTCCAACACTTTGAGGTCGGGTGCAGCCGATCGCCGGCGGCGGTTGCGGATTCCGAGGACCATCCTCCGTACCACCCTGCGTACCGGCCCGGTCGGCGGGAGCTCGGAGGCTGCGGGATACGGCGCGTAACGGCCGACCGAGAGCGCCGCGAGCTGCCCCGTGCTTGCGAGCCAGACAACCAACAGCGGCAGCACGATGAACGGTATGTACCCGACGGCGCGCAGGTCCGCGAGGTACAGAGGCGTGTCCCAGCCGAGACCGAAGCGTTCGGCGAAGACGGCGAGCAGGAGCGCCGGCCCGGCAAGCCCGGCGACGAGGACGCCGAGCCGCACTGGCACGCGCCCATTTCGCAGTTGCGGAAGCCAGAGCCAGATGTGGAGTGAGGGCAGGAGGAAGATGAGCGCAAAGGGATTGGTTGCGACGACGAGCAGCGAGAGCCCGCCAAGGCAGAGCAGCGAAGCGGTATGGCCCGCGAGCTCTTCCTCGGCCGTGATCGAGCGCCGTGGGATCAGGCGCTCGCGAGAAACGAGCCAACCGGCGAGTGCGAAGACGCCGAGGGCGAGCAGCGATTTCGCGGGCCAGTCGTGCGCGACCGGACTGTGCGGTGAGATCGGCCGGCCCGAACCGTCGGGCCACGCGCCGAGCAGCCGAAAGAGCTCGAACAGCCCGACGACCCAGGCCCAGAATCCCAGCCGGCTTCTGTATGCCCGGAGTGCCGGGCCGAGCGGAATGTGTCGCCTCCGACAGCGGGCGAAGAGATCAACTGCTGTTGCCAGGAAGGGCAACAGGCAGGCAAGGAGGACGAGCTCGATCGCCCAGCCGCGGATCAACCGCGAGCCGAGATAGAGATAGCTCGAGGTGCCCTGCGTGAACTCGAGCCCCTCGTCGAGCGTCCCGATTGCGTCCTGTGCCGCTCTGCCCACCTGTGCCAGCCGGTCCGCGCGCAAGCCCGCCTCGGTGTCGGTGAGCGGGTCGGGAGGGTTGTCGCCCGCGGTGGTGAGCGTCACCGCTGCGACACCGTGGGTCAGGAAGGGTGCCTGTTCGTACAACGAGAACGGAAAGCCGAGATCGACAAGCTGTCGCATCGCGCTCGGGCGGGCAGGCGGCCGGCCTGTCTGCGCCGAGATGCGCGCCGCGATCGTCTGCAGGAACGTCCCGGAGGGATTGCGCGGTGTGTCGCCGTTGAACTCGAGTCGCACTCGCCCGCTGCCGCCGACCGCGTCGAGGTTGATAACCCCGGCGATGTCGCGTCGTAGCGGCGCGTGCGACGCGAACCAGGCAGCGCCGAGACCGCCTGCGGAACCGCCGTCGGTCGAGACGAAGAGGATCGTGTGGTTCGGGCGTAGGCGTCCGGAAGAGGCGCCGGCCGTCGCGCCGTACGCACGCGCGAGCTCGACGAGCATTGCGGTGCCCGAGGCGTTGTCGTTCGCTCCCTGCCCGCTCCCGTCATTGTCGCGGTGAGCCATCACGACGATCGTCCCGGGCGAGCGTCCGACCACTTCCGCGACGAGATTCTGCATCTCGACTTTCCCCCGTCCGGGAATGACGCTGCTGAAGCGTTCCGTGCGAATTGGAAGCCCGTAAGGCTGGAGCTGGCTACGGAACCACTGGACCGGACCGCTCGCGCCTGGCGGCCGGCTTGATTGTTCCTCGACGAGATTCTTCGCGAGCTGACTTGTCGCTTCGCCGTCGAAGGCCGGCAGGAACGCCCGCGGTAGCGGCGTCGGCCGCGCGACGCTGAACGCGGCCACGAGCAGAGGCAGGCCGACGAGCAGCCAGGTCCCTCGGTAGAGGCGACCGTTGACCGGTCGCTGGAGCGAGCCGGGACGCGCCCGGCGCCGCTCGGTCCGGGGCGGAACGGTTGCCATCCGGGGCTATAGTAGGCGCCGAACCACCCGGCAGAGACTGTCCGGCAGGCACGATTCCGCCAAGCCGACATGCCCGATCCCTCGACCATCCTCCTCGTCGACGACGAGGACTCAATTCAGAAGCTGCTCGCCTATCCACTGGAACGCGAGGGCTTCCGCGTGCTCCAGGCGCGTGACGGCGAGGAGGCCATGGCCCAGTTCGCCGCCGAGGACGTCGATCTGGTCGTGCTCGACATCATGTTGCCGAAGCTCGACGGGTTGGAGGTCTGCAAGCGCCTGCGCGCAGAGAGCGAGGTGCCGATCATCATGCTCACCGCCCGCGACGATGAGCTCGACAAGGTCCTCGGGCTCGAGCTCGGCGCCGACGACTACATCACGAAGCCCTTCTCGATCCGCGAATTCAGGAGCCGGGTCCGGGCGCTTCTCCGCCGCGCCGCGGCGCCGAGGCGTCCCGAAGAGGACGGCGATGTGATCTCGGCGGAAGACCTGACGATCGACCTCGCGCGGCGGACCGTCGAGGTGCGAGCGGAGCGGACCCAGCTCACGTACGTCGAGTTCGAGCTGCTGCGCATCCTCGCCGCGAATCCGGGCCGGGTGTACAGCAGGCGGATGCTGCTCGAGGCGCTCTGGGGCGGCGCCGACTACCGCGAGCCGCGGACGATCGACGTGCACGTTCGCCATTTGCGCGAGAAGCTCGAGCGCGACCCGGCCGACCCGGAGTACATCCTCACGGTGCGCGGTGTCGGGTACCGCTTCCGCGACCGGTGAATCCGCTTCGAAGCGTCGGCGCCCGTCTCGGCCTGGCCCTCGCGGTCGTGGTCGCGGCGGCGCTCATCCTCGTCGACCTGATCGTCGTTCCGTCGCTCGAACGGAACCTCATCGACGCCAAGCTCCACCAGCTCTCCGAGGCGGCCCCGGGGATCGGATCTCAGCTCCTGAACAGCGCGAACTACAACATCGACGAGACGATCCAGTCCGCCTCCGACAGTGCGGACGCCCGCGTCGTCTACTTCGACCCAATCACGTTCCACCCGCCGCGTTTGCGTGTCTATGCCGATTCGAATCCGGTTACCTCTGCCGACATCGAAAACGATTCGCTCGCGCAGCGAGCCTTCGTCCGGGCTCGAGCGGTCAAAGGGACGACCACCGAGCACGGGATCCGCTATGCGGAGGTGGCCTACCCCGTCTTCGGTGGACCGGTGGTGCTGCTTCGGGCCTCGCTCCACGACTCGCTGCGGAGCATCAACCTGGTCCGCCGCCGTCTGGTCGTCGCCGGTCTCATCGCCCTCGCGGCCTCGCTGCTCGTCGGCTATCTCGCGGCTTCGATCTTCGCCCGCAGGATCCGGCGCCTCGAGCGGGCAGCCGATCGGATCGCGAGCGGTGACTTCAGCGAGCCCGTCGTCGATGCAGGACGGGACGAGCTTGCCGAGCTGGCGGCCGCCTTCGAGCGGATGCGGCAGCGCTTGGCCCAGCTCGAGCACGCGAGGCGGGAGTTCATCGCCAACGCGTCGCACGAGCTGCGCACACCGCTCTTCTCTCTCGGCGGCTTCCTCGAGCTGATGGCCGACGAGGAGCTGGATCCAAAGACCCAGTCCGAGTTCATGACCACCATGCGCGAGCAGGTCGACCGCTTGACCAAGCTCGCCACCGAGCTGCTCGACCTCTCCCGTCTCGATGCCGGCCGTTTGACGGTCGAGCGCGAACGAATCGACCTCGTCGATCTCGCCGACACGCTGGCGGACGAGTTCCGCGCCGTCGCCCGCTCCACGAACCACCCCTTGTCGATCGAGAGCGGCGGTGAAGTGCACGCTTTGGGCGACGAGGAGCGGGCCCTCCAAATCGGCCGGATCCTCCTCGAGAACGCCCTCGTGCACACGCCGGCGGGAACCCCGGTGCGCATCGAGGTCGATCGACGCGACGGCGAAGCGCTACTGGCGATCGAGGACGAGGGGCCCGGTATTCCGGACGAGCACACGGGACAGGTCTTCGACCGCTTCTACCGCCTCGAGGGCTCGAAAGCCTCGGGGAGCGGTCTCGGGCTCGCGATCGCGCGAGAGCTCGGGGAGCTCATGAACGGGTCGATCGAGCTGGACCTGCCGCCGGGCCGGACGAGATTTACGCTCGTTCTTCCGGCCGCCACGGAGGACGCACCGTTTTCACGGGAAAACGAACGCCTCGAAGAACCGTCGCTACAGTGAGCCCGATGCGGCTCCCGGCTCTAGCCGTCGTGACCGTTGTCGCCGCCGTTCTCGGCGGCGGCGCTGCTTTGGGCATCGGAAAGAGCACGGGCTGGCTCGACGAGGGGACGCAGACCGTGGTCGTGAAGGCGCAGGCCTCGCAGGCCGCCTCGCTACCGGCGTCGGCGACATCGAAGGTACTACCGCTGCAGGGCTCGAGCTTCGACCCGCAGCGGATCTTCGCGGCGCGCTCTCCAGGCGTCGTGACCATCTTTGCCTACTTCGGCGACCCGAAGTCCGAGGCGACGGAGCGGGCGCAGGGCTCCGGATTCGTCATCTCGCCCAGGGGCTACATCCTCACCAATTCGCACGTGATCACGAATGCAGGCGAATCGTCCAAGGTCCAGGCCGCGCAGCATCTTTACGTCGAGTTCGCAGACGGCGATCGCGTCGAGGCCCAGTCGGTCGGCTGGGATCTCTATGACGACGTGGGTCTCATCCGCGTCGACCCGGGGGCCCACCGGCTGTCGCCCGTTCCGCTCGGTGATTCCGCGCTCGTCAACGTCGGTGAGCCCGTGGCGGCAATCGGGAGCCCGCTCGGCAACGAGAACACCCTCACCGTCGGGGTCGTCTCGGCGATTCACCGCTCGATCGGTGCGATCACCGTGCAGAAGTACAAGGTGATCGACGCGATCCAGACGGACACCCCGATCACCCACGGCAGCTCGGGCGGCCCTTTGCTCGACGCGCGCGGCCGCGTGATCGGGATCAACGCGCAGATTCGCAGCACGAGCGGCAATGGGAACGACAGCGGAATCGGGTTCGCGATCCCGATCGACGCCGCGAAGAACTCGGTCGCGCAGCTGATCGCCAAGGGCCGCGTCACCTACGCGTATGTCGGGATCAGCACCGAGAACATGACCCCGTCGCTCGCTCGAGTCCTGGGCTACAAGGCGCAGCATGGCGCCTTGATTGTCGACGTGAGTGGCGGAAGTCCCGGGGCGAAGGCCGGCCTCCAGGGAGGCGACCGGGAGGTCGACGTCCTCGACCGAACGGTGACGACCGGCGGCGACGTGATCGTGGCGATCGACGGAAGGCCGATCAGGGGTGCGGACGACGTGGTGCGCTTCGTGTCCTATTCGGTCAGACCGAAGGACGTCGCCGTCTTCACGATCATTCGTCACGGGCAGCGGAAGAAGGTGGCCGTGACGCTGGCCGAGCGTTTGCTTCCGCCGGGTTAGGGCTGGCCGGAGCGGGGCATAAGCGGTCTGCGGGTTGCTCCCGGCAGGCTGTCCGCAGGCTTGGATAGTTTGAACGAGATTTTAGTGGGTAAAACTGACGCGATGACAGCCATGGCCAACGGTGACGGTGTGACAGTTCGACTCACGATTCCGGCGCGGGCGGAGTACATCACCCTCGGCCGGCTCGCCCTGACGGGCATCGGCCGGCTCCGCGAGCTCTCCGACGAGCTCCTTGCCGACCTGAAGCTCGCGCTCACGGAAGCCGCGTCCAATTCCGTCCGGCACGCATACGGAGAGGACAACGCCGGCGTCGTCGAGATCTCCTACCTCTTGCTCCCCGACCGGCTCGTAATCGAGGTGATCGACGAAGGCGCAGGGTTCGATCCGGAGGCCTCCGAAGGGTCGCCGAACGAGCTGTCAGAGGGCGGGCTTGGCATCGCGATCATCCGGGCGATCGCCGACCGCGTCGAGATCGGCGCGCGGCCGGAGGGCAAAGGATCACGACTCCGCTTCGAGAAAGGCTTGAGCTAGCCCGCCCGGGCTGTATTCTCGCGACCGTTCGACCGTTCGAAACGCGCGCCTAGACCATGCTCCAACTCGTCAACGCCGGACATAAGTCGCTTGCCGACTACGCCACGATTGCGACTCGTGGTCTGATGGACGAGATCCTTCGCCTTGCGGAGCCGCTCCAGGGCAAGCGCGTCGTCCACCTTTCGGCCACGGCGTTCGGCGGCGGTGTCGCGGAGATCAACTACACGCTCGTCCCGCTCATGTGCAGCGCGGGCCTCGATGCAGAGTGGCGGATCATCAAGGGCGGCGACGAGTTCTGGAACGTCACGAAGACGATCCACAACGCGCTCCAGGGAAACCCGCAAGGGCTAACCGAAGAGCAGCGCGACATCTTCCGCCGCTATCAGGAGCTGAACGCGGCCGAGTTCGAGGACGACTACGACTTCGTCATCGTCCACGATCCACAGCCCGCCGGGATGATCGACTACTTCCCGGACTCACGTGCGAACTGGATCTGGCGCGGGCACATCGATTTCTCGACACCGAATCGAGAGGTGTTCGACTTCATCCTCCCGTCGATCAAGCGGTACGACGCGGCGATCTTCCACATGCGCGAGTATGTGCCGAAGGCCGAGGGCCTTCCTCCCTGTTACATCTGGCCACCCGCGATCGATCCGCTTGCTCCGAAGAACATGGCGCTCTCGGCCGAGGATGCGGCATACATCGTCGACCAGTTCGGCATCGACGTCGAACGGCCGTTGCTGACGCAGGTCTCCCGCTTCGATCCCTGGAAGGATCCGCTCGGCGTCATCGACGCGTACCGGCTGGTGAAAGAGGTGTTCCCCGAGGTGCAGCTGGCGCTCGTCGGCTCGATGGCGCATGACGACCCGGAAGGCTGGGACTTCTACAACCAGACAGTCGCGTATGCCGGGGGCGATCCGGACATCTACATCCTCTCCAACCTCAACAACGTCGGCTCGGTGGAGGTCAACGCCTTCCAGGTGCACTCGGCTGCAGTCATCCAGAAGTCGATCAAGGAGGGCTTCGGATTGACCGTCACGGAGAGCCTATGGAAGACGCGCCCGACCGTTGCCGGCCGTGTGGGGGGAATCGTCGTGCAGATTCAGGACGGCGAGACCGGCTGGCTCGTCGACTCGGCGACCGAGTGCGCGCAGGCGTGCATCGACATCCTGCGCGATCCGCAAGAAGCCCGGCAGCGCGCATTGCGCGGCAAGGAGTACGTGCGGCGACACTTCCTGACACCTCGCTTGCTTCGCGATTGGCTCGTCCTGATGAACCGGCTGCTCGGCAACGACACGTCAGGCGCCGAGGTTTCAGTCGTCGCGGCAGCTTGAGCGTCACGTGCGCCGCAAGCTGATCGTCGTCTCGAACAGAGGGCCGGTGTCGTATGGACGCGGTCCCGACGGAACGCGCACCGCGAAGCGCGGGGGCGGCGGTCTCGTGACGGCGCTCCGCAGCCTCGTGCAGTACCAGGACGTCACCTGGATCGCGAGCGCGATCACGGACGAGGACCGCATCGCCGCCGGAGAGACACTCGAGGAGACTTCGCGCGATGGCTCGCCCTACCGCGTGCGGCTCGTCGCGCACGACCCTCAGGCCTACGACTGGTACTACAACGTCGTCGCCAATCCGATGCTGTGGTTCGTGCACCACGCTCTCTGGGACCTCCCGTACAGACCGAGGCTCGACGCTGCGTTTCACCAAGCCTGGCAGGACGGGTACGCCGCGGTCAACGAGAACTTCGCGGCCGCGGTCGACGCAGAGCTGTCGCGTACGCCCGACGCCGCCGTCTTCTTCCACGACTATCACCTGTACCTCGCGCCGCGGCTGGTGCGGGAGCGCCGGCCGGACGCGGCACTCATGCACTTCGTCCACGTTCCCTGGCCGCCGCCCGACTACTGGCGCATTCTTCCGAGGGACATGAGGAGCGCGATCCACGAAGGGTTGATCGCGAACGACGTCATCGGTTTCCACACCGACCGCTGGCGCCGGAACTTCGTCTACAGCGTGCGCGAGCTGCTCGGTGAAGACGTCACTGCGAAGACCGTCACCGCACCGATCTCGGCGGATCCCGCCGAGTTCGAAGAGCTGGCGCAGAGCGACGCCGTGCTGAGTGCGGAGCGGGAGCTCGTCGCGAATCGCCCCGAGAAGCTGGTCGTGCGAGTCGACCGAACGGATCCCTCGAAGAACATCGTGCGCGGCTTCAGGGCGTTCGAGCTGTATCTCGACGCGCATCCGGAAGCGCATCGCCAGGTGGTCATGCTCGCGCTGCTCGACCCGTCGCGACAGGACATTCCGGAGTACGCCGAGTATCTCGGCGCGA